>Ga0265337_1000132_pt1 | contig 37927 bp, 39 predicted proteins | sample 42122metaG_FD_192441 | JGI IMG/M metagenome (GOLD analysis project Ga0265337, IMG submission 192441) | Rhizosphere microbial communities from Carex aquatilis grown in University of Washington, Seatle, WA, United States - 4-21-22 metaG | ecosystem: Host-associated > Plants > Roots > Rhizosphere >... | reverse complement strand
ACTAGCCAGATGCTCGGCTTAAATCATGATAACGACCTGGCTTTTTTGGAAAGTCTGCCAGATTTTGAGATGGGCGAGAGGTTCGCAGCCAAAGACATACTTGCAAAAGAGTTTCACCCAGATGGCACCCCCGCTGCCAGAAAACAGGCGTTCTTAATAAGCCGAGCCAAAGTGATGGACGCCTTGGAGCATTTTATGGGGCGGCCCATTATTGGACATGAGGGAATTAAAGCCGGCAGCCGCTACTGGCTGATTACCAACGTTAGACAAGCATCGCCCTCGGAAGTTAACACTCCAAGCCACAGCCAATTCCATACTACGGAGCGCCATCAAAAAGAGAATCAGGTCTTGACAGAAGGCGCCGAACTACGGGATGCCGTGAAGCCTTACGTGATAGCGTTAGTCAATGCCCGCAAAGCTCCGCCCAAGCCCGGAGAGCGTAGAGCGCACGCCACCCACACCGACAACACGTCTAGCGCGTTAGAGATGCACTGGGGTTTGAGCGCGATCAAGGGTGCGGCCGAGTCGCAGGATATAGAAGCCATAGCCCGTGCCTTAGACCTAACTCCGTACTCTGCCAAGACCTTGATACGCGAGGCCCTTAAAGAAATTGCGCTCCAGCATAAGAGCGATGAAGTTGCTACAAATAGGGTCAATAATTACCTAGACATCGTCGACGATCTATAACCACTAAAAAGACTGTTATAAAACTGTATTGATAATATACCTATAATATTGTATTATTATAGTATCTATGAGGTCACGCTTCGGGGAAGAACCCCTACAAACCCAGACGCCGGAATTCAAAGCTCATACCGAATATGAGCTGCCTTTTGCGTGGGGCTCGCTGCACGTCACCGAACAGGCGCACAAGGCCTATGGCCTGGCTCCTTTAACCACTGCCTCGCTGGAAAACGAGAGTGGCGTTTCCATGCCCAACCTTCCCGATTTCAGAACTCACATATGGCTGGTTGCCCCCGATGAGCTGCCATTTACCATCGAGGCCTTTCCCGGATTGCCATTGACTATGGGAGCCGCCATGACCGAAGTAACTCCTGCAGGCATCGACATAGTCTGCGGCTTTGACAAAACCGCAACCGAAATCGCCGATGGTTTTACCCGGGCCATGGAGGCCGACGACGTTGAACCGCCCGAAGATCAAAGGCCGGATGAGCTAGAACAACAGACCCATCAGCTACTGGCCCATAATTTCGCCCGGCTGGCCGGCCGAAACGTCGCGCCCTACGCTCACCAGTTGCTAGAAGCAGCGGCAGACAAAGTGGTGCTGACAAAAGCCAAGAATGACTTTTTCATTGGCCTTGGTGGCGCAGCGTTCATAAATGCTTATGAGCTAGCATTCACCGGAAGAGTTGATGTGGCTAGCGAGTTGACCGGAACCGGCATGGTAGCTGTGGGGTCGGCTATCGCCTACCGTGGAATTAAGAAATATTTCAAAGGTCGGGAAGCGGTCAAAGTTTTCGTAGCTAATACGTCCGTGCAGTATGCCCAGATGGTTGCCGAAGATATCCACCGAACTTATTGTGCCCGGTACTTTGACCACCAGCTCCAGGGGATGCTGGGGGACCAAGACGACCCTAATCAGTAGCTACGAGCCAAAAGCAGTCTAAAACGCAGCGCCGAAGGCGTCATTAAAATGTCGGCTCTGGCTATTTGCTTCATCACTGTAATTTGCCGTATTAGTGGCGGCCATGAAAAGTCAGGATGCGGCAAGCTTAGCGCACAAATACTAAAGCCTATGCCCAGTCCCAGAGCAAACAAATAATCCAAAGGCAGTAGATATCCATACAATCCGTTATAGAACTGCGGTAAAACTACTCCAGCCACGGCCATACTACATAAGCCAATCGCCGCTGCCCAACAAGCAAAGTAGCTGGAAAATCTGTTGAACTTAGTTTTAAAACTAGCCAGGATTAAAAGCATCGCCAAGACTAGTCCGACAAATGTCACAGCTTTATTGCTAGAAATAAACAAAAAAAGCGGATTGGAGCCGGTAGGCTGCGACTCTTGAAAAGCAACATATAAGGCACTTAACCCCGCAATATGACTGATTATTTTAATCATGTTTGTGTCTCCTTCCAAAACTTCTACTAATATAATATAGATGTTTTGCTGGCAATTCCGTGACGTAACACACACGATTTGGCTGGAGGCAGGGATATATGGGCACTTTTGACAAAGTGCTTAATATTTTGCCACCGGACCCGTATACAACTGACCCTAGCAGAGATATAATTAGCCTAAATTGGAGTAAAGCATGGCCAAGAAAAATAAACATCTGCTGTGGCGCTTTGGCGCGGTATTTTTATTGGCCTGGACAATTTTACCGGCATTTAGCGGTGTTGCGTCAGCCCAAAACACACAGGATTTTTCTTTTGATAGCTTCCAAGCTGATTACTACTTAACCCAGGCGGCCGATAAGTCCAGCCGAATGACGGTTAACGAGGTGATGATTGCTCGTTTTCCAAGTTATGACCAAAACCACGGTATTCTGCGGGCCATTCCGCAAGTCTACCAAGGGCATACACTCAGCCTTAAAATTTTGTCCGTCACAAATGATAAAGGCACGGCCTATCCCTATACCACCAGCACACAAAACGATAATCTGGTTTTAAAAATCGGCGACCCGAACGTTTACGTACACGGTGCCGTTACTTACAAAATAGATTACAGCTACAAGGACGTTATCAGCTTCTACCAGGACCATGATGAGCTGTTTTGGGATACCAATGGCGACCAGTGGGACCAGCCATTTGGTCTGGTCGCGGCCAGTTTTCATATCCCTAAGGATCTATCGGCCAGCCTTAACGCCGACCAGCGCTGCTACGTCGGCTTTTCCGACACCACGTCAAATTCCGCTACCTGTACTATCGACCGGACTACTGAGAGCAATCAAACCATCGTTACCGCTAGGTCTCTTAATATACCCCCGCACAATACTTTGTCGGTGGCCCTGAGCTTTAAGCCGGGAACCTTTGTGTACAGCCCGGCCATAGCCCACGAAAAGCGGGTAAAAAAGCTAGAGACAACTTCGGCCTTCGTGCTGGGGGCGGCGCTGCCGGCAGTGGTTCTGACTTTTATGTTTATGCGCTGGCGCAAAATCGGTAATGACCCTAAGGGGCGAGGGGTTATTATCCCGCAGTACGAGCCGCCAAAGGGTTTTGACGTGCTATGTTCCGATTACATCTATAAGGAGAACCTGCGGCCGACGGCCATCAGCGCAATGCTGATAGACATGGCCATCACTGGTGACCTCACTATTTATGAAACACCCAAAAAGGGTTTTTTCGGCCACACCAGCTACAAGATAAAGATCAATTCCATCTCGGCGGATATGTCAGACGAGGCTAAAAAGGCCTTATTCGCATCCCTGGGCGACGGACTTACCGCCGGAGACACAGTTGACCTTGATAAGCTGAAGAAAGACTCCGGGCACCAGCTGCAGGCGGCCAAGGACTTCAAACAGCTGGGGAAAAACCTATCGCTGGTGCTTTATACAAAGGGCTACTTTAGAAGTGATCCCAGGAAAACTAAGAGGATATATTCCACGGTCGGCACTCTTTGGGTATTTGCCCTGATTTTCGGCGGCAGCTTATTCTTTTCATCTCAGTTCATCCCGCTTTATGGCCTGTATGTCGGTCTGTTCATCTCCGGCGTAATCGTTTCTATTTTCTCGTATATTATGCCAGCCCGTTCCGAAGCTGGCGTCGAGGTCTACGACTGGCTGCTGGGGCTGCGTGATTATATCAAGTTAGCCGAAGCCGACCGGCTGAGGTATTTGCAGAGCCCGGACGGCGCCGAGAAAATCGCTGAACCCGACAAATTCAATCCCACAGATGCGACCTCAAGAGTGAAACTGTTCGAGAAACTCCTGCCGTACGCCATGTTATTCGGCCTGGAAAAAGATTGGGCCAAGCAGTTCAACGATGTTTACACTACGCCACCCGGCTGGTACGTCGGCAATTGGACAGCCTTTAATGCCGGCTATCTGGCCGGTTCGCTCAGCAACTTCAACACGGCCGGAGCTACTAGTTTTGCCGCCCCCGCGTCTGGCAGCAGCGGCTTTGCCGGCGGTGGAGGTGGTGGCGGGGGCGGCGGTGGAGGTGGTGGCGGCTGGTAGCCGCTCAACCGGGCCCGGACCCGTATACAATCTGTTGCATGAGAGTATAGTTGGGCTTAAAGGAGATAAAAGAATGGCAAATGCTAAAAACTTAAATGTAAATATCAACAGGAAAAAGGTCGTCAAGCACGGCGGCGGAGCAGGCGGTTTCTATTTCTTAGGGATGATTGGGGCAGCGGTTTATTACGTCCAAAACGCCAATGGCTTCGGCTCAGTAGTAGTTGCGCTGCTAAAGTCATTAGTCTGGCCGGCGTTCCTGGTCCACGATTTGTTAAAGTTTATCTATAGCTAAGCTGGCTGCATTCTTGGCTAGGCCTTCTGTTTTAGCCGATGGCCAGATCTAAAAGCTGATTTTGCTCATGCTTGCATTGCCGGCAAAAAAATAGAATAATAAACAGCAATTATCTAAGAGAGGTTTTTGATATGGCCAAAAGAGGCAACGAATTTGAAGGTGAAGTAGCTTTGGTAACCGGCGCCAGCCGCGGCATCGGCCGGGCCATCGCCCTTGACCTTGCCAGCCGCGGCGCGTGGGTTGCCGGAACGGCAACCAGCGAGGAAGGTAAGGTAGCCGTGGTGACTGCGCTTGGTGAAATAGACGCGCTTGGGATGGCTGTCGAGCTCGATCTCGCCAAGCCAGCTACCTTTGAAGAACAGCTAGACCTAGTTGCCGAATCCGCAGATGCTCCGGTATCAATTCTTATCAATAATGCCGGCATTAACCGCGACACCATAGCTCTAAGGATGAGCGATGAACAGTGGGACGAAGTTATAGATGTTAACCTAACCGGTACATTCAAGCTTACGCGCAGAGTTCTTAGGCCGATGCTTAAAGCTCGGCGCGGGCAGGTTGTTACAATCGGTTCTTACGTTGGTGGTCATGGTGAGTTTGGCCAGACCAATTATTCCGCCTCCAAAGGCGGCCTAGAAGGCATGACAAAATCCCTGGCCAAAGAGCTCGGCAGCAAGGGCTTAAGGTTCAATGTGGTTGCACCAGGTTTGGTAGATACCGATATGACTAGAGCCTTGCCACCGGAAATAATTCAACAGATGTTAGATATTATTCCCATTGGCCGGGCCCTGACGCCACAAGAAGTCGCCGATAAAGTCCGCGAAACCCTGCTAGACGCAAGCCTAAACGGCCAAGTAGTCCCTATAGACGGTGGCCTTACAGACGGCATGACCGAATAGACATGTCTAAGCTGTATTCTTCTATAAAGCCGGGTATAATTTTTGCCTAGCGTGGAAGATTTACTAACAACCGAAGAAGAAGAGCTAGACGTCATTATTGGCGGCTTAGAGCTCCAAGCCGAGGAGCTGGAAGATGAAGCCGAAGCAACCAAAAAGAGCGCGCAAACTTTTGGGCTCTTGGCTCTAGTGGCGGCGGTACCCACGGTAGCTCTTAATTATGTACCAGAGGACTGGCCCTATGAAAAAGAGCAGGCAACCGCTTTGTTTGTTGCCATGGCCCTTACTACATCGGTGCAGATTGTGCGTCAACGGAGGCAGGTAATTAAAGCTAGGCGCAAGCGGCGGCTGGCGGATAGACTCCAGGAAGAGGCGGATATGCTGGAGCTGGTTTCCGTCTACTAGATTGTTTCTGCCGTTTTGATTTGGCAAACCTGGCACTTTTGACAAAGTGCTAAATATTTTGCCACCTTAGCCGGTAAGGTGGCGCCAACCGCCGGGCCAAAGCAAAAACTAGATTGAACTGGCTTAACGCTGGCTTTCGGCGCCGCAACGTCGCAAGCGCCCCCTCGCTCTACTTAAGAGCGCTCGGGGGAGAGTTGCGGCTTGATTCCTCAAGCCGGCTACCAGTTCATCTGTTTTTGCGGACCCGGACCCGTATACAATCCGTTATAACAGGGATATAATTAGCTCAAATTGGAGTTTTAATGTCTGAGGCTGAAGCCAAAAATAAAATTGCTGAGCTTGTTGAAAAATACGAGCAAGTTAAGAAGTCGGGCCAGATTAAAAAATATACCGAAGAGGATACCAAAAAAGGATTTATTGTACCCCTTTTTCAGGCCCTTGGTTGGGACTTTGAAGACCGAGACGAAGTATCATCCGAAGAACATGTACAGTCTTCTGGATTTATAGATTATGGCTTCTATCTAAATGGCGCACCCAAGTTCTATTTAGAAGCTAAAAAACTTTCTGCAGATATCCACGCTGAGGATTTTGCCAAGCAGGCAATTCGTTATTCATGGAATCGCGGCGTCACCTGGGCAGTCCTTACAGATTTTGAAAGCTTGCTAGTCTTTTATGCTCAAAGCGTGTCCAAGCACCTGGGTGATAAGTTGTACTTTGAAATTACATATGACAAATATCTAGAGCGTTTTGACGAACTTTGGCGGCTCTCGAAAGAAGATTTTAAGGACAATGTTCTTGATCAAGAAGCTGAAAAGTCTGGTAAAAAATACCAGAAGATTTCAGTTACAGACACGCTATATAAAGATCTTAACGAATCACGCGGGCTTTTGCTCAAGTCGTTTCATGAATGGAATACGGATGTCCCAGATGATTTATTAGACGAAGGTGTCCAGAAAATGCTAGATCGTCTTATCTTTATGCGAGTGGCAGAAGATCGTAAGTTAGAAAACCCAATTCTATTGCCCATGTTGCGAATGTATGGCGGAAGTAGCAACAAGGATTTCTTTAAACACTTAGTAGATGAATTTCGTAAGCTAGATGATGTCTATAACTCTAACCTTTTCGCTCCTCATCCGCTCGAAGAATGGGAGGAGTATAGCGGTAAAACGGGCGAAGTTATCGAAAAACTATACGGAAACCCAGGTTATTACGAGTATGACTTTAAGGCTATTCCAGCGGATATTTTAGGTAGTGTTTATGAAAATTATTTAGGTTATAAGCTATCCCAATCCGAGAAAGGTATAGAAGTTAGCAAGGATGCTCGCAAGCGCAAAGAGCAAGGGATATACTACACGCCTACTTATATAGTGGATTACATTGTCGCCAATGCCCTTAAACCGGTACTTGATAAGTGCCAGTCAGTTCAAGATCTTAAAAATATCAAAGTTTTAGACCCGGCCTGTGGATCGGGCTCGTTCTTAATTCGGGCCATGGAAATGATTTATCAAAAATATCTGGAGTTCGGCGCCAATCCTGGCGAAATGACTAAGATTACCATTCTGCTCGATAATATTTTCGGCGTAGATCTAGACGAGCAGGCTGTAGAAATTGCTCGATTGAACCTCCTAATTAATGCTCTGGACAGTCGGATGAAGCTACCGGACCTTTCTGGCAATATTAAAAATGGCAACTCACTGATTAGTGGCACGGACGCTGAGCTAAAAAAAGCTTTTGGCAAAGATTATCGCGATAAAAAGCCCTTCAACTGGCAGGAACAATTCCCGCAAGTTTTCGAACGCAAAAACCCAGGATTTGATGTCATCATCGGAAATCCTCCATATATTAAAGAGTATGTAAGCAAAGAAGCATTTGATGGACTAAGAAGCAGCCCATATTACCAGGGGAAAATGGATATTTGGACGCTTTTTTCCTGTCAGGCAATTGATTTGCTACGGCAAGAAGGAACGTTAAGTTTTATCGCACCCAATAACTGGACAATGAATGCTGGTGCGAGTATTTTCCGCAATAAGATTTTGTTAGACGGGGAGCTTATATCATTTATAGATTTCGCCGACTACAAAGTTTTTGACGGAGTGGGAATACAAACGATGATTTTTGTGTTTCACAAATGTGAGCCTAGGAGCGGATACCCAGTATCCTATGCAAGAATAGATAGCTCAACACATGACGCGATACAAGCAATCAAGCAAGTTGAGGAGTTAACCATAAATCCTGAAAAACTTATTGATAAAACTCTCTCTTTTAGCCACTCAGGCATAGAAACTCTTCTAGAAAAAATAGCATCTAGGGCTAATTTTGAACTAGATGACGCGGAAGTAGCCCAAGGCATAGTAGCCGCGCCCGATAAATTATTCCTCACCGATGGTCTTACCGGATTCAACAAGGATGAACAGGAGTTCTTAAAGCTCTTTCATACTTCAGTTGGAAGATACACTAGTGGAAGTGCGGCGAAATACCTTTTTTACATTTCAGCTAAAAACTTTACCGGGGTAATAAAAGATTATCCTAATATCATGAAGCATTTTGAGCCGCATAAAAATACATTAATTGCCGCAAAAATTAAGTATGGGACTCCAGATAAACCTTACTTTTTTCTTCATCGTGAGAGAGACGAAATTTTTTTCAAAAATGGACCCAAAATTATTTCTGCAACAAGAACCCCTTACCCAAAATTTTTATATACAGAAAAAGAATATTATGGCTCTCGAGCATTATTTTTCCTCAGGACGGACAGAGCAAACTTAAAATATTTAACAGGCATCTTGAATTCCAGATTGATAGATTTTTGGCTACATCGTAGAGGCAAACGTTTAGGAGACTTATTGCAGGTTGATAAGGGACCATTATTAAAAATACCCCTGTTTGTTCCTCCTATATCACAGCAGCAACCAATAATCGAGCTGGTCGATAAGCAACTCAATCTGAACGCAGAGCTTGATGACACTAATGAGAACTCCAACAAATGGCACGCATTAAAGTCAGAAACTGAAAAATCTGATCATCAAATCGACCAACTTGTCTATAAACTCTACGGCTTAACCCCCGAAGAAATAAAAACCATCGAATCAGGCGCGTAAAAACTCTTCTATTTCCCGTAGATACTCACCGAAGTCGCCATGAGGATAATTCCACCACGGCCATTTGCCATATTTCTCGAAATAAGACTGCTGGAATAGAAATGGTACTAGATACTGGTTGAAGTACTTTTCGAGGTCAAAACCGTTCGCAAATGTTTGCTCCAATTCCGATCTTGGAGCAACACAAAAGCTACCTGGCGGTGTAGCGTTTAAGTGCATATCCTGCGAGCTGACCTTTAGCCTATCTTGCGTCCGATATAACCGATCTGAAGCATCAAAAACTCGGGGCACCTGCGAGCCGCCCCGGTAGTTATGGAGGAAAATTATCGGCCAACTATCTTTGATAATTGTCTCGGGCCTGACAATAATCGGGATTTTGTCATGATAAATTAATAGATCACCATTGTAGTGGGCTCTGAAGCTGATTGTTCCAGCAAGGTGTAGGGTTGAGCCGGTGATTACGGTTCTGAGCCTGTAAATTCGGCGCGCCCATTCCGCATCAGCCTGCGGGCTCATAACTACTCAGCCCAGGCGCCTGTCGGCCTCACATAGCCAGTTGGTCCGCCAGTAGATTTTTTCTGGTCCAGACCGCAAACTTCCGAAAGTGATTGATGCACATCTTCATTGGAGTTTAGACTCTCTAGCCCAACAATTTTGGTAGCGGCTATTTTGATTTCGGAGTTTAAAACTTCTTTGTCTTGCGCGGTCAAGTCATTAACGTATTCGTCCACCATAACGTCGACGGAGGCCCGGTCAGGAATTTGAGCTTTCGTTAAAAAGCTGGGCAGATTTTCGAAAAAAGATTGGATAGCATCTTGAGAGGTAGCTTTGGGGTTACCGGTGAAGTATTGGGTCACGATAAGTTCGGCATGAAATGCCTTAAGCTTAAACTTATTGTCCAAACGCTTACGGCAACCATGCCGCCAACCCTTGACCAATTTTACCGAATGTCTGAAATCAGGGTTAGCCTCATTTAAATCTTGGGCTTGCTTCCTGTAGCCTCTGGGGTCAGACTTTTTGCTGTCAATTTGGTCTCGGGCTTCATACTTAGCAGCCCGAGCTGAATGGCTCATCTTCTGGATATCTGGCACTAGATAGAGCGGCTCCCCAAATTCATTCGACTCACCATCTAGTCTTAGCCCTGGGACAATGTCAATAGAAAATTCGTCCGGAAAGACCGCTGCAACCGAGTGACTCTGCTCTGTGACGGTAGCATTGTCGCCGTAGTGTTCGACAAGCATTACCGCTAGCTCCCTCATCAACTTGGGAATGTCTTCAAATTGGAGCTCAGTGTACTCGTTAATGACGTCTAGGTCGTGGACTGGATGGATTGCTGTGTAGCGGGCGTACGATCCCGAGCGAAAAGTGTGGCCAGATAAAGTTTTCTTAAGATCGTCATATCGATTTTCGATTAGGTTGCGCTCTTTTTCCAGGGGCGATAAGTTTTCTTTTACAAATTCGTTAATAGCTAGGTTGAGTTCCTGGGCATTCATATTAGTTATCCTTCCTATTTGGTGCCGTTGCCATTACTGCGAAAACATCCGCCATTAGACGCAATGGCGTAGTAGCCAGCGAGTGGTAAGCATATTTTTTAATTCGTTTAAGCTGGTCATGGTCAATTGTATGGTCGCGGGCGTAAACAATCACATATACCCCTTTAGCAGCGGCTTTATCATAAACTTCCCAGAATTTCTTGGAGTCCGGGCTATAGCCCAGAACCACTAAACGTTGTTCGCTCACTAAGGAGGCGAGGCTCTCACCTTCAGGCGCCAACTGCACGTTCATGAAAAGACCATTACGCTTAAAAATATCTTGTTCGGTCGCTACCGAGCAATTTTCAGTACTAACAAAAAGGACTTCACGACGGATATTGCTATAGAGGCGTTTCTCTTTACCTAGCCACCATTTGGCCACACCAACAGACGTAAACACTGAGACTAAGACAGGCAGACCGATTTCAAAAGTTATGTTCACTACGTCAGCCCTCCGGTGGGTAGGGGTCTTTAGCCGGCGGAATCGTATACGCCTCCCTAATTTGGTTATTGTCTGCACGGTGAATTTTAACTTCGCCGCCGCCGGAATTGTGAGCATGATGTTCGGCGCCGGCGATTGCCTCGGCCTGGGTATCGTACACCGCAGCGGCCCGCTCAGCGTGTTCACGCTTATCTTCCCAGTCGCCGTCTGGCCGCTTCATTACATGATAGTTTGACATTGATTTTCTCCTTTAATGTCTTACTTTAGTCGACGGCAAGGCTCGCAATCCGGCCGTCGACCGTTTTGGTGCGGATAAAACCCTCCGAACCCGCCGATAGTCTTCCTTTTTGTTCGTTGATAATCGGTAATTAAAACTTACCATGCCCGTAATAACTTGTCAAACTATTTTGTCAAGGTGTTACATACTATGATATACTGGCTTTAAGTGAAACCAATCCATCAAAATATTCTTGACTTGGCCCAATCCCAGGACCTCGGCCTACTTACTTATCGAAAAATTGGTGAGATGCTCGGCGGAGAGCACCCATACCATATCCAGCACAATATGCGTCAGCTTATTAAGATGGGTCTTCTCGTCGAAAATAAACGTTCCGGGTCGATTTATTTAGCTAGAAATCGCGCTGGGGACGAAAATCTTATGACTATACCGATTCTGGGTAGCGTTAGCTGCGGCGCACCAACCGAACTAGCCAATGATGAAGGCAAGGGATTTATTTCTGTTTCACCAAGCCTTATTAATGGTCGACATCCGGATAAGCTTTTTGCCCTCGTGGCAAAGGGAGATTCCATGAATAGAGCTAATATTGGCGGGGTTAGCGTGGAAAACAATGACTTTGTAATTGTTCGCCAGTCTGATTGGGGAGAGGCAAACGAAGGAGATTATGTCGTGTCGATTATCGGAGACAGTGCCAATCTTAAACGTTTCTATGTTGACAGGGAAAACCGTCGATTCGTCCTGAGGTCAGAGTCAGACATTGACTATCCTCCAATAATTATCGCTGAAGAGGACATGGAATATTATAAAATTAGAGGCGTTGCAACTGGCGTGGTAAAGGGACTTCCGGAATCGACAGAGCCCTAGAGCCAGGTCGCGCCGCCGGCGGTGTGGGAGCAGGTGCCGCTACGGGATTGGCTACGATTTCCAATGATTACCTATATTTAAAGTAGAATGTAGGTAATGAAGTTTTGGCGAAGGAAACCGACCAGGGAAGAAGAGATGCTGAAGCTTGCGCTAGAAAAGCTGGGCGTCCGGGTTTTGTCGCAAGTTTATGACGGGCACAAACACATTGATCTGGCGATTCCATCCGCGAAGATAAATATTGAGGTAGACGGCAAACGGCATCTGACTGACCCGCATCAGATAATTAGTGATTTGTCGCGCAGCCACTACTCGGACACGTCCGGCTATGAAACTGTGCATATTCCAAACGAGTACATTCATGATGACCTGGAAAAAATCGCCAAAGCCCTAGCCGAGGCCGCCGCAATCCGTGAAAGACAAATACTAGAAGGCTTAACACCGTAACTTATTTAGCGAACTAACTAGAGAAGGGCAGGCAGGGAAGTTGTAAAAAAGTCATCAAGTGTGATATAATCGTAGTAATTAGTCGACACTTAAGTACGCTATTTAAAGGAGAGTGCTACTAAACTGCCGGTCGCTGGTCGTATAAGTTTAGGAAGGTACTCCCTTATGGCAAATATTCTGCAGCCATTAGTGGCTCATATTAACCCGGTTAACGCCATCAACCGAGCGTTGGTAAAACACCCGCTGGAAATAAAAAAACCCCGTCGCCGGTTCCCCTTAATCCGCCGCGAAACCAATGAAGAAAAGCTAATAGACGCCACCGTTGGCGCCCACGACATATTGTTTAGCGCCAATACGGTATTTCCGTTCGTACTCTTTCCGGACACCATCAGTATGGACCGGGAACAGCTAACTATTGTTCACCGGGCGTTCTTCCAGACCGCCAATACCATCAGCGTAAGAATAAACGACATTTTGAATATAGAATCCAACGTGGGGCCGTTTTTTGGCTCTATTCATCTGTTTTCCAAATTCTTTACCAACGACCTAAAATCAATCCATTTCTTAACGCGCGGAGACGCCCTGCGGATACAGCGGCTGATTCAAGGCTATGCCATAGCCCACCACCGGAAAATTGACTGCGCCAACATCGAAAGACGCCAGCTGATTGCTATGCTGGACAGCCTGGGCCAAGGCGCAGCGGTTTCCTAAAACCGGAGGGTCGTAATCCGTAAAAAAGTTAGCGTTTAGTGTGAGCTTAATCACAGTATGAAAATCGCCCATCGGTTACGGTGTGGGCAACCACGCGAAGCGGACAAAAACAACTGCTTCGGCGCGGAGTAAGCGCAAAAAAGGAGCCATTAAAAGCTCCTTTTTTGTGTAGCAGTTTAGCTTTCTAGGGTTTCTTCGGTTTCTATGGATTCTTCAATAGAATCAGCGACATCGAATATCTTGTCTTTGAGATTGTACTTATAACCGGCAAGCCTGATGTTCTGCGGCGTTAATTCATAAAGGACGTAGTCGCCGGCATCGAGCCTGGAGATGGGAGTAACCGGTGTTCCGGCGGTTTCCTGAGAGAACTTGGCCATGATTGCCAAGGCGTCTTTTAGTTTTTCCGGGTCATCAATAGCTTGTACGGTGCCGTTCACTTGGGCCGTTGTTTGGCTGGAACTTTCATAAATAACCAGAGCGGCGATAGGGTTAGACCGCAAGTTTCGGCTTTTGGTGGTGTCTTTTTTGGTAACAAAGAATAAGTCGAGCTTTGATGTAACGGTGTAGTAGATAGCAGCCGCGTGCGGCACCGCTGTTTTTTCGTAGGCAGTCGCCAGCACGGCAACATGGTTGCGACTTAAGAAATCTGCAATCGCTGGGTTCTGGGAGCTTGGGGCTAGAGCCATTACATCAGAATAGGCAAAGATAGCCTGTCCCGCAAGTAGCAGCGGGCTAAGAGTAGGGGGTAGCAATTTTATCGTTCTTGTGCTAAAATATATATATTGTTTAATAAATGAATCCTCGGTTTACTTAAGAATTTTACTCAGGCTTCACCAAAGACAAGAGTAAATAAACCAAAAAGAGGATTCTTTTTTTATGTATCAAAATAAGCCCAGCTATCACCGTAACCGCCCCGGTGTACGCCATTTTGGCCCCAACAGCCGCCCTAAGCGCGGCGCCAAGCCATCTGTTAACCCGGAACGCTTTATAAAAGCCGCCACGCCGGAGCTAATTCCGAAATATACGGCTACCCACGAATTTGCCGACTTTGAAATGCACCCGCTGCTTAAAGCCAACGTGACCGTTAAAGGCTACATTCGCCCTTCGGAAATCCAGGATAAAACCATCGCCCTGGGCCTGGCCGGCAAGGATGTGATTGGCATTGCCAACACCGGCACTGGCAAAACCGCCGCCTTTGCGCTGCCAGTTCTAAACAGCCTGATGCGCCATCCCGGCACATCGGTTCTAATAATTGCCCCCACCCGCGAGCTGGCCATTCAGATAGAAACTCAGTTTAAGATACTGGCTAAAAGCAGCGGCCTGCGGCACGCACTACTTATCGGTGGTTCGCCGATGGGCCGCCAACTTCACGACCTGAGCATTGGCGCCCAAATAATTATTGGCACGCCAGGCCGGATTAAAGACCACCTGAGCCACGGAAAACTGAACTTAGACCGTTGCCAGACCGTAGTCCTGGACGAAGTTGACCGGATGCTGGACATGGGCTTTGTTAAGGACGTTAGGTTTATCCTGGCCGCGCTACCAGCCCAGCGCCAGTCTTTCTTCTTTAGCGCCACCATGCGGCCGGAAATCAGCGAGCTGATTCACACTTTTGCCCGCGAACCGGAAATAATCAACGTTAAACAGGGTGAAACCAGCCAAAACGTCAATCAGGGTGTGGTGCGTTTTAATGATAAAACCCACAGAATGAACTTGCTACGCGACATCTTGAACAGCCCAGACGTTACCAAAGCCATCATTTTTGGCCGCACCAAATACGGCGTTGAACGGCTGAGCAAAGACTTGGTTGGGCAGGGATTCCGTGCCGGTTCAATCCATGGCGGCAAAACCCAGGGCAATAGAAACCGCACGCTGGACAGTTTCCGCTCAGACCAGATTAAAATCCTGGTGGCCACTGATGTTGCTGCCCGCGGCATTGACATCAGAGACATCAGCCACGTGATTAACTTCGACGCCCCGGAAACCTATGACGACTATGTGCACCGCATTGGCCGCGCCGGCCGCAGGGGCGAGCCGGGCCACGCCCTGACCTTTGTAGAAAACAGCCCGCGCTAATTACCACTAACGTGATACTATGGTTCCTGTTAACAATTTAATATCAAGAGCGCAGTAAGGGTACTAGCCCGTTGACCTGCCGCCAACCCATTTAGTTGGGTGGTAAATCTAGCCCGCAAGGGAAAGATATCGCTGAGCATGTCCTTCCTTTGTCAGGAAGGATTTTTTTATGAGTTCATACAAAACCGCCGAGAGTGTCAGCCCCAAACACCCGGATAAACTGTGCGACCAGATCAGCGACGCCATTTTGGACGCCTATCTAAAGCTGGACCCGCGGGCCCGCGTGGCGGTAGAAACCGTGGGTGGCCACGGCGAGATTTTTGTGGTCGGCGAGGTGACCGCCAGCCACAAGATTGATATCGCGCCGATTGTTAAGCGCTTGGCCGGCGAGGTAAAACTGCGCCAAAAAATCGTCCACCAAAGCTCGGAAATCGCCAGCGGCGTAGACACCGGCGGCGCCGGCGACCAAGGGATTATGGTGGGCTACGCCACCGCCGAAACAGCTGAGCTTTTGCCCCTGGAAGTTGTGTTGGCCCGCCAGCTCAACCAACTTCTGTACCAGAGCTGGCCGTACGACGGCAAAACCCAAATAACTCTTAAAGACGGAAAGATTGTTGGAGTTGTAGCCAGTTTTCAGCATTCTAAATCGGCTGATCTGGCGGCCGCTATCGCCGAATGGCTGAAGGACAAATCTACCGCTAAAAACGTAACAATTTATGCTAACCCTACGGGCGACTGGCAACAGGGCGGCTTTGACGCCGACAGCGGCCTGACCGGCCGTAAGCTGGTAGTAGATAATTACGGTCCGCAGATCCCGATTGGCGGTGGCGCGTTTAGTGGCAAAGACGCCACCAAAGTGGACCGCAGCGCTGCCTATATGGCCCGGCGCATCGCCGTGGATTACCTAAAAAAACATAACGCCCGCGAAGTTTACTGCTACTTAGCCTACGCCATCGGTGTGGCCGAGCCGGTAGAAGCTACGGTGATAGTAGATGGCAAACCGCGCATCGTGGAAGGCTACGACTTGACTCCGGGAGGCATAATCGAACACCTAAAGCTTAGGAAACCGCAGTTTGAGCAGACCGCCCGCTACGGCCACTTTGGCCACGGCTTTGCCTGGGATTCTTAGGCTTGCTAAACTGCTAAGACATGCAAGAGCCAGGCACCGAACCAATAAAATCCAACCGCAAGTGGATTATCGGCATTATTGTCTTGCTTTTAATAATGGTTGGCCTTATCGTGGCTATTATCCTGAAGATAACCAGCTAGACGGGCGTTGGGGGCGGTGGATAAGTTTTTATTTCCATAAAATGCTTATTGTATTTTGTAAACAAAGTAGTACATTGAGCCTATGCACTGCCGCTAACAGTACCAGCGGCGACAAAAACACATGAAAACCCACAACCGCGCGCCTACAATAGACGAGCTACTGGTAGAGCATCGTAAATCACACGGCACAGTTCCAACCGGTGAGCTATTGGAATTCCACACTGACTTGCCAAACAGCGGAATTTACAATCCCTTCGCACCCTTTGAGCATAATGGGCAGCTGCGAATTCCCGTAAGGGTGGACCCTCCGGCCAGCGAAGATGGAAGCACGCATTTCTTTCAACGTAACGGCAGTCCCGTAAGCTGGGATCACGACACCGGCCTGCCGGAACTGCCGTGGCAAGACCCATTTCACGCACAGATAGGCGATAAGTGGTATTTTGGCGGCGTCAGAACTTATAAAGACTCCAGCGGCAGGATTTACGATTGGGATACTCAGATTGTCGAGGTTGCCGATCCGGATGAATTAAATCTATTACCTGAGCCGGTAATAACAGGCCCTATGCGTATGAAGGGCCTTCGCCCTCTCGGTCTGGACGATGAATTAGCCGGTATGATAACTAGGCCGATTGATGACCGCTTTCCTCGCGGAAAAGTTGGTTATTTAGCGCTTAGGAACGCTTCGGAAGCCACTCCCGAAGCTTTGGCTGACGCGCCGATAGTAGACGGGTACATCGCTCATGAAATCGGCGAGTGGGGCGGACTTGGACAGCCAAAGGACATTGGCAATAGAACATTTCTTGCGACCGGACATTTGGCGCGGTTCTCTCCCGATAACGGTAGGGAGTACTATGGAACCCTGGTGTTAGCTCAGGAACGCGGAAAAAAACTTGCAGTTATTGCTCAGAAAATTGTCGCCTGTCGCCAATGTTTTCCAACAACCCCGGCCAAGCGCGTAGATTTGCATAATGTTTTCTACATGACCGGTGAATATGAGAATTTTGCTTACGGGGGCTTAAGCGACTTCGGGTCCGGACGAATCTCTATAGCAGAAGACATAGAAGAGATGCGGCAACTCGCCGCCTAAACCACTTATCCACAGATTTTAAGCATAAGCTTTACAAAATACTTGCATGATTATTTAGCTGGGTATACATTGAAAATGTATTTAAGTTCGCGGCATGACTGTCACTTCGTGAAAGCCGCTTACAAGGAGGGTCGCATGAATTTAGAACCGTTTTAACCAACCAGATTTTCGGTTGGTTTTTTGTTCTTCAAAGTAATTTTAAGGAGTAAATGTCATGAACGCAGTCAAATCAAATAAAATCGTACGCACCTTGCCGTGGGGCGAGGAAATCTATCTGGAAATCCCGTTACACAAGAATTCCGCCAATAAATTCTATGCCCGCCACGGCCGCACTGGCGAGGGCAGGGAGTATATAGAATTTTCCAAGTTCGGACCAAAGCCAAACACCGAAGGCGAAAACTACATGCAAAAGTTGCGGTTGTTTGGCCCAACTCAGTGGGCGCAAATCAAACACTATGTAGAAGGCGAGCTGGCCGAGTCCGCTGGTTGGGACTTAGAAACCGCACAGAAGGACTTTGAAGAAAATCTCAAAAACCCCCAGGAGTCCAAAAAGCCAAAGGCAGCCGCCTAATTTTGGGATATAATTTACGGCCATGAGGAGTTTGCACTACTGGCGGAGGCATAAGCTGAAGTTCCTGATAGCTTTGCTAGTATTGATTGCCGTAGTAGCCACTCAGTCCGGCTGGCTCAATGGCGGTTTTAAGACCGCTGAACAGAGCCAGCCGGGGCTCTACCCGATAGACCATTACATTGATGGCGACACCATCGCCGTCAACATGAACGGCAGCGTAGAAACTGTTAGATTCATTGGCGTGGATACGCCAGAAACTCACAAGCCCAACACGCCGGTTCAGTGCTACGGTGAGCTAGCGGCCGCCAATACCAAGAATAAAATCAGTAAATTCGGCAAAGTTCGCCTGCAAGCCGACCCGCTGGACACTAACCGCGATGTTTACGGCCGGTTGCTGCGCTACGTTTATTTGCCCGACGGTACGCTACTCGACGAACAGATTATCCAGCAGGGCTATGGCTTTGCTTATCTGGATTTTCCGTTCACCAAGAAAGCTCAGTTTGCCATTGACGGCCAGAAAGCCCAGGACCAGAAAGTCGGCCTGTGGGGTGTTTGTCATCCCACTATCAACAAATACGGCGGCTACACCTCCAACCCGGCCTAATCCGTCTTGAAGACGTAAAAACGGTACCATAGATAGTCCCAAACAGTGGTGAAGGCGGCCGAAACAGCAAAGCCAGCGTACGGCGTGATACCGTTATGCACAAATGCCCAGACAATGGCGTAATCAAAGACAAAATCAATGCTGTTGATGAGTACATAGCGGAAGAGAACGCGGCGATCCTGACCTTTGAGCTTGGAGCTGTAAAACGCCCAGTAGCGCTGAATGCCGTAGTTGGCGCTCCAGCCAAAGCCGTCGGCCAGCACTTTGGATACCCACCAGGGCCAGTGGAAAACGTCAAAACAGAGCGCAAAGACCGCCAAACCGCCCCAAAACCAGACGCCGCCGCCGACCATATATTCGGCAAACTGAATCATCAGTTTGTTGCTGCGCCAACCGGATTCGGTCTGTTTAATCCCCACGCTTTTTGTGCTTTCCGAATTCGTACTTTATGGAGTTCCTTTCAAGTTTTTGATAGCCAAAAAGCAACCTATGAATTTCGTTTAAGGTTCCTTTATAAATTAACCGCCAGCCTTCTTTTTCATTACGTCGCGGATCCATATAGTAGTATGTCTTATCCACAAATCCGAAGCCTTGTTTGCCAGCCTTGCTAACGTACTCGTAGTCTTCTCCGAACTGAATCTTTTCATTAAAACCGCCAAGTTGCTCAAACAGCTCTCTTTTGGTCAAGACACAATAGCCCGATGCTACCGGTCTTTTAGTATGTGATAAGAGTTTTTGATAGTTATAGAGGACCCATAACCCTTTCTTATCTTTGAACTTCATCTTTGCCGAGGAAGTTTCCCAGCCTTTAGATTCGGTGGTTTCTAATAGGGTTTTTATGAATAAGGAGTCGTCGATGTCATCGTCGGCGTCCAAGAACAGCAGCCAGTCGCCGCGGGCGTGTTTAGCGCCCTGATTACGCCCAAAGGCGGGGCCTTTGGGCGGGGCCTCGACGAACTTGATATCTAATTGTTTCTTGAATGAGTCAACAACTTCTTTACTGCCGTCTTTAGACTGGGCATCGGATACAATCACTTCAAAATCTTTGAAATTCTGCCGAGCCAGCGCCTCCAACAGTCGGTCTATATAGGTCGCTTCGTTATAAGCTGGTATTACCACCGATACGGCAGGGGATTTTTTGGCCATAGACTAAGAGTACTATTCGGCTTTGAGCGGTACAACCTCGCCGGCTTTTTTGGGCTGGCTCTGAAGGTCGCCAAAAAGTCCCCAGATTGGCTTCAGAATATATTTATCCAGCAGAGTTAAGGAGTAGATAAAGAACATGCTACACCAAACAGCCATAAAAATTGCCGTCTTGGGTAGGCTGTTATGATGATAAAAAGTCCGCACGGCGCGGAACTGATAGCGGGTTTGAGTAAACAGGGATTTATGTACCGCCCTAAACGAGCTGGCGACGTCTATGTCGTCGACAATTTTGAGCTGGCCGTGAGGCGCCAGGCAGAAAGCCAGGTCGTAATCTTCCCAGATGTCGCCGCGGCGCATCACCTGATTTTTAACTTTTAGCCAATCGCGGCGGCGCAGAGCACAGTCCGCGCCCCACAGCATCCGGCAGCCGGCCAGCCAACTGGCAAAATCAATATAGAAGCGAAAGACTTTGGTGCCGGCGCTGCCAATTGATATGTCATAAGGAGTTGTGCTGCCGGTAATAGCGCTCAGCCCGGGCTGCTTGGCAAAATGTTTTTTTACCCGACGCGTCCAGTCCACGGGCAATATACAATCGGCATCAATCCGGCCCAGAATATCTGAGGTAGCCGCGTTAAAGCCGGTGGCCTGAGCGAACGATTGGTGTTGGTTGGGTTCGTGCAGCAAAGTTACGAAGCTATAAGCTTTGGCGATTTTGCCGGTGTTATCGGTCGAGTTATTATCGACCACAAAAACTTCGTCCGGCATCTCGACCTGCCGAGCAATAGAGTCCAGACAGGCTTTCAGGTAGCGCTGTTCGTTGTAGGCTGGTATAACTATACTAAGCGTTAGCTTTTTATTAGACATAAGCAATGTGGGCATTCATTAGAATAGCAGTTGATGGCTAAAAAATCGAAATCCTTATCCGTTAAGAAATATTTGAGCCGCGCGTGGGCTTGGCTTTGGCCTCGGTCTATTTGGCGGCGTATCGTCTTAGTTCTGGCCGCTGCCGTGCTGTTATTCACCGCGACATCTTATGGCGTTGCCGAATGGTACATCCACAAGCACGACGGCGAGCCGCTGGTGCTGGGCACGACTTTCATCCCCGATTACGCCCAGAGCTTTGGCCTTGATCCCCAGCAGACCCTGCAAGCCATTTTAGAACCTGCCAGCCAGGGCGGTTTGGGCATGAAACAACTGCGCCTGGTCAGCTACTGGAATGAGGTGGAACCACAATCCGGCGTTTATGACTTTAGCCAGCTAGACTGGGAATTCGCTTTAGCCAATAGGTACGGCGCCAAGGTAGACCTATCGGTTGGCTTGCGCCAACCGCGCTGGCCGGAGTGCCACGTACCGACTTGGGTGAATATGAATGACAAGGCCCAGTGGGAACCCCAGCTCTACAGTTTTATGACGGCCGTAGTTAACAGATATAAAACCAATCCGGCGCTAGGCGGCTACGAGCTAGAGAACGAGTACTTCCTAAAAGTGTTCGGCCAGTGCACTAATTTCGACCGCAGCCGGCTGGTCAGCGAATTTAATATGGTCAAGAACTTGGACCCCAACCACAAAGTAATTGTCAGCCGCAGCGATAACTGGGTGGGCATTCCAGTGGGCAAGCCCACACCGGATGAATTCGCCATATCGGTTTACAAACGGGTTTGGGACGCCACTATCACTCATCGTTATTTTGAATACCCGCTGCCGCCGTGGTTTTATGCCTCGCTGGCCGGCTACGAGGAACTGTTATCGGGCAAGGATATGATTATCCACGAACTCCAAGCCGAACCCTGGACGCCCAATGGCCTGGCAATTACCCAGATATCAACGGCTGAAATGGCTAAATCGATGAACGCCAATATTCTGCAAAAACGCATAAAATACGGCGAGGATACGGGCATGCGTACGATTGATTTGTGGGGCGCTGAGTGGTGGTACTGGATGAAAGTGGACAAACATGACTCCAGTGACTGGAACGTGGTTAAACAAGCTGTAGCCCAGGCTGCCGCCCAAAACCAACGGTTGGAACCCACGGCCTTAAAGTCGCCCCAGCTGACATTAGATATAAAATCCTAGTCTAAAGAGTTAAAATAAGGCTTATGGCCAAACGCAAGCCCCAACCCGGTAACATTAGAAACCGCCGCGCCAGTTATGATTACGAGCTCGGTGATTCTTTAGTGGTGGGTATGGAGCTGACCGGCGCCGAGACCAAAGCCCTGCGCATGCACCACGGCCAATTGCAGGGGGCTTACGTGACAGTCAAAGATAACGAGCTGTGGTTAATTAACGCCCAGATAATGCCCAGCAGCGGTATTCCAATCAGTGAAGACGGCCAGGTCCGCAGCCGCAAACTGCTGGCCAAGCGCCGAGAGATTGACCACCTAATAGCCGAGAAGCAAAGTGGTAAAACCATCGTGCCAACAGAGATTATTACCAAAGGCCGCTACATCAAGCTGCGCATATCTGTTGGCCGCGGCAAAAAACGCTATGACAAGCGCGAAACCCTCAAGCGCCGCCAACAGGAACGCGACATCGCTCGCCAAAACCCCTGAACAAACCGCTCACGCGCGGAAGGCCTGTTGTCTGAGCCGCTTTCAAATAATTATAGCGTCTCCTCAACAGGCCTCACCGGCTCCGCTTGGGTAAGGTTGAGTTTGTTCAGAGGCTTTAGCTCGCTTATAAATTGATACAATGGATTTAATGAAGATTTACTCGTGGAATGTTAATGGCATCAGAGCGGTTATAAACAAGGGCGAGTTCCAGAAATTTATCAAAAAACACGACCCGGATATTTTGTGTTTGCAAGAAACTAAAGCTCAGCAGGGACAGGCGGAAATCAATCTACCGCAATATCAGGAATTTTGGAACTCGGCCGAGAAAAAGGGTTATTCCGGCACGGCCATTTTTACTAAAATTAAGCCAATTAAGGTAGAAAATGGCCTGCCGGATGATATTGTCAAAAAATACAAAGTCGAGGGCGACGTTTACGGTGACCCCAACAAAGAGGGACGGGTGATTACCGCCGAATTTGAGAAGTTTTTTGTGGTTGGCGTCTATACAATCAACGTTAAAGACGATCTTAGCCGCTTGCCGGTACGCCAAGCCTGGGATAAAGCCTTTTTGGCTTATTGCCAGGAGTTGGAGAAGACCAAGCCGGTGATTTTCTGCGGCGACCTAAACGTTGCCCACACCGAAGACGACTTGGCACGACCCAAAGAAAACGTCGGCAAGCGCGGTTTTACCGATGAAGAACGCGCGGGCTTTGAAAACTTGGTCGGACACGGCTTTTTAGATAGTTTCCGGCTGTTTACGCAGGGTAATGGCCATTATAGCTGGTGGACCCATTGGGCCAACGCACGCGCCCGTAACGTAGGCTGGCGGATTGATTATTTTTTGGTATCCGCCAGCCTTAAGTCCAAAATTAAAACTGCTGAAATCCATGCCGGTGTCATGGGCTCCGACCACTGCCCAGTCAGTATCGACCTTGATATATGAAAACCGTGGCTGTAATCGAAGGCTTTGCGGGCGGCCCGTATCTAAGCCGGACCCTCCGAAGGGATTTGGTAGGGGCAGGGTTTGAACTGATAAAAAATAAGGCTGAAGCTAACGTTATTATTGCCCACTCGGGGGGCTGCTATGATTTACCTCCTGCTTCTAACGCTCAACTATTCATGCTTATTAATCCCCCGTACTGGCCGAATAAAAGCATCGTCTCCAGATGGATCAGAAAAGAGGGGGCCGACACAAAAAGAGTCAGGAGAGATTATGGCTTTAGGTATCTTCTAAAACTAAAGGTTTGGGAAGGTATCTATATTTTTTTGAAACCAAGCTATGCGCTCCTAGCCTTAAGGGATATGAGTTTGACTGGTCTACTGGATCACATCCGAGAGAGGAAAATTATATTGATTCGCAACCATATGGACTACTTTTGCACTCCTGCAATAAAGGAAGAGCTAACATCGTATAAAAACGTTAAGTACGTAGAGCTACCAGGGGAACACGACGACTATTACACCAACCCGAAACCGTATATAGATTTACTTCTTAAAGAACTATAATGAAAATATGACCAAAGGGAGAAAATTTGCGGTGTTTGATATTGATGGCACGTTGATCCGGTGGCAGCTTTACCATGCACTGGCTGACGCCCTGGCCAAAAACAGTCATATTGATGCTAAGACCTACGCGGCGATTCGTGACGCCCGCATGCAATGGAAGCAGCGCAGCGGACTGCAATCTTTTAGCGAATATCAGGTTTACGTGATAAACGCTTACGAAGAGACGCTGCTTAAGCTGAGTCCGAAGGAGTTAGACCAAGCGGTGGATGACGTCTTTGGTGAATATAAAGACCAGGTTTACATTTTTACCCGCGGACTAATCAAGCAGCTTAAGGATGATGGCTACATACTATTTGCTATTTCCGGTTCGCAAACTGAAATTATCGCCAAGATTGCCGATTATTATGGCTTCGACGACTATGTAGCCACCGAGTACACTGTAAAGTCCGGCAAATTACAAAAAATCTTTCCTTCGGCCGACAAGAAGAAGGCGCTTATGGGCTTAGTTAAAAAGCACAATGTTGGTTTTGCGGAGAGTATGGCTGTAGGCGACAGCGCCGGCGACATTCCGATGCTGGAGGCCGTTGAGGAGCCAATTGTTTTCAACCCCGATGATGAACTTTTTAAGTATGCGGATGAGAAGTCCTGGAAGATTATTATAGAGCGCAAAAATATGGTTTACGAACTGGAGAAGAGCAGTGGAAAATACCAGCTGGTTAAGACAAACGCCAGATAAGCCACTATTTCCGGACCTGCTTTGGAGCCGGCCGGAAAATAAACGCCTGGCGGGCAAATTGTTGATTGTTGGCGGCAGCAGTCATGGTTTTGCGACGCCGGCGGCGGCATTCGCCGCCGCCGGCAAGGCTGGCATTGGCAGCGCCCGGGTGTTACTGCCGGACGCCACTCAAAAAATCATTGGAACTAGTTTTGCTGAAGCGGTTTTTGCGCCCAGCACTCCCAATGGCAGCTTTAGCCGCCAAGCACTGGGCGAACTGCTGGACAACGCCGCCTGGGCTGACGCTGTACTGCTGGCCGGTGATTTTGGCCGCAATTCCGAAACAGCTATTTTGCTGGAATCATTTATGGACAAGTACGCCGGCCACGTCACCGTGGCCGGCGACGCCTTAGACTATTTCCTAGCCGCTAAGAGCCGTCTTTTAACCCGAGCTGATACTTTAGCGGTTATAAACCTGGGTAAGTTGCAGAAGCTAGCTAAAGCCAACCGGCCGGGAACCGCGGTTTTACACAATATGAACTTGCACGAACTGGTAACCGTCTTGGCTGATTGGACCAACGGCCCGCCGGCTTTTATCACCAAACACGCTGACAATATAATCGCCGCGGCCGGCGGAAAAGTCAGTACCACGCCCGAAAAAGCCGAATCCAACTGGCAAACCGACCTGGCCGCCTACGCTAGCGTCTGGTTGCTCCAGCAGCCAGGAAAAACCTTCGAAGCATTGACTTCGGCGGCTATGTATTACATGCAGAGATAAACATACATTTTGAGACAATCAGTTTTTGAGTTAGCATAAGCTTAATTAATATGTCTATCAACGCCCGACTAACTCTTTTTAGCTTAATCTTAATTAGCATTGTTTACCTTCTGAGCGCGTTAGTAAACCGTGGATTCAAAAGAATTCATTTTAGCCGAGCATATATTTGGATAAGTTCAGTGGCGATGATTGGTGTACTTGGTGAAATATCCGTAGACGCCGCCTATCGGCATTTTTTTGGGACACCATTATGGCGCTATAATTTCCTTCCCGTACATCATGCCTACACATCCGGATTCGCGCCTGTACTTTGGGGGTCCTTCGGCCTCTACTTGTACTTAATGCATCATAGTTATGAACGGTGGACGCCAAAACAACTCGTTCGCCTCTCTGTCATATTTGGGATTGAAGCGCTATTTCTGGAAGCGGCCACGGACTTGATTTCTAAGCCGCTACTCGGAAACTATATCTATTACTACTATCCAAACGGATTGTGGCACATCTCCGCGTTTCAGAATTTTGCATTTTATTTCTTGTGCGGGTATCTTATCATTCTAACAATTCACTGGTTCAAATCTAATCCGCATTTCTTCAGCATAATCAGTACCTGGGTTACTTTTGTGACCGTATATATTAAGTAGGCGGGCGAATCGCCGCCCCAAAGCTTGCCCAAGTCTTATAAAGCAGGTTATCGATTTTAACCCAATCGTTTTTCTCATGATGTTTATCGCTTTCGTGAGTTAGCAGCTTGGCGGCTTCGGCCCGGTAACGCCCGTATTCTCTTAAAGCCTCTGGCGGGCAGTGATATACCACCGCTGCGGCTTCGGCGATACTCTGTTCCAAAGTCTTATGATATTTTTCCGGGTAGCGGTGGATGTCCCACCACTCTAGCTCTAGTCGAGCTGCTCTATGGTAGTCGAATGGCGCGACCACATGGTCGGAGGCTATTTTATAAAACTTTTCCAGGCGTTTTAGGACTTTAGGATAATTCTCGTGGCCTTTTTTGAGACGATAAATCGCCGCCGCTGTGCCACTGTACCAAGCCAGCCGTATTGACACGATCCAACTGGCTTTGAAGGCGAGTTTAACGGAAAGCAATAAGTAGAAAGTCAACCTTACAAAATGATGGTTGTAATAATCTCGCCACATTTTGGTTTCAACCTCGGCACACTTAACAAAATCAGCGTCCCGCATGTCTACTTTTTTAGTCATGATTGGATTATATAGCTTCAGCGCGAGCAAAAATACCTTTGCCAAAAAATGGTGGGCGAGGAGGGAATCGAACCCTCAATCCGTAAGGAACACGATTTTGAGTCGTGCGCGTATACCAATTCCGCCACTCGCCCGGATTGCGCTTGAGCGAAACAAGCTGGAATAACAGATGTATTGTACAATAAAGTTGAGCATTTTATAACCATGCCTGACGACGACCATAAACACTCTGGGCACTTTGATGCCGCTATGCCTTTGCCTGACGAGGTGAAGATTAAGCGTTTAACGGCTGCTAATGAGTCCAGCAAGAGCCACGGCAGCCAAGACGCCGCGGCTGATTTGATTCGCCAGCGAGTAGAGGCCGCCTACGCTAAAGCGCCGGCGGCGGCCGCCGAAGTCGACGAAGTCAACCAAATTGCGGCCGCCAAACAGTCAAAACACCAGAAGTTTATTGACAATCTAATAAACTCCGGTAAATCGTTGCCGGAGATTCAGGCCGCCTGGCACGAATATTATGCCGGGCTAACAGACCACGATAAGTATCAGGTCTGGCACGAATTTTATGCCGAACACGAAAAAAACTCGCGCTACGGGCAAGCGACCAAAAGCCCGGAGCCAAAGAGGCTAGCTGCTCAGGTGGACTACCGCAAACATATTAAGCGGGTCAGAGAACACGTTAAAAAACTCCCGCAGCTCAAAGCTCCAGCCGACAGCCCACCTACCAGCCGACCCACCCATAGACCTGCGGCCTCACCGCTGCACTCATTAGCTTTTGGGCTGGGTATTGGCATGCTGGTAATAGTAATCTTCTTGTTCAGTTTCTTTAATGAACGCTTCATCGCGCCATTTATCCAGCCCAGCCGCACCGTGACCAATACGCCCATCATCGACGAGAGCACGGTCATCAGCCCCAACCCGGAAATTATCATCCCCAAAATCAACGTTGAAATCCCGGTTATATACACCGTACCAACGATTGACCCGGACGCCGTGGAAAATGCCCTGGAAGGCGGTGTGGTGCACTATGCCGATACCGCGCTGCCCGGCCAGGACGGCAACCTGGTGATTGTCGGCCACTCCAGCAATAATATCTTTAACCAGGGCAAGTATAAATTCGCCTTCGTGCTGCTTTCGCGATTGCAGAGCGGCGATACCTTCTATTTAGATAAGGACGGCGTGCGTTACACCTATCAGGTTTACCAAAAAGAAATCGTTGACCCAAACGACGTTTCGGTACTAGGAGCACAAGCTAAACCGGCGACAGCCACTTTGATTACCTGCGACCCGCCGGGCACTAGCAATAACCGCCTGGTGGTTGTCGGCCAGCAAATCAGCCCCGATCCCAGCGCGAATATTGCCGCTGCCAGCGGCGACAATAGCCTGGCGACCAAGTCAGCCATTATCCCCGGGAACTCGCCGACGCTGTGGTCGCGGATAGTTAAGTGGTTTGAGAGCTAGGTTTTAGGCAGGTCACTGCCGGCCCGCATGTCAACATTGTTGAGGTCATAATTGCCGCCGTTAGCGCTGGGAGCCACGGTGAATAAGTGATTAAAATCAGAGCTGAAGTAGCCGCCTGCGGCTTCCATTGTTGGTACCAACAACTGCTGGTTGGTGCCGTCATAGTCCGTTACAAAGACAGTGTTGTTGCTATCGCCAATCAGCCGGCTGCCGTCCATCCACTGCAGGTCGCCCGCCAGCGGCGCTTTGATAATGTATTGAAACCGGGCCTTGTTTTCGAAATCGTAAACGCCAAAGCTCTGGCCGCTCTCAACCTCCACAAAACGGGCGTTGTTAGAGAACGAAACCTTATCGGCACCCATAACCCTTAGGGCGATGGTGGGCAGGGCTTTGCCGATGGATGAGTTTTGGATATCGCTTAGCGGGTCTTCAAAAATATCGACCCGGTCATCAGTATCACTGCCGGCTATGTAGTACCAATGACCTTGGTACTGGGCGGCGTCGATTAGATAATGGCTGCCGGCGCTGAAATTATACAGCGCATAGGTGGGGCCATTGCTCCAAATTCGGGCCTGAGCCTGGCCACTGGGCATGTTGTTATCCGTAACATAGGTTAGCAAACTGCTGCCGTAAGCCTTGAAGGCCAGCACGTTCTTTAGAAATACCGGGTCTAAAACGCCCTTGGTAGTATCGCCAACGCGCAGGGTTTGAGCAGACTGGTCATAAATATAAAGCTGATTGATTGACTTATTGCGCAGCGCCACTTGGCTGGGATTGACGCCGAAAAGCCGGTTGACGTTAAAAGACTGCGAGGGGTCAGAACGGTCAAAAACGATAAACTCCGAGCCGCCTTGGTAGCCATGTTGAAGCAGCACATGATTATTATCGGTTGACCATTCCACCAGGCTGAGGCTGCTGCCGGGCAGCCCAGGGTTGGTGAGCACACTATCCGGCAAACTAAGAACCTGAGCGGCTTGAGTCGGTTTTGAGGCATCGTACTCGTCAAAGTTTACGCTCGCGCTACTGCTAACGGCGGTCTGTACTAGCAGCCAGTGCTGATCCGGTGTCTGCGTAAACAGAGGCGGAGCCGTAGCATAGCTCTGCATACTAACTGATACCGGGGCCTTGGGAAAAAGGAAGGGATAGACATAATAGGCTACCGCACCGGCGTCGACCTCTACCGAACGCTGCCAGGTGCGGTAGCCGCCTTTGGTTAGCTTCAGGCTATAGGTAGCTGCCGGCAAATTTAACCTGGCCGAAGTACTGCCACGCTGGGTGCCGCTAAGGTCGATAGCCGCGCCGCCGGGCTTGGAGTCTACAAACAGCAAACCGTTTTGGATAATAGTGTGGGTTTTGGTGCTGAAATTGTAGCCATACGAAATATTCGCCAAAAGGTAAGCCGCCATAGCAATAACCAGCGCCATCAATATATAGCCGGTTATTAAACGCGCTTTATAAGCACGCTTTTTACGTGGGTCTAGAAAATCCATAATCTGTTAATTTTAACCATTGAATACTTAATTTACTCTTAGAGTGTGGCAGAAGTGGATAGTTTTCTCAAGAACTTGCCAGCCAACGGCTGATGGGTGTAATATGGTCATTGTGCAAATAGGGGTAAGCTTCTAAAGTGGCCAAAAGCGCAAGCGTTATCGAAATCAATGGTAACCGCTATAATGCCGTAAACGGTCAGTTACTTGGCGCCGTCAAAAAAGTTGCCGCCCAGATGAAGATGCCGGCCGGCGGCGCGATAGACGGGCTGGTACGTCGCCCATCATCTGTTATCAACAAGACCCGCAGCGCCAATTATAAAGCACACGGCACCCGCCGCCCACTGCAGCACTCACAGACTTTGATGCGTGCCGCCGTAAAGCGTCCAACCTTATCAAAAAGCCAAGACCAAGAGTCTAAACTGCACAAGCCGCACGTCGCGGCTGCCAGCCCGGACCGGGTTTTACGGGCTAAAACCATTATCAAAAATAGCCGGATAGAGCATTTTGGCAAGCTGCGTGCCAAGAGTTCATCAATCGTCACCCGCCGCCCCCAGGCCATATCACCGGCAACCCGCCCAAGTCTTGCCGCCTCTTCGAGCGCGGCCGCCAGCACTAGCCTAAGTAAACCGCTGCCAAGCATGGTCACCAGCGCCTCGCACCAACAACTTGAACGACTATTGGACCAGGCATTGATCCAGGCTGACGCGCATAAGCAGGCTCTGCGATCGCGCACTAAGGGCTGGCGGCGCTTTATGTTTGCTTCTAAGTGGCTGACGCTGTGCGCCAGTTCGCTGGCCGTACTACTGTTAGGCGGTTTTTTTGCGTGGCAGAATATTCCACAGGTGTCTATGCGCGTCGCCGCTACCCGCGCGCATGTCAGCGCCTCGGTACCAGCTTATACGCCCCTAGGCTACAGCTACGCGGCGCCCGTGAGCGCTAATAACGGCAAGGTTAGTATCAGTTATAAGACTCCGGGTAACAGCGATAAGAGCTACACCATTACTCAGCAGGCTTCCAATTGGGACAGCAGCTCTCTAGCTGCTAATGGCGTGCCTAAAGATTCTCAGGCTTCACAGATTAATGGCACTACAATCTATACTTATGGCAGCCAGGATAATGCTAAATGGGTCAACCACGGCGTACTGTTTACTATCCAGGACAAGGCCAACCTCAGCTCCGACCAGATTCTGCAAATAGCCAATAGCCTCTAGCCAATAGCCTCTAGGCAATAGCCTGCTTCCCGATACAAGCTTAGAAATATATACTGTTAGTAATGTCTGAGCCCGTTAGAACTCGATTCGCGCCCAGCCCCACAGGATTTTTGCATGTCGGTGGTGTACGTACGGCCCTATTCGCCTGGCTGGTTGCCCGCCAAGCGGACGGACAATTTATATTAAGGATTGAAGATACCGATAAAGTCCGTGAAGTGGCCGGCTCCGAACAGCATATTATCGATTCGCTACACTGGCTGGGGCTGGATTGGCAAGAAGGCCCGGATAAGGGCGGGGCGCATGGGCCTTATCGCCAGAGTGAGCGGCTGGATATCTATAAAGAATGGGCCCAAAAGCTGGTAGCAAAGGGCCTGGCTTACGCCGACCCGACTACGCCGGAGCAGCTGGAGCAATTTCGCCAGCAGGCCAAGGACCAAAAGAAGCCCTTTTTATTCCGTGAGCATCGGCCGGAAAAACCGCCGGCGTGGGACGGCAGCCAACCGCTACGCTTCAAATCCGACCCCAAAGACTATAAATGGCACGATGAGGTCTTGGGCGATTTGTCCAGCGGGCCGGAGGCCATCGACGATTTTATTATTATTAAATCCGACGGCTACCCGACCTACAATTTTGCCCACATCATTGATGACCACTTGATGGAGATTACCCACGTTATTCGCTCGCAGGAATTTACTCCTAGTGTGCCGAAATTTCTCAATTTGTATGAAGCGCTGGAAATTGAACGGCCTAAACTTGCCACGCTGCCTTATGTCATGGGCCCGGACGGCAAAAAAAAGCTGTCCAAACGCGACGGTGCTAAAGATGTGCTGGACTATAAAAAGGAGGGCTACCTGCCGGCGGCTCTGGTCAATTTTCTAGCCACACTGGGGTGGAATGACGGCACTGAGCAAGAAATTTTCTCAATCGACGAGCTGGTAGCCAAGTTCAGCCTAGAGCGAGTACACCACAGCGGCGCGGCCTTCGACGAGCAGCGACTGTTATGGTTGGACGGGCATTATATCCGCCACACACCACCGGATGAATTATATGAACTGGCGAAGGACTTTTGGCCGCCCAGCGCCGCCAACCACGACGATGATTATAGAAAGCAGGTACTCGGACTGGTGCAGGAAAGGCTAAAGTTCCTGGCCGAACTGCCAGACCTGAGCAATTTCTTCTTTGAAGATTTGCCGGTTAATTTACAGCTTATCGACAACAATAAGCAGCTCAAGGGCCTAGACCACGGCCAGTTGAAAGACTTATTGGAAAGATCTCAGCAGCAGTTGCAAGGCAATGATTTCTCATCTGTTGAGGGCCTGGCCGAAAGCTTGAACAAGCTGCTGGAAGAAACCGGCCAAAAACCGGCTGTCCTTTTCAGCCTTATCCGCGTGGCCACTACCTGGGCGCCAGCCAGCCCAGGCCTGGCCGAAAGCCTAAAGTTATTGGGCAAAGACAAATCTCTAGAGCGCATAGACGGAGCTGTGGCTGCCCTAGGAAACTAAGCATAAGCTCTGTTACAATGGGCGGGAAATATGCAAGATGACATTCGTCCATCGAAAAGCAAAAAAACTCCGCCCAACCCCGCTCATCAGCCGATGCGCAGCCAGCGGTTGCGCGGCCATAACCTGGAAACTGCCAAAGACCGCTTGAATCCCAAGCCAGTGGCCAGGCCGGCTGCTGCCGAAGAAGCACCGATAGTTTTAGCGGCCGCCGAACCCCCGGCCAAGCAAACGCCAATTAAAAAGCAGCGCTTTGCCTGGTGGCGCGATCTGAATCGTAACCTGCGTTTTGGCATTATCGCGTTGCTACTGCTACTTTTCGCCACCGGCGCCATCCTTTTTTATAACCACAATCGGCCAGCCGGCAGTTCTTTTATATCAATCACCAGACATAAAAAGGCGGCCGCTAAAACCGTCGCTTCGCCGCTCACCGGCCTCCAGGTAGACCCGGCGCTAGCCGCCCGGCCAGTCACCGGCATAATGATAGAAAATAGCGACGCCGCTCGGCCACAGTCCGGCCTGCAGGATGCCGGAGTGGTTTACGAAGCTATTGCCGAAGGCGGGGTAACCCGTTTTTTGACGCTGTTCCAGGACGCTTCTCCGCAATACATCGGACCAGTGCGTTCACTGCGGCCGTACTATATTGATTATGCCGCGCCGTTTCAAGCCAGCATCGTGCACGTGGGCGGTAGCCCGGATGCGCTGGCGGAGGTCACAGACGGCAGTTTCCGCAATTTGGACCAGTTCGCCAACGGCGACTACTTTACGCGCGTTAACAGCCGTGACGCGCCGCACAATGTCTACACCAGCTTTTCCGAGATCGACCAGCTCAACCAGAGCAAGGGCTACACCAGCAGCTCTTATACCAGCTGGCCACGCAAAGCCGATAAAAAGCTAGCCACACCAACCGCCAAAACCATTCAGTTGGCCATTGCCGGCCCCGATTTCTATGCCAATTACACTTACGATGCCAAGACAAACACTTACTTGCGCAGCGAGGGCGGGGCGCCCCACCTGGATCTGGTCAACGCCAGCGACACCACTGGCGTCCAACTGAGTCCAAAGGTAGTGATTGCCATAGTCGTGCCCCTAAGCAGCGGCGCTTTAGACGCTTCCGGAGCCTACTATTCAAATTATCAAACCAGCGGCACCGGCACGGCATACGTCTTTCAGGATGGCGGTGTTACTCAGGGTAGCTGGACCAAAGGCGGCACCAATGACCAGATTAGCTTCAGCGACGCCAGCGGCGCACCGCTCAAGCTTGATGCCGGCCAAACTTGGATAACACTGATCAGCGGCGACAATATGGTCACCTACGCCCCTTAGCGCAGTCCGGGAAGCTGCCTAAATCTGGGTATATTTAGGGTCTTGGGTGTCATTTTCGAATATACGGAGCCAACTATGATAGAATTTGCAGAATATGGCTACTCAAAGAGATATTGAAGCGACATACGACTACATGGATAGGGTTTTTAGGTTAAGCCTTGGCAATCATGCGGATATTACAAATGCTTTCTACGACGGCGATTTTAGTCTAACGCTTGAGCAGGCACAGAATGCAAAACATAAATATGTGTTCGATGGGATAAAGTTCAAGCCTGGAGATAAGATTCTTGACATAGGTTGTGGTTGGGGCCCCATGCTTGCAGCTATTAAAGAGCGTGGTGGCAAAGGCATAGGCTTAACCTTATCGCCGGCACAAGCTAAAGCCTGTAGAGCAGATGGCTTGGATGCTCAAATACAAGATTGGAAAAAACTAGATGCCAAAAAGTTCGGAAAAATGGACGGCGTGGTAAGCATTGGCGCATTTGAACATTTTTGTAGTATTGATGAATACAAAGCTGGCAAACAAGAAGAGATTTACGGCCAGTTTTTCAAATTATGCCACGACGCCCTTGAGCCGGACGGGCGACTTTTCTTGCAGACTATGATGTTCGTCAAAACACCAGACCCCGACAAGATCAGTGTTCGCGCAGCCAAATATTCCGACGACTGGGTCTGGGGGCACCTGGCAAAATATTATCCTGGCAGTTGGGCGCCGACAGGCCTAGAGCAGATAGTTAGGTGCGCAAGCCCTTATTTTAATTTGATTTCCGAAAATGATGGACGGCTCGACTATATCCAAACAATGAAAGAGTGGACCAAAGCCGTTAAAAAACCTAGCTTTAAAAAATTGCTCTTCCTGCTGACATTAGTACCCAAGTACATAACAAACCAAGATTTCCGCTATCAATTAGCGTCTAATAGATACGGCTGTAACAGGTTAGCCTTTGAGCGCAATATCCTCTCCCACCAACGCATGGTTTTTGAGAGAAAAGCTTAACGTCAATTGATAGAGTCTAGGATGCTTATAATTGGTGACCCCTGCGGGATTCGAACCCGCGATCTTCTGGATGAGAACCAGATATCCTAACCGCTAGACGAAGGGGCCAGCACTTGGCTTTAATTCGCCATTAGCATAGCACATTTCGTATCTGGACAACAGGGGTAGAGCTGGGGCGGTTTTTAGTTTGCATAAACTTCCAAGCCAACAGATAATGTAAGCGAAAGCATCATGAAATTACAGATTAATCACTTTGGGCATGTTGTTCAAGCGTAGTTCCAGCCCGGCAGGCAAGGGCAGCCAGGCTTCCTGGCTGGAAGGCATGGCGGTCAGCCGTCAGGTGATGAAGAACAGCAAAAAGAGTTCGGATTTTATCCTGAGCGTAATCCAGGATGGCGTAGTAATGGTTAACCGCGAGAACCTTATCCAGCTATTCAACCCCGGCGCCAGCGCCATCACCGGCTGGCCGGCCAACGAGGCGGTCGGACTGGATTTTCATAACGTCTTGCCGATAACCGACGAGCACGGCGTAGCATATCCGCCGGCCAACCATCCTTTTGCCCAGGCTTTAGCCACTAATAAAACCGTCCGCGACAGCAAAGGCTGGCTGGCTACCCGCGGCGGAAAAAAAATTCCGGTATCAATCATTGTGTCGCCGCTAGTTACCGACAAAGACCAGATAGCCGATACAGTAGTAGGCATCGTCCGTGATACCGCCAGCGAAAAAGCTGAGGAAAAGCAGCGCTCAGATTTTATTAGTACCGCCAGCCACGAAATGCGCACGCCGGTGGCGGCCATTGAGGGTTATTTGGCTCTGGCGCAGAATCCTAAAATCGCAAAGATTGACCCTAATGCCCGCAACCTGCTTGAAAAAGCCTCAGCCTCCACTAAGCACCTTGGGGTGTTGTTCCAGGACTTACTCACCAGCTCGCGCGCCGAGGACGGCCGGCTGGCCAGCTACCCTAAAGTCGTCGAGGTCGGCGAGCTAGTGCAGCAAGTGGCCGATGCCGGACGCTTCAACGCCCGCAAGAAAAATCTTGAGCTGCGCTACGTGCTTAGCAACGACAACGATGTCAGTGGCGCTAAAGTCGTCCGGCCGCTTTATTTCGCCAACGTTGATCCCAACCGCCTGAGCGAAGTCATGCAGAATCTCGTCGATAACGCCATAAAATATACCCCGGAAGGCTCAATCACCATGCGCCTTACCGGCGACGGCTCGACTGTCCAGATTCAAATTCAAGATACCGGCTCCGGTATTGCTTCGGAGGATATTCCTCATCTATTCCAGAAATTCTACCGGGTGGATAGTTCTCTGACGCGTAGTGTTAGCGGCACCGGCCTGGGCCTGTTCATCAGCCGCAAAATTATCGAGATGTACCAGGGACGAGTCTGGGTTGAAAGCGAACTCGGCAAGGGTAGCACCTTCTTTATCAACCTGCCACGCCTTAATACCGACCAGGCTCTGGCAACACAACGCCAGCAAAGCGCCAACTCTAGTCCGCTGGATACCCACTAGGCATGGGCTGTAAAAATGATACAATGATAACCATAAGCGAAGATAACAGATTGAAGACCCCTGATGCCTAAAATACTATTAGTAGAAGACGATAACAGCCTAAGGGAGATTTTTGAGCTGCGGCTGCAGGCCGAGGGCTATCAAACCCTGACTGCCGGCGACGGTGAAGAAGCCTTGGTAAAGGCTATGAAGGAGAAGCCGGATCTTATCATCTGCGACGTTATGATGCCCCGGATGAGCGGTTTTGAGATGCTGGAGACCCTGCGCAATTCGCCGGACATGGCCGGCACTATGGTCATAATGATGACCGCTCTGGGGCAGGCCGAAGATCAAGCTCGCGGCGCTAAGCTGGGCGTGGTAAAGTATTTAGTGAAATCTCAAGTTACCTTGGAAGATTTCGCCCGCGTAGTCAGCGACGTCGTAAAGCTGGGCCCCGGCGCAAACGCGCCAGCCGGCCAAACGCCCGCCGCAACTAACGAAGTTTCCCAAGCAAATAATAAATTAGAAAGCGAGAACCCCATGGACGATCCATCAACTAATCCGATGCCCGGCGCGCCAACTCCGCCGGCTGGCCCCGCTGGCGATGCTAACCCCATCACTAGCCCGGACCCCAGCCCAATGGGCGATGGCCAACAAAGCACTGCTGACGAGCAAAGCTCGGTAGCCAGCCAAGTTAACAGCTTTGCTAGCACGCCAGCTACTCCTAGCGATTCAGCTGCCCCAACCGTGGGCGGTGGAATGACCTCAACCGACCCAGTAGCAGCCGAACCCGCTGAACACGATGATGTGCCAGTGAGCACTCCACCGGTTGATCCAACCACGCCAACTGATCCAGCAGCCCCGCCTGCAGATCCTACAGTTCCACCGGCCGTCTAAGCACAATTGCCTTTTAGGCAGTTAAAAACCCGCCCGCAAAGAGGCGGGTTTTTAACTGTTTCAAGATATAATGTTTATCTGATGAGTAACGGAGTTTCAATTGTCGCCATAGTCGGGCGGGCCAATGTTGGTAAATCCAGCCTGTTTAATGCTATCATCGGCCGTCGTGAAGCTATTGTGGCTGATGAGCCGGGCACAACCCGCGACAACGTTACCGCCAAAGCCAACACCGACGAAAAGGACTTCTGGCTGGTAGACACCGCCGGTCTAAAAAGCGCCGCTGACGACTTTGAACTAACGATCCAACAGCAAATTAGCGAAGCCGCCGCCAGCGCCGATGTGATCTTAGTAGTAACCGAGGCTAATGTTCCGGTCACGGAAGAGGATAGGCGGATAGCCAAACTGGCGCTAAAGACCAAAAAACCGGTGCTGCTAGTAATCAATAAAGCCGACAAAAATTCACGCTTAGATTTCAATGACTGGCTCAAACTGGGCATTAAACCGGTGTTTGCCACCAGCGCCAGCCAGAAAAGGGGCATTTTGGAGCTTTTAGAGGGCCTTGGGGGCCATTTACCCCATAAAACCATAAAAGACCACAAGCACTTTAGTGTAGCCCTCCTGGGACGCCCAAATGTCGGCAAGTCGGCATTATTCAATAGCTTAAGCAATAAACAGCAGGCAATCGTGTCATCTAGAGCCGGAACCACCAGAGATGTCAACCGCTCCAGGGTTAGATACCATGAACAGGAAATTGAGCTGATGGATACTGCGGGCATCCGCCGCAGCGGCAAAATCGAGCGCGGCGTCGAACAGTTTAGCGTACTGCGCACTATAGCGGCCATTGAAGAAGCTGATGTCTGCTTAGTCTTATTGGACGTAAATGAATTAGGCGTCCAACTGGACCAAAAAATTGCCGGCATGGTCGTGGAGGCTGGCAAGGGTTTGGTGCTGGTCGTCAGTAAGTGGGATGCGTTAGATAAGGAC
>Ga0265337_1000131_pt1 | contig 38040 bp, 27 predicted proteins | sample 42122metaG_FD_192441 | JGI IMG/M metagenome (GOLD analysis project Ga0265337, IMG submission 192441) | Rhizosphere microbial communities from Carex aquatilis grown in University of Washington, Seatle, WA, United States - 4-21-22 metaG | ecosystem: Host-associated > Plants > Roots > Rhizosphere >... | reverse complement strand
GCGAGTGCTTGCGGGCCTGCGGAGAAGACCAGGAATCCGGCCAATATGACCGGACCACAGACTTTTCTGATTGCCTGGTACATCGTCGCCTCCTGCTCGGTCATAGCCTGAACCTTGGGCTCGCTCCTGCATCGCCCAACTAGTGTTGTTTGTGACAGAAATTGTTCAAGATTTAGCCATTGGAACGAAGCTAAACTGCACGTCGTGATAATGGTTTATTAACTCTAAAAATTTACCTTTGGGTCGCGGATAAAGCCGCGAGAACACCCCAAAGTATGCCGTGGATTATCGCGAGCTCCCGAGCTGTTGTTGCACAGCACCGCAAACGACCAGCCGCCACTTGCTCGCTGTTGATTTTAGCGATCACGTTGACATGGGCCAGTGCCGGACAAGCACAACAGACAGTGCCGCCGCGCTACGATCCGCGGCAAAGTGAAAAAATCATCGACACATTGCAGCCGGGTCGGGAGAGAGCTACCCGGCCACCCGTCCGTATGCCGCGGATGCCGGAGGCGGAAGTCCGCCGAGGCAACACCAAGCCGCTGGTCAAGCTCCAGGCTATCATCGTCGAAGGCGCGAACGTAGTCTCCTCCGATGCCATTGCAGCGGTTTACCAGGCCTACCTCGGGACAACTGTATCCGAAGCCGACCTCGTGGCCATCGCCGGCGGAATTACCGAGCTGTACCGCGCGTCAGGTTATGCGCTCAGCCGAGCCATCGTGCCTCCGCAAGACATCAAAGCCGGGCGAATCCGCGTCAATGTGATCGAAGGGTACATTGCGGAATTTGTGTTGATGGGAGACGACGTCGATCGATATTGGATCCGCAAGCCTTTGGGGCGCATCACTGAAGAGCGGCCCTTGCGGCTGAAAACGTTGGAACGGCAATTGATGCTGGTTAACGACAGTCCTGGCGTCCGTGTCGCTGATACCACCCTGGAAGAAATCGGGAAAGGATCAGGACAATTTCGCCTCACAGTGTGGCTCAAGACTTGGCAGATCTTCACCGCCTTGGGATTCGATAATCAGGGCGCAAATGCTGTCGGCCCCTACGAGGCATTTGGTACGGCCGCCTTCAATTCGTATCTTCTTCACGGCGATAGTCTTGCTCTCAGTGGATCGACCACTCCCAATTCATTTCGTGAATTCACATTCGGCCGCCTGTCTTATGACACGCCGGTTGGAGCCGACGGTGGGCGAATTGGCGCAAATGTAATTTATAGCGATGTCGCGCCCGGCGATGCCCGACAGCTCGTGAACACGCATTCGATCACTGAAACCTATGAGTTGAAGGGCAGCATAGTTCCGCTGGAGACGCGGATGTCGTCTTTGTGGTTGACGGGAACCTTCGGCTACAGCGACAACTCCGAGCGTGACAACTCAGGCATGATATTCAAGGACCACCTGCGGTACGTCAGTCTTACGGCTGATTACAAGCTGCAAGACAATTTTTCTGGCTGGAACTATTTGAGTGTTACGGCGCGTCAGGGACTTCCCATTCTCGGTAACTCAAACAAAAATGATGACTTGCTGTCGCGCCAGGATGCTTCCCAAAATTTTTCACTACTCGATTTTTCGTTTTCACGCTTTCAGAAACTCTCCGACGTTTGGTCAGTGAAGATTTCGGCAACGGGCCAATGGGCATCGGGGCCACTACTTATCTTCCAGCAGTTCTACCTCGGTGACTCTGCCTATGGCCCGGGCTTCTATAGCGGGGACAGCGGCATTGCCGGTTATGGGGAAATCCGCTTTGACCAAACCGTTTCAAACGACATTCTAAAGGGCTTTCAACTCTACGGCTTTTTCGACAAAGGCGCGGTCTGGAGTTTCAACAACAATGGCCAGATTCTATCGATCGCATCTACAGGGGCCGGCGTTCGTTTCTTTCTCGCGGACCAATGGCAAGCTGCCATCGGGATTGCCGTTCCCGTTCATGCTGGCACGAGTGCAAACGACATTCACGACGTGCGCTTCCTATTTTCGCTATCGAATGCTTTCAAGCTGTGTCCGTCCAGAGCGCAGATGCATTGCTTGTGATGAAAGATCATTTCTTGGCTGAGTTCCGGCGAGCTGTGCTATCGAAATACCAAATTCAGTCTATTTACCCTCGGTTCGCATTTGATTCCCGCGATTGAGGTCCGTTCCCGGCACTTAACCGACATTCCAACAGCGGCTGGAAATGTCCGTTATTGGGGTAAGCGCGGATATTGAGCGCACAACGCCCTAGTTCGGTTTTATGACTGTCCCAGTTTGACAGCGTGGCAAAATGCCTTTAGCGCCCGTGAGCTCCGTTAGAGAAGTTTGACACTGCAAGTTATTGAAATCGATAGGTTGTGGCACAACTCCCGGGCCCACCACGCATTCAAGGGCATGAATACGTTTTCCGGTCTCTGCGATTTTAGCCGTGGAAACGGGCCATTTTTCAAGCGGAGACAGTCTCTGTGTCGCGGCATTTATAAAAAGTCGCGAGAATTGGCGGTTTGTCTCTGATGCACAAAATTACGTTTCCCCGAAAATAAAACTGCTGTCGACTAGAGACGGGTTCGAGTCTTACGAGGTTGAGCAGTTTTCAATCTTGAACTAAGTCTCAGAGACCGGTTCGATATGACTGCGTGCCTAGCACGCAGTTCTAGTCCTCTGAACGCCAGAGCGGCTAACTGTTGCGCGCGTCCTTGCGCAGCGTTGGTAGGCCAATGCCGGTGGCCTCGAATCCGCCATCGACGGCAATCGTCTGCCCGGTGATGTAGCTGGCGCGCTCGCTGCACAAGAAGTAGATCGCCTCGGCTAGCTCTTCCTCCAAGCCATAGCGGTTGAGCGGAATGGCGTCGTGATAGGCGGCACGGATTTCGGGCGTATGGACGGCCTTTGCCATCGCGGTATTGACCGGACCCGGTGCGACGGCATTGACCCGAATACCGAGCGACGCGAGTTCGACCGCCTGTTGTTGGGTCAGGTGCGCAAGGCCAGCTTTGCTTGTGCCGTAAGCGGTGCGAAGCGTCGAGGCGCGTAGGCCCGATATGGAAGTGATATTGACGATAGCGCCACCGCCACTGTCGCGCATTAGTGGGGCTGCCGCCTGCGAGCACAGGAATGGCCCGGTGAGATTGACCGCCAGCACGCGCGACCAATCGTCATAGGTGATGTCGAGGATTGGCTTGAAGATCGCAATGCCGGCATTATTGACCAGCGCATCGAGCCGGCTGAATTTTTCGGCGACGGTCGCGAGCGCGCGGGAGACACCTGCGGGATCGGCGACATCGCATACAAGCGCGAGCGTGACGTCTGGTTTGTTCAACGCTGTGAAAGTGTGCTTCAGATTCTCGCCGTCGATATCGAGGAGCACCACGCGCCAGCCGTCGGCGAGAAATCGCTTGGCGGTCGCCAATCCGATCCCACGCGCCGATCCGGTCACCAGCGCGACCTTCTGTGTTGCTTCGCTCATCGCCCCTCCCCCCAACCCGTTTGTCGTATCATGGCCGGGCATGTTCCAGCCATTGCTTGCATTCATTGCTGTTTAAAAGACGCGGATGTCCGGTACAAGGACGCCTTGCCTTCATCCGTTGGTCAAAAAAGGCCGCTAGGTTGGCAGATTTTCATTTGAAGGAGTAATTAGTGCGAATCGCGAAATTTTAAGCTTTTAACCTGCTTGCATTTCGCCGCCGACAGTCAGAACATTCACAACCAGAACAATCCAATAGCGGGGGTCACCATGGGTAGGATAACGCGTCGGCGACTGATGACCGGGGCAGCGGCAGGGGCGTTTGCAATTACAACCAGCGTCCGCCGCGGCAGCGCAGCGGAGTTCACATACAAATACGCCAATAATCTGCCCGTTGCCCATCCGATGAATGTGCAGGCGCAGAAAGCTGCGGAGAATATTAAGGTTGAAACGAACGGACGATTTGAACTGCAGATCTTCCCAAACAACCAGCTCGGCTCCGATACGGATATGTTGAGTCAGTTGCGATCCGGCGCGATCGAGTTTTTCACTATGTCGGGCCTGATCCTATCGACATTGGTGCCTGCAGCCTCGATCAACGGTCTCGGCTTTGCCTTTCCCAACTACGACACGGTGTGGAAGGCGATGGATGGTGAGCTCGGTGCGTATGTGCGGGCGCAGATCGCCAAGGCCAATATCGTCGCGATGGAAAAAATTTGGGACAACGGCTTTCGTCAGACCACAACCAGCACTCGGCCGATCGTCACGCCTGCCGACTTCAAGGGCCTAAAGATCCGCGTACCGGTAAGCCCGCTCTGGACCTCGATGTTCAAGGCTTTCGACGCGGCGCCGGCGAGCATCAACTTCAACGAAGTCTATTCGTCGCTCCAGACCAAGGTAGTGGAGGCCCAAGAGAATCCGTTGGCCATCATCTCCACCGCCAAGCTTTACGAGGTGCAGAAATATTGCTCGCTCACCAATCATATGTGGGACGGCTTCTGGTTCCTTGCGAATCGAGCGGCGTTTGAACGTATTCCGCAGGACCTGAGGGCGATCGTCGTGAAGAATATCAATGCTGCGGGCGTTGCCGAACGCGCAGACGTTGCCAAGCTTAATGCGGGATTGCAATCGGATCTCGCGGCGAAAGGACTCGTGTTCAATGCGCCAGATCCGGTACCGTTCCGTGAGGCGCTTCGCAAGGCCGGTTTCTATTCCGAATGGAAAGGAAAATACGGCGAGGAAGCATGGGCGATCTTGGAAAAGTCGGTCGGTAAGTTATCGTGACCGATGACGGACGTGCCGCCCATGGAACGCGCGCCCCGATCATCGAGACCCTAGCGCCGCAGAACGGCCTTCCCCGATGGGTAACGGTCGCTGACGGATTGATCGGCCAAGCTGTCAACACCACGGTGGCGATCCTCATCGTCACCGAGGTGCTGATTTTGTTCGCAGGGGTCGTCGCACGATACCTATTGCGCAGCCCTCTGGTCTGGTCCGACGAGTTGGCGTCAATCCTGTTTCTTTGGTTGGCGATGCTGGGCGCTGTTGTCGCTTTCCGACGCAGCGAACACATGCGGATGACAACTTTTGTCACGATGGCGCCGCCGATCGTGCGGTCGTTCCTACAGCACACCGCCTTGAGCGTTTCTTTCGTCTTTCTGCTGCTTCTAGTGCTGCCGTCGTTTGAATATGCGCGTGAGGAAGCCTTCATTACGACCCCGGCATTGGAAATCCGCAATTCTTGGCGCGCGGCGGCGCTTCCGGTCGGGATCTTGCTAATGACCTTCAGTGCGGCCTTTCAATTCGTGCGCTTACGGAATTTCGCGCCAATGCTGGCCAGCCTGGCCGTGGTCGTAACGATCATGCTCGGGTTTAGGTTCGCCGAACCACTGTGGCACAACCTCGGCAACCTTAATCTTCTAATATTCTTCGTTCTCGTCGTTGCGACGCTGGTCTTTGCGGGAGTGGCGATCGCATTTGCCTTCGGTTTGGCGACCTTCGGCTATCTCGCTCTCACAACCCATGTGCCGATGATGGTCGTCATCGGCCGCATGGATGAGGGCATGTCTCACCTCATTCTATTGTCTGTACCTTTGTTTGTATTTCTTGGGCTTTTGATCGAAACGACCGGTATGGCGCGCGCGATGGTGGCATTTCTCGCCAGCTTGCTCGGACACATTCGCGGTGGCTTGTCCTATGTCCTGGTCGGCGCAATGTATCTCGTTTCCGGAATTTCCGGCGCGAAGGCGGCAGACATGGCAGCGGTGGCGCCGGTCTTGTTTCCCGAAATGCAGCGGCGTGGGGCAAAGCCTGGGGATCTCGTCGCTTTGCTATCGGCAACCGGGGCGCAAACCGAAACTATTCCGCCCAGCCTCGTCTTGATCACGATCGGTTCGGTCACTGGCGTATCGATTGCTGCACTTTTCACCGGTGGCTTGTTGCCGGGCGCGGTTCTCGCTGCCACGTTGTGCATGGTGGTCTGGTTCCGCTATCGCGGAGACGACCTCTCGCATGTCACGCGCGCAAGCGCGCGCGAAATTGCCCGCGCCTTTATCGTGGCGCTGCCGGCCCTCGCATTACCATTCGTCATCCGCGCCGCGGTGGTCGAAGGAATCGCCACGGCGACCGAGGTCTCGACAATCGGCATCGTTTATTCCTTTTTGGTGGGCGCCGCGGTCTATCGCAAGCTAGACCTGCGGCGGCTGCCGCAGATGCTGATCGACACCGCTTCCTTGTCTGGCGCGATTTTGCTCATTATCGGCGCCGCGACCGGCATGGCGTGGGCACTGACGCAATCGGGCTTTTCAAGGCAACTCGCGGCCACGATGGCGGCTTTGCCGGGCGGCGCGCCGATGTTTTTGGCAGTGTCGGTATTGGCATTTATCGTGCTCGGAAGTGTGCTCGAAGGTATCCCGGCAATCGTGCTGTTCGGGCCGCTGTTGTTTCCCATCGCACGACAGATGGGAATTCACGAAGTCCACTACGCGATGGTGGTTATCCTCGCTATGGGGATCGGGCTATTCGCACCGCCCTTCGGTGTCGGATACTACGCTGCGTGCGCGATCGGACGCGTTAATCCCGATGACGGCATGCGTGCAATCTGGGGATATCTGGTGGCGCTCGTTGCCGGTCTCGTTTTGGTGGCCGCCGTTCCGTGGATTTCTATCGGGTTCCTGTGAGAATAGCGGAGCTTTGGTTTGCTAGACAAATTCTAGCGCCTTGCTCAAATGGCAATAATTTCTGTTGTTAGCACAAAGCGGACATCGAGGAGCTGCTGACGAATGTCCGCTTTCGGGGGCGAGCCGGACGTTGTGGCCTCACAGAGACCGGTTCGATAGGACTGCGTGCCTGGCACGCAGTTCGAGTCCTCTCAGGTCCACCACGCAGTCTACTTAGTCCCCAAAGTCTCTGATGCTGTCACGAAGGCCTCGAACGTCCGGGCTTTTGCGGGTTGAATTTGGCGAAGCGCGGTCTCTGCCGAAACGTGAGACCGCTTGGAGGCAGTTTTGGGCACTTTGTCTCTGCCGTCCGGGAAGTCGTTCCTGGCTCAGAAAAGCGGACGTGGCGCGGACGGGCTCCGACGTTTGAGATTGACCGGCAGTAGACCCATACAAAGCTTCGCTGCTTATGCCGTTTTCGCGGGCCCCGTAATCTGCTCCAGCACGCGGCCCTTGGTTTCGACCCCGACGAGCCAGATGGCAAGCGATGCGATCAGGAAGGTCAGCGCGAAAGTGTGCAGCACATAGGCGCCCAGCCCGTACTGCAGCATGAAGCCGACAACCGTCGGCGCCAGGAACGAGCCGATGCGCCCGACGCCGAAGAACCAGCCGACGGCGGTTGCGCGCAGATGCGTCGGATAGAGCTCGCTGACGTAGATGCCGTTCGCGCCATAGACGCCCGGATTGACCCAGCCGACCGCGGCGATGGCGAAGAAAATCCAGATGCCTGTCGCCTGCGCGAACCACAGATGGAAGAACGCGCCGACGAAATAATACAAGAACAGGATCGGCCTGCGCCCAAACCGGTCGATGAGAAAGCCGCACGCCGTGTAGCCGACGAAAGCCGCGATCGCTTGCACGAACAGGAATACGAAAATTTCTTTGAGCTGGAAGCCGCGCTGCACCAGAATCTGGGGCAGCATGAAGATGATGCCGTTCGAAGACCACAGGAAGCAAAACGATACGATCCACAGCAGGATGGTGCGTTTGCGGCGCTCCGGCGTGAGCAGCTCAAACACAGTGACCCCGCGTTCTTCGACGCCGGCAGCGACCATGACCGGAGGCGGCAATGGCGCTCCGCCCGAAGCTTTGGCTTCGATTTCGGCGACGGTCTTTTCCGCTTCCGCGAGGCGGCCGCGACTGATCAGATAACGCACCGACTCTGGCATCACCATGCGAACGAAGAACAGCAGCACCGCGGGAACGACGCCGATGATGAACACGGTGCGCCAGCCATAGGTCGGAATGATGAAATAGGCGAGCAGTGCGGCCAGCGCCAAGCCGAGCGGAAACGCCGCCATCATCGAGCCAGTCATGCGGCCGCGGATGCGGCTCGGACTGTATTCAGCTGTCAGCGTCAGCGCGACAGGTACCTCGCCGCCGAGGCCAAAATTCGAGATGAAACGATAGATCGAAAGCGAGAACACGCTTCCCGAGGTGGCGACCAGGCCGGTGAAGACCGAAAAGATTCCGATGGTTGCGGAAAACGACGTGCGCCGGCCGATGTAGTCGGAGATCGTGCCCCAGAACAGCGCGCCGAGGAAGGCGCCGACCAGGCCGACCGTCGCTAGCAGGCCGGCTTGCGCCTGGTTCAGACCGAATTCGCGCGCGACCGGCGGCAGCGCCATGCCGAACAAGGCGAAATCGCAGGCATCAAACATCACGCCGACAAAGCAGAGCGTGAACAAATTACGATGCCATTTTGAGAACGGCAGACGATCCAGGCGTCCAACCAATTCGGCTGATTTATCGGCGCTGCCCATCTTAATCCCCCCGAAGCCGCCTCGTTATTTATCGCCGCTGGCGCGGCAGGCGATCGCAGAGGCCGTACGTCGCGTGAGGAGTTAATAGCGAAACGCAAACACTGACAAGCCACGTGTCCCGCATTGCACGCGGATGGTTGCTTGAAATCGGTGCTCAAGGCCGAGTAGGTTCTTCGCGGCCAACAGGGGCGGCAATTGTGATCATCGATATCTTCAACCATTTCATGCCGGCGGCCTATTTCGAGCGGCTGCGAACGCTCGCGCCTGATCTTCCGGCGGCCACCGCCTTCCCGAAGCTGCGAACGCTGTGGGACGTCGATGCGCGGCTGCGGCTGCTCGACCGGTTCGGCCAATACCAGCAGGTTCTGTCGCTCGCCAATCCGCCGCTGGAATTGCTCGGCACGCCGGAACAGACGGCCGAGTTGGCGCGCATGGCCAATGACGGCTTAGCCGAATTGTGCCGGCTGCATCCTGAGCGCTTTCCAACGTTCATTGCGTCGCTACCGATGAACAACATCGATGCCACGTTGCAGGAGATCGACCGCGCGGTGAACGAGCACGGCGCCAAGGGCATCCAGGTGTTCACGAATGTCGCTGGCAAGCCGCTGAGCGCGCCGGAATTCCGGCCGGTATTCGGGCGCATGGTCGAGCACGGTCTGCCGGTCTGGGTGCACCCGATGCGCGGCCCGCAGTTTTCCGATTACGCCACCGAGAAAATGTCGGAAGATGAAATCTGGTTCACTTTCGGCTGGCCCTACGAGACCACGGCCTGCATGACGCGCCTGATCTATTCGGGGCTGTTCGACGAGATGCCGAAGCTCAAGATCATCACCCACCACATGGGCGGCATGATTCCCTATTTTGCCGGCCGTATCGCGCTCGGCTTCAAGCAGATTTTCTTTGGCGAGCCGGACCGCAATCCCGGGGCGGAGAAGCTGAAGAAGCCGCCGCGCGATTACTTCAAGATGCTTTATGCCGACACCGCGTTGAATGGCGACATCGCTGCCACGCGCTGCGGCCACGATTACTTCGGCACGGCGCGCTGCCTGTTCGCAACCGATGCGCCGTTCGATGCCGAACAAGGCAAGGGCCTGATCACCAAAACCATCGCGGCGGTTGAGGCGCTCGACATCGGCAAGGATGCGCAGCAGCGGATCTTTTCCGGCAACGCGCGCGAGCTTCTCAGACTTTAAGGGTAAGAAAATGCAGACGCGAAACGTCAAAGTGAAGTTGCGCGACGGCGAGTTGGGCGCTTATCTGGCCATTCCCGACGGCAAGCCGGCCGGCGCGATTATCGCCATCATGGAAATCTGGGGCGTCAACGACACTATGCGCCATCACGCGCATGAATTTGCCGAGGCCGGCTTCGTCTGCCTAGTGCCCGATTTATTCTGGCGGCAGGAGCCGGGCATCGAGCTGTCTGACAAAAATCCCGAAGACGTGAAAAAGGCCTTCGATCTCTATTACGACTTCGACTACGACCTCGCGGTCCGCGACATGGAGGATACCGGCGCCCATCTGAAGGGTTTGCCAGAGTGCAACGGTAAAGTCGGCGCGGTCGGCTACTGCCTGGGCGGCAAGCTCTGCTATCTGATGTGCTGCCGCACCGAGATCGATTGCGCGGTGGCCTATTACGGCACGTATATCGAACACAATATCCGTGAAGTGACCAACCTGCACCGGCCGTTCGTGCTGCACATGGCGATGAAAGACCGCTGGGTGCAGGCGGAAGTCAACGAACTGCTGGAGCGGCGGCTATCGCCGAATCCGCTGGTGACGATCCACAAATATCCTGGCGCCGACCACGCCTTTGCGCGGTTCGGCGGCAGGACCTACAGCAAGCCAGAGGCTGATCGTGCCTTGAAACTGACGGTCGATTTCTTCAATAAGCATTTAGCCGGCTGAAGCCGGCAGAGGAGAGGAAACGATGCTGCAACGAACTTATTTGGTCATCACAGCGACGCTGGCTACGCTCTTGTCGGCGCCGGATACGCGCGCGGACGAATTGCTGCGCGTAAATGTCTTCCCCGGCCCGCAGCACGTCGCGCTTTATGTGGCCAAAGAAAAAGGCCTTTTCGCCAAGCGTGGGCTGAACGTCGAAATAACGTTTACGCCGAATGCAAAAGCCCAGCGCGATGGGCTGGCCGACGGCAGCATCGATATCGCGCAAGCGGCGGTCGACAACGCGGTCGCCATGGTGGAAGCGGGCAAGAAGGACGTCATTATCGTCGCTGGCGGCGGCAATGGCATGCTGAATTTGTTTGTGCGTCCGGAAATCAAGTCCTACGACGATATCCGTGGCAAGGCCGTGGTGGTCGATTCACCCGACACCGCTTACGCGTTTGTCCTCTACAAGATGTTGGCCTTGAAGGGTCTGAAAAAGGCCGACTACGGCGTCTTTCAGGGTGGCGATTGCATGCGCCGCTTCAACGGCATTCGCAACGATCCGAACAATGTCGCGGTGCTGCTGAACTTCCCGTGCAACGTTCTTGCCGATCGCGAGGGCTATCCTAATTGGGGCTCGGCGGCGGAAGCGCTCGGCGCTTATCAGGCCGACGGCATCTGGGTGATGCGCGAATGGGCGCATACGCATGGCGACACGCTGGTGAAATATATCGAGGCGATCATCGAAGGTCTGCGCTGGGCTTCGAACCCGGAGAACAAAGCTGAGACCGCCGCAATCGTGGGTAAAACTCTGAAAGTCGCGCCCGATGTGGCGGAGAAAAGCGTCGAGGGCGCGGTTGGCCCGCGCGGCGGTCTCGACAAGGATGCGCACGTCAATATGGAAGGCTTCAAGAAGCTGTTGTCGCTGCGCTCGGAAATGACGGGCGGCCCGGAGCTAAAGCCGGAGAAATATCTCGACCTGTCTTATTACGACCGCGCGCTGGCCGGCGTAAAATGAGATAGGTCTGTTCGAGAATCGGGGCTCGGAACTACCAAAGGGCTTTACCGGCTCACAGAGACCGGTTCGAATAGGACTGCGTGCTAGGCACGTAGTTTGAGTCCTCTCGTCTCCACCACGCAGTCCTCTTAGCCCCCAAAGTCTCTGATGCTGTCACGAAGGCCTCGAACCTCCGGGCCTTTGCGGGTTGAAATCGGTGAAGCGCGGTCTCTGCCGAAACGTGAAGCCGCGTGGAGGCAGTTTTGGGCACTTTGTCTCTGCCGTCCGGGAAGCCGTTCCTGGCTCAGTTCATCAAGCCGTGCCGAACCTTCAAACGAATGTCCGTTATTGCAGGGAGAGCGGGCGTGGCGTGGACGGGCTCCGATGTTCGCTTTTGACCCATAAGAGACACAAGCTAGACCTATTCGATTGTCTCTTCAGCATGCCACTGATAACGCAAGCCTGTTGTGCGACAGCGAAGGCCATTGCCCTCCATAGGCGTAATTGATCTGCATCAACTAGAACCTCGTTGCCGCCCGTATCCTTTTTACCTATTGGGATCATTCCAGAGCGAGACTGCGGAACGGGGTGGCGCGCGTGGCAGTCATGCCTTTGTTCGTATTGCGCGGAATTTCCAAGGACTTTCCCGGCGTTAAAGCGCTCGACGATGTGTCATTCGAAATTCGTGCCGGCGAAGTGCATATGCTCGTCGGCGAGAACGGAGCAGGAAAATCGACCTTAATGAAAATCCTATGCGGCGCCTACCGTGCCGACCGGGGCTCGTTCTTCAACAACGGCGAAGCGGTTACGATCGACGATCCCACTGCCGCCCGCAAATTCGGCATTGCTGTCATTTTTCAAGAATTCACGCTAGTTCCCTATCTCGATCTCGCCCAGAACATATTCCTCGGCCGCGAACCCGCGGCGCGGCTGCCGGGATTGATTGACCGTCGCCGAATTTATACCGAAGCCAAACGCGTTCTCGACATGATCGGGTTCGATATCGATCCGCGCATCCCGGTGCACGGCCTCGGCGTCGCCCAGCAGCAGATGGTCGAAATCGCCAAGGCGCTGTCGCAAGACGCCCGCATTTTGGTGATGGACGAGCCAACCGCGGCGCTGTCCGACCGCGAGACCGAACTGTTGTTCGCGATGATCGCGCGATTGAAGAAAAGCGGCGTTGCAATAGTCTACATTTCGCATCGCCTCTCGGAGGTGTTCGCGCTCGGCGATCGGATCACGGTCCTTCGCGACGGGCGCAAGATTGCCTCGCTGCTGCCGGTAGAAACCACACCGGATCAGCTCGTGACTCTGATGGTTGGGCGGCCGGTCGATACGACCTATACGCGACCGGGGCGACCGACAGCCGGCGAGATCGCGCTCGAAGTCAAAAACCTTTCCGGCTCGGGATTTTCCGACATCAATCTGACCGTACGCACCGGCGAAATCGTCGGCTTAAGCGGATTGGTCGGCTCCGGCCGTACCGAGGTCGCACGCGCGATCTTCGGCGCGGACCGCGTAACGGCCGGCGAGATCAGATTGTTCGGCCAGCGCGTCGAGGGATCCGCGGTCGATTCAGTGCGCCGCGGCATGGCGCTGATCCCGGAGAACCGCAAGACCCAGGGTCTCGCGGTTAATCGTTCGGTAGGCGACAACATCATCCTGGTCGGATTGCGCAAATTGTTCCCGTCGGGGCTGTTCATGCCAAGGCGGGCAATGAAGGCTGCCCGCGCCATCATCGACAAGCTGCGAATTGCCACGCCGACACCCCGACGAGCGGTCGCTACTTTGTCCGGCGGCAACCAGCAGAAAGTCGTCATTGGCAAATGGCTGAATGCAGATGCGCGGTTCTTCATTTTCGATGAGCCGACGCGCGGAATCGACGTCGGTGCCAAGGCTGAAATATTCCGGCTGCTCGACGGTCTTGTTCACAACGGCGCTGCCATTCTCATGATCAGCTCCGAGCAAATCGAGACCGTTCATATTTGCGACCGCGCCTACGTGATGCGCGGCGGGCGTATCGCCGGCGAACTTTCGCATCGCGAACTCACCGAAGCTAACATTGTTCGCCTCGGGACCCACCAATGAGCGCGCGCAACCTAAGCACTGCATCGCTGTCGATCGCCCGCGTGCCTGGCGTGGCGATTGTACTCGGCGCGCTGTGCGCCACGTTCGGCGTCATGAGCCCCGGATTCCTGACGCCTGCAAACATCGCGAACATCCTCACCCAATCGACGATCTTGTTGCTGCTCGCTTTGCCGATGACGCTCATCATCATGACGGAGGGCCTCGACCTGTCGATAGGCGCGGTCCTCACCCTCGCTTCCATCGCGCTTGCCGTCACGGTGGTCGCGACCGGTTCGGCGCCGCTCGGCTTCTTGGCGGCGTTGATGGTTGGTTTCTGCTTTGGCCTCGGTAACGGCGTCCTGATCGCGGTATTCGATATTCCGCCGTTCATTACCACGCTCGGCACGCTCGGTATTGCGCAAGGTCTGTCGCTGCTGGTGACCGACGGACAAAGCGTCGTCGGCATTCCACGGTCCATCGAAGCCATCTATTCCGAAACTGTTGCCGGCATTCCGGTGCCGGTTGTGATCGGCGCTCTCGCCTATGCCGTCACCCATGGGCTGCTCTATCACACCCGTTTCGGTACCTATGTCTTCGCGCTTGGCGGGAATCGGGAAGCCTTGAAGGTCGCCGGCATTTCCGTGCGCGGAATGCTGATTCGAGTCTATGTGTTTGGCGGGTTGATGGCTGGCTTTGCTGCGCTGTTGATGACGGCCCGGCTGAATTCCGCACATCCGACCGCCGGGATCGGCATGGAGTTTGACGCCATAGCCGCGGTTGCGGTCGGCGGCACCTCGTTCGAGCGTGGTAACGGCTGGTTGTTCGGCACGCTGCTCGGCGTCATCGCCGTGGGCGTGCTGCGCAACGGCCTCAATCTTCTGGCGGTGCCTTCGTCCGCACAGGTCGCTTGCATCGGCGCCATTGTCATCATTGCGCTGTTTATCGACGGACAGCGGGGCGAACGATGAGCTCCACCCCCGACGTCGCCGTCCGATCGCGTCTCGCGCCATCGCGCGACGTCATACAGGCGCTCTACCGTTTGATTGCCGTGGCGCTGCTATGCGCCGCACTGACGGCGCTGAGCGACGTCTTCTTCACGACCAATAATATTCTCAACGTCTTGCGGCAAACCGCGCTTTTGTTCCTGATGGCCTCCGGCCTCACTTTGGTCATCCTCACCGCCGGCCTCGATCTTTCGGTCGGTGCGAACATCGCGCTGTCCGCATGCTTGGCTGCAAGCGTGATGAAAACCACCGGCTCGCCGTTGCTCGGAATGGCAACCGGCATCGGCTGCGGAGCAGCGGTCGGGTTTGCCAACGGCATTCTGGTGACGGCGCTGAGAATTCCATCGTTCATCGCCACCTATGGCATGATGTGGATGCTCACCGGCGTCACTTATTACTATATGGCCGGAGAGACCATTCACGGCTTCCCGCCCGGTTTTCGGCAGCTCGGCAGCGGCTATCTGCTCGGCGTGCCGATGCCGGTTTATATCATGATGTTGTTTTTATTTATCGGCGCTTTCTTCGCGCAGCGCACCGTCTGGGGCCAGCAGATCTATGCGATCGGCGCCAATCCGGTCGCGGCGCGCCTGTCCGGCGTGCCGGTCGAGCGGCGTCTCGTGCTGGTCTACGCCGTAAGCGGAGCGATGGCGGGGCTCGCCTCGCTGATCATCCTGGCGCGCATCAATTCCGCGCAAGGCGACATTGGCGAAGAGTTGACGTTGCCGGCCATTGCCGCGGTGCTGGTCGGTGGAACCTCGCTGTTCGGCGGCTCCGGCACCGTGGCGGGAACGATGATCGGTGCGCTGTTTCTCACGCTCGTGCTGAACGGCATGAATCTTCTACAAATTCATTCGTCATGGCAGCCGCTCGTCACCGGCATCATCATTCTACTGGCAGTTTGGATCGATAACCGCACGCGCCGGAGCGACGCATAAGCGGCAATAACCGAAAGCTCACAGCATCGACAATGAAAAGGGAGTAGCCAAGATGAAATACCTGACCTTCAGCGTAACCGCCGTGCTGGCGGCGCTTTTCTCAAATGCCGCGTCGGCCGAGGGCGAGACCATCGCCGTATTCACCAAGAATCTGACGAACCCGTATTTCCAAGCCGTCCGGGTCGGGACCGAAACCGCGGCCAAAACGCTCGGCGTCAAGGTCATTCAATACGTTCCAACCAAGCCGGACAGCATTCCCGAGCAGCTGTCGCAGGTCGAGGACGTGATCGTGAAGAAACCCAATGCGATCGTCTTCGTCCCGGTCGACTACAAGGCGCTGGTTCCGGCGGTCGAGAAGATCAATGCCGCCGGCATCCCGGTCACCAATATCACCGACCGCTCGGCGGGCGGCAATTTCGTCGCCTTCGTCGGCGCCGATGACTACAGCATCGGGCTCGCCATAGCGCGCCGCTTGCTGACCGCCATCGGCGGCAAGGGCAATGTCATTATTCTGGAAGGCGTCAAGGGTTCGCTCACCAGCACCAATCGCGTGCGCGGATTCAATGATGCGCTGAAGGAAACCCCTAACGTCAAGCTGCTCGCCTCGCAGCCGGCCAACTTTCAGCGGCTGAATGCGCTGCAAGTCATGGAAAACCTGATGCAATCGTTCCCGTCGATCGACGGGGTGCTGGCCGCGAACGATCCGATGGCGGTCGGCGCGATCGAGGCACTCGAAGCCGCCAACCGCAAGGCCATGGTGATCGGCATTAACGGCAGCAGGGAAGCGGTCGAGCTGATCAAGTCCGGCAAGCTGCTGGCGAGCGGCGACTTCAATGGCTTCATCCAGGGCTGCATCGGCACGCAGATCGCCGTGCGCAATCTGCGCAAACAGCCGACTCCCAAGGAGGTGATGTTGAAGCCGATCGTGATCGATAAGACCAACTTCACACCCTATGAGACGCCGGTCGAGCAGCGGACCTGCCCGACCATCGAACAGATCACTTCGAACTGAAGGTGACCGCGCTGGCCGAGCCGGCCGTCATGGCCGGCTCGACTGGGCGCTGAGCCTGCTACTCGGTCGGCTTTGCACGAAGTGTCGGAAATCACTTGCAACGACCGCCACTTCCGCCTTTGGCACAAAGCTGACATGCCGCATGCCGCGACGAATGTTTGCTTTTGGGGGTAAACCGGACGCGATGGCCTCGCAGAGACCGGTTCGATAGGGACTGCGTGCTAGGCACGCAGTTTGAGTCCTCTCGTCTCCACCACGCAGTCCGCTTAGTTCCCAAAGTCTCTGATGCCGTTACGAAGGCGCCGAATCCTGGCGCCTTTACGCGGTTGAGAGCGACGAAGTGTGGTCTCTGCCAAAGTATAAAGGGGCGTGGAGGCAGTTTCGGGCCTTTTGTCTCTGCCTTCCGGGAAGCCGTTCCTGGCTGGGTTGTATGTTCACGGTCGTTTTTTGGAACGACATCGCCCAATCTTAGGAAGCCAACCCGAGCATGGCGTGCTGGCGTGACCATTCAGCCGGCGCATCACGCAGGCGAGCAATGCCGATCCCCCGAGGCAATCGACCATCGATGGCGGCCTTCACAAGTGTGGGAGAGAGGAAGGCCATCGAGATTGTCATGTTAACCTGTCGTACTGGCCTGACGGCTTTTTTGTACCAGCGGGATAGAGATTACTGCGCTGCCGTTGGCCGCCTAGAAGCCATATAGCCGCGCGGGATTATCCACCAGAATGCGCCGGCGCACCTCATCATCCGGCACCCAATCAAGCAGCAAATCGAAAAACTCGGTTGAGTTTGGCATCGGTCCAGGAAGGTTGACGTGCGGCCAGTCGGTGCCCCAGAGAAGACGATCCGGCCGTGCCTCCATGAGAGCATGGGTAAGCGGGGTCACATCCGGATAAGGCGGCGATTGCTGCGAGGCATGATAGCCTGCCGACAGCTTGATCCAACAGCGGCCAGTGTCCAGCAATCTCAGCAATGCCTGAAAGGCCGGCTGTTCGGTTCCCTGAGCGGCCTGGATATCGCCCATATGATCGATGACGAAATCGCAGCGCAGCTTTTCCAGACGCGGCGCCAGTTCGACAAGATGAGCGGGCGCTAGCATCAGCTGAATATGCCAGCCCAACGCCCCGAGGCGCTTCGCGTAATGCTCTAACTGCGCGAGCGGGAGGCCTCCTGGCTGCGTTGGAATGAACCGCACGCCGCGCGCGCCGGCGCGATAAAGATCGTCAAGCTCTCGATCAGTGATCGCGGGTGGAACGACGACGATTACTCTGGTCGGAATGTCCATCTCACGCGCCGCATCCAACTGGCGGCGATTGTCAGTGCCGTAGCTGCTTGGCTGCACCAGCACGGCCCGCGACAGTCCCAGCGTCCTGTGCAAGTGCAGATACGACTCAACCGAGGCATCCGGCGGCGTAAAGCGACGATCCAAAACAAGTGGATAGTTATCTTCCGGCCCGAAGATGTGGAAATGCGTGTCGGTCGCGCCGGGTGGAGCCTTGAAGCGAGGCGGCCGGGGATTGGGATCGGGCTTTTGGCACGTCGGTATCATCGTCCCAGCGTCCTCAGAAGCCATACAGCGCAGCAGGATTATCGACGAGGATCTGGTTGCGCGTGGCTTCGTCCAGCACCCAGTCAGCCAGGAGATCCAGAAGATCGGTCGTGTTCGGCATCGGGCTTTTGATGAAGACATGCGGCCAATCGCTCGCCCACACGATCCTGTCAGGGCGCGCCACCACAAGTTGGGCCACATAGGGTCTGAGTTCGGGATATGGCGGCGGTTGCTGCGAAAGACGGTAAGCGCCAGATAATTTGACCCAGTGTCCTTGGCCCAGCAGGCGCAACACAGCCTGAATCACTGGCTGATCGAGACCATCGCCCGGCCGAAACATGCCGATATGGTCGATGACGACGGGGCAAGAGAGCTTCTCGATGCGTGGTGCGAGCTCCAGGAGTTGTGGGCCCTTGGCGAGCAACTGAATGTGCCAGCCGAGTTCATTGACCCGCGCGGCCCACCGCTCAAGATCCGAAAGTGGAAGCCCGCCCGGATGCGCAAGGACATAGCGCAATCCGCGCGCGCCCTGCTGGTGAAGCGCTGCGAGCTCCTGGTCGGATGTCTCATGTCGGGCGACAATAACGGCACGTGTCGGAATGCCGATTTCTTTGGCTCCCTCGAGCTGCGCGCGGTTGTCGTCGCCATAGACACTTGGCTGGATCACCACCGCGCGCTGAATTCCCAAGGTGTCAAAAAGCTGCCGCGCAAGCGCTGGCGTAATGAGAGGTGGCGTGTATTCACGCAGCTCCACGAGGGGATATTGGCTTTGCGGCCCGAAAAGATGGAAGTGCGTATCGGTGGCGTTAGCGGGCATCTTGAAGCGCGGAGGGCGCGGATGCAGATTCGGGCCCTGACACAGCTCAGGTATTTCTGTCATTCTTACCCTCCCTGCGGACGAGGACAACACGGCGCGGCAACGCAGCCGCCCATGCAAGCCTCGACGGTTGTCTAGCTTTCTTCGGCAATTGGTATTCGGCGGAGGAAATTGGCGCGGCTTGTCGCCGCCTCCAGCAGCAGGCCATGATCATTGCCGGCGAGCACCATCCGCACACCCATCCCGATATAGCGGCTGGCCCAATCCTGGTCGTAGACACCACCCATCGCGAAGATCTTGTTGTGTCGTCGGCATGCCTCCGCGACCTGCCGATAGGCGGTCTGCACACGTTCGTGGCCGATTTGCCCCGCAATACCCATTTCCAACGCGAGATCGTTGGTGCCGATGAGCAGAGCGTCAATCCCTTCGACGGCCGCAATTGATTCGGCATTTTCGACGGCCTGTGGGGTCTCTATCATCGGGATCAGCAGAAGTTCCGTGTTGAGAATCCGCTGCATCTCAAGCGCGGCAGGCGGGCGGAAAGCAAATTGTGCGGGGGCCCCGCCGGTGCTGCGATGGCCCATAGGATGGAACCTGAAAGCTTCGACAAGTGTTCGCGCCTCGTTCGCTGTATCAACGTGCGGTACGATGATTCCCAGCGCGCCGTTATCCAGCGCCCGGGTGCCTTCATCAAGTGCACCGCGGCAGATGCGTACAATTGGCACAATGCCGGTCGGCAGTGCCGCGAGACAGAGCTGCGATATCTCCTGCGTGGAGATGGCGCCGTGCTCGGAATCGATGAATAGCCAGTCATAGCCGGCTGCCTTGGCAAGCAATGGGACAGCGGCACCACGCAGATGGTGCACACCGAATCCGAGTGTCAAGCGGCCGCTACGAATCCGCTGCAGAGCCTCAATCGCCAGCAAAGTCATCAGGCGCCTCATAATATAACAAACTTGTGTCAGTGTTCAGTCCGAGATGGAACGCAGCCTGGCACCTCATTACATCAGCGTTCTCCAAACAAATGCGGAATCACGTGGGTGAACCACGGCACGAAAGCCACCGCAAGGACGCCCGCGATCAGCACCGCGAGATAAGGCAGCATGGTCTTGGCGGTGGCTTCCACGTCGGCTTCGGACACCGCGCACGAAATATAAAAGCAGATGCCGATCGGCGGGATGAAGATGCCGACGCCCATCGCCAATAGGATCACCATCGCATAATGGATGCTGTCGATCCCCAGCTGGGTCGCGATCGGCAGCAGCAGTGGCCCCAAAATGATCAGCACCGGCAACCCTTCGAGCAGCGAGCCGACCGTGATCAGCAGTACGATCGATCCGATCAAGAACAGCGTCGGGCTGTCGCCGGCCAGGTGCAGCACATTGATCAGGACGGTTGGCAGATTAGCCGCTGTCAAAGTCCAGGCGAACGAGCCGGCCGAAGCGATGATGAACAGCACCATGCCGGCTAGCAGCCCGCAGTCGACAGCAATCGTGAAAAAGCTACGAAACCCGATGCTGCGATAGATCACCACCGACAGGGCGATACCGTAAGACACGGCGACAGCGGAGACCTCGGTCGGTGTTGCATAGCCGAATTTGATTCCCACGATCATGATCACCGGCATGATCAGAGGAAGGATTGCACCGCTGCTCGATTTAAGGAGCTCGGAAAGGCTGGCGCGCGGTACGCGCGGGGTGTCGCGCCACCAGGCGAAGAAATAAATCGCAACCATCAGGAACAATGCGATCACCGCCGCCGGCAGGAGACCGGCGATGAACAGCGTCCCGATCGAAATCGGCGTGACCGATCCCAGCACCAGCATGGCAATGCTGGGCGGGATGGTTTCCGACATGGCGCCGGCCGCCGATAGCACCGCGGCGCCTTCCTCGGCTCGGTAGCCTTGGCGCTTGAGTTCGCGCCGCATCACCGAGCCGACCGCGACCACATCGGCCGCCTTGGAGCCCGAGATGCCGGACACGAGGTAAATCGTGACCACCACGACCTGCAGCAGCCCGCCGCGCAGATGGCCGACCAAGGCCATAGCGAAACGCACCAGGCGCACGCTGATGCCGCCCTTTTCCATAACCAATCCTGCCCAGATGAAAAACGGGAGAGTGAGGAGGATGAAGTGGCCGGTGCCGTCCACGGTGTTTTGCGCAGCCGCGATCAGTGGTGCGGCATCGGTGATTTGAAGAAAAAACAACGACGCGAACAGCATTGAAAAGGCGACCGGCAGGCCGAGCAGGACGGCGATGAAGAACAGCGGCAGCATGATAGCGAGCGCGGTCGAATTGGCGGGGCGCGCAACCGGAAGCATGCCAATAGTGGCAATGGCGGCGATCAGCACGATGACAAGGGGAACGACCACGAAGGTCACGCGTTCCGGATGATCGAAAACGATTCGTTCGGCGGAAAACAGCGCAATCATTACGAGTCCGACATTAAACGGCAGAATGATCCAAGCCGTACTGATTTGCAGAATGGGCGTGAGCGCCGTCGTCGCTACCTCGAAGAGGTCAAACGAGACGTAAAGCGTGATCAGCGCGATGCATAGAATGATCCCGTCAACGGCGACCGCCGTCGCTTGTCGTGCCGTCTCCGAAAAAAATCGTGTGATGAACTGAATCGCGGTGTGGTGGCCTGCCCGATAGGCGAGCGCGCCGCCGATAAACGCCAGCGTGGTCAGGCAAAGCTTGGAGGCCTCCTCGGACCACAGCAGCGATTGCGTGAAAAGGAATCGGATCGTGACGTCAGTGAGGACGACGCTGAGTTCGCTCAGTAGCGCCACCACGATGATGATGCGGGCGGCGGAGTCGATACCGTTGAGCGCGTAACGGATACCGGTGGCCAACCGCTTGCGACGCCACACCACGCCGCGTCCCGGCAAGGGCACGGCAAGGGCTGCGTCGACGGTGGCCAATAATGGGTCTTCGCTGGCGGCACCCACAGGGGTTAGTCCGCGGCGCCGGTCAGATGCCGACTTGCTTGATCACCGTATCGAAGAGATCGGGGCCGATGATGCTGCGGAACTCCGTATACACGCTGTGGGTCTGCTTGCGGTAGGCGTCGCGATCGACCTCATCGATGCTGAGACCCTTCTCTTTGAGGAACACCGTGGTCTCGGCAGTCTTCTCCACCATCGATTTGCGCCAGTCGGGGGTCATCTCGATCGCCGCGGCCCGCAGGCTTTCCTGCAAGTTCGCTGGCATGGAATCGAATTTGCGCTTGCTCACCATCAACACGCCGGCATTGTAGACGTGATTGGTGAGATTGATGACCTTGACGACTTCGTAGTGCTTGGCGGCTGGCAGCGAGATGATTGGCGTCTCGATCGCTTCGATCGTCCGCTGTGACAGCGCCAGATAGATTTCGCTGAAATCGATGGCGATTGGATTGGCGCCGAGGGCGCGATACATAGCCGCGAAAATCGGCCCCGGCTGAACGCGGATTTTCAGCCCCTTCATATCTTTCGGTTCCGGCAGCTTGCGGTCGATGGTCGAGGTGACGCGCCAGCCCCAATGGCCGTAAGTGAGAGCGTAGATGCCTTTCGACGGCATCAGGTCGGCGAGCTGCTTGCCGACCGGTCCGTCGAGGACCTTTTCCGCGCTGGTAAGATCCGGGAACAGGAACGGCAGGTCCAAGACCTGGAACTGCGGGAACAACGTATCGATGAAGCCAGACGTGTGAGCGCAGAGATCGATGATGCCGGTCTGCAATCCGGTGAGGATATTGAGCTGGCTACCAAGTTCGCCGGTGCCGTAGACCTGCACCTCGACGGCGCCATTGGTTTTCTTTTTCACATTGTCGGCAAACCGTAACAGCACCTGGTAGAGCGGATGATTACGGGTGTCGGCCATCGTCAGTTTGAGAACATGCGCCGCCGTCTGTGCGAAGCCCTCGCGCGCGAGGTAAGGCAGCGCGATCGCCTGTGCTGCGCCCACTGCCGCTGTCTTAAGAACCGTGCGTCGGTTGATCATCGTTTCTCTCCCGTGCTGGTTTAAGTATGCGGCTTATTAAAAACTGTAGCCCAACCGGCGGGCCGAACGCCAGCGCCGGATTGTCATTTCCGAAAGTGTCATCCAGAAATCAATCTGCACAATACCCGGGTTCAAATTCCCTGTTCTTGCGTTGAAATTCCCTGCTCTGTCTAAAAAATTGCCTGTTCCGTTGAGGAGGGAATGTTGCTCTAAGTCCGCTAAATCACTAGACGAATGGCGACTTCTGAGCTGCGAATTGGCCAAAAATTGAAAAATTCCCTGTTCTTTTCCCTGTTAGCAGGGAATTTGGCAGTGGAGACGGGTTCGACCATGACTGCGACCGCCACCACGCAGTCCCGTGATGCCCGCATAATGAATTCATAACCTCGTTTGCCAGCGTGGCCCGCGCCAGCTTGCGGCGGCAAAGTTCCGCAATTAGAGTAGTCGGTAGCAGGGAACGGCCAACAACATGCCGGACCTGCTGCACAGGGAGTTCTGACCATGCCAAGAGGCATTTTTCGAGACAAAGCGAAAACGGACCAGGTGGCTGATTTCTCCATGGCCCCTAGCGATGCACTCGCGCAGATGGTTGTGGACGCGTGGGTCGATAAAGATTTCAAAAAATTGCTGCTAGATCCCGCGAACGCCAAAGCCTTGTTCGCGCAACGCGGCTTCTTTTGGAACGGCACTTCAAGGAAGCCCGTCGTCATCACCGAGCACGACTACGAGAATGGCTATAGCCACAACCACAATGACGAACTTGTCTTTGTGCTGCCCGAGCATGACGGCATGTGCCCGGCGGGCAGGTCTCTTCTCGAGACAGCCAAGCTGCTGATGGCGGCAACGCCGAACGGCATCTAGCGCGGCGCAATGCCGATCCGCGGTACGCGAAGCCTTTCATCTTGGCTTCTACCCCGCGGATCGCATCGATTCAAAAGAACCGCGGGCAATCATTCGAACACGGGAGATGTTTTGATGGCACGGCCAGTCGCGGAGTGGGTTAACGTCACCGACGATGTTTCGATCGTTGCGCGCGAATCGGGAGAGGTCTGGTTTTATAACCGGAGATCGGCCAACGGGGCCGTCGATCCCTTCGTGGCGCCCATGGAAGGCATGGGCTCACGCGGCAGCACGGTTGGGCTGCTCGATGGCGCCATAAATCTTGCATTCTCCACGATTGAAAGCCGGTTCGCGCAGCCGGCGCCGAACCTTGTCGGCTATATCGTCGCATTGGTCGGCGCCTATCACACGTCCGTCGATACGCCTCGAAATCTACGGCGCGCCGCGGCCCGTTTCGAGGAACTGGGACGACCTGAGGTCGCGGCTTATCTTGAACTGCGTGCGCGCGAGGAATCGGGCCACGACCGGCTCGCCCTCAAGGATCTGCGTGCACTGGGCGTGCCCGGCGAACGACTCGTGGCCAATTTCATTCCTGAGGGCATCAAGCCGCTTTGCAAGCGCTTCGATGAGCTCTGCGGCGAGGACTATCCGATCGGCAGCATCGGCTATTCATACTGCCTGGAGCGCATAGCTGCACTCAAGGAGAAGAACGATATCGAAATTGTGCGGGCGCTGTGTCCGGAAGGCGTGGACGCTACGCGTTTCCTCAGGAGCCACAGCAGCCTCGGCAGCGAGGCGTCGCACGTCGACGAGACCATTGAATTTGTCGCGTCCTTGCCTGCAAGTGACCGTATCAAGGTCGTTCAGGAGACCTATCAATCGGCATTGATCTTGGCCGAGGGGTACAATCACGAACTCCTGAAGTCTGAGCCGCAGATGCGGCAGGAGATCGAGCAGGCCTTGGGAGAAGCACTTCCGCATTTTCACGTTCAGGGCACGCAAAAGCATTGCGTCGCGGCGCCAACGGCCGTTTGACGCCATATTTATTGCATCTGGCGTCGCGTGGGCCCCGAAACGGGCTTCATGCCGTACCCCTGACGTTGTGGCTCGGCCGCGAACCCGAAGAACCCAATAGTGTGATATAGTTCTGGCCGGGTGCAGGGGCAGTTCTAGCTATGTAGGGCGGTAGGCAAGGGCTCCTTTATGACGAAGGCAACTACCAATTTGGCCGAGTGGCTCGGTCGATACGGTCTGGGCCAGTACGCCCAAACGTTCGCTGACAACAATATCGATTACTCTGTCCTTCCGGACCTGAATGAAAACGATCTGGAAAAAATCGGGATCTCCTTAGGTCACCGCAAGAAACTGCTTCGGGCCATTGGTGAATTGACCGCTCAGCACGAACCCGCTTCAGCACGCGTGGTTTCGAGTGTTGTTGCGTCGCCGGGCACTCCCTCACAGCATCGCGACTCCGAATTCCGTCAGATCACGGTCGTCTTCTGTGACCTGGTAGGTTCCACGCAGCTTTCGGAGACGCTGGATCCCGAAGACCTGCAAAAACTCATCGACGCCTATCGGGCAGAGTGCAACAAGGCAATCAATCGTTACGGTGGCGTGGTCGCGCGCTATTTTGGCGATGGCGTGATGGCGTTCTTCGGTTGGCCGCGCGCGCGTGAAGATGCCGCCGTTCGTGCCGTTCACGCCGCCCTAGAAATTGTCTCTAACGTCTCGCAGATTTCAGGTCAGGCGACCTTGGCCTGCCGCGTCGGAATCTGCTCCGGCCCTGTCATTGTCGGAGAAACTGAGGACGCGACCAATTCCTGGTCGATGGATGCGGTGGGAGAAACGCCCAATATTGCTGCACGTCTGCAGACGCTTGCCGCCGCCAACACCGTTCTCATTTCCGACTCGACGCGGCGCCTCGTGTCGGCGGGTTTCGATTTGCAAGACCTTGGCCTGCAGCAGCTCAAGGGCATCACCAAACCAGTTCACGTGTTTAGCGTCGATGCAGCAAAAAATGCCGCGAGCCGTTTCGAAGCCGCGCATTCGGAATCTCTCACCCCGCTTGTCGGCCGTTCAAGCGAACTGAGCCTGCTGCTCGACCGCTGGAACAAAGTCAAAGAGGGCGACGGCCAGGCCATCCTGCTGTCAGGTGTTCCGGGTGTCGGAAAATCGCGGCTCCTGCACGAGTTGAAATCGCATGTCGGGAAGGAGCCTCACTTCCACTTGCTCCATCAGTCGTCGCCTTATCACAGCCAAAGCGCATTCTTCCCAATCATTGAGCAGATTGAGCAATCTGCCAATCTGAGTGCGCGTGAGTCCGAGGCTGAGAAGATCGCAAAGCTCAAGTCCTATCTTCCGCCCACCGCCGACGGCTCCAAGGAACAGCTCCTTCTGTTAGCCAACCTGCTGTCGATCTCGGTTGAGAATGAGCGCGAGCTTGCCAAGCTCACTCCGCAGCAGATCAAGAACAAGACGATCAGCGCGCTGGTCGATTTGCTGCTGCTGCTTTCGTTGCGGCATCCGACGGTCTGCATATTCGAGGATGCACATTGGCTGGATGCATCGACGGTCGAGCTGGTTGAACTGATTGTCACCCGAATCGAGCGGGCCCGTGTGCTGCTTGTCGTGTCGTGCCGGCCTGAGTTTCGCCCTTCCTGGATCGCTCATCCAAACATCACCACTCATTCGCTTTCGCGATTGTCGCATAGCGAAGTCAAGAAGATGATCCACGACCTGGTCGGGGACGAGAACATCCCCGCGCAGGTGATCGACCAGCTGGTGCAAAAGACCGACGGCGTGCCGCTCTTCATCGAGGAACTGACGACCAGCGTTCTCAGCGCTCCGGTGCGAACGCGGGCTCCTTCCGAACGTACCGCGCCAGCCCCAGCGATCAGCGTGCCCGAGACGCTCAGCGATGCCTTGATGGAGCGTCTCGATCGAGTCGCACCAAGTCGCAGGCTCGCGCAGGTTGCGGCGGTCATTGGCCGCGAATTTTCCTACGGTCTCCTGTCGTCCGTCGCGCAAATCGACGAAGCCGAGATGCAATCGGCGCTCTCGCTGCTCGAAGAGGCGGACATCATCTATCGGGTCAGCATCACCCCATTCGTGCGCTTCGCCTTCAAGCATGCATTGTTGCGCGACGCCATCTACGATTCGCTGCTGCGGAGCAAGCGGCAGCAGATCCACGCCGATATCGCGACAATCCTGCAAAGCGATTATCCCGAACTCGTCGAAAATCAACCGGAAATCCTAGCCCATCACCACCAAGAGGCAGGCAGCCACCAACTGGCCATCCGCTGCTGGCTGGAGGCCGGCCAACGCGCGCTCGCACATTCCGCCAACGTTGAGGCGATTGCGAGCTTCCGAAGGGCGCTTCAGCTTCTGCACACGTCGCCGGAAACGCCCGAGCGGAACAAACAAGAGATCGAGATTCAGTTGGCATTGGGGATCCCGCTTATCGCGGTCCAAGGGTATGCCTCTGCAGAAACCCAAGAAGCGTTTTCGCGCGCGCGTACTTTGTGCCTGAAACTCGGCAACGCCCCCGAATATTTCCAAGCGCTGTTTGGCTTATGGGGGCACTCATGGATGAGCGGCAAGAACGATGACGCGCTCGCCATGGCCGACGAATTTATGTCACGCGCACGGGGTGTGTCGGAAACTGTGCCGCTGATGGTGGCTCACAGGATCATGGGCAGCACTTTATTGACCGTCGGCAATTTCCAATCCTCGGCGGACCATTTCGAGAATGCGATCAGGCTTTCTGCCCAGGGCAAACAGCCGCTGTACAACTTGTACATGGTTGAGCCACAAGCCGCGTCATTGTTGCTCCTGTCGTGGGATCTTTGGTTTCTCGGTTATCCCGATCAAGCGCTCGCGCGTGTTTCGGAGGCGCTGGAGCTCGGCCAAGAGCTCGGTCACCCCTATACGATCGCGTTCGCTCATTACATGACGTCCGTGGTGCATTTGCTGCGGGGAGACGCCGCTCACGCCTTTGAACATGCCGAAAGCAGCTTGGCGATGTCGCAGGAACAGCGCTTTTCATTGTACGCGATTCTGTCGAAGATTTCGCGGGGGCGGGCGATTGGTGATCTCGGCCGTCTTGAAGAGGCGCGCGCCGAAATAGCCTTAGGGATAGGTGAAGCCCGCCGTCATGGCGTCGGCTTCATGCTTCCGATGATGGAAAGCTGGCTGGCGGACATGCACGCCAAGGCCGGCGAAAATGAATATGCGCTTTCGATTGTGGATGTGGCCATAGCGAACGTGAGCAACGGTAGATCGTGGGAAGCTGAACTACATCGGCAGCGGGCGCAACTTCTTCTGGCAATCGACCCATCGAAGGTCAGTGAGGCTGAATCTTCGCTTAAGAAATCGATCGAAGTGGCACGTGCTCAACACGCCAAATCGCTGGAACTGCGCGCCGTTACGAGCCTGGCAGACCTGTGGCGATCGCAAGGAAAGTCCAAAGAGAGATGCGCTCAATTGGAGGCTGTCTTTCGTTGGTTTGAAGAAGGGGCCGATACAGCCGACCTCGAGCGTGCGCGCAACAGCCTAGCTTCCCAACGCGCTTGAAAAGACCGTCGATGCAAATATTGGGTAAAGCGGACAAAGGTAGATTTTGGTCTGCAATGGTTTGTCCGCTAATGACCCATATCTCATTGGGCGATGACTTCAATTCTGGCCGGAAAAAATCCCTGTTCTCGGGCGAAGATTCCCTGTTCGGCCAAAATAATTCCCTGTTCCGCTGAGTAGGGAATTAGTATCGGAAGTCCCGTAAAGACGGCATTATTTACAATCTCTGCCGCTCCCGAAGCCCCGATTTTGTTAAATTCCCTGTTCTTTTCCCTGTTAGCAGGGAATTGAAGAGTGGAGACTGGTTCGACTATGACTGCGTCCGCCACCACGCAGTCCCCTATATGTCCTTACACACGAAGAACGAGGCACTCGACATATTGATCCGGCCCGCGCAACACGGCCCTGGATGAGGGCTGTCGACAAATAGTAGCGATACTTAATACCCCGCTTGCGAGCGTGGCTCGGGCTCATGCGGTTGCCGCGGTCATCAAAGATGCGGCCGGCCAACGATGCCTCGGACTTCATCCTTGCGAGCGCGGATTCGCATAATGGCAGATTACGGAACGTGGGCTCGTCAGGTCACGGCGGGTTACGGGCGTGATCCTTAGGTGGCTATCGCACAGACATAGACGCCACAGTTGTTACTTTTCCTGAATGCGATTTAGGTAATCGATAATAGTGAGGATGCGGGTTCGCACCATGGCTTCGGGGTCGTAATAAGGATCGAGAAGTTCATCACGATTGTACGCTCCCCAAATTGGCATCTCGCGAGTCCCGTGTGCGGCGATCATTTTCCGCCCATCAATGGTCTCGTAAACAGAACTAACAGGAAATACCCCGTTATTTTTCTTGGCGAGAACAGTCAAATCAGCAGGTGGCACCTTAAGCTGCTCACTTAGCGGTCCATTACCCTTTCCATCAATGCCGTGGCAAACCCCACAAGCTAACCGATATAGCGATATGCCTAAATCAGAGTCTTGAGCCCAAGCTGCGGTAGTTATCCCAATAGTGAAGCTGGCAATTATCAGCCACTTCACTGCTCTTTTTGCCATGTTGGGCTCCTTCTACTGTTTTATTTGCCACAGCGCTTCCAAGTATGATCGCCGCCGAGAGAAAAAATGATTTGCATCAAGAACTATGAACTGACCTGACCGGGCTTTTTTAGACCAAGCGTTGTGAGAGAATGAGCGCCGTGATTCCTACGCCTGCTTGCGCGCATCAATCGCGGCGAGCACCTTTGGCGGCGACATCGGCAGCTCGGTCAGCCGCCGGCCGACCGCGCGCTCTATCGCGTTGGCGATGGCCGCCATCGGGGGACAAATGTTGACCTCGGCGACGCCTTTGGCGCCGTAGGGGTGGCCGGGATTCGGCACCTCGACCAGGACCGTCTCAATCATCGGCAGGTCGGATGCCACCGGAATCCGATAGTCGAGGAAGCCCGGATTTTCCATGTGCCCCCGCGAGTCGTAAATGTACTCCTCGTTGAGCGCCCACCCGATGCCTTGCGTGACCCCGCCTTGGATCTGCCCCTCGACGTAACTCGGGTGGATTGCGCGGCCGACGTCCTGGGCGGCGACGAAACGCAGCACCGTCACCTTGCCGGTCTAGGGATCGACCTCGACGTCGCAGAACTGGGTGGCGAAGCCGGGCGCCACCGCGCTGGGGTTCACCGCCGCCGCGGCGACGATCGGCCCACCGGTCTGCGCCCGCTTGGCCGCAATCTCCCTGATGGACAGCGGCTTGAAGTCGCCGACATTGCTACTCGCCGGCTTGGCGCAACCGTCCTCCCAGACCACGCCCTCTGGGTCGACTTTCCACATCTTGGCCGCCCGTACACACAGCTCCTCGATCACCTTCTTGGTAACGTCGACCACGGCCATGCCGGTTGCGAAGGTGACGCGCGAACCGCCGGTCAGATGCGTGTATCCCACCGACGCGGTGTCGGCGACGATCGGGCGCACCAGTTTGTAGTCGATACCCAGCGTTTCCGCTGCCATGATCGCCATCGAGGCGCGCGAGCCGCCGATATCGGGGCTGCCGGTCGCGACGACGACGGTGCCGTCCTCGTTGACGTGCATGGTGGCGCTCGATTCGCCGCCGCCGTTGAACCAATAGCCGGAGGCGACGCCGCGCCCCTGGTTCTTTTTGAGCGGCGTCTTGTAGCCCGGATGGTCGATCAGCGCCTTGATGGTCTCGGCATAGCCGTCGTGGCCAAGCTTGGCGCCGGACAGCATCTGGGTTCCCGCCTTGGCGGCGTTCTTCAGCCGAAATACCAGCGGGTCCATGCCGATCTTCTGCGCCAGCACGTCGAGCGTGCTCTCGACCGCGAAAGCGCCGATTGGCGAACCGGGCGCGCGATAGGCCGCGACCTTCGGGCGGTTGGACACCACGTCGTAACCGGTCGCGCGCACGTTCGCGAGGTCGTAGGGCGCAAACGCGCACAGGCACGTGCCGATGAACGGCGAGCCCGGAAAGGCGCCGGCCTGCAACTTGAAGATCGCGTCGGCGGCGACGATCGTGCCGTCGCGCTTGGCGCCGATCTTCACAGTCATGGACGAGCCGGACGTCGGACCGGTGGCTCTGAACACGTCTTCCCGGCTCATCACGATCTTCACGGGATGGCCGGATTTGCGCGACAGCGCGATCGCTACCGGTTCGACGTAGATTACGGTCTTGCCGCCGAAAGCGCCGCCGATTTCCGCGGGATAGACGCGCAGGTCGCCGAGATTCATATTGAGCAATTGCGCGGTGTAGGCGCGGACGACGAAATGCCCCTGGCTTGAGCTCCAAAGTTCGCTCTGGCCGTCGGCGTCGAAGCGGGCCACGCAGCCTTGCGGCTCGATATAGCCCTGATGCACGGGCGCGGTCTTGAACGACATTTCGACGATGGCATCGGCCGACGCGAAGCCGGCGTCCACATCACCGAGTTTGAACACGTTGCGTTTTGAAATATTGGACGGCGCCGGCGGCGGTTCGATGCCGCGGGTGATCATGTCGGGAAACAACAAAGGCGCATCCGGCTTCATCGCCTCGTCGACGTCGATGACATGCGGCAGCATCTCGTAGTCAACCGCGATCAGCGACAGCGCTTCGTCGGCGATCGATTTGCTGACGGCCGCCACGGCGGCCACCGCGTGGCCCTCATAGAGCGCCTTCTCGCGCGCCATGATGTTGCGCGTCATATGCCAGAAGTTCTGCAAGACGCGTTCCGGGCCGAGATATTCGAATTTCTGCTCCGGGAAGTCCGCCGACGTGATCACGGCCTTGACGCCGGGCAGCGCCGCCGCCTTCGAGGTATCGATCGATCGAATGCGGGCATGAGCGTGAGGTGAACGCAGGATTTGGCCCACCAGCATGCCCGGCATCGTGAGGTCGGCGCCGTACTGCGCCGTCCCCGTGACCTTCGGCACGCCGTCAGGGCGAACCGGCCGGGTTCCAACCCACTTGAATTGCTTTGCTGTTTCGCGCGAAGTGATATCGTCCACAGCTACCTCACCTGATTGTCGCGTTGCGCTTGGCTTTGCATGAGAGTTGCGCGGGCAGGGCGCAAATGCAAGCCGTTCTGCAATCAGGTTAGCCATGCGCTCGCAATCGTCGCGAAGTATCGCTTCGGCCTAGACCGCCAACCAACGCTGGACTAGCGTCCCGCTCGGCCAGTTTGGAGACGCCAATACCATGCTCGATTATACCGCCCCGTCGACGGTCGAAGAGGCCATTCGCATCTTGGCTGAAGCCCCCGGCACTGCGAAGGTCCTATCCGGCGGGACCGATCTGCTGGTTCAGCTCCGTTCCGGCCGAACCAAGCCGGACCTGATTGTCGATATCAAGAAGATCCCCGGAATGTCCGACATTCGCGAGCGAGATGGCGGGTTTGTGATCGGCGCCGCGACGCCCGGTGCCGTGATCGGCGAATGCGAAGCTCTCAAGCGGGTGTGGCCCGGAGTAGTCGAGGCCGCGAATTTGATCGGCTCGACCCAGGTGCAGGGTCGCGCGTCGCTTGCTGGCAATCTCTGCAATGCGTCGCCGGCGGCCGACAGCGTCCCGGCGCTGATCGCCGCGCGTGCGACCTGCGTGGTGGTAGGCGCCAACGGGCGGCGCGAGGTTCCGGTGGAGAGTATCCCCACCGGTCCGGGGCGTACCTCCCTGAGGCCAGACGAGTTCATCGTCGAGTTTCACTTGCCCAAGCGCCCACCCCGCTCGGCGGACGCCTACCTCCGCTTCATTCCGCGGACCGAGATGGACATTGCCGTGGTCGGTGCCGGGGTCAGCGTTACGCTCGACCCCGGCGGCGTATGCACCGATGCGAGGGTCGTGCTGGGGGCCGTGGCGCCGACCGCGATCCTGGTTCCCGATGCTGCTGCCGCTCTGATCGGGCGCAGGCTCGACGAGACGGCGCTTGCCGCGCTCGACCAGGCGGCGCGGCGCGCCTGCAAGCCGATCGACGACAAGCGCGGGACGATCGAGTACCGGACCAAAGTCGCCGGCGTGATCGCACGTCGGGCGGCGGCTATCGCCTACGAGCGCGCGGGGGAGCGTCGATGAGCAAGCATCACGTATCGACTACCATCAACGGCGCGCCCACCGAGTTTCTGTGCGAGCCGCAGCTTACTCTGTTGGACGTGCTGCGTGACGAGCTCCATCTGACCGGCAGCAAAGAGGGATGCAGCTCGGGCGACTGCGGCGCCTGCAGCGTGATGGTCGACGGTCGCCTGGTCTGCTCGTGTCTGATGCTCGCGGTCGAGGCCGAGGGTCACGCGATCGAGACGATCGAGGGCATGGCGCGGGGCCATGATCTCCACCCGCTGCAGCGGAAATTTCTCGAGCATGCGGCGCTCCAGTGCGGCTTCTGTACGCCGGGCGTGCTGATCGCGGCCAAGGCCTTGCTGGAACGCAATCCGAATCCGACGGAAACCGAGGCGCGCTACTGGTTCGCCGGCAACCTTTGCCGGTGCACCGGTTACGACAAGATCATCCGCGCCGTTCTCGACGCCGCCGCTGAGCTGCGGGGTGATTGATAAGGTTTCCGAGTAAATGACTCGGTCGTCCCGTAAACGAATTCAAAATAGAATCATTATTTTTGTGTACGGCTTTTGGCATAGAGAAAGACTTTAATGGCCCGACATCAATAATACTGATTAAGCGAGGCTGATTACAATCTTGCCGAAGTGCGCGCCCGAGGCCATGTGTTTGTAGGCCGCCTGAACTTCGTCAAAGCCGAACACCCTGTCGATTACCGGTTTGATCTCGTTTGCCGCTATCGCTCGGTTCATTGCATCAAACATCTGCGTCGACCCGACCGAAATGCCCTGGACGTTTGCCCGCTTGGCCAGGATCATCCCTGGATTGAGCTCAGTCGCTGGTCCGCTCAGGCCGCCGATCAAACTGATCTTGCCGCCAACGCGGATAGAGCCAAACGAGCGCGCAATCGTGCCGGCGCCACCGACCTCGACCACGCAATCGACGCCGCGACCTCCGGTGAGTGCTATTGCCGCTTTGTCCCAGTCGGGCGTTGTCTTGTAGTTAATACCGTGGTCAGCGCCGAGCCGCTTCGCGCGCGCGAGTTTGTCGTCACTAGATGAGGTGATGATGACTTGTACGCCCATAGCCTTCGCCAGTTGCAAGCCGAAGATCGAAACGCCTCCGGTACCTTGTAGAAGCACGGTGCTGCCGGCAATGAGCTTTGCGTGCTCGACCATGGCGTGCCACGCGGTGACGCCGGCGCAGGGTAGGGTTGCGCCCTCTTCGAGCGAAAGATGCGCTGGGATTTTCACGACACCTTCTTCTTCGAGCACCACGTATTCGGCTAGCATACCGTCGATGCCGCCACCGAGCGCGCTCAGGTGTGTATCCGGTCCCGGCTCGCCGGCGTGCCAACGCTGGAAGAAGTTGCCCGCCACCTGATCACCGACCTTGACGCGCCGGACACCCTCGCCAATCTCAATCACCTCGCCGGCGCCATCTGACAGCGGGATGACGTTCTCGCGCACCGGCAGACGGTAGGTGCCGCGCATGATGCCGAGATCGCGGAAGTTAAGCGAACAAGCGGCAACCTTCACCAGAACCTGACGATAGGTAGGCCTGGGATTGGGCCGCTCGACTTTGACCAGCGCGTCAATACCGGCACCACCTTTTGGCAATTGATAGGCACGCATGTTGTTTCCCTCACCGTCGCTACTGGACTAAATTAATGTTCTCTAGATCAACACTCAATTGAGCGCACTCCACAAGGGTCGGCCGATGGCCCGCTTGAGCCGATCGGAGGAGTTTCGTTTGTCGGGTGGCGGTTCTCCTCAAGAACGCGCCGCGTTCATCGGTCAATCAGAATACCAGGGTTTAAGACATGGTGCGGGTCCAGCCGCTGCTTGATCGCCTTCAACGCGTCGGCAAACAGTTCGGGCCGCTCGCGGTCGTACCAGGTCCGGTGGTCACGACCGAGCGCATGATGGTGCGTGATCGTCCCGCCTGCGTTGACCATTGCTTCCGAGGTGGCAGCTTTGATTTCCCAGAACTGCTCAACCAGCTTTGTCTTGTCGCCAAGCGCATGCCATGTGAAATATGGCGCCGGTCCATCTGGATATAGATGGGTGAAGCGCACAGTGCACGCGCCTGCGCGGCCGGTGACCTCGCGGATGGCTCGTAGCGTCGCATCCTTGACCCGAGTCTGGAACTCCATGTAGCGGTCCCACGTGATGCAGCTTTCCGTGGTGTCGCGCATCACCCCGCGCGCAATCGCGTGCTCGCGAAGATACGGGCCGCGCAAGAACTTGTCGCGCCAGTTTCCGGCGGCGCCGCGGCGCTGCGAATCTTCCTCGGCCAAGGCATTACGATCCCATTCGCCGCCGTAGTCGCCGCAGATCTGCAGAGCCCGGTCCATCCACGGCTCGAGGGGGTGGTCTGCCGACTCGAAGGAAAGCACCAGCAAATCGTAGGTGCCATCTCCAGCCTCGGTAAATTTGGCTTCATCACGCTCGATCAGCCGAGCGTTGGCTGGATATAGCCCGGCTTGACTAATCGTCCGCACAGCGGCAACCGCCTTTTCATAGTCACGGAAACGCACTGTCGTCGACAATCGGAACGTTGGCCGGCGATGCAGCCGCACCCACGCCTCGGTGATGATGCCGAGCGTGCCCTCAGAGCCTAAAAATAGCCGGTCGGGATTCGGTCCTGCCCCCGAGGTTGGCAGCCGACGGGTCGCAATCAAACCGGCTGGCGTGACGACACGCAGGCTCTCAATATGGTCGTCGATCTGACTATAGACGGTCGCGTAGTGGCCGGCGGCGCGAGTGGCGATCCATCCGCCCAGCGATGAGAACTCCCAGGCCTGCAGGAAGAATCGCATCGTCAGGCCGCTGGGTTTGAGCTGGCGCTCGAGGTCTGGGCCGAGGACGCCGCCTTGGATTCGCGCCGATTGAGATGTTTTATCGACCTCGAGCACGCGGCTAAGGTGCTTAAGGTCGATCGTGACTGTGCCGCGATAGCGCGCGTCGGTAGGTGGATTCACACCGCCAACGACGCTGGAGCCACCGCCGAATGGGATCGCGGCGAGGTCGTTGGCGCCGCACCAGTCGAGTACCGCTCGGATTTCGTCCTCGTCGCGCGGGTACGCAACCACATCGGGCGGATTAGAAAAATCCCGTCGGTGAATCATCCGCGCGAGGTCGTGGACCGAGCGGCCATAACAATGCAACAGGCGATCGTATTTGTCATTGGTGCAGAACGGCTTCAAGGCCTCCGGTAACGACAACCGAGGCACTCGCAACGTGATCTCCGATTCGTGCGGCATGGGTGCTGGGACAAAGCTGTCGACGTGGAAAAGCTCGGACCATGCGCGCTCGAACCAGCCAAGTTCTTCTGCTGAAACGGCGTCCCCCTCGAATCCCCAACCATAGAAGCTGCGCTTCTTTTCGCCCATTAGTCCCTGTCCCTTCCGAAAACGTTATCCGGAAATCGATTTGGACTATATCCGGTTCAAGTTCCCTGTTCTTGCGTTCAACTTCCCTGTTCCTTTGCAAAAATTCCCTGTTCCGTTGAGTAGGGAATTTTGATCTAAAGCCGCTGAATCATTGGACGAATGACGACCTCTGAGCCGCAAGCCATCCCAAAATTGAAAAACTCCCTGTTAATTGCCCTGTTAGCAGGGAATTTGGGAGTGGAGACGGGTTCGGTTACGACTGCGTACGCCACCAGGCATTTCCCTTATTGTTACTTTCCCGATAATTTGGCCGCATCGTCACGCACGCTGGTGTCGATCAGCGACGCCGTCGGGACGATTTTCGGAATTACGCCCGCTTTGAAAAACAGCTCCTGCATCCAGTCGATCCGGTCGGCGGGAATCGCCAGCGCCGGATCGATCTGTTTTTCCCGCAGCGCCTGGTCGGTAATGAATGCGGCGCGTGTGTCGTCCGGCTTGGCGTGGGTCAGCTCTTGCGCCAGCTTGACGGTCTCGTCGCGGTGGGCGGCGGCGTATTTGTAAGCATCCATTTCCGCCGCGACAAAGCGCACGAGGTCGTCGCGCCGCTCGGTCAGCACCTTGCTGCTGGTGGCCAGGCACAGACGGATGAATTTGGGCACCGCGGTGCTGCCCTTCGCCAGCACTTTGATATTCGGTGGCATGACGGCTTCGAATTCGTTCGACACCACGGCGGCATCGGTGATGCCGGCGATCAGCGACTTATAACGGTCGAGATCGGCGCCCTGGGTCGCCAGTTTCACGTCCGAAAATGGAACGTTTGCGGCATCCAGCATGCCACGAAACAGCAAATCGGGCAGCGAGCCGGGCGAGGAAATAGCGACATTCTTTCCCTTCAGGTCCGCTAGCGTCTTGATCTCGGCCTTGGCCAGAACGACCTGCGGCACGCCGGGCCAGGTGCAGCCGACAATCTTGACGCCGGTGCCGCGTACGCCGGCGACAATCGATTCCGCAGCGCCCATGTCGACGCTGTCGATCTCGCCGGCGATCAGCGCCTTCATCAAAGTGGCTCCGGCCTTGATCTGAAGGATTTCAATCTTCAAGCCGTGCTTGGCGCCGAAGCCACCCTTGTCGACCATGGCGATGAAGCCGGCATCGCTCTTGGCTTCGAGAATGCCGTGCTTCCAGACCTTGTCCTGCGCGCTGGCGGCCGAAAGTCCGCAAGCGAGCAATGAAGCGGCGATCAGTGATATTTTTGATTGTGCGAACATGAACGTTTCCCTCCACATGACACTGATTGTAGCGCGAGATTCCGTCATTCCTAGATACGGTATTCGCCGCCGCGCTTGCGGCCCTGGTCGACGTTGAGAAAAAGCTGTTCGAGCGTGGGCCGCTTCTTGATCAGTCCCTGCTCGTGCGAATAGCCTACTAGGGTTTCGAGAACTTTTCGGTTCTTGTCGGTCAACCCGTATTCCCAAGGATCGGGGCCGAGCAAGCGTTCCTGCTCCTCCCATGCCGCTCGATACCAGGCGAGCGGGACGATGCGCGGGTTCGCCATACGTTTCATGGCGATCGCCTTCGCTTCGTTGAAGGCCCTGAACAGGTTGACGGCGAGCCAGGGATACTCTTGCGCCAGCGCCTGGCGAATTCCGACGACGTGCATGATCGGAAAAATGCCGGTGCGCTGATAGTAGGCCACCTCTTCCGCCTTGCTGTCGGGGAAGAGGCGGGCCACACGCGGGTCGTGGGCAAGAAACGGCTTGATGAAATCGGAGTGGAAGACCGCGTCGAGCTCGCCCTCGGCCAGCATGGTCTCGACAGACTTGTCATTCGGCAGGCACGAATACTTGATGTCCGGCGGCAAGGTGACATTAACGTCGTCCTCGATCTCGGCAACCCACTCGATACTGTTCAACGGCACACCATATTCGTGCTGGAGGATACCGCGCATCCAGAGTACGGCGCTGGTCATCAAGGTCTTGACGCCGACTCTGCGTCCGATCAGGTCGCTTGGCTTGCTGATGCCTTTGGTCGTGTTTATGAACATGAAAC
>Ga0265337_1000127_pt1 | contig 38567 bp, 38 predicted proteins | sample 42122metaG_FD_192441 | JGI IMG/M metagenome (GOLD analysis project Ga0265337, IMG submission 192441) | Rhizosphere microbial communities from Carex aquatilis grown in University of Washington, Seatle, WA, United States - 4-21-22 metaG | ecosystem: Host-associated > Plants > Roots > Rhizosphere >... | reverse complement strand
TCATGACCGCCACCGAGGAGAACTGGCCAAGCGAGCTCGGAAAAGATTTGCAACGCTGGGAAGTCTTGAATGGAACGTTGAAGCGGCGATAGAGGATGGAGGACGGCCGGGCTGGCAGTCTGGCGGACCTGATTGGAGAGACTGGAATTATCTTGAAACAAAATACCAATGGCGTTGTTCTAGTAGGCATGAACCTAAGGCGGGCGTTCACGTTGATCGAATTGTTGGTCGTCATTGCCATTATTGGGATTCTGGCGGCCCTGCTTTTGCCGGTGTTATCGCAGGTGAAGGACAAAGCCAAGCGAACCGAATGCTTGAACAACCTTCGCCAGATAGTCATCGGCATCAATGTCTATGCCAGCAGCGGAAGCAAATTGCCGGTGATAGAAGATGGACCGGCATGGGCATGGGATTTGCCGGATTCCGCGGCGCAGGTCATGTTGGGCAGTGGGGCCTCCAAGAAATCGTTCTATTGTCCTGGAACGGCATGGAAAGGATTCGACGACGACAAAAATTTCCTGGCTCCCGGCAATGCCGACAACGGCGCGCCTGCATGTCTGTGGAATTTTGGATTCCTCAACCCTCCTCCTGAACCCGGGAAATCTTTCCACGTCGTCGGCTATGTATTTGCATTTTCCGGCAGCGGGTCGGTTTTGGCCCAGGCAAATCAGAACACGAGGCTTGAGAGTGAAACAATTTCAGGCACCAACACACCGGTTTCGAGCCGGGTTTTGATGGCGGATGCCACGCTGGATGATTCGATGGAATATGACAGCGAAAACAAATACGACACCGGTATGCGGTGTTATACCGATATTGTCGGCGGCTTTTATAAAGATCATACCAGTGCGCATTTAAAAGGGGTTATTCCTCGCGGAGGCAATGTTGGATTCAAGGACGGTCATGTTGAGTGGCGCGACTTCGCCGACATGCAGGAAGTTACTGTCGCCGGCCCACCGTTCTGGTGGTGATTTTCTTTCGCGATAAATTTTCTCCCCAGTTTCTTGGATCACTGCTAGATTTTTGCAATGCGGATTTTGTCAGGCATCCAGCCCAGCGGCGCGCTGCATCTCGGAAATTATTTCGGGATGATGCGGCCCGCCCTCGAACTTCAGGAAAAGGGCGAGGCGTTTTATTTCATAGCGAACTACCACTCGATGACCTCGCTGTTCGACGCCGAGGAACGGCGTAAAAACACACTGGACGTGGCGCTGGATTTTCTGGCCTGCGGCCTCGACCCGAAACGGACCGTTTTCTTCCGCCAATCCGACGTGCCGGAGGTGACCGAACTGAGCTGGTTGCTTTCCACGGTGACGCCGATGGGGTTGCTCGAGCGCGCGCACAGCTACAAAGACAAAGTCGCCAAAGGCATCGCGCCGAGCCACGGCTTGTTTGCCTATCCGGTGCTCATGGCGGCGGACATTTTGATTTACGACTCGAACGTGGTGCCGGTCGGGCGCGACCAGAAACAGCACGTCGAAATGACCCGGGACATCGCCATCAAATTCAACGAGCAATACGGCCAGACGTTCGTGATTCCCGAGCCGCAAATCCGCGACGAGGCCGCCGTGGTGCCGGGCACGGACGGCCAGAAGATGAGCAAAAGTTACGGCAACACGATTGAGATTTTTGGCGAAGAAAAGGCAATCCGAAAGAAGATCATGGGCATCGTCATGGACAGCCGCACACCCGCCGAGCCAAAGCCGGACGCGGGAAAAAATCTCGCCTTGCAACTGCTCAAATTCGTCGCACCGGCCGAGGTTGCGAAGGACTTCGAAAACCGCCTGCGCGCCGGCGGGCTTGGCTACGGCGATTTGAAGAAGGCAATGTTTGAGAATTATTGGAATTATTTTGCCGAAGCGCGGAAGAAACGCGCCGAACTTGCGGCGAATCTGGATCACGTCAACGGTGTTCTTGCCGGCGGCGCAGCAAAAGCCCGCACGCTGGCGCAGAATGTTTTGAAACGCGCGCGAAAAAATTGCGGCTTGGAGTAAAAATGTGGCTGCCGCAAGTCGGCTCCAATCCATGCCGGAAAATTGACGGACTCACGTCCGCTGCCACATGATTTTCAACTTTGGCAAATCCTGCGGGTCGACCAAACCAACAGGTTCGCGTTTCGCGTTCACGCCGATCAAATCGTCAATGTTTTCGTTTCGCTTGTTTCGGTTTCTGGCTTTAAGAAAAAACCGACTGCGACCGGGCTTTGTTTTGACATCGCCGCCGCCGAAAATTAGGATTTCCAACGGGAAGATTAAGGCCTGATGAAATTAGACCAAACCAAAGCCTTCGAACCGGCATCCTCTGCAGAATCCACAGGGACGGGATTTGCGAATCGAGTTTCAGAATGGGGCACGGGGCACCCCATTCTGGCCATCATGCTTGTTTCCTTGTTGGCGGTCGTCGTCAATTGCTATCCGGTCATCTTTTGTGGCAGGAGCTATGTTTCTCCCGATTGTGTGAGATGGATGGTTTATGACTGGCCGCCGCCTCTTCCGGGAATGGAAGCCGCGCGCTATCATTTTACGTCGCAGCATGGAAGCGATACCGGGGCCATGATGTGGTGGGGAGTTCCGGCCGGGTTTGTCGAATCCCGCAGCTTGCTGGAGCACGGAGAACTTCCGCTGTGGAACCGATACAGCCACGCAGGAGACACACTCATCGGACAGGCCGTTTCCATGCTGGGAGACCCGCTGCAATTGATTGTCATCCTTGGGCGTGGATCGGCGGAAGCTTGGGACGTTAAATTTATTGCTGCAAAAATCCTTTTTTGCGCCGGCTTTGGCATGCTCATTCTGCGGCTTTTTGGGAGCCGTCCGCTGTCATTGGTTTACGCCGCGCTGGCTGCGTATTGCGGTGCTTTTTTTTACATCAATAATCACCCGGTCTTTTTTGTTTTTTGCTACGCCCCCTGGATTTTGCTCTCCGCGCTCGCGTGGCTCGACTTGCGATCCGGTCGGAATGTCTGTTGGGGGGTGGCGTGGTTGCTGGTCAATTTTGCCTGTTTTAACGCAGGGCACGTCGAAGTGGCGGTGGTTTTGATTGGAGGACTGAATCTGACGGCCATTGCCTGTGCGTTGGCTTGTCACCGTAAGGCTGCCGATCTGGCAAAGGTGATCGGGCGCATGAGCATCGGGACAGTTCTTTTTTTGGGGCTGACGGCGCCCATGTGGACGTCGTTTTTGGCGGCGCTTGACGGGGCTTATTCAATGCATTCAGGAGTCCGGGTGATTCAACTTCCCGTCGTGACTCTGCTTGGCGCGTTTGACGACCTTTTTTTTCTGCTTCCCGTGAACATTGATCTCTATGCCGCAGTCGCACCAGCAACCAGCCTGTTGGTGATGGCCGGCTGCATTCTTTCCGCATTGAGGTGGCGGCAACTGAAAGGAGAAACTTTCTTTTGGGTGAATGGCGGCGCAATTATGCTGTGGGGCGGCTGTGTTTTTGGATGGGTTCCGACCCCCGTTCTTGCGGCAATCCCGTTGTTGAATCGTGTGGGTCATGTTTATACCGACTTTTCCTATCTGTTGGTCATCCACCTTACAATTCAGAGCGCCTATGGTTTCAAGTGCCTGGCTCAGGAAACAAATTTCCGGCGGGCGGCGGTTGATTTGCTTTGGGCGGGGCTGATCTTCGGCGCGATGGCTCTTGTATATTGTTTTGGGATTCCGCACCGGCCCATTCCATGGGGCTATTTCTCATGTGTCGTGGCGGGAGGAATTGGCGCGCCGTTGCTTTTCACGTATTTGAAAAGCTGCAACCGCCCGATACCTGCGATCGGGTGGGCGGGTATTATTGTTTTGGGATTTATTCCCCATTTTCGTTTTGGACTTTATAGCTTTGGCAGCGACAATTTGCTGATGCTTCCAGGCCCGCGAGCAGTTTTGAACGCCCCGAGCAAATCCATTGACAAGATCAAGGCGGATCAGTCCGGCCCATTTCGTGTTGTCGGATTGCGTCGGGCTTTCATGGGCGATTATTCGGCGGTTTATGGCCTTGAAGATATCCGTTCGTGTGCGCCGTTGAGCAATGGCGAATTCATCAACCTTATCCGGAAAATTCCGGGCGTGGAATTCGGTGGTGAGGGAGGTTGGGGGATCCGCATTCTGAATCCGGTGGCAGCGCAGCCCCTGTTGAACATGCTTAACGTCAAATATCTGCTGGCCGATCCCAAGACCCAAGTCAGAGATGGTCTTGATTTCCGCATCACCGACCGGGGCGATTTTATGGTCTTGGAAAATGTGGAGGTCTGGCCGAGAGCCTTCTTCTCGGACAAAGTGGTCACCAATTCTTCCACTGAAGAGTTCATTCAACAACTGTTGGAAGTCGGCAAACAGCCATTTGTCGTCCTGTCCCAGGACGAAATAAAAAGGCAGCCCGGCTTGCAGCCTTTGGAAGACACGAAGAAAGCAACCACATTGCCGGCGACCCACTACCGGCTGCTTCCCAATTCGACGGAGTTTGATGTTCACGCACCTTCCGCAGGTGTGGTTTGTCTCACCGAAGGGCAGGCGAGAGATTTTACGGCAAAGGCAAACAACGAACCCAAGGAAGTTTTGACGGTCAACCGCGCGTTCAAGGGCGTCTATCTCGACAAGCCGGGGGATTACCACATCAAATTCACCTATCGCCCCCGCCATTGGCAAATGGCTTGCACTCTTTTTTGGATTTCAACCGGCGTTGTCCTTGCGCTGGTGACAGCGGACTTTATCCTCATCCGGAACCGGAGAAAAGCCAGCAACCTGAACACTAAAGAGCAATCAGCCGCATGACGCATCAATCAAATGTAAGACATCCGGTCAAGGCCTGTCTTGTTTGTCAGGGAGCGAAGCTGTATTATCTCTTTTCCATTCTCGACCACCGGATCGTGCGGTGTGACGATTGCGGTCTGTTGTTCATCAACCCGCAGCCGAGTGATGATGAACTGTCCCGCATCTACGGCGCGGGCTATTTTCTGGGCAGCAACACAGAAACAGGACGCCAGACTGTCAGTGAAATCAAACAAGCCACGGCGCAACTTTATCTTTCTGAAATCCGCCGCTATCGAGGCGGCAAAAGCGGGCGGCTGCTTGAAGTCGGGTGCGGAGACGGTGATTTTCTTGTTTCGGCCGAAGCAGACGGCTGGCAGGTCACTGGAGTTGATTATTCGGCCGCCGCCTGCGAGAAGACCCGTCGGCGCTTGAAGAACGGCGAGGTGCTGTGCGGCGAACTGCAGCCATTCCGATTGCCAGCGGAGCAGTTTGACCTTTGCGTGATTTCCGATGTCATCGGACATGTCCGTTCCCCCCTCGACTTTCTCCGCGAGATACATCGCGTGCTCAAACCTGGCGGCACACTGTTTATTGCCACCCCGTCAACCGACTCGTGGTCTGCCAGGTTCATGCGGCAGAAATGGATGGAATTCAAGGCCGAACACCTGGCCTATTTTGACCGTAAAACCATCCAAACCGCGCTCTTCAAATCAGGCTTCCAGGAAGTCATCGTCCAACCCGGCTGGAAAATTCTCAACTTCGATTATGTGAAGATGCATTTTGAGCGCTTCCCCGTTCCCCTGCTGACGCCAGTTGTGAATATCATGGCTCGCATCATGCCACACAGGATGCAATTCCAGCATCGCCGGATTGCTGCCAGCGGCATCATGGTTTTCTCGCGAAAATCAGAGGCGCGTCCGCAACAGGTGCTTTCCGTGATTGTCCCCGCATACAACGAGGCGAACACATTTGGCACGCTGATGGAAATCCTCCTTCGCAAGGAGCTGCCGAACCTTCGGATGGAAATCATTGTGGTGGAAAGCAACTCGACCGATGGCACCCGCGAGCTCGCCCTGAAATATAAAGATCATCCAAGGGTGAACCTGATTCTCGAAAATCTGCCGCGCGGGAAAGGTCACGCCGTTCGGGCCGGATTGAAAGCCGCCTCTGGCGGCTATTTATTGATCCAGGATGCCGACCTGGAATACGATCTTGAGGATTACGACGGGTTGCTGGAACCGCTTGTCAGCGGGCGCGTGGCATTTGTGCTCGGCGCGCGGCACGGCGGGCGCAACGTCTGGAAAATGCGGCAGTTCACCGGCCAGCATGGCTTGAGCCTGTTCGTCAACCTTGGCCACTGGTTCTTTACAACGCTCATCAATGTCCTGTTCCTTCAGCGGCTTCGCGATCCATTTACCATGTTCAAAGTTTTTCGCCGGGATTGCATTTCCGGGCTGGTGTTTGAATGCAACCGCTTCGACTTCGACTTCGAGTTGCTTATCAAACTCATCCGCAAGGGATATCGCCCGGTTGAATTGCCCGTGAACTACCGCTCGCGCTCTTTCAAAGAAGGAAAAAAAGTGCGGATGTTCCGCGATCCGCTGACATGGTTGAAAGCCCTTGTTCGGTTGCGATTTGTGAAGATTGATCCGATGAAGGTTGTCGAGCAAATGCACGCCGCCGAGCCGGCGGAAAATTCCGGCAAGACCAGCAATCATAAACCATGAGCGTCCCTTCCAAACCCGACGCCACGTTCGATGAACGCTATTACCGGCACGCCGGAAGCATCGGCATTGTCCGGCGCATTTCAGCCATTGCCCGAAGGCGCGTGCATGACCTCTTCATGCAGAAAATGCAACCCAAGCAGAGAGATCGCATCCTGGACATCGGCACAAGCGATGACACGGGCATCGAATCAAATATGCTCGAACAACTTTATCCCTACCGCAAGAATCTGGCCTGCGCCAGCCTGACCAACGGTGAATCGATTCTGGCCGCCTATCCCGGAGTGCGTCATGTCAGGATTGTGGCTGGCGAGCCGCTTCCATTTAAGGACAACGAGTTCGACATTGTTTACAGCAATGCCGTGCTTGAGCACGTTGGTTCGCGAATGCGCCAGGGAAGATTCATTGCCGAGATGTGCCGGGTCGCCCCCCGCCGCTTTCTGGCAGTGCCCAACCGTGGCTTCCCCGTTGAATCGCACACTTGCCTGCCCATGATCCATTATCTGCCAAAATCATGGTTCCGCCGGCTGCTTCTCGACACCCGCTTCGATTACTGGTCGCATGAAGAAAATTTGAACTACGTTTCCGCCGCAGATATCCGGACAATGTGTCCCGCCTCCCCCCCGGCAACGGTCGTTTATGCGGGAATCGGTGTCGGGCCTTGGAAATCGAACCTTGTGATTTACCAGACTTGAATCAGGCGCAGATAGAACTTCGCTGCGATTTTATTTCCGGTCATGATTCTTTTGCCTCCCGGCATTCTGGGGTGAGGTTCCTAGACAATTTTCAACTTCGGCAAATCCTGCGAATCCACCAGGCCGACCGGCTCGCGTCTGGCATTCACGACGACCAAATCGTCAATGTTCCGTTCGTTGAAAACTTTCAGCGCTTCGGTGGCCAGCGCGTCGTCGCGGATGCAAATCGGATTTCGCGTCATCACCTTTTTCAGCGGCCGCGAGAGAAGATTTTCATCACCCGCCATGTGCCGGCGGAAATCGCCGTCGGTGAAGATGCCCGCGAGTTTGCCGCGCGCGTTGACCACGCTCAAGCTGCCGGACTTGGCGCGTGTCATCACGAACAACGCCTCCTTGACGGTCAAATTTTCATCCGCGATGGCGTTGCGATTACCCGTGCGCATAATGTCGCCGATCTTGAGCAGCATGGCGCGGCCAATTGCGCCGGAGGGATGCAGCCGCGCGTAATCCTTTTGCTTGAAGCCGCGCGCCAGCAGCACCGCCATCGCCAGCGCGTCGCCCATGACGAGCATCGCCGTCGTGCTGCTCGTCGGCGCGAGATTGAACGGGCAGGCTTCCTTCGGGACTTTGACGTTGAGCGAAACATCACCGTGTTTTGCCAGCGATGATTTCAAATTGCCGGTGAGTGAAATGATTTTGACGGAAAACCTTTTGAGTGCCGGCAGCAGGTTGAGCAATTCGTCCGACTCGCCGGAATAGCTCAACGCGAGAACCACGTCGCCGTCGTTCACGATGCCGAGGTCGCCGTGGAGCGCATCCACGCTGCTGAGCACGACGCTGGTGGAGCCGGTGCTGGTGAGCGTGGCGGCGATTTTCTGGCCGACGTTGCCGGATTTGCCGATGCCGACGATGACGATTTTGGCGCGCCGCGCCAGCGCATCCGCAATCGTTTCCACCGCGTCATCAAACGACCCATCCAGCTGCGCGCGCACGGCTTTGAGCGCGGCGAGTTCAATGTCAAAAACTTTCCGGGCCTGGACGAGATGCTTCATTGCGGCGAGGATGCAGGGAAGCCGCGCCCATTTCAATCCCGAATGGCAGCCTGCTGCCGAACGGGCGGTTTACTTCGTCTGCGAGAAGAGCATGAAGACGCGCGGGCCGCGGGCGGTCGCAATGGCGAATTGCAGTTCCTGCGCGCCGTTCGGGATGGCCATGCCATCGCTATGCTTGTCCTCGACCGGCTTGCCGTCCGCGAGCAGCATGTAGTGGTGCGTGCGGTTGCCCTGGATGTGCTGGATTGTCACATGCCAGCTGCGCATCGCGCGGTCGTAAATCAACGGCGTCTTTTGCCAGCTCGTGAACGTGCCGGCCACTTCGACCGTGGCCGGCTCCTGCGTCTGGCCGTCCGGCAAACGCCAGCGGAAGATCTTGGTGAAGGTCAGTTTGCGCTCCACCGGGTGGTGCGACGGACCCTTCGCGCCTGTTGGAATTTTTGAAACAGCCGTCCCGCTTTTGTGCGGCGGCTTCTTCAGGAAAGCGTTGCCAAAGTTTTGAACCATAAAATGCGTCACTGTCACCGTGGAAGATAAACGACTATCACCCGTTGCTCAAGTTGCAGTTGCGATTTTCAGCCGGTTTATTCCGTGTTGGGATACGAGCCGAGAACCTTGACGTGACTGCTTTCGCGTTCCAGCAACGCGACGGCTTTCGAGACTTTGCGGTCCTGCACGTGGCCGTCGCAGTCAATGAAGAAGAAATATTCCCACGCCTTGCGCTTGCTCGGCCGCGATTCAATTTTCGTCATGTTGATTTTGTAACGCCGGAACGCCGCAATCGCATGGTGCAGCGCGCCGACCTTGTCCGCGACGCTCACCATCAGGCTCGTCCGGTCGTTGCCGGTGGGCGGACTGCACTGCCGTCCCAGGACCAGGAAGCGCGTCGCGTTCGCGGCGTTGTCCTGAATGTCCTGCTCCAGCACGTCAAGACCGTATTTCTCGGCGGCGATGATGCCCGCGATGGCTGCGGAATTTTTTTCCTTCCGGGACAGCTCCGCCGAACGCGCGTTGGACGAAGTCTCGATGATTTCCACGCGCGGCAGATGATTTTGAATCCAGATGCGGCACTGCGCCAGCGACTGCGGGTGGACGTAAAGCATCCGGATCTTCGCACGCATCCCGCCCGGCGGGACCATCAAACACTGCTGCACGGGCAAAACAATTTGCGAAACAATCTTCAATTCGCTGTCCACAAACATGTCAAGCGTGTGCGTGACGACGCCCTCGGTGGAATTTTCCACCGGCACCACGCCGTAATCCGCGCGCCTTTTGCTGACCTCGGTGAACACGTCCGCGATGGTTTTTTGCGGCGAGTATTTCAGGCTGGAACCGAACCGGCGGATCGCCGCCTGATGAGTGAACGTCGCCTCCGGTCCGAAATACGCGATGGTCATGGTCTTTTCCAGTGCCAGCGCGCTGGACATGATTTCGCGATAAATCGCGCGAAGCTGCTCGTTGGTGATCGGCCCCTCGTTTTGGCCGCAGATGCGGTCGAACACAGCGCGCTCGCGGTGCGGCGCATAAATTTCCTCGCCGGCCTTGAGCTTGATGCCGCCGATGGCCAGCACGTGACGGGTGCGCTCGTTGAGCAGCCGGACGATGTGCGCGTCCAGCTTGTCAATCGCCTTGCGATGTTCGGGAATGTTCACGGCAATTCAGGATGGAGAATGGAGAATGAAGAAGCAAATCAGTTTGTTGTTGCCGGTGCGTCCCCTGACGCTGCTGGTTTTTCTTCGTTCGTTTTTTTGTTTTCTTCATTCAATTGCAATTGTTCCGGTGGGGTCGTCGCCAGACCGGGATCCGCCGTGACGGGCGCGGGCGGTTTGGTGATGGGAATGCGGCGGAGTTCGTCCGCGGCGGGCAAATCTTCCAGACCGCGCAGGCCGAAATATTCGAGAAACAGCGCCGTCGTGCCGTAAGTCGGCGGGCGGCCCACGACTTCCGCGCGGCCCACCGTCTCGACGAGTCCGCGTTCCATGATGGTCTGCATCGTGCCGTCCACGTTCACGCCGCGAATCTGCTCGACTTCGGCGCGCGTGATGGGCTGGCGATACGCGATAATGGCCAGCGTCTCCAGGGCCGGCTGCGAGAGCCGCGGCGGGCGCGCCTTGATGCCGACGAGCGCTCGGAGCCACGGCGCAAATTCCGGCTGGGTCACGAATTGCCACGAACCTGCGACGCACGCGAGCCGGTAACTGCGCGCGGCGGTTTCATGCTCGCGTGCGAGCTGTTCGAGCGCGGCGGTCAATTCGCCCTCCTTGGTTTTGGCGAGCGATTTGGCGGTGGCGTCGGCGCCATCCGCCTCGGCGGCAGCGGCGAGCACTTCGCGAAGTTCTTTCACGCTCAAGGGTTTTTGCGCGGAAAACAGAAGCGATTCGAGAATGAATTTAAGTTCCATGAGATTCGGATTGCGGATTATTTTCAACCACCGTGGCCGGTTCAATTGCCGGAGTTTCAGGTGGCGTTGTGGTGGCCGCCGCCGTGGCGTGGCGGATTTCGATTTCGGCAAACGGTTCAGGCTGGACGCAAACGAGTTGTTTGAGGCGGATCAATTCCAGCAGCGCGAGAAAGGTGCAGATGACTTCCGCGCGGCTCGCGGCGCTCTCGAACAATTCAACGAAGCGCACGCTGCCGCGCTCGGAAATGATTTTCAGGATGGACTCGATTTTTTCGCCGACGGTCCATTTGTCCTCGAAAATGTCGCGCCCGTCGCCTTCGCGTTTTTTGAACCGTTGCAGCACGCCGTTGACGGCATTGAGCAGATCGAAAATGGAAACGTCCGGTTTCGGCAGGGACGCGGCGGATTCAAATTCGAGTTTTCCCGGCAGGCGCGGAAAAACATCTTCCTGCCGCGCTTCGAGGGTTTGCAATTGCGCGGCGGCGTCCTTGAATTTTTTATATTCGACAAGCTGGCGGATGAGTTCCCAGCGCGGGTCTTCGCCTTCGTCCTCGCCTTCGACGGCGACCTGCTGGTCCACCGGCAGCAGTTCGCGGCTCTTGATATACATGAGCGTCGAGGCCATCACGAGAAATTCGCCGGCGACTTCGAGGTCGAACACGCGCATCAGGTCAATGTAGGCGATGAACTGCGTGGCGAGCTTGGTGAGGTTGACCTCGTAAATGTCCACCTCCTCCTTTTTGATGAGATAAAGGAGCAGGTCGAGCGGGCCTTCAAAGACCTCGAATTGAACTTTATATTCCGCCATGAACGGGGAAATTCTAAAACGGCGGCGCGCGGTTTGCAATGGCGCAAACTTGACTCGTGGCGGCTGAAAAACTATCATTCCAGTTCGGTTGGTGGCCGTAGCTCAATGGTAGAGTCCAAGCTTGTGGAGCTTGTTGTTGCGGGTTCGAGTCCCGTCGACCACCCCATCCTTCGCTTAAACGAAGTGAAGGCGAAGGATGCCGCGCCGCAGCAAAACGAAGGCGGGCTGAAATGAGATTCTGCTTCGAGCTACGGCTCGGCAAGCCACTTCAATTTTTGATTTCGGATTTCCGAATTCAAGACACCGTTTCTGTTTGACCCGCTTTCGTTCATCCGCGCACTCTGCGTCTGATGATTTCACCCAATCCGTGGATGATCCTGCCATTTGCACTGCTGCTTGGCGCAATGGCGCTCGCGCCGTTGCTCGCGCCGAACTGGTGGCTGCGGCATTACGCCAAAGTCGCGCTGGGGCTTGGCGCGGTCACGCTCGGGTATTACGTTTTGATTTTGGGTGATGCGCCGCGCGTTCTGCACACGGCGCATGATTACGCCAGTTTCATCATGCTGGTTGGCTCGCTGTTCGTCGTTTCCGGTGGCATCCACATCGGCGTCAAGGGCGGGGCCACGCCGCTGGCCAATGTGATTTTTTTGCTTGCCGGCGCCGTCGCCGCCAATGTTCTGGGCACGACCGGCGCGGCGATGCTGCTGATTCGCCCGTGGATTCGCATGAACCAATACCGCGTCACGGCGCATCACATCGTTTTTTTCATTTTCATCGTGGCCAATATCGGCGGCTGCCTCACGCCCATCGGCGACCCGCCTTTGTTTCTCGGCTATCTGCAAGGCGTGCCGTTCTGGTGGGTGGGGGAAAATTGCTGGCCGATGTGGGCGGCGGGCGTTGGCATTTTGCTCGCGATGTTTTATGTCGTGGACAAAATCAACTTTGTCCGCGCGCCGCGCACCGTTCGCGAAATGGAAACCGCGCACGAGACCTGGAAATTCAACGGCCTGCCGAATTTGTTTTTCCTCGCCGTCATTCTCGGCGCGGTTTTCGTGGAACGTCCGGTCTTTCTGCGCGAAGTTCTGATGATTGCCGCTGCGCTCGGTTCCTATTTCACGACGAAAAAATCAATTCACGAGGCGAACCAGTTTAGTTTTCATCCCATTCAGGAAGTGGCGATTTTGTTCGCCGGGATTTTTGCGACGATGATGCCGGCGCTCGACTGGCTTGGCCTTCACGCAAAAGGATTGCTCGGGGCCAATCCATCGCCGGGAATTTTCTTTTGGAGCACGGGAGCGGTGTCCGCCGTGCTGGACAACGCGCCAACGTATCTTGGTTTCATGGGCGCGCTTCACGGCACGACCGGAACGAAGGAAATCGCGGAATCGCTTGCTCAAAATCCGCTGGGCGTGCTGGCCATCAGCGTCGGCGCAGTGTTTTTCGGCGCGGCGACCTACATTGGCAACGGTCCAAATTTCATGGTGAAAGCCATCGCCGACCGGCAGAAAATCCGCACCCCGTCGTTTCCTGGATTTGTCTTTAAATTCACGTTGCCCTTTTTGCTTCCGACGCTTATAACCATCTGGTTACTTTTCTTTCACGGTTGAAATTGTGTCACATTTGTGAAACATTTCGGCATGCGGGGCGTCTTATGGACGGGTTTTCAAGTCGTTGCCGTTCCGGGAATTAGATGCGGGCACTTTACAACATTTTGTTCACGATTTTTTTCGTGCTGTCCTCGCCGTATTATTTCCGGCGGATGCGACGGCGGGGCAACTGGCGTCCGGGCTTCCGCGAGCGGTTCGGGCGCTACAACTCGAATCTCAAGCAGGCTCTCACCAACCGCCATGTCATCTGGATTCATGCCGTCAGCGTCGGCGAAGTCAACCTTTGCACCCAGCTCATCCACGCGCTGGAACTGCGCCTGCCCAACATCAAATTCGTCGTGTCCACCACCACGACCACCGGCATGGCCAGATTGAAGCAGCAGCTGCCGACGCACATCAGCAAAATCTACTACCCGATTGATCGGAGGAAATTCGCCGGGCGTGCGCTGGCCGTCATCAACCCGGAGGCCATCGTGCTGGTCGAGGCGGAAATCTGGCCGAATTTCCTGTGGCGTGCCCGTGATTTGAAAGTCCCGGTTTTCCTGGCGAACGCGCGGTTGTCCGACCGTTCGTTTCGCGGCTACAAACGGTTTGGCTTTCTGTTCCGGCCGCTGTTCGCGTCGTTAGCCGGCGTCGGGTGCCAGAACGAGGAGGACGCCGCGCGGTTGCGCGAGGTTGGCTGCCGGCCCGAAGCCATCCGCGTCGTCGGCAACTTGAAATTCGACGCGGCGAAGCTGGACGAACGCCGGACGCTCGATGTGCCGGCGCTGCTCCGGCAGCTCGGCGTGCCATCCGACGCGCCGATTCTGGTCGGCGGGAGCACGCATGATGGCGAGGAAGCCATTCTGGCGGAAATTGCGCAGCGGCTGCGGGCACGTTTCCCGAAACTTTTTCTGGTGCTCGTGCCGCGGCATTTCGAGCGCGGCAACGAAGTCGGCCGGCAGTTGCGCGAGCGCGGCGTGAAATTTGCCTATCGCAATTCGATTGGCGCGAACACGCAACTGGCCGATGGCGAGGTCGAATGCCTGGTGGTCAACACGACCGGCGAACTGCGTTTTTTTTACGAACACGCGACGGTGGTGTTCGTGGGCAAGAGCGTGACCGCTGCGGGCGGGCAGAATCCAATCGAGCCGGGCGCGCTGGGCAAGGCGATGGTGTTCGGGCCGAACATGCAAAATTTCGCCGGCATCACGCGCAACTTCATTGCGGAAGACGGTGTGGTGCAGGTGGGCGATTCGGAAGCGCTGGAAAAGGCGATCGCCGGCCTGCTCGCCGACGAAAACCGCCGGGTGGAACTGGGCCGCAACGCGCAGCGGGTCGTCCGCGAAAATCTCGGCGCGATTGACCGCACGGTGCAAATGATTTTGGAAAAACTTGAGCCGCGCGAAATTTACATCACGCCGGAAATATAAATTGTCGTTTCCCCGCTTGACGAAGCTGCCGCGTCTTTTCATATTTCCCATGCTTCGGGCGCGCGCCGGAAGTGATGTTGTCGTATGTCAAAATCGAAGGTCCGCAAGCCAGGAGCAAATTCGTCTTTGAAAAGAGAAAGACGGCGTGTTGCGACACATTCCAGGCCGCACGCGGAACCTGCGGCAATCCAACCGCTCACCGTCATTTTGCAAAACGGGTCCGACCCGGCGCTTTCGGAAAAAATCAAGGAACTCGTCCGCCTCGCGCGGGAGCAGGGGCATTTGACCTACAACGACCTCAGCGAGGTGCTGCCGGAAAATGCCGCGACCCCGGAAGTTCTCGATGAGGTCTTCTCCAAGTTGCGCACCCTCGAAATCGAAATCACGGATCAGGCGGAGGTGGATCGTGTCAAAGTCCCTGATGCCGAGGAGGAGGAGCCGAGCCGGCTGGACGCGCTCGATGACCCGGTGCGGATGTATCTCAAGCAAATGGGCCAGGTGGCGCTGCTGACGCGCGAACAGGAGGTGGAAATTTCCAAACGCATTGAAGCCGCGGAGAACGAAGTCCGCAAAATCATTTACTGCCTCGGTTTTGCCGGCAAGGAACACGTTGCGCTGGCGGAAAAACTGCTGGCCGATCCGCCGCGCGAACGCTTTGACCGCATCGTGCTCGATAACAAGGTGGACAGTCGCAACGCGCATCTCCGCGTGCTCCACCGCGTGCTGGCGCGCGTCCGCAAACTGGATCAGGAAGTGGACCGCCACTACACTGCGTGGCGGGACGCCCGCCTCAAAGCCAGACGCCAGCGGGCGTTGCGGGCATTCAAACGGGCAAACCAGAAACTGCAGGATGCCTTCCCGAAATGTTGCTTCAAATACAAGGTCAACGAGGAAATGGCGCTCGTCGCGGAAAACATCCACGACAAGCTGCAATACAGCCTGCGCGCGCTCGACGACGCCGAATCCCAGCGCGAATCGAGCGCACAGCAGCATCTCGTCGAGGCCGAGCGGCAGAAAATCCGCGCGCTTGAGGAATTTGTGCGGATGCCCTTCGGGGATTTCCTCAAGGCATTCGACCGGCTGCGCGAATTTTCCACAAAAGCACTTCAGGCCAAGACTGAAATGGTCGAGGCCAACCTGCGCCTCGTCGTGTCGGTCGCCAAAAAATACACCAACCGCGGACTGTCGTTCCTCGACCTGATCCAGGAAGGCAACATCGGCCTGATGAAGGCCGTCGAGAAATTCGAGTATCGCCGCGGCTACAAATTTTCCACCTACGCCATCTGGTGGATCCGGCAGGCCGTCACGCGCAGCATCGCCGACCAGGCGCGCACCATCCGCATCCCGGTGCATATGATCGACATCATCAACAAACTGATGCGCGCGCAAAAACAGTTGTTGCAGGATTTCGGGCGCGAACCCACGCCGGAGGAAATCGCCGACGAAATGGAGATGCCGGTGGAGCGCGTGCGCGCCGTCCTAAAAATGGCCCAGCAGCCGATTTCACTGCAATCGCCCGTTGGCGACGCCGACGACGCGAACTTCGGCGATTTCATCGAAGACAAGGCCGCCGAAAGCCCGCTCGACATGACAAGCTTCAGCCTGCTCCGGGACAAACTGGGCGACGTGCTGTGCAGCCTGTCCGAGCGCGAGCGGAAAGTGCTGGAACTGCGGTTTGGCCTCGGCGATGGCAACGCGCGGACGCTCGAAGAAGTCGGAAGTCAGTTTCAGGTCACGCGCGAGCGCATCCGGCAGATAGAGGCCAAGGCACTGCGAAAGATGCGGCATCCCACGCGCCTCCGCCAGTTGCACGGCTTTTTGGAACTCGAAAAAGCGAATCCGAACCTCGACTGAAGCCCGCGCAGGCGTCCCGGCCTACGATGCCAAAACGAGGATGGAAGATGGGACATGCTTCAACAGTTGGATATCGCCAAGGTCGGTCTGGCCACCGAAACCAGCGCGGCTCCCAGACTCTACCCTCCAAATTTTCCGCCCGCATTCAGCGCATGGCCGGCCAGGAATTCCGCCGCACCCATCCGCTTTCCGCCTTCGCGCTGTAATTCCAGAATGCGCAACGCATCCTGCCCGCAAGCGACAACAATGCTATTTTTGTCCGCTGACAAGATTTCTCCTGTCCTGCCGGATTGTTTGACCACTTCCATCTTCCAGATTTTCAGCAAATGCGGCTTTTGTTCTCCGGCCAGAAACGTGAATGCGCCCGGCCACGGCGTGAAGGCGCGCAGCCGGTTCCAAATGGTTTTTGCCGGCAGATTCCAGTCAATGTGGCCGTCCTCCTTTTTGATTTTGGGTGCATGGCTGACGCCTTCAACGGGTTGCGGCTGCGGCTGGATTTTCCCGGCGACAAAATCGGGAATGGTTTGCGCGAGCAATTCCGCGCCGATCTGTGCCAGCCTGTCATGAAGCGTCGCGGAATCATCTTCCGACGAAATGGTCGTGCGCCGCTGTGAAACAATCGGGCCGGTGTCCAGGCCCGCGTCCATTTTCATGACGGTGACGCCGGTTTCGGCCTCGCCATTGGCAATCGCCCACTGAATCGGCCCGGCACCGCGGAATTTTGGCAGGAGCGACGTGTGGACGTTCAGGCATCCAAACTTCGGCAAATCCAAAATTGTTTGCGGCAGAATGTGTCCATAGGCGACGACGACAATCAAATCCGGTTTCAGCGCGTGCAGTTCGGCGATGAATTGTTCGTCGCGTGCGCGCATCGGCTGGAGCACGGGCACGTTGAGTTTGAGCGCGAGCGATTTGACGAGTGACGGCTGCAACTTCAAGTCCCTGCCTTTGGGTTTGTCCGGTTGGGTGACCACGGCGGCGACGAAAAACCTTTCGTCCCGTGCCAGCGCGTCGAGGCTGGCGCAGGACAATTCCGGCGTGCCCATGAAGATGATTCGCAACACAACCATCAGCGAATTTTAACGCAACGGCGCGAAGAGGCAAAGGTGCAAAGAACGGACGCAAAAATCATTTTAGAGCCTCACGACGTGCTTGAGAATGTCGGAGAATATCTTGACCGGCGCGCCGTCGGTGTTGATTCGATGGACAAGTTTTTTGCCGTAAAAACTGAGCACCGGCTTGGTCTCCTTCTCGTAAGTCTTGAGGCGCTGGCGGATGACGTCGAGGTTTGCGTCGTCAAGACGGTTCTCCTTGAGCGCGCGGCGCTGCATCCGGCCGACAAGAATTTCCCGCTTGCTGGACGTGAGATAAAAGACGGCGATGACGTTGAGTGTGTTACTCAAAATTTCAGCCTGCGCCACATTGCGCGGAATGCCGTCGAGCACCAGCGTGTCGGCATCAGGATGAAACCGCCCAACCTGCATGCTGTTGTCAATGCACTGCTGCCACAGCTCGATGGTCGGTCCGTCCGGCACAAGCTGGCCGTGGCTGGAGTATTCCAGAAACACTTTGCCGAGCGGCGTTTCCGGGCGCATGCTGCGGAACACGTCGCCGCAGGCGCAATGGAAAAAACCGGGAATCGCGCCGAGCGCCCGGCCATGCGTGCCCTTGCCGGAACCGGGCGCGCCAAACATCAGAATGGTTCGATATTTCATGATCTCTTGTGTTTCAGTTGAATCTCCTGGATTTCCGCGAACGGCACCATCACCTCCTGCCGCAAATCACCCCGCAAAACCTCGAAATGCACTTCGTTCGCCGCGATGCGCGTGATGCGCTCGGCCACAAACAGCGCGTGCGGCGTTTTCACCTGCAACACCTTGTCCTTGTCCGCTTCGCGGCGGACGATGCCGAAGAATCCGGAAAACTTCGTCTCAAAAAACCGGCGGTTGAACATGAACTGCCCGCGCTGGAACATCTCCGTTTCCGGCTGGTCGGGCGGCGTCGGGGGCGCCCCGGCCTCCCATGAACCCGTCACAATGTGAATCTCCTCCTCTGGCTTCACCACGCCAGGCACCACAAACCGGTGCGGCCCGCTTTCCAGCGGCACCCCTTCGGCGGGGGTTTCCTCCACGAGTGACGCTGCCATGCGCAATCCGGGCAACGAAAGAAAAATGACCGGTCCCAGAATCGGCAGTGCCGCCGACACGCCCATCACCAGCGCCATCGGCCGCGCGCGGAACCGGGCGATTTCGTAGCCCGCGTAGATGTTCGCCCCGTAAATCAGCAGCAGCACCATCAACCCGACCCCCGACGAAAACAGCCCGCCAAACAGCGATGGCGGCGACGACCGGTCCAGCCGCGGCACGTCCTGAATTTTTACTTCCGGTTTGGGAGCTTGTTCCGCCACCGCCGGCTCGATGAACGGCTCGACGAATGGGTTGATCTTCGGGTTTTGCGACAGTTGCTTCAACCCGTCCTGCGAAAATTTTATCCACGGCAGCCGGTCGGTGTATTTGTCGTCACCCGTGCGGAAAATGATGCCGTTGTCGTTGAACGAAACGATGCTGCCGCCCACCGTCGTGCCATCGGCCAAAGGAAACGATTCCGCGCCGGCCGCCGCCAGCAACCCGCAAAGCCAGAGACCGGAAATTGTCCAAAGGAGTTTGCGCACGCGGATTTTCTAGCAGATGAAAACGCGCCGCGAAAGCAAATTCAGCGCGCCGCCAACCCCGTTCAGGCAAATTTCAATAGCGGATTTTGTCCGGCTTGTCCTGCCATTTCTTGAAAACCTTCAGCGCTTCGCCGCGCAGGAGTTGTCGCATCGGAATTTTGCGTCGTGAAACCGGACGCGCCATTTCGCGGTAAATCAAATCATCATCAAAACCGATGGCCGCCGCGTCGCGCCGCCCGCCGGCGTAAAAAATTTTCTCGATCCGTGCCCAGTAAATCGCCGCCAGGCACATCGGACACGGCTCGCAACTGGCGTAAATTTCGCAATCCTCCAGCCGGAAGGTCTTGAGCCGGCGGCAGGCGTCGCGGATGGCCGTGACTTCCGCATGCGCCGTCGGGTCATTTGTGGAAGTCACGCGGTTCCAGCCGCGCCCGACGATTTTACCGCGCCGCACCACGACCGTGCCGAACGGCCCGCCCTCACCGCGCCGCATTTTTTCGAGCGACAGCCGGATGGCCGCGCGCATGAATTTCGCTTTCATGGGGGGATTTTAACCACGAATGAACACGGATGAACACGGATAAATTGCACGCTTTTCACGCCAACGTGGGACGGGCTTCCAGCCTGTCCCACTTAAAACAAATTCCCGGGGTTTTCCCGGCATGACAGGAATTTCCCGCCGCTGAAAACATTTTGAAGTTTCCCGCCGCGCCATTTTTGCAGGCGGTAAATTGTCGCAAATGTGAAGTCAGGGGCCTTCGCTCCGCGTCCGCCGACCAGTTCCGCGCCGCGCCGGACATTGTCAATCATCCACGCCGGCAGCCGCGCGTGATACGCGTTGCGCCGCACCTCGCCGGCGTGCAACGAAAGCGCGGCGATCAAGTCCGCCAAATCCTTCGCGCCGATTTCAACCAGCAGATTCGGATCGGCCATCTGTCCCCAAAATTCCGTTTCGACGACAAAGCAGGCAAAGACGCCCGGCAAAGTTTTCAGCGCATCCAAAACCAGCTCATGCACGCCGACGTGCGTGGGATGGGCGTCGTTTTCGTGCGATAGAAAAATCGCACGCGGCTTTTGCTCCGCGAGAATACCGGCGATCGTTTTCACCACCGTCCGCCAGTGCGCGGGATTTTTCGCGCGCGTTTCGGGATTGATTTGTTCCAAGCCGCGCGCGCCCGGCACAATCAAATTAAAACCTAGCGACGCGCAGGCATTTTGCAATTCGCGCCGCCGCGCCGCCTGTCGTGCGCGGTTGCTGCCGAGCGTCACGCCGATGTTGATGACATTCCACCGCGCCTCGCGCAACAGCCGCAATGGCAGCCCGCCGGTGATGCACTCATCGTCCGGATGCGGTGAGAAAATCAATGCCTTTGGCGCGCTGGCCGGAATTTTTGAACGCGCGCCGGAAGAAACCTTTCCGGCCTTCAGGGATTGTCCCTGTTTGGCCAGTTTTTGAAATTGGGCGACGAATTGGCGCGAGTTCATGTCTTTTTATTTGCCGATGCCCCGCCAAACAGCAACCGCAAACTGTTCATTACCACGACGACCGTGCTGCCTTCATGCCCGACCACGCCAATCGTCAGTGGAATTTTGCCCAGCATCGCAAACGTCACCAGCACCGCGACCGTGCCGAGCGAGATGACAAGGTTCTGCCGGATGACGCGCCGCGCGCGCTGGCTCAACCGGAAGGCCGCGAGAAAATTCTCCAGCTTGTCGTGCATCAGCACCACGTCGGCCTGTTCCAGCGCGGCATCCGAACCTCGCGCGCCCATCGCCACGCCGATGTGCGCCGCCGCCAAACTCGGCGCGTCATTCACACCGTCACCAATCATTGCCACGTGCTTTCCCTGTTCGCTTAATTCGCGGATGGCCGCCACCTTTTGCTCCGGCTTCAACTCGGCGCGCACGTCGTCCAGCTTTAATTCGGCGCGCAAATGCTCGGCGGCGGCTTTGCGATCACCGGTCAGGACCACGCTTCGCAATCCCTCGCCGCGCAATTCCTCCACGACCGAAGCTGCCTGCGGACGGATGTCGTCGCGCAAAATGACACGGCCCAGCAAATCGCCGACGGCGACCCAGACCTCGGACGTGCCGGCGCCGGTGTCTTTTCGGAGGGACGGGTCATACGAGTCCCTGACTGGCACTTGATCAGTTTGGGACTCGTGGAACTCGTCCCTCCGAACTTGCGACTCAACCCATTCGCGTTTGCCGAGAAAAATGTCTTTGCCAGTGTGCTTTGCTTTCAAGCCTTCGCCGGTGACGGATTCAAACTGCGGGAATTCGATGGCTTCCAGTCCGTGCTGCTTCCCGTGGCGCGTGATGGCGCGGGCGAGCGGATGGGTGGAAAGTTTTTCCAGCGAATACGCAAGCTGCACAATTTCTTTTTCGCGGCCGGGTGGAAAACTTTCGACGGTTTCCACGCGCAGTTCGCCGGTGGTGAGCGTGCCGGTTTTGTCGAGGCAGACGGTGTTGACCTCGGCGAGTTTTTCCACCGCCGCGCCGCCACGGAAAAGAATTCCGTGCCGCGCGCCAAAGGCGATGGCCGCCAGCACCGCCGACGGAATCGAAAGCACCAGCGCGCACGGCGAGGAGACGACCAGCAGCGTCATCGTGCGGTAAAACGCGCTGTTCGACTCGACCGTGGATTTGAACGCCTCCAGACCGAAGCCGAGCCACCACACGAAAAACATCGCGAACGACAGGCCGATGACGCCGTAGGTGTAATAGGTGCTGAACTTGTCGGCGAACATCTGCGCGGGCGCCTTGCGCTGCTGTGCTTCCTTGATGAGCGTGATGATTTTTTGGAGCGAGCTTTCAGCGGCGGGCCGGGTGACGACAACTTCGACCGCGCCCCAAAGATTGATGGTCCCGGCAAGCGAGTTGTCGCCGATCTTCTTTTCGACGGGCGTGGCCTCGCCGGTGAGATTGGATTCGTCCGCTGCCGTCTGGCCCTTGGCGATTTCGCCGTCCACGGGAAATTGCGCGCCGGGCTTGATGAGCAGCCGCATTCCGGTCTTGAGCTGGTCCACCTTGACTTCGCGTTCGCGGCCTCGTTCATCCAGCGCCGTGGCGGTCTTGGGCGCGTCGCGGAAGAGCGAGCGGATTTCCTTTTGTGTGCGGCCCAGCGCGTAATGTTCAAGCGCGCCGGAGAATGAAAACAAGAACAGCAGCGTCGCGCCCTCGCCCCACGCGCCGATGCTGGCCGCGCCGGCGGCGACGAAGAGCATCAGGAAATGCACGTCAATCGTCCGCTTTTGCAGCCGCTCCCAGACCTCTTCCGCCGGATAAAGGCCGCCTGCGAGACAGGCCGCGACGTAAAAAATGATTTTGAGAGGCGCGAGTGAAAAAAATCCGGCAATTCCAAAAAGCCCGCACAAAATCGCGGCGGCCAGTTGCGCCTTCCATTCGTCAATCTCTCCGACGTGTTCGAGGAACTCCACGTCGCGCGGGACGACCTTGGGCAGCGGGATGTCGCGCCAGCGCCAGAGTGTCGGCGCCGTCGGGCATGTCACGCGCGCGATGGTCGTGGCGTCGCCCTCGGTGCGGATGATGATCTTTTTCCGCTCGGTCTCGGACAGCGGCATGTCGCAGGTGGCGCAATCACTCCGGCCGGAGAGCAGGCTGCAGTGGCGTTCGGCGGACACCGCCTGTGCGGTTTCAAACTGGTTGGTGATGCGCTCGGTGAGCCGGTTCACGTCAGCGCGGCCGAGCGTGGCGAGGGAAATCTTTTGGTGCGCGCGGTCAATCGTCACCGCCTCCAGCCCCGGCTCCTCGGCCAGGGTGTCCACGACCGAGCGCGCGAGGCAATGCCCGGCCTCGCTCTCATGCGCGGGACGTTTTTCCGGCGGTGCATTCATGTCCGTTCAATGGGTAGCATACTTCGCGGCAGGGCGCGATGCAAAAGAGGCAATGAACTCAACCACGGATGAACGCAGATAAATTTTTGGCGGGGCGAGCATCCCCGTGAGCCGAAAGGTAGGGCGCGTCACTCCGTGCGCGCCGGGTTTTGTATTAACAACCAAGTAACAAAGCAACAAAGCCGGCAAAACTTTGTTCCTTCGTTCCTTTGTTGTTCAATAAACCAGCACCAGCACCGCGGCAGATATTTCTCCCTCTCCCCGCCAAACGGGGAGAGGGACGGGGTGAGGGGATTTTAGCTGAATTAAGCACCACCTCACCCCAACCCTCTCCCCCAACTTCGTTGGCGGAGAGGGAGACAGTCAGTAAACCAAAACCAGCACCGCCGCGTCCTGCGCCGACTTCACCACATCCGAAAACTTCTCATCCTTCGTATTCGGCACTTTGAGTTTGGCGGAAACGGCGGGGACAGACTCGAGGAATCCCAGCAGGAAACTGCTCTTGACCGCGTAATTCACATTCTCCGGCAATGCCCCGCTCGCCGCCAGCGCCGCCGACGCATCCAGCTTGGCCGACACGATGCCGATGACGTTGCCCCGTTCATCCACCAGCGCCCCGCCCGAATTGCCCGGCTGCACCGGCACGCTGATTTGAAAATACCGCGGGTCATCCGCCGCCCCGGACAGCGACGCGATTTCCCCCTTGGCCAGTTTGGGCGCGAATGGAAACCGGTGTTTCCGATCACGTTTTGAGCTTGGAAGAAATTATAGGTCTGCTAAATTAAAGCACATGGCATCAATACATTTTCAATTCAAACCAGAAGACACCAAAAACCTTCATCCCGCTTACGGCCAGATTGTTTTGGGGCCTCACGCAATTGGTAAAGACGGATTACATCATTTGTCAGAAGATTGCATGAGCGTTAGGGAAGTGGAGCAGGCGGTAAAATATCTCAAAAGAGAATTGGATAAAGTGCTTAAAAAGGCCAAGAGAAAATTCAAGGATTCAAACTGAGCCACTACCAAAATAGCGACAAGATTGCCAACTTTTGGTAAAACGCTGACGCATGGAAGACGACGGATTCAAAACATGTCCGTTTTGCAAAGAGAAGATTCGCAAAGAAGCGGTCAAATGCCGCTTTTGCGGGGAATGGCTGGAGCAAAATGGTCAAACACAACCATCGGCTGATCCAGCGCCTACGCTTCCGAAACTTGAAGAACTGCCAAAAATTGCCACAGACGAAGTCCAAAGGAAAAAACCGCCGAAGATCAAAAGAGAAATTCCGCCAAAAACTCTTTATTGGATTAGCGCAGCACTTTTAATAGCCTGTGGGTATGTAATTTTTTCAGGGCTAAACGGAAGCCATTGGAATCAATCAAATCCGGGCGAGCGAAGTTATGAAATTACAAAAATGATAATTGGTTTGGTTGTGTTTTTATTCTTTGCTGGTTCTGCCGCATCGTCTGCGCGCAAGGGTTACAAGCTTTTCATTTTTTCGGTGGTGTGTGTGATTTGCACTGCAATCGGTGCTTATAACTTCTTCGACGCACGGCATAAAGCTCAAGAAAAAGCAGCCGAGTCGGATAGACAACTCGCTAATGAACTAACCAGCCTTCAGGAGTTTTTCAAAAACGGAGCTGTTGGTGACATTCCTGAATTCAAGCCGACAGGCGACAAGGAAGAGGATGCGTTATTGCAAACACTAAATGATTTCTACCGGAAGTATGTTCAGATTTATCGTGAGATGAATGGGAAATTGCAGGCGTTAGATGAGAGGAGTATTTTTGATGATCTTTTGCTTACGAATAAACCTTCCTTGGAATCCGAAATTCGTAAAAGAATTGTCGGCCAACAGATTATTGAAGCATTTACTACGAGTGCTGTTCTTATGCTCGAAGATGCTAGAAAAAGATGCAAGTCGCAAAATGTTTCGGATGACGGCGCTCTTAAGAGTTTTGACGAATCGGTTCCTCAATTTAAGGCAATGTTCGCTTCTTGGATTAAAATTCAAAAAAACGACCAGGAATTTCTCCAATTTTTGGATGATAATTTCACTGATTATAAATTGGAGGACGGAAAAATTATGTTTGGCAGTTCAACGAATGTGCAAAAGTATGCCGAACTTGCCAAAAATGTCCAAGATGCCATCACGGAAGCGGAGGGTTTTCAGACGCGGGCCTTAACAAAAAACGAAGAGGCAAGGGCCAAGTTGCTCCAGCCAACCAAATGAATTCCAATGGGAACGTGTTCTGAATGTGGTATGGGTTTTGACCCCGAAGATCAGGCGAATGTCCGTTACCATACAAAATATCACGATAGAGTCGGCAACGGAATAATTGCTCCGAGAAAAAAAGCTGATCAAATTATTTGGGAGGAAGAGCCATTCCGTGTCAGCGTGGTCAATTCACTATCGCCTTTTCCTCTGCGATTTCGAGCTGAAGCTGTGGGTTCGTGTGCTCACACCGACAATACATGCAAATCTTATGATTTCGGTCCATTCGGCGCTGAAGGTATGCCTCCCGAAAAGGACACCCATGCGTTCCTGCTTCATGAACATAATCGCATTATCGGCATAGTAACCGCACAAAAAGCCAAACACGTTTGGAAATGCACATGGGAGCAATATGAAAAATATCAATTTGAGGAATTGGTTGGTCATCCGCCTATGTGGGGTATTGCATTTGCTTGGATTCATAGACGCTATCGCGGGCAGGGCTTAACACGACGTGTCATAGTCGAAGCGGCTACATTCTTCTCAACCAATGTAGAATTTCTCGGATGGCGAACACCTTTTACAAAGTCTGCCAAAATAATGATCAAGCGGCTGTGCCCAACCTGCTTTTACATTGCAAAATAGTTGAATCCAACCGCAAATGCCCCAATCGTCCAACCCAAACTGAATACCGGAAAAGAGTTCCCGTCCGCCTGCATCAGATTTCCGTCATCACCAAGCATCGTGCGCCTCGCCCTGTGAAATATTGCCCCGCGCCAAGGCTTCCCATTGTCTCCGCCGTATTTCACAGGGCGAGCCACGCGCCCCGTTGCCCCGGCGGAATGCGGATTTCAAATGGTTCAACGCTCGACCTCACCCCGGCCCTCTCCTCCAAGGAGAGGGAGAATTGTCCGCCGTCTCCTTGAAAATTCGCGCGACTGGATTTGCCGGACAGCCATCCGCCAAACCAGAAACGTCCAGCAGCCATTTCCTCTCCTGGGGGAGAGGATAAAAGGTGAGGGCGGGCGTAAAACACAAATCTCATTTGCCCCAATCGTCCATCCCAAAATGAATTCAGGAAAAGAGTGTTCAAGTGCGGAATGGAGAATGCGGAGTGCGGAGTGCGCCCCAATTTGATTTCCGTCCTCGCCATGCGAGAGCGGTGCTAAAGTCACCGCAGTCCAGACGCTGGCGCGACATTTCCGGCATCCACGAAGCACGCGAAGCGTCTGGACTGCGGCGCGTTCACCGCCGCTTTTCTCCCGGTCGTCCATCCCAAAATGAATTCATGAAAAGAGCCGTTCAAGTGCGGAATGGAGAGTGCGGAGTGCGGAGTGCGCCCCAATCTGATTTCCGTCTTGGCCAAGCTTCGTGCGCCAAGCCACGCGCCCCGTTGCCCCTGCGGCATTCGGAGCGCGGCTGTCCCAGCCGCAGCGTGTGAACAGTCCGGTCCGTATCCAAAAAATCCCACGCTGTCAGGTCTGCCGAAACTGCTGCGGGTGAGGACACCCGCGCTCCCACCAATCGTCCATCCCAAAATGAATACAGGAAAAGAGCCGTTCAAGTGCGGAATTCGGAGTGCGGAGTGCGGAGTGCGCGACCAGTCCGTCCCGTTTGCGGGTGCGCCCCGTCCGCCCGTTTCAAATGGTTTACGTCCGACCTCACCCCGGCCCTCTCCTCCGAGGAGAGGGTGAATCGTCCGCCGCTTTTCTGAAAATTCGCGCGACTGGATTTGCCGGACAGCCATCCGCAAAACCAGAAATGTCCAGCAGCCATTTCCTCCCCTGGGGGAGAGGATAAAAGGTGAGGGCGGGCGTAAAACATAAATCTCATTTGCCCCAATCGTTCAACCCAAAATGAATTCAGGAAAAGAGTTCCCGTCCGCCTTCGCTGCGCTACGGCGCGAGAAGTCCGTCTTCGGCGTAGCGGCTTTCGGGAGAAAGCAGCCATTTGAATTCCCGTCACAGTTTGCGGCGCTCTGCCGAGACGCCGCCACGCCGGGATTTCGGCGCGACTAGTCCGCCCGTTTCCCATGAATTCGGTATTCCGCGCCGATTCGGCTGGCGAGGTGTTCCAATTTCTGACTCAATCGCCCAAACTTTATGAAACGCTGGGCCATCCTGACCGCGCTGATTTACGCACTGGCTCTGCTGCTGTTGACCGCGCCGATGTTGCTGGCCGCCTTCGGCGGCTGGGGAAATAGTGGTGCCATAAGTTTACAGGAGGCATTCAAGGTGTATTTGCGCTGGTGGTATTGGCTCTGGCTTGGTGTTCTTGTTGCCGGTCAGATATTGCTGTTGTTGCTCCCAATCAACATTTCTGAACGGCGGCTGCCAGCGCGGCGACCCCTTAAAACACCAGTCATCATCGCCGGATTTTTTCTAGCCAATCTGGTGTTTGCCGGACTGCTTGCCATTTTCTGTGCTGCATTCAAAGAAGAAGGTTTTGGCATTTTCGGCTTTCTCACGCCGTTCAAGGCAACCGAAGTGTCTCCTTCCGACCTGCAAACCTTGGTTGGAATGATCATCACCGTCCTCGTTTTCTGGTTCATCTGGGCCGTCATTTTCAGCAACTTCACAAAATCGGACGACCCCGGTTCATTGCTCAAGCGCATGACGCGCTGGCTGCTGTGCGGCAGCATACTCGAACTGCTCATCGCCGTGCCCAGCCACATCATCGCGCGCCGGCGCGGTGATTGCTGCGCGCCTCTCGGCACGTTCTGGGGCATCGTGACGGGGATTTCAGTGATGCTGTTGTGTTTCGGGCCGGGCGTTTATTTCCTGTTCGTCGAACGATTCGGGCGGTTGAAGCCGAAATCGCCGGGCGAGAACAAGCCGGCGTAAACTGCAATTGCCGCGTGCGTGGCTTGCCGCAGTGAAGCGAAGGCGGAAAACCCGGTGAATGTTTCTACCTTCCCGCATCGCGCAAACCGGCGGCGTAAGCCTCAAATACGCGGCGCATCTCGTCGCGCACTTGACGGAAGCAAGCCAGAATTTCCTCATCGCTGCCGGTCGCCTTTGCCGGATCGAGGAACGGCCAGTGATGGCGGTTTACCTGGCCGGGGAAAATCGGGCAGGCTTGGTCCACGTTGCCGCAGACGGTGATGACGGTGTTCACGGGGTGGTCCAGAAATTCCTTCAGGTGTTTCGAGCGATGACCGGAAATGTCAATGCCCGCCTCGGCCATCACCTTGATGGCCAGCGGATGAACATGTCCGGTTGGATTTGAACCGGCGCTCTGGACGTTGACGAGTTCGCCCGCCGCCGTGCGCAAGAAGCCTTCGGCGATATGACTGCGGCACGAGTTGCCGGTGCAAAGGATGAGGATGGTGGGTTTCATAATTTTAAAAAACATCGAACATCGAACACCCAACGCCGAACATCGACTGGATTCCCGTCTCCGACCTTCAGAGTTCGATGTTCGATGTTCAGTGTTCGATGTTTCATCGGGCCAGTTCTTGTTGATACCAGCCGCGCGACTGGTTGCAGACATGACAAACGGACAGCATCACCGGCACTTCCACGAGCACGCCGACGACCGTGGCGAGCGCCGCGCCGGAGCCGGGACCGAACAGCGTGATGGCCACGGCCACCGCGAGCTCGAAGAAATTGCTCGCGCCGATGAGCGCGCCGGGCGACGCGACGTTGTGCGGCACTTTGAACCGGCGCATCAACAGGTAGGCGAGCGTGGAATTGAAATAGACCTGGATGACAATCGGCACGGCCAGCAGCAGCACGGCGAGCCAGCGCGTGGTGAGGTTTTCCGCCTGGAACGCGAAGATCAAAACGAGCGTCAGCAGCAGCGCGAAAATGGTCGCGGGATGAAACTTCGGCAGAAACTTTTGCTCGAACCAGTCTTTGCCGTGCGATTTGAGAAGCACGGTTCGCGTCAGCCAGCCCGACGCCAGCGGAATCACGATGAACACCACGACACTCGTGATCAGCACTTTCGACGGCACGACGACATTGGCCACGCCGCACAAAAACATCACGATGGGCGCGAAGGCGACGAGCATGATGAGATCGTTCACCGCCACCTGCACGAGCGTATAGACTGGATCGCCGTCGGTCAGATACGACCACACAAACACCATCGCCGTGCAAGGCGCGGCGGCGAGGATGATGAGGCCGGCGGTGTATTCCTTCGCCAGCTCCGGCGAAATCCATGCGCTGAAAACGTGCTGCATGAACAGCCACGCCAGGAAAGCCATGCTGAATGGTTTCACCAGCCAGTTGACGAACAGCGTCACCGCCAGGCCTTTCGGTTTGCGCGCGATGCCGCCGAGCGCGGTGAAATCCACCTTGAGCATCATCGGATAAATCATCAGCCAGATGAGCACGGCGATGGCGATATTGACGTGCGAGTTCTGGCCGAATTCGAGCCGGCTCAAGGAAGCGGTAAGACCGGGCGCGACTTTGCCGGACGCGACGCCAATGATCATGCACAGGAAAACCCAGATGGTCAGGTAACGCTCGAAGAACGCCAGGCGTTTGGGGGTGGTGGAAGATTCGTTGATCATGATTTCAAAGATTGGTTCTGATTTTTTATGCGCTCCACAGCAAATATAAGCCGGCAATCAACACCAGCGCACCGCAGATGCATTTTACGATGGTCACGCCTTTGGATTGCTCGTTCCAGTTCAGGAAGCGCTGCACGAGTTCCGTGGACGTGCCCGCCGCGACGATCACGGAGCAATGGCCGACTCCGTAGGCCAGCAACAGCAACGCTCCATACAGGAAATTGGTCGCCGCCAGCTTGAACGTGACGCCAAGCATCGGGGCCATGTAAGCGAATGTGCAGGGGCCAAGCGCGACACCGAAGACTAATCCGAGAATGAGTGCTGCAAACAATCCCTTCCGCTTCATTCCCACTTGTCCCGGCCCGGACCACGGCAGCGGAATTACACCAAGCAAATGCAAACCGACGACGAAGAAGATAAGCGCGACGAAGTAATTCCCGTAGCGCCCTACGTCGCCCAGCATCCGGCCCGCTGCCGCCGTGATCACGCCAATTGCGGCGATGGTGATGAGTATGCCCACGGCAAAGAGCGTCGAAGTCCAGAATGCGCGCCGCGTCGTCACGCGGCCTTGTTCGCTGATGAAACCTACGATGAGCGGGATGCTCGCCAGATGGCAGGGACTTAAGACGATGCTCAAGACTCCCCACACGACGGCTGCGGCCAACGCGATGAGCGGTGCGCCTTCGACGGCGTGGCTCAAATTGGTGAAGAGCTGTTCCATCAATCAGTGGTGATTCCGGGCGGAAAAATGTCCTGTCATTTTTGGCCGCTCAAAAACTTGTTTACTTCGGTTTCGATATAACCGTTGAACTTCACCGGGTTCCCGACCAGTTGCCAGGTGTCGCCGAGCAGCGTCCACTTTTCATCCTTGCCATCTTTCTGTCGGACCAGCACCAGCGACGGGCACGGCAGTTTGTAATCTTGCAGGAAGTGTGCGTTCTCCGGCAGGTCGTAGTTCACCGGCTTGAATACCAGCCGCTGCGCGTCCAGTTCCGGCTTGAATTGCCGCTCAATCATTTCTCTGGCCTGCTGCTCGATCTTCAGACAGGTCTCGCAACGGACGGTGCCATGAAAATAATAGGCGATGACCTGTTGAGCCTTGGCGTTGGTGGTGATTTGGTTTGTGCCAACAGCAATCGGCTTCACATACTCTAGCGCGGCCATGAGCGGACAGCAGGCTCCGGCACGGCCGGAATCCGCCCCGCGTTTCATCGAAGACAGCGCCACTACGGCGAACAGCAGCGCGCCACCCAAAACGATTTTGGTGTTCAATTTCATACGAGCCAAAGTTTCATCTGCCGTTATTTGATTCCTCCGTGAAGCTCACGCCCAGTTCCTTCCACTTGGCCAGAATGTCTGCCTTTGCAAAGAAACCGACGTGGCGGAACAGTTCCTTGCCGTTGGTATCAAAAAAGATTTGTGTGGGAATGACTTCAATTCCGTATGGCTTCCCGGCATCGGGATTTTCCCACACGTCAATAAACTCGACGCTCATCCGCCCGGCATATTCCTTTTTCAATTCCTCCAGGACGGGTGCCATCATTTTGCAGGGAATACATTTGGTAGCACCGAGGTCCACGAGGCGGGGAAGCTTCGCTATCGTTGCCGCAGTGGTGGGCGATGCATTCGCTTCGGCTGGTTTCGCCAGCGTCGCGGCGGTCGCTGTTTCATTGGGTGCGGCTGGCTGGGCTTGCTTGTTTTGTTTAGCAACGAACGCCAGCGCGGCTACTGCGACGACGGCGATGATAATAATGATGCGAGTTGTTTTGTTCATCGTGACTCCTGTGGGTTTGTCGTTCCGGCGGCTGGTTGCAGCATGGTTTTGAGTTCATTCAGGTTCGGAACTTTTCCCGCCACCTTCACCTTGCCGTCCACCACGAGGGCGGGCGTCATCATCACGCCGAACGACATGATGCGGTTGAGGTCGGTGACCTTTTCGAGTTCGTATTGCAGGCCGAGCGATTGCGCGGCCTTTTCCGTGGCCATCGTCAGTGCGTTGCACTTGGCGCAGCCGGTTCCCAGAATTTGGATTTTCATGCCGATTTTACGATTTTGAAAAAACTGTTGCAGACGTTCCTGACCGACCGGTTCTTCCGTCACCCACGGCACGATGACCGTGCGCTGGGAATGTTTCTTGACGACTTCACGGATAAATTGAACTTCATCTCGCCCACGCGCCACGAGCAGCGAATCGCGCGATCCACTTTCCGCAAAGCTCTGGTTGATGATCCATGCAAACGGTTCAATATTCGCCCGGCGCAAATCGGCTTGCAGCATGGCTGCCTCGTGAACTGGCGTCGCTTCGGGCAGCGTGACGATCAGCACCTGGGTAAAATCACGGTCGCGCAGTCGGGGCAGCAACTTCAGCACTTCTTCCGGCATGTCACTCGCCTTGCGCGCAATTTCCCGGTGATAAGATTCCGTGGCGTCGAGCAAAAGCAACGTGTGACCGGTGGGCGCCGTGTCGAGCACCACGAAGGCGTCTTTGCCTTGTGCCACCGTGCGGGCGAACGCGCGGAACACGGCGATTTCTTCCGTGCAGGGCGAACGCAAATCTTCCTCCAACAGTGCGCGTCCGCTGGCATCGAGATTTTTGCCAGCCGTGGCCATCACCTGCTCAACATAAGTCCGCGTCTCTGCCTGGGGATCAATCCGGCTGACATGCAACCCGGTGATTTGTCCCGCTGCCGCCGCGATGTGTGCCGCCGGGTCGGTGGTGCTGAGATGGACCTTGAAACCGCGCCGCGCAAGTTCCGTCGCGATGGCCGCCGCAATGGTCGTTTTGCCCACGCCGCCTTTACCCATCGTCATGATGACGCCCCGGCCGGCTTGGGCAAAGTCGTCCACCAACCGGGTCAAAGATTCCGTCGTTGGCAGTGCGGTGCTTGTTTGTTCACCGCAGCAGCCGGCGGAAGGAGGCTCAAATTCATTTCCGCCTTCCGTTAACGCCCGCAGCGCCGGAATGCCGACAAGATTATGCGAACGCAGCGGGACTCTGGACAAATGCATCCGGACCAGAAATGCGTCCGCTGCCGCCAGCGCATTTGCGCCCCGCTTTTGCAGCGCAAGGGCGACTGGGTCGGAATCGGCGGCTTGAAACAGTCCGTTCAGAATGAGCCGCTGATTGCGGACGCCGATGGCCGCCAGTTCATCGCTGGTGCGTTCCGCTTCCGCCAGCGCCGCTCCTTGCGCCCGGCTCACCAGCACCAGAGTCGTTCGCTGGCCGTCCGCGAGGGCCGCCACGGCGTTCTCGTAAATCACCCGCTGCTGCTGCAAACCCGCCAGCGGTCCCAGGCAGGAGTTGCCGGTGGTGTTCGTATCCAGAAAACCGGTCCACGCCTTCGGCAACGTCATGAGCCGCAGCGTGTGGCCGGTCGGGGCGGTGTCGAAAATGACATGGTCGAATTTGGAGGTGGCTTCTGGTTGGCCAATCAACCGGGAAAATTCGTCGAACGCGGCAATCTCCATCGTGCAGGCGCCGGAGAGCTGTTCCTCCATGCCGCGCACGACGGCGTCCGGCAGTTTGCCACGATACGGCCCAACCAGCTTTTCGCGATACGCCGCCGCTGCCGCCGCCGGGTCAATGTTCAGCGCGGCCAGTCGCGGCACGTCTGGGATCGCTGTGGGTGTGGCAGTCAGCCTCACGCCAAGCACTTCATCCAAATTCGATGCGGGGTCGGTGCTGACCAGCACCACGCGCCGCCCGCTATCTGCCAGCGCGATGGCCGAGGCACACGCCAGCGACGTTTTTCCGACACCGCCTTTGCCGGTGAAGAACATGAAACGTGTGGCATCATTCAAAAAGGTGCTGGCCGTGCCGCCGCGTTTCGTCCCAGCCGCTCTGCTTGTCTTTGGAGTCTTTGCCGCTTTCATAAACATGTATCCGCTATTTGGTTTCGGCAGGCTCGCCCAGCGGGCAACAGCCGCCGGACGCGACGGCGGTCAGGAATCCATCAATAATCTTCGCCTCCGTAAGCTCGCCCGATATCCGCGCCTTGACTCCCGTTTTCACGACGGCCACGACGCCTGGCACGGCCATTTGCCCGGCAATCTCGCCGTAATCCCGCGAGCCAGGCTTTAGAACAAATACGCCCATCTTGATTTCATAGCGCGTCTCAAGCGTTTGCCTTGCTTGGTTGATGGTTCTCAACTCGCCGTCATCGGATATTCCGTTTGTCCCCGGCACAAACACAAAGACCGCATTCATGTCATTGGTCATCGTGCTCAATTCCGATAGCGCCTCGATGCTCCGGTAACTGGCGGCTTCGCTCGTCTGGGGAGGCACCGCCGCATTCGTGTCGCAAGGGCCGCCAACCACAATCATATAGGTGGTGGCCGATGCCGTTACGGTGGGCACACTTGTCTGGACTGATGTCCCGTCGCCATTCGTGGTTGTTTGCGCCGACGCAAAGCCGATGGCGGCAAACAGGATCGCGCCCAACATCCAAAACTTTTTGTCCGTAACGCTTGGCCTCATGTTCTCGCTCCCGTTTCAACACGATCCGCCGCAGCAGCAACTCGACTTTGCCGGCGCGGGCGTCGCTGTGGCTTTCACCTTGAACCACGCCGCCAGTTCGCTGCGGTCGGGATAACGGCCTGTCGCCGCCAACCTCCCGTTCACCAGCATCAACGGCAGCGCGGCTTCGCCCTTTTCCGCCAGCGCGCTTTTCACGGCTTCGTTTTCGACAAACGCCGCCGGGTTTTGTGACAGGGTGTGCCGCTGCACAATCACGTCCTGCGCCTTGAGCCAGTCGAGATCGGCGGCAAATTGCACCAGTTTTGGGTCCACGTCCGGCCCGCATACGCCCGTTGAGCAGCACATCGCGGGGTCGAACACTTGGATTGTTTGCATCGTCAATTTCATAAATGATCCTTTTTCGCTGTTGTTTCTTCCGGTTTGCGCGCCTTGATTTCAAGGCTGGTGACGAAATCAGCGGCGTCGGTTCCCGGCGGAAGATGTTCCGCGATTTTCCGGTAAAGCGGATCGTTCCAATCCGCCTTGGCTTTGAGGAAATTGGATTTTTTCGTGAGCACGATGTCCGTCAATCCCGCTTCGCGCGCCATGCGTTCGGTTTCCTCCACCAACACGGCGCCGGCGACACAGCCAACGACGGCCTCGACCATTTCGCGGATGGCGGGAGGCAGGAGACGCAGCAACGCCAAATCGGAAACCGCGACGCGCCCGCCCGGCTTGAGCACCCGCGCGATTTCGCGCCAGACCTGCGATTTGTCGGGCGAAAGGTTGATGACGCAGTTGGAAATAATGGCGTCCACGGAACTGTCGGCGGCGGGCAGATGTTCGATTTCGCCGAGGCGAAATTCGACGTTGTCCAAGCCGGTTTCCTTGCGGTAATGCGCAACGTTGTTCCGCGCCTTGCCGAGCATTTCCGGCGTCATGTCCACGCCGATGGCGCGACCGGCGACACCAACCTTGCGCCCGGCGATGAATACGTCAAAGCCGCCGCCGCTGCCCAGGTCGAGAACCGTTTCACCGGGTTTCAGCGCGGCGAGCGCGGCGGGATTGCCGCAGGAAAGTCCCATGTTCGCGCCGTCGGGCAGCGCCTGAAGTTCCTCGACGGTGTAGCCGAGTTCGCGCGCAAGTTTTTCGGCCTCCTTGGGTGTGGAACCGCAGCACGAGACGCCGGCACCGCAACAGCCGGCGGAGGTTTCCTGTGCAATATTGGTGTAGCCTTCGCGCACGAGCCTGCGCACGGAATCATTTTGTTCGTCAGTCAGGATGGTGTTCATAAATTCAGTTTAACATTTTTGGCGGCGGCAGATGACGGCAAGGTCGGTTTTCAAAATCTGTTTCAGCTTGTTCACGTCCGTGGCAACCTCGTCCGTTCGGGCGAGGGATTTGTGAACCCAGTCCAGCGCCTCGCGCACGGCAACAGGCGCGGTCCTGTCCGGCAGGCGGTAATAGACCCAGCGTTCGGTTTTGCGCGAGAGGATCAATCCAGCCTGATGCAAAATGGAAAGATGCCTGGAAACGGTGGACGGCGCGAAGCCGAACAGCTCGGTGATCTGGCAGACGCACAGTTCCTGCCGCCGGAGGGCGAGGAGCATCCGCACCCGGTTCGGGTCGGACAACGCCTTGGTGATGGCCATGAATTCGCGCATAAGCTAAATTGTCATTTCGTCAAATGACGAAATATAATTACACGATTTCCCGGGCCGGTCAAGCGGTTGTTTGAAGAGGAGTGGTTGTGGTCAGGAACCGGGGGCGGACGCGCCCTGGCTTTTCGCGCCGGTGTGGCGGATGTCCTGCGCTTCGCAGAGATAGACGACGTCCTCGGCGACGTTCGTCGCGTGGTCGGCGATGCGTTCGAGGCTTTTGGCGGCAACGATCCAGTGAAGGCAACGGCCAATCGTGTCGGGATTTTCCTCCATGTGCTGCACGAGCGCCGCATGAATCTGCTTGTTGAGCGAGTCCACTTCCTTGTCGCGCGGGATGATGGCGCGCGCGGCGGCGGAATCGCGGTTCACAAAGGCGTCGAGCGCGGCCTTGAGCATGTCGAGCGCGAGGTTGGCGATGCGCGGCAAATCCAGAGTGATTTTCACGGGCGGTTCGAGCGAAAGGTCGCGCGCGCGCTTGGCGATCTTGGAGGCTTCGTCGCCGATGCGTTCGAGGTCCTGGGAAATTTTCATCGCGACGGTGACGAGCCGCAAATTTGTCGCGAGCGGCGCCTTGGTCAGAAGCTGGATGGCGAACTCATCAATCTCGACTTCAAACTGGTCAATGACGCGGTCGTCCTCCTTGACGCGCTGGGCGAGGTCGGCGTCGCGCTGGACGAGCGCCTGCACGGCGCGGTTCACGGCGGTCTCGGCGTGGCTGGCCATCGTCAGCAACTTTTGCCGCAATTCGTCCAAACCCATCTCAAAATGATTGTCCATAAATTGATTTCAAAATAGTTCAACCAAAGCGGCCTGTCACATAATCTTCCGTGCGTTTCTGCGCCGGGTTGGTGAAAATTTTCGTCGTCGGACCGAACTCGACGAGTTCGCCAAGGTAAAAAAACGCGGTGAAGTCCGATGCGCGCGCGGCCTGCTGCATATTGTGCGTCACGATGACAATCGTGTAATTCTTTTTCAAATCGAGAATCAAGTCCTCGATTTTTGCCGTCGCCAGCGGATCGAGCGCCGAGGCCGGTTCATCCATGAGCAGGACTTCCGGATGCACGGCCAGCGCGCGCGCAATGCACAGGCGCTGCTGCTGGCCGCCGGACAGGCTGACGGCGGGTGCGTGCAAACGGTCCTTCACCTCGTCCCACAGCGCGGCCATGCGCAGCGATTGTTCGGTGCGCGCGGCGAGGGTCTTCCGGTCGCGCATGCCGTTCAGGCGCAGGCCGACGGTGACGTTTTCGACGATGGACATGGTTGGAAACGGATTGGATTTTTGGAAGACCATGCCGATGCGGCGGCGGACAGTGACCGATTCGACGGCGCGCGAGTAAATGTCATCACCGAAAAGTTTGATTTCGCCTTCCATGCGCGCTTCAGGATTGAGTTCGTGCATCCGGTTGATGGCGCGGAGAAAAGTGGATTTGCCGCAGCCGCTCGGCCCGATGATGGCGGTGACGGTGCGCGCTGCGATGTCGAGCGAGACGTTTTTGACGGCGGCGTTTTTGCCAAAAAAGACGGAAAGGTTGCGCACGGCCAGGGCAGGGGAGTTCGCGAACCCTGGTTCCGGCGCTGCGTTCGGCATTTGATTGGGGGAGTCGGGCATTGGCGTTTCAAATTTTGGGTTGGAAGCGGTCGCGCGTGAGGAAGCGCACGCTGATGTTGATGCACAGCACAAACAGGAGCAGCACGAGCGCGCCCGCCCAGGCCTGCCGGTGCCAGTCGTCATAGGGCGAGATGGCGTAGGCAAAAATTTGCAGCGGCATGGCGGCGATGGGTTCGGTCAGTTTGTGCGTCCAATTCTGATTGCCCAGCGCGGTGAAGAGCAGCGGCGCGGTTTCACCCGCCACACGTGCGAGCGCGAGCAGGACGCCGGTGACGATGCCTTTGAGCGCGGTGCGAATGACGATTTGCACAATCGTCTTCCATTTTGCGATTCCAAGGGCGAGCGCGGCTTCGCGGTAGCCGGCGGGCACGAGCTGCAGGACTTCCTCGGTCGTGCGCATCACGAGAGGAATCATCATCATGCCCAGAACGACGCCGCCGGCCAGTGCCGAAAAGCCGTGCATCGGCACCACCATCAGCGCCCACACGACGATGCCCCACGTGATGGACGGCACGCCGTTCAAAATGTCCGCCGCGAAACGGATCCACCAGTTCAATTTTGTCCCGCCGTATTCGGAAAGAAACACGCCGCCGAGCACGCCGATGGGCACGCCGTAGGCCGCCGCCTGCGCGAGCAAAATGAAAGTTCCGGCAATCGCGTTGGCCATGCCGCCGCCGGGTTCGCCGACCGGTTTTTGCAATTGCGTGAAAAACGCCCAATTGATTGAAGTGAACCCTTCCCTGACCAGATGATAAAACACGAGGACAAGCGGCACGACGACCAGGATGGCGCACACAAACGTGAGCGTTTGCATGAACCCGTTCTTGAATTTGCGCCAGCGATGGTTGGGTGCGGTCATCTTTAGTGCTGCGGTTTGACGCCCGGTCCGGCGAATGTTTTCAAAAGCAATTGCGCAAAAACATTGACGAGCACGGTCACGCCGAGCAGGACAAGTCCGATTTCAAACAGCGCGCTTGGATACAAATTGCCGGTGGCTTCGTTGAATTCGTTGGCAATGACGCTGGCCTGCGTGGATGCCGGGGCAAACAGCGACGGAACGATTTGCGGAATGTTGCCAATCACCATCGTGACGGCCATCGTTTCACCGAGCGCGCGGCCCAGTCCAAGAATGACCGCGCCGAAGAGTCCTTTCCGGGCATAGCTTAAAACCGCGATGCGCGTGACCTCCCAGCGCGTCGCGCCCAGCGCGTAGGCGGCCTCGCGTTGCAAGCCGGGGACGGAACGCAGGATTTCGCGTGAAACCGAAGATGATGGGAATG
>Ga0265337_1000124_pt1 | contig 39631 bp, 35 predicted proteins | sample 42122metaG_FD_192441 | JGI IMG/M metagenome (GOLD analysis project Ga0265337, IMG submission 192441) | Rhizosphere microbial communities from Carex aquatilis grown in University of Washington, Seatle, WA, United States - 4-21-22 metaG | ecosystem: Host-associated > Plants > Roots > Rhizosphere >... | reverse complement strand
AAGGTGCTCGGCCCGCTCTACCAGGGCATCGACGCCACCGCCGGCATGATCATGTTCGACGACGGCACCGTCTATCACCTCAACATTTCCTGGGCGCTACCGGTGACCTGGCCGGCGGCGGTCTATTCGCTCGAGGTCGGCATCGTTGGCACCACCGGCGTGCTCACCATCGACGACACTCACCGCGACATCGTGCTGGCGGTGTCGAAGGCGCAGTCGGAGGGCTACAACCCCGATGCCACGCGTCTGGTCGATTTCATGGGCAGCTACCCGCCCGGCGACATGGCGCTCGGCGAATTGCGCGGGCCGATGGCGGAGGAGACCGACTCATGGCTCAACCGCGTCGCGCTTGGGTTACCCACCGCGGCGGCGACCGTGGAAGAAGCGCATCGCAATCTGATGCTGACCAAGGCGTTGGATTTGTCGGCCAAACGCAAGCAGCCGGTGAAACTGCCGCTCGATCCGGGCGACGCGAAGGCGGCGGCCTAGCTCCATCTTGCCCGTGAGCGAGATTCAAATGCAGGCGCGCGTGAAGGCCGACACTAGACTAACACGCCGCCTGGCCCACACAGTTGGCGTTGGCGTCGTTCACAGCAAACAAACTTTCCACGACAGGCCGTTGATTGTTGTTTATCGGTGGGATCGATAACACTTCCATATAGACGGTGCCCAGTCCTTGAAATCCCAATAATGCCCCGGCCCCGAGACTTAGATCCAGCTCTCGATCTGGCGTAAACGGCCCACGGTCATTGATCGTTACATTGATCGATCTGCTGTTCTTGGGATTTGACACTCGGATCAATGTCCCGATCGGCAATGTCTTGTGCGCTGCATGCCATCCGATCGGATTGAAACTTTTCCCAGTCGAAACCAGTTTGTCTTCCCAATACATCGAAGCAACAACCCACTGACCGGCTTGAATTCGGTCGTAGGTATTTTCGCTGGACACACTATTACTGTGGATTGCGGACAGCACGCCGCCGCAGCACAAAACAAGTGCAAGATAGGACAATTTCTTTTTGGCCCAATTCATCATTTTCCTTAGTCGATTGTTGTCGCGCCGATATCTTCGGCGGCCGCGTCACGAGGGCGACAGATGTGGATGATTTGCACGTATCAGCATGAAAAATACGGCGGATATGTGATCGGACCCGTTCCGAAAATTGGAAGCGGCGCTGCACCAGCAATTCGTCCAGCAACACGAGGCGCGTCACGCGCTTCAACGTGGCGGCGCCGAACTCAGCGAACCGCTGAGGTCCGCTCCATTGCCTGTGATTGTATTATTTTGCGGCGTGTAGACATGCCCGCCATTGAGCATCTGGACGCCAATCCCATTCCCCGACACCGTGCTGTTGGTCAATATCACGGTCGATTGCGGTCCGTTTGCCTTGATCGCCACATTGGCATTGAGCACCCGCACCGAATCGAATGTGGCAATCGCGGTCCCGGTTCCCGCCGTGCTGAAGGCGTTCATCGCGGCATTGGCGAACGAGAAGAATTCGGATTCGGAAATAGCCGTCGCGACACTGATCGAAGGATTCGAGAGCAGCGACGAGTCGGTGCGGATGCCGTAGCTGGCATTGTGCACCTCGACGTGATTGAAATTCACCTTCAGCGAGGTGTTGCCGCCCGGCTTCACCTCGATCGCGCCGGCGCCGGCGTTATTACCATTATTGAATCCGATGTCGCTGTGGGAAAAATAGACTTGCGCCTGGGTCGTGCCGGCATTGTTCGGGTAGAGCGCGACGATGGGACCGGCGGCCGTATCGTTGCCGCGGTAGACGTTTTCGCTCAGCTGCACGGTCCCGCCGGTTGTGAATTTCAGCGCGCCGGCGCCACCCGACGGTCCCGCTCCCATGAGAATGTGGGAAATCCTGACACTGTCGGATACGCCGGCGGCGATTTCCACGGCGAAGCCATCATTGGGGAGCCCGCAGCCCGAAGGCAACGCCCCAACGCATCCCACCTGCGCCGCAGGGTCTGCAAAGATTTGCGTGGCATCGCTCATGGAGCCGTCGATGACGACGGCGCGTGTAATCACGATCGGCCCGAACACCCCGCCATCGAGGACGATCACCTGCCCGCCCGCATCGGTGACGCTCAAGGCGTAGTTCAGCGAAGCGCAGGGCGCGGTGACCGGACACACGCCGGCATCGGTGCTGTTGTTTGCCGAAACATAGGTCTTGGCCGGTGAGCTTCCGCCGCCGCCGCCGGAATTGACCGTGACCGCGGCGTTGCGCGTTTGATTGCCCTGCCCGTTGGTCGTGTTGGAAAAGCTGATGATCGCGTTGTAGCTGCCGAACGCCAGGCTATTGGCGGTCGAATTGACCGTGAACGTTACCGTCGTCGGTGAGGTCGTCAACGTGCCTGAGGGCAGCGATGCATCGAGCCACGCCGGCACTCCGGAAATCGAATAATTGATCGAGCCGGTGGTCGCGCTGAGTTGATACTGGAACGACGGCGGCGAGAACGGCCCGCCGTGATTGCCGGACGAGAACATGTTGGTCGCCGGCGTCACCAGCAGGCTCAAGGTCTGATTGACCGTCTGCGTCAGCGGCGGCGATGTGCCGCCGGCGAAGGTGGCGTCACCGCTATAGACCGCCGTGATTGTGTGCGCGCCAACCGAAAGCGCGGACGTCGCAAACACCGCGGTTCCGCTGGACAATGGACTGGTGCCCAGCGTCGTCGCGCCTTCCATGAAGGCTACCGTGCCGGTGGCGCCGCTGCCGGTGACGGTCGCCGTGAACGTCACGGACTGACCGATCAGGCTCGGATTGGGTGCGGCGCCCAGGGTGATGGTGGTCGCGGTGCGGGTGTCCACCAGCTTGTAGAAGGCGCCGCCCGCAAGATCCACGACGTAGATTTCGCCGCTCTCGTCTTCGCCGAAGGTGCTGATGGTCAAAGCCGTGTCGAACAACGGGCTGCCGGACGTCCAGACCCCGCCGCTCTCGGTCGCACCCCAGATTTCGCCGGTGCAAAGGTCGGCGTAGAAATAGGTGCCGTTGATCTGCGGAATGCGGCCTCCCCGATAGCGGTAGCCGCCGGTGATCGCGCATCTCCCGGCCGTGTGGTCGTAGACGAGCACCGGGTCTGTCGGCGTGCCGGCGGTGCAGGCCGTGCCCGCGTCGAAAATCAGCAAGCCTTCCTTGTGCCGCCAACAGTAGTTGCGTCCGGCGGCGCCGGCCGGCTGGACATCGAACTCCTCCTCGATGTTCTGACCGACATCCGCGATCAGCAAATCGTGGGTCTGGCGGTCGAAGGTGATGCGCCAGGGATTGCGCACGCCCAGCGCCCAGATTTCGTCGCGAACATTGGCTTGGCCGACAAACGGGTTGCCCGGCGCAGCGGTGCAGGCCGTGCCATCGACGGGACTGATGCGGATGATCTTGGCGAGCAGCGTGTTGAGATTCTGTCCGTTGCCGTTGGGGTCGCCGCCGCTGCCGCCGTCGCCGATGCCGGCATAAAGGCAGCCGTCCGGGCCGAAGAGCAGCGACCCGCCGTTGTGATTTGCAAAATCGGAATGGGCCTGGGTCTTGAGGATGACTTCGGAATTGGGGTCCGCCACGTTGACATCGGCCGTGACGCTGTAGCGCGCGATGGTGACCGCACCCGCAGGCTGGCTGGTGTAATAGACGTAGAAAAAGCCGTTCGACGTGTAGTTTGCATCGAAGGCAAGTCCCAACAGGCCGCGCTCGCCACCGGACAAAACGCGCGCCGCGATGTTGAGAAACGGCGTAACCAGCACATGGGTGCCGTCATAGATCTTGATGTCGCCGCCCTGCTCGATGACGAACAGGCGATTTGAGCCATCGTGGGCATTCACAAGACCAACCGGGTTGACGAGCCCTGAGGCGACAGGCTGGAGACTGAGCGCCGGCTGCGCGGTAGCGGTGCCAGCAAGCAACAGCGACGTTGCGAGATATAAGGCCGCAACGGCAATCCAACGGCGAGGCCATAATGGCCGAAGCATCGTCGATCTCCCTTGCTCCGCCGCAGCGTCGCAAGGGTAAATGCCTTTGGCGATAGAATAATCCCCGCGGCTTGGTAACAAGAACGTGACGGTGGTTACCGTTCCTGCAGCGGCTTGATCGCAAGTTCCGCGGCCAGCTTGTCGAGCTGCGCCAGCAATTCGCGCGGCAACGCGAGGCCGTTGGCCGAGCGGTCCGCGCGGCGCTGCGCGCGCTGGTCGCCGGGCAGGCGCACGGTTTCGCCCGGCAGCGTCTTGGACTTGCGCAATTCGCGCACGTGGCGGTCGACTTCCGCCTTGAAAGCGCTAAGCGGCTGGAAGCGGCTGGGATCGAGCGCGAGCACGAACTGGCCAGTATTGGTCACTTTGCCCGGTTCGGCATTGAAGTCGACGCAATCGCGGCCGAACAGCGCGCCGTTAAGCGTGCCGGCAAGCAGGCCGAGGATCAGCGCGAGGCCGGCGCCTTTATAGCCGCCCATTGGCAGCAGCAGCGCCTGCAAGGTTTTTTGCGGATCGGTGACCGCCGCGCCGGTTTTCGGGTCGATCATCCAATCGGCATGCAGCGGGCGGTTGAGCAGCTTGTGGTTCTTGATGGTGCCGTAGGACACGATCGAAGTCGCGATATCGAGCACCAAAGGCGGCTCTTCGCCGGCCGGGATCGCGATCGCCAGCGGATTGGTGCCGAGCAGCGGCTCGGCGCCGCCGGCGAGCGGCATATGGTTGGCGTTCGCCACGGCCGAATAGATGCCGATCATGTCGGCTTTCAACGGCAGCGCCGCATAGACGCCGGCCGCGCCGGCATGGCCCGACATGCGGCAGCCGACCCAGGCCACGCCGCATTCGCGCGCCAGCTCAATCGCGGTTTCTGCCGTGCGCGCGACGACGAGATGGCCCATACCGTTGTCGCCGTCTACCAGCGCGGTGGCCGGCGCGCTGCGCGTGACCTTGATGTTGGGACGCGCGTTGGTCGATCCCAATTTCAGGCGCTGCACGTATTGCGGCAGGCGGAACACGCCATGCGCATCGGCGCCGGTGAGATCGGCCTCCAGCATGAGCTCGGCGATCTTGCCGGCATCGGCGGCCGGCACGCCGGATTTCGTCATGGCGTCGACGATCAGACCGGTGACGGCAGCGGTCGGGATGCGGCCGGTCTTGGGCGCAGCCTGCACGTTCATGGCTATTTCCCCGCCAACGCGGCTTCCGCGTTGCCGCCGAGGATGGCGGCCTTGCCGGCGTCGGGAATATTCAACGAGCGCACGTGCGCGACGCAATCGAGCATGGCCATGTCATAAGGGTAGTCGCTGCCGAGCATCACGTGGTCGCTGCCGACCAGCGCGATCATCATTTCCAGCGTTTTGTCGGAATGCAGGATGGTGTCGTACAGGTAGCGTCCGGCGATGTTCTTCGGCTGTGCCGAAATATTCTTTTTCGGCTCGGGGCGCACCTTCCAGCCGTGCTCCCAGCGCGCCGCCTGATAGGGCGTGAAGCCGCCGCCATGCGCGAGCATGATCTTCAATTTCGGATGACGGTCCATCACGCCGCCGAAATAAAGACAGGCCGCGGCAATAGTGGTGTCGAGCGGATTACCGATCAGATTACCGAGGTAATAGGACTTCAGCCGGTCGGCGCCGGCGACGTTGACCGGATGGATGAACATGAAGGCGCCGAGCTCCTCGGCGGTCGCCCACAGCGGCGCGAAGCTCGGATCGTCCAGGTTCTTCTCGTAGACATGCGAGCCGATCATGGCGCCGCGCAGGCCGAGCTTGCTCATGGCGCGCCGGAGTTCGTCGGCCGCGCGTTCGGGCGCCTGCATCGGCAGAGTGGCGATCCCCATGAAGCGCGTGGGATGGGCAGCGATGTGCTTGGCCATCTGGTCGTTCTGAATGGCGGCGGTGACGACGGTCAGCGCGGCGTCCTGGTTGTACAGATAGGTCTGCGGCGTGGCCGAGAGCACCTGCACGTCGACGCCGGCCGCATCCATGTCGCGCAGGCGGCGCGCGATGTCGAAGCCGCCGGTCGGGAACGGCCGGTAGAGCACGCCGCCCACGTCCAGCAAGGCCGACTCCGCGTCGTCAGGCGTGATGGTCACCGGAACATTGGGCGCGGCCTTGCGCAACAGGGCGGCGGTTTCCTGGGTCAGGATGTGGGTGTGGGTATCGATCGTGCGCACTTTGCTCATTTCGTCCTCTGAAAAACTGGCGTGCCGCCGGAAACTGGGAGCGCCTGAGTGCCGCAGCCTTGCAGCGGACGCAAGCCCCTGTCCGGCCCCGATCTATCGGCTATAAAAGAGCCCCCACAGGCCATATTTTTCGGATCCCCCATGACCAGCCCTGCGCGCACCAAACATGAGCCCCGCGTCGAGGACGACGCTCTGGTGCGCGGCAATGGCCGTTTCGCGGACGACCCGCGGCTGCCGAACCAGGCCTATGCCGCTTTTGTGCGCTCGCCGCACGCCCATGCCCGCGTGCTGGCGGTCAACGCCGAGGCGGCGCGCGCGGCCAAGCAAGTGCTCGCCGTGCTCACCGCCGAAGACATGAAGGCGGCGGGCGTCGGCAGTGTATCGCGGCATCCGCCGGTGGTGGGCCGCGGCGGCGCCAAGATGGCGATGCCGTTCCGCCCGTCGCTCGCGGGCGACAAAGTCATGCATGGCGGCGACCCGGTGGCGATGGTGGTGGCGGAAACACGGGCGGCGGCGCAAGACGGCGCCGAGCTCGTGCAGGTCGACTACGAGGAATTGCCGGCGGTGGTCGATCTAGAAACGGCGATGAAGGGCAAGACGCAGCTCTATCCGGAAGCGCCCGGTAACCTGTGCATCGACTGGCCGGGCCCGGTCGCCGACGCGCAGAACGAACGCGACGTCGCCGATATCATCGCCAAAGCGCCGCATGTGGCACGCGTCAGCGTCACCAATCAGCGCATGGTGGTGGCCTCGCTGGAAACGCGCGGCGCCACCGGCGTCTACGATGCGGTCAACGACAGCTACACACTCTATGCCTGCTCGCAGGGCGCCGACTCGCTGCGCGGCATGGGCGCCGCCATCATGGGTATCCCGAACGAGAAGCTGCGCGTGATCACCGAAGACGTCGGCGGCGCCTTCGGCATGAAGACCACGGTTTATCCGGAATATCCGGCGCTGCTGGTCGCGGCGCGCAAGCTCGGCCGGTCGGTACACTGGCAATCGACTCGCTCGGAAGCTTTCGTCACCGACATCCAGGCGCGCGACACCGTCTCGCATGTCGAGTTGGCGCTCGACGACAAGGGCAAGTTCCTGGCCCTGCGCGTGCGGCACCTGTGCAACCAGGGCGCCTATGTGAGCACCGCCGGCATCGGCCTCAACACCAATAATTTCGCGCGCTGCCTGCCCGGCATGTACCGGATCCCGAAGATCGACGTGTCGGCGGCCTGTTATTTCAGCAACCGGATTCCGATCGGCCCCTATCGCGGTGCCGGCCGCCCGGAGGCGAACTACGCGCTCGAGCGCGTGGTCGAGGAAGCCGCGCGCATCACCGGCATCGATCCGGTGCGGCTGCGCAAAAAGAACTTTATTCCGCGGTCGGCGATGCCGTTCAAGACGCCGATCAACACCTATGACAGCGGCGATTTCCCCGGCATCGTCGAGCAGGCGCTCGCGCTCGCCGATTACGCCAATTTCAACAAGCGCAAGCGCGAAGCGGCCCGGCGCAAGAAATATCGCGGCATCGGCGTGTCCTGCATGTTGGAGCACGCCGGCGCGTTGCCGACGGAGACGGCTTCGGTCGCTTTTCCCGGCGAAGACAAACTGATCCTCGGCTGCAACGTGCAATCGACCGGCCAAAGCCACGCCACCGTATTCGCCCGGCTGCTCGGCCAGCATCTCGGCATCGATCCGCACAAGATCGAGCATCGGCATGGCGACACCAATCTGGGTCTGACCGGCTTCGCCTCAGTCGCCTCGCGCTCGGCCATGTGCACGGGCAACACTATCGTGCACACGGCCGACTTGATGCTGGCGAAGGGAAAGAAAGTCGCCTCCGCGCTGCTGGAAGCGTCAGAGTCGGACATTCAGTACCGGCAGGGGGGCTTCGAGGTGGTCGGCACCGACCGCAGGATTTCGCTGTTCGAGACCGCCAAGCGTGCCAAGGAGATGGCGGCGCGCGGCGAGATCCCGGAAAGCCTCGACACCAAGGGCAAGCTCGACACGCCGCTGACGTTTCCCAACGGCTGCCACATCGCCGAGGTGGAGATCGACCCCGACACCGGCGCGGTCGATATCGTCACCTATACCGCGGTGGACGATTGCGGAAAAATGCTCGATCCCATCGTCGTCGCAGGCCAGGTGCAGGGCTCGATCGCGCAGGGGCTCGGCCAGGCACTGGTGGAGAACGCGGTCTATGATCCGGTGAGCGGGCAATTGATGACTGGATCGTTCATGGACTACGGCATGCCGCATGCGCACACCATGCCGATCGAGCTGCGCGAAGCGGCGCACTCCGTTCCGGCCACGAGCAACGCGCTCGGCGTCAAGGGCACCGGCGAGGCCGGCACCACGGCGGCGATCGCCGCGGTGATGAACGCGATCTCGCACGCGATCCCGAACGGCGCCGCCGATCACATGGACATGCCGGCCACGCCCGCCAAGGTGTGGGAAGCGTGCCGCAAGGCGATGGCTAATTAAGCGCTAGAACGCGCCGCTGCGCTCCCGCGGCCGGATGGAATCAGAAGACGGCAGGGCTCATCTGGGCTTGGTGTTGCTGCGACCGGCGAAGGTTGTCGAGTGCGTCGCTGGCCTGCCGGTGCAACACCGTGAAATCGAATTCGGCGGGCGCCACCTGCTGTTCGGAAATCGCGGGCCATTGCGCCACCGCGGAGAGACTTATGCCGACGGCAATAATTAATAGCCCAATCACAATGTTCTGCGGCTTCATCAGCAAAGCTTTCTGGCTCATCCCAACGCCACAATAAACACAAATTCATTGAAGGCGCGCCAAAGCATACGGAGAAATTGCCCCGTACGCGTTCAGTCTTTGGTAACGCTACCGGGCGCGTCAGGCGCTTGGCACCACCAGCGAATAGCGCGGGTCGGCGGCCAGACATTCGGCCTGCGGCAGGCCGAGCTCCTTGCGCACCATGTTGGTGCCGAGCACCAATGAGACGATTTTGTAATAGGCGTGGCGCCGGCTCATGCCCTCGCGGCCCATGCCGCAGTCGGACGAGATCACCAGCCGCTCGGCCGGAATGTATTTGAGCGCGCGGCGGATGTGCTCGGCGATCTCCTCCGGCCGCTCGACCTGCAGCGAGTGATGGTCGATGACGCCAATGGCGATCTTCTTGTCGGTGATGATCTTGCCGAAAGCTTCCAGGTCCGCGCCGCCGGCGCTGACCGACTCGAAGGTGATCACGTCGGCATCGACCTTATTGAGCATCTCGAGCGCCGCTTTGTAGCTCTGCACTTCCTTGAACATGCGCTGCTGCGACGGATTGCCCCAGCAGGTGTGGCACCAGACCTCGGTCTTGGCGCGCAGTCCCTTCACCGTGCGGTTGAACACGTCGACGCTGAACGCCGGATTGATCACGTCGTCGACGATCTTGCGAATTGACAGCAGATGGATTTGCGGCTCCTCGAACTGGATCACCGGGCAGCCGGCGTCGGCGAGTGAATGAAGCTCCTCGTTCAGCGCGTCGGTGATCGCCAGAATGCGGTCCTTGATCGACTTGTAGTGCTTGTCCTGCACCGCGAAGGCGACCAGCTCGGGGCCGATGGTGCCGAACTTGACCGGCTTCTTGGTCATACGCTGCGCCGTCTTCCACATGGCGGCGTATTGCAGGTCGCCGCGGCTGATCGGGCCATTGATGCCCGGCATGACGCGCGATTCCAGATAGTCGTGCAGGATATGGCCGGGCGGAAACATCAGGCCGCCCTTGCCAGCCGGCGTCGGCTGTGGATTTTTGTCGAAGCCGCCCATGTGGCGGGGCGGATAGTTGGTCCAGCTCTGGCCGCCGACGTCCGAGTCGAAATGTGCATCGCCGTCGGTGACAATGTCGAGACCGGCCATTTCCTGCTCGTGCAGATAGATGCCGACGGTGTCGACATATTGCTCGCGGAACTGGTTGTTCACCATCGCATCGAGGAAGCTGCGCGCCCCGAGATTTTGCGTGTACCAACTCGGCCGCGGCAGCGAGCCGGTGATGGTGGTCGGCAGCATGAGATCTTTGGTTCCGCGCAGCATCGTCGATCCTCCCTAAAATACCCGGCGAGCCGTTGGCGGCCCGTCACCGTTGGACACATATTAGAACTATGGCGATGTGCATGGGAACTCATGATCGCCATGCAGTGCGGACAAACCGAGTCCATGCGTGTTGCCCACCGGTGTGGGCAGTGCGGAATCTCTGCTATAGTCGCGCCATGGACAAGAAAACCGACAGCTACATCATCCGGCCCAACCCGCAGGACCCGCGGCTGACCGAGCGCGTCACCGGCATCGACCAGACCGGCGCCAAGATCGAGACCTCGGTCACGGTCGAGCGTGCGCTCACGATTTTCCTCAACTCACAGGAAATCGTCACCGCCATGACCATCGGCGACTATCCCGAATATCTGGCGACCGGCTACCTGCTCAACCAGAACATGCTATTGCCCGACGACGTGGTGACCGGCGTCGATTATGACGAGGAACTCAGCGTCGTGGTGGTGCGCACCAAGCGCAAGACCAATTACGAAAAGAAGCTCAAGAAAAAGGTGCAGACCTCCGGCTGCGCGCAGGGCACCGTGTTCGGCGACCTGATGGAGGCGCTGGAAAACGTCTCGCTGCCGAAGGCGATCTTGCGCACGTCCTGGCTCTACAGACTGACGCACGAGATCAACACCACGCCCTCGCTCTATCTGGAAGCCGGCGCCATCCACGGCTGTGTGCTGGCGAAGGAAGACCGGCCGCTGGTCTATATGGAGGACGTCGGCCGCCACAACGCGGTCGACAAGATCGCCGGCTGGATGTTCAAGGAAAAGGTGAAGGCCGCCGACAAGATTTTCTACACCACCGGGCGGCTGACCTCGGAAATGGTGATCAAGTGCGTGCGCATGGGGATTCCGATCCTGATCTCGCGCTCCGGCTTCACCGCCTGGGGCGTCGAGCTGGCGCGCAAGGCGAATTTGACGCTAATCGGGCGCGCGCGGGGCAAACGCTTCGTCGCGCTTGCCGGCGAGGACCGCATCGTGTTCGACCAAGACCTCGCCTCAGTCGAGGAGGAAAGTTCGAAGCACCGGCGCAAGGCCGCCGTGCATGATGAGTAATGGCTGACATCCCTGTTCCCCCCACCCTAGGCCTCGTCCTCGCCGGCGGACTGGCGCGCCGCATGGGCGGCGGCGACAAGGCGCGCATCGAGATCGGCGGCGTGTCGATCCTCGACCGCGTGATGGCGACTTTGTCGGGGCAATGTGCCGGCATCATCATCAACGCCAATGGCGATCCGGAGCGCTTCGCCGATACCGGCCTCACCGTCGTGCCCGACAACGTGCCGGGCTTTGTCGGCCCGCTCGCCGGCATCCTAGCCGGGCTCGACTGGCTGGCGGCGCAGAACAACGGCATCGAATGGCTGCTCAGCGTACCGGGCGACTGCCCGTTCCTGCCGGACGACCTGGTGGAACGCCTGCACCAGGCCCGCCGCGAACTAGGCGCCGGCGTGGCGCTGGCCTGCGCCCGCTCCGGCGAATGGCGCCATCCGGTGGTGGGCCTATGGCCGCTGGCGCTGCGCGAGAGCTTGCGCAAGGCCTTGGTCGACGAGGGCCTGCGCAAGATCGAGGTCTGGACGGCGCGGCATGGCGTCGCCGTCGCCGATTGGCCGGCCGAGCCGGTCGACCCGTTCCTCAACGTCAACACGCCAGAAGACGCCGAGCGCGCGATGCGCATTGCGTTGCAGCATCAAGGCGGCTGATTACATTAGCTTGACCTGCCTCGCGCAGCGCCCATATTTGATTATAGTTGTCAGCTATAGGGCGTCAGGGACAGGAACCAATTCCATGAAAACATTCATCGTCGCCTGCGTGGCGGCCATCATCATCGCGGTGATCGGCGGGGTCGTGCTCAACAGCATCCAAGAGTCGGCCGACAAGGCCTTTACCACCACAGCCGTGCGGCTCGGGGCGTAAGGGCAACTTGCCCCGGATGCGGCGCAGCACGGAGTGCAGCGCAGTGGTGCGCTGCTGATCCGGGGCCGTTCCAAACTCAGTCTTTGTAAAGGTCCCGGGTCCGCAGCGCACCGCTTCGCGCTGCGCAGCATCCGGGACAGGTTGATACAGCCTCACCCGATGAGCGCCGCGTAGGACAGGAAGCCGACGCGGGCGCCCGGCTCGATTGAAGTCACGTCCTCGGGAAATTCCAGTAAGCCATCGGTCTCCGTCAGCGACGTCAGAATGCCGGCGCCGTCCTGCGGATACTTGACCGCTTCGAGTTCGCCGTCGGCCGCGCGCCGCAGCGCCACCCGCACATATTCGCGGCGGTCTTTCTTTTTCCGGTAGGCGAAAGCGGCGCGCACCGGCAGCGGCAGCAGGCTTTGCGGCCGCGCGCCGGAGAGCCGCCGCAGCAGCGGCTTCACCACCCGCACGAAGGTCACGAAAACCGCCACCGGATTGCCCGGCAGCCCGACGAAGGCAGCGCCGCTGTGGGCAGCGTGGTCTTTGCGCGGGGCGGCGCGAATCACGCCCATCGCCACCGGCCGGCCCGGCTTGATGGCGACTCGCCAGAACACCAGGCTGCCTATGCGCTCGACCGCGCCGCGCACGTGGTCGGCTTCGCCGGTGGAGACGCCGCCGGACGTGATGACCAGATCATGCCAAGCGGCCGCTTTGGCCAGCGCGCGCGCCAGCGTTTCAGGATCGTCGGCCAGAATGCCGAGATCGGTCACCACGGCGCCGAGCCGCTCCAGCAATTCGCTCAACAGATAACGGTTGGCGTCGTAGATCGCGGCGCCACTGCGCGGCGAGCCGGGCTCCACCACTTCGTCGCCGGTGGAGAAGATCGCCACCTGCAGCCGCCGCCGCACCTCGATCTCGGTGATGCCGAGCGCGGCGGCGAGCGCGATGTGCTGCGGCTCCAGCACGGTGCCGGCCGGCAGCGCCACTTGGCCGGCGGGCACGTCCTCGCCGGCCAGCCGCCGGTTGGCGCCGAGCTGCAAGCCCTTCGGCACGATCACATGATCGCCGTCCACCGTCACGTCTTCCTGCATGAACACGGTATCGGCGCCCGCCGGCATGGCCGCGCCGGTGAAAATCCGGATGGCTTGGCCTGGCTTGAGCGCGACATCCGCCCGCGTGCCGGCGGTCAGCCGGCCGGCGATGACAAGCTTGCTGTCGCCATCCTCGCGCAAATCGGCGTGGCGCACGGCATAGCCGTCCACCGCCGAATTATCGAACGGCGGCAGATCGACCGGCGCCTTCACGTCCGCGGCGGCGACGCGGCCGCGCGCGCCGCGCAGCCTCACCCGCTCGGTCTCGGTCACCGGCGCGACGCGCTCGCCGATCAGCCGCTCCATCTCGCTCAGCGGCAGCAGCGGACCGGAAAAGGCGAAGCAGTCGTCGGTCAGTTGCGCCATCAGATGGGCACCGCGTGTTTAAGCAAGAGATCGGCGATCGCCTCGATATCGTTGAGATCGACCACCGGCACCTTCGCCTGCGGCAAAGCGCTGTCGGACGCCACCGCCACGATGTGCGGGTCTTCCGGGTGGATCAGCGGCTTGCCGTTGGCGATGCGGTGGATCTCGAGCTTGGGAAAGGCGTCGCGCTTGAAGCCTTCGACCAGCACCAGATCGACCGGCGACATCTTGCCGACCAAAGCGGCCAAATCCCATTCCGGCTGCTCGCGCAGCTCGTGCAGGATGGCCCAGCGTTTGGCCGAGGAGATGATCACCTCGGTGGCGCCGGCGGTGCGGTGGAAGAAGGAATCCTTACCGGGCTGGTCGAGGTCGAAGCCGTGATGGGCGTGCTTGAGCGTGGACACGGCTATGCCGCGCGCGAGCAGGCGCGGAATAAGCTTCTTAATCAGCGTGGTTTTGCCCGACCCGCTCCAGCCGGCGAGACCGATGATGCGCATGGCCCCCTTATAGCAAAACGCCCGGCTGCGAGGCCGGGCGTTTTTATCGCCGACGAGGATGCCGGTTACTCGGCGGGCCGCATGGCCTGGCCCTGGGCGGCGCCGGGCTGCGTTTCCTCTTCATACCAGAGCCTATGACGCTCCTTGGCCCAGTTGACGTCGACGGTACCGTCGGCCATCGCCTCGAAGGCGCCCTCCACCCCGATCGTGCCCATATAGAAGTGGACGAACATGGCGGCGACGTAGAGCAGCGCAACGGTGCTGTGCACGACCTGGGCCAGTTCCATGCCGGAAACGGTGGTGCCGTAGAACGGGAACAGCAGGATATAGCCGGTCACGGCGACCGCTCCGCCACCGAGCATCGAGATCCAGAAGATCAGCTTTTCGCCGCCATTGAACTTGTGGGCGGGCGGCTCTTCGCCGCCAAACATGCCGCCGCCGGACTTGAACCATACAATGTCGGCGTGCGTCGGCAGGTTGCGCGCAACCCACATCAGGAACATCAGCACGACGCCGGTAGTGAAGGCGAAGCTGATATAATTATGCGCGAATTTTCCCCATTCGGTCCATTCGCTGAAGGCCGACGCCCCCAGCCACGGCAAAATCAGGCTGCGGCCAAAGGTCATGTTGAGGCCGGTGATGCCGAGGATGACGAAGGTGACGCCAGTCAGCCAGTGCACAAAACGCTCGAACACGTTAAACCGAAGAATCTTTCGCCCCGACCGTCCGCTCTCGATGCGCATGCTCCCGTGCCACAAATAGTAGATCGTCAGCAGCGCCAGGATACCGAGGATGGCGATGCCGCCGATCCATTTCAGCGTGACGGTACGGTATTCGCGCCACTCGCGGCCGGCCGGCTGCTCGAGCGTGTAAGACTTCACGTCCGGGATGGTGCCGCGGCCCTCGATCTTGTTGAGCTGCTGGAGCAGTTGCTGCTCCTTCACCGCCGCGGCGGTCGGGTTAACCGAACTCGGCTGTTGCGCCGCCACGGGCATTGCCGTCGCGACGACGAACGCGAGCGCCAGTGCGCCGGCGATGATGCGGATCTGTGCAAAGAGCTTCGCCATGGCAATCCTCACCCTTTTGACGTTCAATTTCTTGTTGTCGGAACCTGCGGCGCGCGCTGTTCGCGCCACGCCGCCGGCATTGATCAGGTCGCGATCGACTCGCGGTAGGCGGTCTGCCAGCCCCAGGCGCCGGAGCCGTAGCCGCGTTTGGCCACACGCTCCTTATAGATCTGGGCAATGACGTCGCCATCGCCGGCGAGCAGCGACTTGGTCGAGCACATCTCGGCGCAGAGCGGCAGCTTGCCTTCGGCGAGGCGGTTCGAGCCGTATTTCTCGTACTCTTCCTTGCTGTTGTCTTCTTCCGGGCCGCCGGCGCAGAAGGTGCACTTGTCCATCTTGCCGCGCGAACCGAAGTTGCCGACCTTGGGATATTGCGGCGCGCCGAACGGGCAGGCGTAGAAGCAATAGCCGCAGCCGATGCAGAGATCCTTGGAGTGCAGCACCACCGCGTCCGCCGTGGTGTAGAAGCAGTTCACCGGACAGACCGCCGCGCAGGGCGCATCGGTGCAGTTCATGCAGGCCATGGAGATCGAGCGCTCGCCGGGCTTGCCGTCATTGAGCGTGACGACGCGCCGGCGGTTGATGCCCCAGGGCACCTCGTGTTCGTTCTTGCAGGCGGTGACGCAGGCGTTGCACTCGATGCAACGATCGGCGTCGCAGAGAAATTTCATACGTGCCATGGTCGTTGCTCCTTACGCCGCTCTGATCTGACAGAGAGTGGCTTTGGGCTCTTGCATGCCGGTGACCGGATCGTAGCCGTAGGTGGTGAGCGTGTTCACGCTCTCGCCCAGCACGATCGGATCGGCGCCTTTCGGGTAGTTGCCGCGTTGATCGATGCCCTGGAACCAGCCGGCGAAGTGGAACGGACACCAGGTCACGCCCTTGCCGACCCGCTCGGTGACGAGCGCCTTCATGCGGCAGGTCTTGCCGCCGTCCATCTCGGCGCCGGACACCAAGACCCAGCCGCCGTCCTTGATGCCGCGTTCGTTGGCATCGGCGGGATTGATCTCGATGAACATGTCCTGCTGCAGCTCGGCCAGCCACTTGTTGGATCGGGTTTCCTCGCCGCCGCCTTCGTATTCGACCAGACGGCCGGACGAGAGAATCAGCGGAAACTGCTTGGCGATGCCCTTGTCGACCGCCGCCTTCTGCACCGTGAAGCCGATATTGGGCATACGGAACTGCTTGGCGTCGGGCAGCGTCGGATATTTCGCGACCAGCTCCGGCCGCGGCGTGTAAATCGGCTCGCGGTGCACCGGGATCGGGTCCGGCAAGCCGAACGCATTGGCGCGCGCCTTGCCGTTGCCGTACGGGATGCAGCCGTGCGTGATGGCGACGCGCTGGATGCCGCCCGACAAGTCGATCGACCAGGACACCGCATCCGGCGTGGTCGGATTGACCTTGTTGATCACCGCCAGCTCAGCCTCGGTGAGATCCTTGTCCCAACCGAGCTTCTTGAGCACACCAAGGGTGAATTCCGGATAGCCGTCCTTGATCTCGGAGTCCTTGGAGTAATAGCCGTTGCCGAGCAGGCTGACCTTACGTTTGGTGCCGTCCGGCAGCGTTTCTTCGCGTTCCAGACCGAAGCGGGCGCGGAACGTGCCGCCGCCGTCCTTGATCGACAGGTTGGTGTTGTAGAGCAGTGGCGTACCGGGATGCTTAAACTCCGGCGTGCCCCAGCACGGCCACGGCAGGCCGTAATAATCGCCCTTGTTCGGCCCGGTCGTGGCCTTCTGCGTGCGCATATCGAAGTCGGCCTGATGCGCCATGTGCGACTTCAGCCGCTCCGGCGATTGGCCGCAGTAGCCGGTGGAGAAGCCGCCGCGATTGATCTCGCGCAGGATGTCCTCGGGCAACGGCAGGTTGTTCGTCACCTTGATGTTCTTGAACATCAAGTCGGCGAAGCCAAGCTTCTTGGCGAGGAGATACATCACCTCGTTGTCGTCCTTCGACTCGAAGATCGGCTTGACGATCTGCTCGCCCCACTGCAGCGCACGGTTGGAGGCCGTGCGCGAGCCGTTGGTCTCGTAGCTGGTGGCGATCGGCAACAGATAAGTGCCGTTCTTGCGTTCCGGCGCCAGCGCCGCCCAGGTGGTCGGATGCGGATCGCAAACCACCAGCAATTCAAGCTTTTCGATGCCTTTCTGCGCTTGCGGCATGCGGGTCACGGTATTGCCGCCGTGGCCCATGACGAACATGCACTTGATGTTGTCCTTCTGGCCCACGTCCTTCTTGTCGAGGAGTGTGGCGTCGAACCACCGGGTCGATGGAATGCCCGGCGTGTTCATTGTGGTCGTGACCTTGCCGTCCGCCGCGGTGCTCTTGTCGAAGCGATCGACAAACCACTCATATGGGACTTCCCAGACACGCGACCAATGCCGCCACGCGCCTTCGATCAGGCCGTAGTAGAGCGGCAGCGTCACGATATCGAGACCGAGATCGGTAGCACCCTGCACATTGGTGTGGCCGCGGAATATGTTGGCGCCGGTGCCGGGTGCTCCGACATTGCCGGTGGCGAGCAGCAGGATGCAGCTCGCTCGTACGTTAGCCGTGCCGACCGTGTGTTGAGTTTGACCCATCGCCCAGATCAGGCACGATGGCTTTTCCGTCGCGAACATCTTGGCGACCCGCTCGAGCTGCGCGCCCGGTACGCCGCTGACGCGCTCGACTTCCGCCGGATCCCACTTCTCGACCGCCTTGCGGATGTCGTCCATGCCGTAGACGCGCTGTTCGATGAACTGCTTGTCTTCCCAGCCGTTCTTGAAGATGTGCCAGAGCATTCCGTAGATGACCGGAATGTCGGTACCGGGACGCAGCCGCATATATTCCGTGGCATGCGCAGCGGTGCGGGTGAGCCGCGGATCGGCGACGATGAAGTTCGCGCGATTGAGCTCCTTGCCTTCGAGCAGATGCTGGAGCGACACCGGATGCGCCTCGGCCGGATTACCGCCGAGGAAGAACAGGGTCTTCGAATTGCGGATGTCGGTGTAGCTGTTGGTCATCGCGCCATAGCCCCAGGTATTGGCTACGCCGGCGACGGTGGTGGAGTGGCAGATGCGCGCCTGGTGATCGGAGTTGTTGGTGCCCCAGAACGCGGCGAGCTTGCGATTGAGATAGGAGCCTTCGTTGGTGAACTTGGCAGAGCCGAGCCAGTAGACTGAATCGGCGCCCGACTTGGCGCGGATCTCCAACAGCTTGTCGCCGATCTCGTTGATCGCGACGTCCCAGGAAATCTTGGTCCACTCGCCGTTCACCAGCTTCATCGGATAGCGCAGGCGGCGATCGCCATGCACCAGTTCGCGCGTCGCGGCGCCCTTGGCGCAATGCGATCCGCGGTTGATCGGCGAATCCCAGCTCGGCTCCTGGCCGACCCAGACGCCGTTCGACACTTCGGCGGTGACCGTGCAGCCGACCGAGCAATGCGTGCAAATGTTCTTGCGGATGGTGGCGCCCGCGACATTGGGGCCGGCCGCTTCCGCCTTGCGTATGCTGGTGAGCGGGAGCGCGCCGATGGTTGCGAGGCCTCCCGCAACTAGACCAGACTTACGCAGGAAGCTGCGGCGATCGAAACTGCCGGTTTGATTGCCGATCGCCGCTGCGAGACCGCTGCGACGTGTCTGGCGTTCTGTTCTCTTGATCAGCACGGCTCAGCCTCCTATCTCATATTTGTGCATGATCTTTTCCGAAAACCGGTTTCCACTTTTCGGGATCATGCGCTAGCTCGGAAAACGGTTGACCTTGTAGTAGGCCTTCACGTGATCGGTTTCCTTGTAGCGGGCCTTTTTCTGCTCCGCTTCGGATTCGGCCGCGGCGGCCCCGGTGGCGAGCGGCGCCGTCGCGGTTACCGCCAAGCCTGCACCGGCGCCCATCGCGCGCAGGAAGTCGCGACGGCCTAGCTTGGACTTGTCCTGTTGTTTCATCGCCGTTCCCTCCTCGAATTTCCCAATTCAGTCCCTTCGCCTGCCCTAGCCGGGCAAGTCGAAGGCCTCAGCTTCGATGTCCATGAATACCCGGCCGAGCGCCCCCAGCGCACGGTAGAAATTCGCCGTCTCGGCGCGCTCCAGATCGGTGAAGAAGCGGCCGATCCATGACGCCATATGTTTTTCGAAAATCATGCGCTCGGATTGCGGCGGCGCCGGCAGACGATGGCTCGCCAATCCCGCCATGATCTCGCACAGAATTCCCACATGATCCTCCGGCTCGAATATGCCCTCGGCGCGCGCGATCCCGAGAGCGCTGAGATCCTCGCGCAGCCGCGCCAGCGGACGGTCATGCAGGAAGCCGGTGAGATAGTAAGAAGCGTAGGGCAGCAACTCGCCGCGGCCGAGACCGATGAACAGATCGAAATACTCGCGTTCGACGCGTTCGGCGGACGTGTCGCTGGCGGCTTGCGCGAGTGCGGCATGGGCAAGGCCCAGCGGAGTCGGATCGGCGCGCAGTTCGGACAAATTGGACAACAGTTGCGCATCCGGCGCGCGCGTGAGCAGCGCGGCGATCAGCGCATATTCCTGCGCGCGCGCAGCATCCACTTCATCGATGTCGCCGGCCATCTTTTGTCCGCTGTAAAGATCGGGGCGCAGGATGGCGCGATCGACTCCGGTGACGGCTTCGACCGAGACCACGCGTTCCGCCGGAATGCGAGTCCAATTGGAAACGGACGGTTGGGAAATACCGACTTGCCGCGCAAGCTCGCCGACGCCGCCGGCGGCGCGTATCGCTTCGGATAGCCCGGGTTCCCTCATCCCTATTTTTTCTTGTTGTCTTCTTCTTGTTGTTTTTGCGAATTATTATGAAGTGAGCCTAGCGGCCCACGCAAGAGTGGGTCAATAGCTTCAGGCTATAAGAGGGAACACTATTCCAAGATAATTATTCCGGCATCGCGCCGCCGTGACGCCGAATTTTCACGTCTGGCGATTCGACTTTGGTATCGTCCTGTTGCGTCGCAATATTTCTTCCGTGCCGCACCAATTCATTTGGTTCCTGCACCGCTGCGAGCCGTTCCGGTTGCGCCGTCGCATGTTCTTTTGCCGCTGGAATGTCAGCAACGCTGTCTGATTTATCCGACAACCGCGCCGGCTGCGCCGAAGACGGCGCGGGAGCGGGCGTATCCGCCGGCGATTCGCCTTCCGGCGCCATGCCGCGAAAAACCTCGGCGACGAGCTTCTTGACGTCGACGTCCGGACCGAGGTCGCCGAAACCCGGCATTGCCTTGGGATCGGTGAAATCCCACGCGTATTCCGCCGGTCCAATGTAGTCGCGAATCGCCGGATCGGTCGACCAGGCGCGCCGGAGCGCCGCAAGCTTGAGCGCCGGCGGCACCCCGGGCTGCAGAAAATCACGGATATCGGTATTGGCGCCGATCGTATCGAGCGGCGGAAGCTTGGTCAGGTCGAATTCCGGCGCACTCGCCGCGGCGGGCGTCGTCCCGGCAACAGCCGGCGTCGCATCCGGGCCCGGCTCCGCCGGCTTGTCCGGTCCGGTATCGGCAGGCTTGTCCGGTTGCGCATTCTCGTTGGCGGTGTCGCGCTTGCGGCGCGACCAGCGCGAAATGAAATTTTCCTGATCGCTCATTTTCGGCCCCCACCCATTGGAGGTGCACGCCGCGCCATTGCTTCCGGATCGGCGCGATCGCGCTTGCGTTTCACAAACACCTCTTCGACATGGTGCTCGGCGACGAAGGCCGCAATCGTTTCCTGCATCGCCTTCGGCATCTCCACCGTGCCCACGAGATTGGCGCCGGATTCGGTCATTGCCTCGCCTTCTGCCGGGTCCGCCGTCACCGCCGCCAGTTCATAGGGCGGGTCGGCCTCAGTCGGCCGCAAAATGATCCACAGCAGTGGCGATTCATACCGGAGATTGTCGCGATAATTGGCGGTTTCGGTGCGATACAAATCGACCTGTGCGGCGCCGACGTAAAAACTGACGCGATCGCCGTCGTCGGACAGCTTGCTCCAGGGCGGCGTTTCCGGCACGCCCGCCAGCACGCCGGCCGGACGCCAATAATAATCCGCCCATTGGCTCGCGCTCTTGCTGCGTTCGACCACGACGCCGACCGGAATACTTGCCAATGGAGGTACGGCGCTCAACTGACCGCCTCCAGATGCCGGATCGGCAGGCCGGTGACCAGATTCTGCGGCTTCATGCGAATGGTCTTGTCCGGTGTCATGGCCAGGATCAGATAGACCGGCTCGCCTTTGACCTTGTCCAGCATGATCGATGGATCGCGGAACGTGAGCGCGAATAGTCCGATCACGCCCGTCATGGCCGCCTCGTCGATGTCCGCCTCGTTCCACAGCCGGTCGCCGATCCTGGTGGCGTCGGCGTCGAGCCCGACATACCAGCTGAGCGGTGCGTTGCGCAGCTCGGTAAGCGGCTCGATCGTCACCTCGACGCCGAGCACATGCGCGATCCAGCGCCGCATCGCCTCGGCGAGCGCGACCAGCCCGGCACGCCCGCCGGTCAGATCGAGCGCCATGTCGAACTGGTCGCTGCGCTCCCAATAGCTTTCGGCGTTGTCGTCGTTGATGATCTCGATCTCGGCTTCGACCGGAATGCCCAGCATCGAGACCAGCGGCGTCACCGGCGAGGTATTGATGCCGCCGATGGTCTCTTCATCGGCCGCGATCAGCGAGCCGTCATGGATGGTGGCGCGCTGGGTGCGGAAGAACAGCTCGGCCGCGCGCACCACGCGCGCGTCGGTAACGCCGTCGAGCGCGTTACGCAGGATCACATGCACCAGCTGATTGACGAACAAGGGCGGCGTTTTTCCGATGCCGCTGCGCACCAGATCGGCGTAAGCCGCCTCCAGCGTCTTATGGCGCAGCAGGTGGTCGCGGAAAACGATCAGCATTTGCCAGTTCTCGCGCGCGTCGGCATCGGCGATCGCCGCGATGTCGGACGCGCCCACCGGCATGCGCGGATCGGCGAGTAGCGCGGCGTACAGCGTGCGCTCGACCGCGCAAGCCTCCGGCGGCGGGATCAGTTCCGGCCGCGCCAGATACACTTTCAGGAATTCGTCGGTCAGTTTGAGCCCGCCGCCCTCGTCGCGGTCGAGCAGATGGTGGCCGCAGGAAATCCAGAAATCGCTCATTTGCGCTCCCGCACGGCCATGCCGACCAGATCGACGGCCTCAATCGGCTGTTCGTCCTCGCCGTCGACCTCAAGGAATGAGAACGCCCGCGCCGGCTTTTGTCCGGCGCGCGCGCGCAGCGTGCGAAACGTTTCGCGCACGTTGCCGTCCTCGAAGACGCGATGCACGGCCACCAGCGTATCCTGCGGCTGGCTGCACAGCGACTCCGCGAAGGTGACTTCTTCTTCCGCCGCGGCGACCGCGTCCGCAATCGTGGGCGCACCGAAATTCGCAACGAGTTGCTTTGCCAGCGTGTCGATCACGGCCAGCCGATCGTCGCCACTCGCCTCGACGATCTGCACAAGCGTCGACCAGCCGAGCGAGGCCACGCCGAGAAATCCCCCGCGGAACGCCGAGCGCGCCTTGCCCTCGAGCGCGGCGGCATCCGTGTTCCAGAATACAAAGGCGCCCGACACCGCCCATTCGCCCGGCTCGGCCGCCTTCTCGAACACGAAGGTGTCGGAAGGATCGAGCCGTATGGTGCGCAGGAGCTTCACGAACGCGGCCCCTTCGCCGCCGAATCGAACCAAGTCGGCTTGGCGAGACGCGGCACAAGCTTTTTCCGTTCGACCTCGGCCTTGCCCATGCGGCGGATCAGCAGATCGCCGTTCTCGTCGATGTCGCGGCGCAGGCCCTTTTCGACCGGCAATCGCTCCAGATAGCTGCGCGCCACCGCGCCGAAGCCGTGCTCATGCCAGGCGTCGACCGCGACCATGAAATGGCGCGCGAAGCTTGCCATCACGTGCTCGGACATGGCGTCGGTGAAACCTTCCTCCTCCAGCGCGGTGACCAGCGGGTTCAAGCCGGGCTCGGACCCGGTCATCGAGACCGTACGGATCATGGCGCCGAACACCAGCCAAGGCGGGGTTGCGTCCTCAGCTGTTCCTTTGGGCCAGGCCAGGCGGCCGCCGCCCACCAGCCCATGATTGACCGAAATCGAATCCGGCCAATCGATGGTGATGGCGGTTTCCGGTTGCGCGTGGGCGGCGAGCGCGTCGGCCAGCGCCGCCATGCCGGCATAGAAGGCGCGCCGCGCCTGCGCCAACGGCTCGTCCGGCTCTAGCACCACGGCGAATTCGGTGAGATCGAAGCGCCCGACATAGACCAGCGTGCCGGCGCCCTGCTCGGCGGCGATCGATTTTGCATGCGCGAAGGCGTCGCCCAATTCGCGCAGGCGCACCAGCGTGAACGGCGGCGGCAGTGTGAGTTCCGGCGCTAGCGGGCGGGCCCGCGTCTCCAGCGGCATTAGCTGTTACTTTCTCTTTTGATTACTTATAATTATAGCCTCAGGGGGTCTCGAGGCCCAGCCCGCGGCCGCGAGGATTACGAGCGAAAGCGACGCCATAGGCGGCATTTCGCCATCAAAATGCGGGGACACGCGAAAAGGTTAGTGAGCCCGATGGCCGAACGGCCGCGTAAAATCCTGATCTGTTCCTGCGAAGACACGATGCCGCTCGATGGCGAGGCGGTGGCCCGGGTCTGCCGCGGCGCGGATGTCGTCGAAGGCCGCCAGCTTTGCCGCGCCGAGCTCGAGCGCTTTCGCAAGGCGGCGGCCGGCGGCGAACCGATCACCGTGGCCTGCACCCAGGAATCGCCGCTGTTCGAGGAAGTCGCCGGCGAGATCAAGGGCGCGGCTGAACTCACCTTCGTCAATATTCGCGAGACCGCCGGCTGGTCGAAAGACGTCAAGCAAGCCGGCCCGAAGATGGCGGCCCTTATTGCAGCCAGCGCTGAGCCCGCGCCGGACGTCGCCTTCGTCCCGCTGACCAGTGACGGCGTGACGCTCATTTATGGCAGGGACTAACAGGCGATCGAAGCCGCCAATCTGCTGAAAGAGCATCTCGACGTCACGGTGCTGATCAAGCCGCCCGGCGGACTGTCGCCGCAACGGGTGACCGACTTCCCGGTGGTGAAGGGCAACATTAGGCAGGCCAAGGGCTATCTCGGCGCCTTCGAGCTGACGGTCGACGACTATGCCACGCCCAATCCATCCTCGCGCGGCGAACTCACATTTGGGCCGGCGCGCAACGGCGCGACTTCGCACTGCGACATCGTGGTCGACTTGTCCGGCGGCGCGCCGCTGTTCCCGGCCGCCGACCTGCGCGACGGCTACCTGCGTGCCGATCCCGGCGATCCGGCGGCGGTGCTGCGCGCGGTGCTCAAGGCACGCGATCTCACCGGCACATTCGACAAGCCGCGCTACATTACGTTTACCGAAGATCTGTGCGCGCATTCGCGCTCCAAGATCGTCGGCTGCCGCCGCTGCCTCGATCTCTGTCCGACCGGCGCCATTGCGCCGAACGGCGATCATGTGGCGATCGATCCGCACATCTGCGCCGGCTGCGGCCAGTGCGCCGCGGCCTGCCCGACCGGCGCCGCGGCCTATGCCTTGCCGCCGTCCGACGCGCTGCTGCGCAAGTTGCGCGCGCTGCTCGGCGCCTACCGCGAAGCCGGCGGCCAGCAGGCGGTGGTGATGTTCCACGATGCCGAGCACGGCCTTGAGCTGATCGACGCGCTGGCGCGGCACGGCGACGGACTGCCGGCGAAAGTGTTGCCGGTGCAGGTCAACGAGGTCACGCAGGTCGGATTGGAATCTATCGCCGCATCTTTCGCCTATGGCGCATCCGCGGTGCGTTTTCTCATCCGCGCCAAGCCGCGCCACGATGTGGCCGGCCTCGCCAAGACCATTGCGCTGGTGCAACCGATCCTTTCCGGTCTTGGCTTTGCCGGCGCGCGCGTTGCCACTATTGAGACCGACGATCCGGACGCGCTCGGCAGCGCCTTGCGCGCGATCGCAGCGATGGATGGCGCGGCCAAGCCGGCAACCTTCTCGGCCGTCGGCCTCAAGCGCGACGTGGTGCGACATGCCTTACGCGAGCTGCATGCCGCGGCGCCCGCGCCGGTCGACATCGTGCCGCTGCCGCAGGGCGCGCCGTTCGGCACCGTCGAGGTCAATGTCGCGGGCTGCACGCTTTGTCTTTCTTGCGTATCGGCCTGCCCGACCGGCGCGCTGTCGGACGATCCCGAAAAGCCTACACTGCGTTTCGCGGAAGACGCCTGCGTTCAGTGCGGCCTTTGCCAGGCGACCTGCCCGGAAAAAGTGATCAGCCTAAAACCGCAGATTGATTTCCGTAGCGCCACTGCCATGAGCCGCATTATCAAGCAGGAAGAGCCGTTCGAGTGCATCCGCTGCGGCAAGCCGTTCGGCGTCAAAAGCTCGGTCGAGCGCGTGGCCGCCAAGCTGGAAGGGTCGCACTGGATGTTCGCGAATTCCAAGAAGCGGCTCGATGTCATCAAGATGTGCGCCGACTGCCGGGTCAACGTGATGGCGGAGGAGCAATTCGATCCTTTCGCGGGGCCCAAGCGCGCGTCAGTGCGCACCACCGACGATTACCTGCGCGAGCGTGAAAGGCTCAAGCGAGAATACGAAGAAAAGCAAAAATCCTAATCGATCGCATCAAGTAATCCTATTTCTTGGTCGCCTTCGCCAAAAACTCCACCAGCGCCTGACGATCTTCCGGTGAGCCGATCTTCTGCTCCGGCATCTTGGTGCCGGGCGTGTAGGTCATGGGGCCGACCTCGAACATTTTCGCCACCGTCTCCGGCGTCCACACGATGTCCATGTGCTTGAGCGCTTCCGAATAACGGTAGCCCGGCAGCGTGGCGATGCGCCGGCCGAAAATGCCGGCAAGGCTCGGCCCCGCCTTGTTGCCTTCGTCGGGCGAGAGCGTGTGGCAGGCGACGCAGGCGCGGAACACCTGCGCGCCGGGATCGCCGGCATAGGCCGCCAACGGATCGTCGGGCGCGCCGACCACGACCGAGCCGATCGGCTCGCCGCTCACCGCATCCCAGCGGCGGATGGTGCGGTCGGTGCCGCCAGTCAATAATGTGCGGCTGTCGGGGAAGAACGCCACCGACCACACCGGCAGGCCGGGCCCGACCAGCGTGTGCTCGAGCTTGCGCGTTTTGCGCTCGATCACCGCCACCGAGCCGCGGACGCCGGCGGCGGCCACCAGCTTGCCGTCGGGCGACAGTGCGATGGCGATGATGGGGGTCGCCGATGCCTGCAGTTCGCCGCGCATTTCGCCCTGCGGTGACAGGAAATAGAGCTTGCCATCGGCGCCGGCGGTGATGATCTCGCCATCGGGTGCGACGGCCACGGCATTGAGCGGCGTCGGCAGGTTGTGCACGCTCACGCCGCCATCGCTCACGCGCCAGATGCGCAGCGTGGCGTCGTAGCTGGCGCTCGCCAGTTCGGACCCGTCGGGTGAGAAAGCGATGCCGTTGACGTTCTGGCTGTGGTCTTCCAGCACGCGCGGCGCGCCGCCATCGAGCGGCCACAGGCGGATGCTGTGGTCCCACGACGCCGAGGCGAGCAGCTTGCCATCTGGCGACACCGCCAAGCCGGCTATCGGGCCGCTGTGGCTATCGAGTACCTTGTCGGGCTCGGGCTTGCCTTGCGTCCAGATCGCGATATGCGCATCGGCGCCGGCGGTGGCGATGCGGCCGTCCTTGAGCCAGGCCACCGCGTTCACCGCATTGTCGTGGAAGCGCATCACCTGCTCGGCGACGTTTCGCGATAAAGACCAGCGGATCGCCGAGCTGTCGAAGCTGCCGGACACGGCGTGGCTGCCGTCAGGCGAGATCGCCAGCGCCCGCACCGGCCCGCCATGGCCGCGCAATTGCGCGTGCGCCGGCGTGAATGCGAGCGGCAACAGCAGTACGACGCAGAAACCTTTGCTCCAGAAATTCATTACGACGGGCTCATGCCGAGCACCCTGATGCGCTCGCGCACTTTTTCGTCCTGCAGCGCCGCCAGAAACGCCTGCACTGCGGGCCGGTCCTTGCGGCTTTCAACCAGCAGAAAATCATAATGTTCCGGCGACAGCGGCAGAAAGCCGAGCCCGTAGAGCCTGGCGACCGGCTCGATCGCGACGCCCCAATCGGCGCGAGATTGCGCGATCGCGGCAGCAACCGCATTATGCGACTTCGGCTGATTGGCATAGCCGGGTGGCCTTGCGCCGTAGAGCAACTTTTCGATCAGCACGCGGGTGCCGGCGCCGGGGTTGCGGTTGACCATCAGCGCGGAAGGATCGGCGAGGATCGTGGCCAGCGCCTCTTGCGCACTTTGTCCCTCGAAGCGCTTATCGCCCGGGCGGAACAGGATGCCCTGCATGCGCCGCCAGCCGGGCACCAGCATGAGGCCGGGCGTCACCAGATGCACATTATATAGTCCACTCTCCTGGTCGATCAGATGGACCGGCGCGACATCGCATTCGCCGCGGCTGGCCGCCGCCACACCGCCGAGACTGCCGACCGCCAACGTGCGCGCGGAAAAGCCGCGCTCGCTAAGCGCACCCACCACCACATCGAGCGCCACATCATGGCTGCCCATGATGACCAGATCGGGCACGCGCGCGGCGCTGCCGATCAAAGTCACGTCCACGACGCTGTTGGCATCGAGCGATGACGCCAGCGCATCGATCGCGAGGAAACCGTCGGCCTGCGAGAAGCTGGTGACCGAGCCGGAGCCTTTGCCGGTCGGAAACGCGATGGCGCCTTCGTCGCTTTCGATCAGCGACACCAGCACGAATTCCTTGCGGCCGAGCTCAGACGCAATCCGCACCGGCACGCGGGCGGAGAGCGTTTGCGCCGCTTCCGGCGGCAGTCCGGCGCGCGCGCGGATCACCGGCGCGACGAAGGCGTGAAACGTAAAGATCGCCGAGGTCGGAAACCCGGGCAGCACCACGATCGGCTTGTCGCCGATGACGCCGAGGCAGAGCGGCTTGCCGGGCTTGAGCGCGACACCGTGCACCAGGATGCCGGGCGGGCCCAGCCGCGACACCACGCGATGCGACAGATCGCCGGCGCCCTTCGAGGTGCCGCCCGAAAGCACGACAATGTCGCTTGCCGCCAGCGCTTGGCGCACGGCTTTTTCGAGCGCCACCTCGTCGTCGGGAAACGCGCCCATGGCCAGCGGCTCGCCACCGGCTTCCGTGACGGCCGCCGCGATGATCGCGCCATTGCTGTCGTAGACGCTCGCCGGCTTGAGGGCTGCGCCCGGCGCGACCAGTTCGTCGCCGGTCGAGAGCACCGCCACCTTCGGCCGCCGCACCACGTCCACGCTTACCAACCCGCAAGCCGCCAGCATGCCGATTTCGCGCGAGCCGATGCGCGTGCTGCGCCTTAATAATGTCTCGCCGCGCGCGATGTCGGAGCCGGCGTAGGAGATGAATTGCCCGGGCGCGGTGGCGCGGCGTAGCTCGATGCTCGGTGCTCCCGTATCGATCAGCTCGGTTTGCTCGATCATCACGACGCAATCGGCGCCGCGCGGGATCACGCCGCCGGTGGCGATGGTAGTGGCAGTGCCGGGCTTGACCTCCAGCGCCGGCGCGTCACCGCAGGCGATCACCTCGGCATTGAGCCGGAAGATTTTGGGCGCGGTGTCGCCGGCGCCGATCGTATCGGCCGCGCGCAGCGCGAAGCCGTCCACATTGGCGCGGTCGAACGGCGGCGCATCGACCGCCGCCACCACGTCGTGCGCGAGCACGCGCGTGAGCGCGACGGCGAGCGGCACGGTCTCAGCCGCGAGCGGCGTAAGATCGAGATGCTGCTCGAAGCGCGCGCGCGCCTCGTCCGCAGACACCACGTCGAGGAATTGCTCCTGGCGCGCAGCCGCACGCACGCGCGCGAGCAGTTTGGCATTGGCGTCCGGCCGCGTCTTGCGGGTCTCACTCATGGCCATGGCCTCACCTGGACCTGCGCGCCGGCGGCATAGCCTTCGCTGTCGGCCGGCACAAGGATCCATCCGTCGGAACGCGCCAGCACCGACAGCGGCAGATATTTCGTCGCCAGCGGCTCGGCAGTGTCGCCCTTGCGCCGCACCGGCACGACCTCAGCGAGGCCCACCGTGGAAGAAACCTTGCGAGCCAGCGTCAAGCTCTCGGCCGGTTCGCTGTCTTTCATCTTGCTCGCCGCCAGCCGCTCCAGCATGCGCCGCCCGACCACCAGCCAAACGCTCAGCGCCGCATCCAGCCGTCCCGGCAGCAGCAGCACTGGTCGCAGCTCCACAAATCCGAGCGCGGCGGTCTCGCCCGGCGTGAGCGCCATGCCGTGCACGGCGAGCCGGCCCGCGCGCGCCAGCGTCTGCGCGCTGGCGTCGTTGCGCCCGCTGCCGGTGCCGCCGATGATCACAACGGCGTTGCTATTGTTGTTGCGCAATGCGCGATCAAGAGCGCCGCTGTTGTCGATACGCACGGTTCCGCCCTGCCGTTCGATGTCGCGCGCGACAACACTGGCGGCGGCGGCGATGATGCGGTCCACACGGGCTACTACAATCGTCAGGCCCGGCTCGCGCACGGTGACGCGCGCAAGGCCGGCGCAGGCGAGCGCGGCGAGATCGGTGAGGCGCAGGCGCTCGCCGGCGCGCCGCAGCGGAATGCCCGGATCGCTGTCGCCGCCGGCCGGCAACACGCCGACGCCGGGATTGACGGTGACCAGCGCCTCGGCGCGGCCGGCCGTAATCTTCACTGCGTCGAGCGGTGCCACGCTGTCGGCACCGGCCGGCATAGGCTGCCCGGCCTCGACCCGCTGCGGGCTATGCACGAGCAGCACCGGCGCATAGCCGCCGGCGCCCAAGGTGTCGTCCGCGGCGAGTGCCCAGCCGTCCTGCAAGGCCATAGCCGCGCTCGGGCGCGCCGGCGCCACCGCGTCGGCGGCGAGTATGCGCCCCGCCGCCGCGGCCACGTCGAGCGTGCGCGGGGTGACCGGCTGCACGTCCGAATCGACCGTGGCCAGCACCTCGGCGAGCGGCGTCAGCCGTGCAATCGTCTGTATTGTGTCGGACGCCGCAGCCATTTTCCCGCGCTTGACCTTGTAGGTTCCTGATTATTCAGTCTACCTCATCAGTGCGAAGGACACAGCAACCCGAACCGGACTTAAGCCATGGCGGATAAGACCATGAACCTGCGCGGCCTGAAATGCCCGTTGCCGGCGCTGCGGGTGCGCAAGATGCTGTCCAGCCTGGAATCCGGCGATCTGATCGTGGCGGAATGCACCGATCCGTTGACCGCAATCGATATTCCGAATTTGCTGCGGCAGACCGGCGACACGTTGGAAGGCAACGCGGAAGCCGAAGGGGTTCTAAGCTTCCGCATCCGAAAAAAGTGATGCAGCGAAACCTGTTTGCGGAGGCGTCGGCGCGACAATGATCAATGTAGCCATGGTCGGCCTGGGCCGTTGGGGCCAGACGATTCTCAATTCCATTCAAGGCAAAAGCAGCCGCCTGCGCATCGTGCACGGCATCACCAAGGAGCCCGAACTCGCGCGCGAACTGGCGGCCAAGCATGGCTTCCGGTTGTCCACCGACCTCAAGGACGCCCTCGCCGACCCGCAGGTGCAGGCCATCATGCTTGCCACGCCGCATTCTTTGCATGTCGAACAGGTGCGCATGGTGGCGGCTGCCGGCAAGCCGGTCTGGTGCGAGAAGCCGCTGGCGCTCACCCGCGCGGAGGCCGAGCGCGCCGTCGCCGCGGTGCGGGCGGCCAATGTCCCGCTCGGCAGCGGCAACAACAAGCGCTGCTTTGCCTCGATGCGCGAACTCAAGCGCGTGGTGGATAGCGGCGAGATCGGCAAGGTGATGCATATCGAGGGGCATTTCTCCAACGAGCATTCGACGCGCGTGTCCGGCGGCTGGCGCGACGATCCGAAGGAATCGCCGGGCGGCGGCATGACCGGCGCCGGGCTGCACGTGCTTGATGCCTTCGTGAACATCGCCGGGCCGGTCAGCTATGTCGATGCGCGCTGCGTTACTAAGAAAGCGCCGCCCGATCCGCGCGACGTACTAGCCGTGCTGGTGGAATTTGCCGGCGGCGCCACCGGCCTGATGGCCACGGTGCGCGCCACGCCGGTGTATTGGCGCTGCGCCGTGTTCGGCACAAACGGCTTCGTGGAAGCCCGCGGCGAGGACACACTGGTCGTGGCCAAGATCGGCGGGCCGACCGAAGAAAAAACTTATCCGCACGTCGATTCGCTGTGCGTACTGCTCGAAGCCTTCGCCGATGCGATCGAGGGCAAGGCGCCGTTTCCGGTACGGCCTGAGCAGATGCTCGACGTGATCGGCGCCTTCGAGACGATCATCACCTCGCTCGATAAGGGCGCGCCGGTGAAACTCTAGGCTGCCAGCCGGCGCGCTATCTTCATGCGCGACACGCTGTCGCCGGCGAGGTGGTTCCAGATGAAAGCGTCGCGCACCAGTTTGTCGGTGTGGTGATCCATGTGGCAGCCATTGGCGCCGCGCACTTCCATGTAGAGCTCGGACACCTCGTTCACGACGTCGCAGGAATAGTTCATCGCGAGGCCAGCGTTGCGCGAGTGGATTTTCATGTCGTGCTCCCAGGCCACCCGCATCACGAACGAGCGCAGCGCCTCGGTCAGCATGAACATCTTGTTGACCTGCAGCTGCACGTTCTGCTGCGCGAACAGCGCCTGCCCGCCTTGCTTCTCGGTCTTGGCGTAGCGCAGCGCGCTCTCGCAGGCATCGTCGCAGATGCCGAGCGCGTTGGAGGCAAGCTCGAGATCGCCGAACAGATCGCCGCCGGTGGTGTCACCACCGGCACCGCCGGTCTTGCGCACCGCGCCGCCGACATCGCCGACCACATTAGCGTGTGGCACGCGCGCGTTCTCAAAGATCATCTCGCCGTTCTGGTAGAAGCGCCAGCCGCTCTTGTTGAACACCTTGCCGATGCGGAAGCCGGGTGTGTCGCGCGGCACCAGGAACATGGTGATGCCCTGCTTGAGCGGCACGGTCGGATCGGTGCGCGCGTCGATGAAGAACAGCTTGCCGACCGGCGCGTTGGCGATGAACGCCTTCTCGCCGTTGAGAATCCATTCATCGCCCTTGCGCTCGGCGCGCAACTTCAGCCCGGTCTTGGGATCGTCTCCCGGCAGTCGGTTGTCGGAACCGGCGCTCGGCTCGGTGATGCCCTTGCCGAGCACGAAGGTGTCGTCGGCGACGAAGGCCGGCAGGAAGCGCTGCTTCTGCTCCTGCGTGCAGGCGGAGGAGATCAGATGGCTCCATTTCCAGTTCTGGCTGAACGCCTTGGAGATGGCGCTGTCGGCCTTGGCCAGCTCGGTCATCACCAGCGCCTGCGACACGAAATCGGTGCCTTGGCCGCCCCATTCCTTCGGCACCGCCATGGTGCGGAAGCCGAGCTTGGAGCCCTTCTTGATGATGTCCCAGTCCCAGGTCTCGCGTGCGGTTGGTATGGCGTCGCGCGCAAGCGAGAGCGGGCGGATCTCCTCGTCGGCAAATTTGCGCGCCGCCATCTGCCAGGAGCGCTGTTCGTTGCTCAGGGTGAAGTCCATGGGAGCATCCTCACGTGAAATGTTGCGGTTATTCGCCGGCCAGCGCCATTGCCGGCACGCCGGTAGCCGGCCAGTTCTTCGGCGATGCGCAGCTTGGCGTCGGTATTGCCGTCGCCTGAATGCTGGCAGACGCGGGCGTCGTGGATGTATTTCTGCAGCGGCATGTCGCGCATCACGCCCATGGCGCCGAAAACCTCGGCCGCGTCCTTGGCAGCTTTCATCACCATCTCGGAGGTGAACACCTGCGCGATCGTCTGCAGCGGTAGGTCGGACAGGCTGCGATCGGCGATCGCTTCCGGATGATCGGAGGCCCAGGCCGCCTGCCAGACGGCGGTGCGGGCGACCTCCAGCCGGATCGCGGTCTCGGCCAGTTTGGTGGCGATCGCCTGATGCTCGATGAGTGGGCGGCCGCCCTGCACACGCAAATGGGCGTAGTCGAGTGCGGCCTCATATGCCGCGCGGCCGATGCCGAGATTGAGCGCCTGTGCCAACGGATTGCCGCGGCCGGGCGCGTCCGCGACGGTCAGCAGCGCCGCCGCGTCGTCGCCGAGCAGATTACCCGCCGGCACCTTGCAATCATTGAACTTGACCTCGCCGCAGGCGCCGTGCAGCCAGGCGTTGTCATGCGCACGCACGTTCACGCCCGGCGCATTCGCCGGCACCAGCAGCACGCTCGCGCCGGCGCGGCCCGGGATATTCACCAGCACCGCGAACAATCCGGCGATCGGCGCGTTGGCGACGCAATCCTTGACGCCGTTGACGATGAAATCGCCGCCGGATTTCACGGCGCTTGTTTTCACCGCCACTGCCGACGACGCCGGGCGGTGATAGTTGACGCCGAGCCGCGTATCGGTTTCGTCCTCGTGGCCCGCGAAGGCGAGATGATAGCGGTCGCCGTTCAGAAACTTCGACAGGAACGCGTCACGCTGGGTGTCGCTCATGGCGCGATCGAACAGCAGATGCGCCAGCCGCGAGCTTTCCGACAGCACTGCGGCGATATCGGCATCGCCCGCGCTGAGTTCCTCGGTCACGATGCACGCGGTGAGCGCATCCGCGCCGGCGCCGCCGCGCTCCTCCGACAGTGCCAGACTGCGCAGGCCCATCTGCGAGGCCTGTTCGAGCAAATCCGTGAGCAGGCTGCGGTCGGCGATGTCGAGCCGCTCCGCCTTGAGCGCGACCGGCTTGATCTCGCGCGTGACGAAATCGCGCACCATGTCGCGGATTTCCAACTGCTCTGGGCTGAGATGAAGATTGTACATGACGCTGCCTTTTTGCGTGGTGCGCTATTGCAGGACGGCCGCCGCGATGGCGTCGCCCATCTCCTGGGTGCTGGCCTTGCCGCCCAGGTCTTTGGTCAAATGTTTGGCTTGCATGACGACCTTATCGATCGCCGCCTGCATGTAGCCGGCGGCGGCGGCGGCTTTCGGTTCGTTGTGCTTGCGGCCGAGAAAGGCCATCAGCATCTGGCCCGACGCGATCATGGCATACGGATTGGCGATGTTGCGGCCGGCGATGTCGGGCGCCGAGCCATGCGTGGCCTGCGCCATGGCTTGACGCTCGCCCACGCAAAGACCGGGCGCCAGGCCCAGCCCGCCGACCAGTCCAGCGCCGATGTCGGTGAGGATGTCGCCGAACTGATTGCTGGTGACCACGACGTCGTATTGCTGCGGCGCCATCACCAGTTTCATCGATATGGTGTCGATCATCGCTTCCTCGAATTTCACGTCAGGATAGTCTCGCGCGACCTTGCGGCATTCCTCGGCGAACATGCCGCAGGCGAGCCGGTAGACCGGCTCCTTGTGCGCGGCGGTGACCTTCTTGCGCGGCCTTGTGCGCGCGATCTCGAACGCCTCGCGCGCGACCCGGCTCGAGCCCTTGCGCGTGATCACGCGCATGGCGACGGTGATCTCGTCATTCGGCCGGAACTCCGGCGCGCCCGCCACCACGGTTTCGGAATAGAGCATGCCCTCCGACAGTTCGCGCAAGAACACGATGTCGACGTCCTTGTGGATCGAGGTCACGCTCGGGTAGGAGCGCGACGGGCGGACGGCGGCGAACAATTCGTATTTCTTGCGTACCGGTGGCATCACCCAGCTGGCATCGTTGCGCGGATAGGCGGCGTGTCCGATCGGCCCCATGATCCAGCCGTCGAGTTTCCACAGCGCGGCCTCGGTGGTCGGTGGCAGCGTATTGCCTTCCAGCTCGTGGCCCGCTTTGCCGATCGGCAACGGCTGCCAGTCGATGGCGAGGCCGGCGCGTGAGGCCGCGGCCTTCATCACCTTGACGGCCTCCGGCACGACCTCAAGGCCGATGTCGTCGCCGAGTAGAATGCCAATTTTCAAGCCGGAATCTCCTGGGAGCGCGCCGCCCACATTTTGCGCGGCGCCAAGCTAGCGCCGCGATGGTCCCCGGCGCAACCGGCGGCCGGGCATAGGCGCATTGCACGCCAAACCGGCGCATTGCCTAATTCGCCATGAACCCGCCGTCGACCGCGAGCGTCTGGCCGGTGATTGAGGCCGCGCCGGGGCTGGCGAGGAAAACGACGGCGGCGGCGACTTCCTCCGGCGTGATGAAGCGGCCGGTCGGAATGCGGGCGAGCATGCGCTCGCGCGTTTGCTCGTCATACATCTTCGCGCGCGAGGCGGTGAGCGCGGTGGCCGGCGCTACCGCATTGACGCGGATGTTGTGGCCGATCCATTCGATCGCCAGCATCCGCGTCATCTGGATCAACCCGCCTTTGGCGGTCCCATAGACCGTGCGGCCGGCAAAGCCGGTCATGCCGTGGGTCGAGGCGATATTGACGACGCAGCCGGGGCGTCCGCGGGCGATGCAATGCGCGGCATAGGTCCGCGCCATGAAGTAGGCGCCCTTGAGATCGGTGTTGACGACGTCGTCCCATTCCGCCCAGGTCACCTCGATCGCCGGCTTGACCAGTGTGCGGGCAGCGTTATTGACCAACACATCGATGTTGCCGAAGGCTTTGACCGCGGCGGTGAAGGCTTGCGCGATATCGGCCTCGACGCGCAGATCGAGTTGCACCGGGACCACCTTGCGCCCCTGCACCGCCGGATCGCGCAACAGCCCGTCGAGCCGCGCGATGTCACGGCTGGTGACCGCGATATCGTAACCGGCCTGCGCCAGACCGCAGGCGATGGCGTAACCCAGGCCGGTCGAGGCGCCGGTGACGAGGGCGGTGGGGCTAGCCGGCGATGTCATTGGGTGATTCATTTCTGTTCAGCGGCCGGCGGCGTAGCCCTGCATACCGCGCGGATTGGCGGCGGCGCGGCGGCGGTTACCGACGCGCGAGGCCGCCGTCAGTCTTCCTTCCGACCAATCGGCTTCCACCTCGACCTTGTGACCGCGGCGGCGCAATTCCTTGATCGTGTCCGCCGGCAGCCGGCCTTCCACCACCAGCACGCCCGGTCGCGCCTCGCGCGGCCAGAACGACGCCGAGAAGTGCTCGGAATGCCAGGCCGGCGCGTCGATCGCTTCTTGCAGGTTCATCTTCGCGTGCACGTGGCGCAGGAAAAACTGCGCGGTCCACTGGTCCTGCTGATCGCCGCCGGGCGAACCCCAGGCGAGGTAGGGCTCGCCGTCACGCAGCGCCATCGTCGGCGTGAGTGTGGTGCGCGGCCGCTTGCCGGGCGCGAGCGAGGCCGGGTGGCCCTCGTCGAGCCAGAACTGCTGCGCGCGCGAACCGAGGCAGAAGCCAAGCTCCGGGATCGTGGGTGAGGATTGCAGCCAGCCGCCCGACGGCGTGGACGACACCATGTTGCCGGCCTGGTCGATGATGTCGAAATGCACGGTGTCGCCGCGCATAACGCCGGCGCTGTCGAGCTTGGCGTCTTCGACCACGATGACACCCCGATCGTGCGCGTCGTCGTGCGTCCATATTTTTCCGACCGTCGGTTCGCCCGCACCGGCCGCGACCGTGCGCGCGCCGGCCGGCACGCGGAGCGGAAGCGTTTTGCCAAAGCCTTTGATCGTTCCCGGCCGCTGCTCGAGCGACGCCATTTCGTCCACGAGCTTGCGCCGCTCGGCATTGTAGGCTTCCGACAGCAGTATTTCGCCCGGCACCTCGGCGAATTTCGGGTCGCCATAGAACTTTTCGCGGTCGGCGAATGCGAGCTTGACGCATTCAACGACTGTGTGGATGAACTCCGCGCTGGCCGGATCGGCGCCGTCGAGACCGAAACCGCGCAGCAGCGCGAGCTGCTGCAGCATCACCGGCCCCTGGCTCCAGAACCCGCCTTTGCAGACGGTATAGCGGCCGTATTCGAGCATCGCCGGCGCCTCGATCGTCGGCTGCCAGCGCGCCATGTCGTCGGCGGTGAGCACGCCGCGGTGGCGCTCGCCGCTGGTGTCCATGACGTCCTGCGTGCGGCAGAATTTGTCGATCGCCTCAGCGACAAAGCCGCGCGACCACATTTTACGGGCATGCTCGATCTGCTTGACGCGGTCGCCGCCCGCGCTTTCGGCCTCGCGCAGGATGCGGGCATAAGTGTCGGCGAGCGTGACGTTGGCGAACATGGTGCCCGGCTGCGGTACTTTACCGCCGGGCAGATAGACCGCCGCCGAGGTCGGCCAATGCTCGCGGAACAAATGCTCGACCATGGCGATGGTGGCGCTGGCGCGCTCGACCAGCGGATGCCCGTTGCGCGCATAGGAAATCGCCGGCGCCAGCACGTCGGCCAGACGCATCGTCCCATAGTCGCGCAGCAGCAGCATCCAGGTCTCGAACATGCCGGGCACGCAGGCCGCGAGCAGCCCGGTTCCCGGCACCAGGTCGAGGCCGAGCCCGCGATAGTGCGCGATGGTCGCAGCCTGGGGCGCCGGCCCCTGCCCGCAGATCACCTCGATCTTGCCCTTGCGCACATCGTGCACGATCACCGGCACGTCGCCGCCCGGCCCGTTGAGATGCGGCTCGACCACCTGCAACGTGAAGGCGGTCGCCCCCGCGGCGTCGAAGGCGTTGCCGCCCTTTTCCAGCACGCTCATTCCGACGGCGGTCGCGATCCAATGGGTCGACGTGACGACGCCGAACGTGCCCTCGATTTCGGGGCGCGTCGTGAAAGGATTCGGATTTATCTTTGAAACCATTTCGGAATTTCCAGTAGCGCGCGCGCAAGATACAGGAGCTACGGGCCTTACGCTAACGCAAATGACAGGCAACCAGTTGCCCAGGCTTCACTTCGCGCAGGAGCGGCGTTTCAACCCGGCAGCGTTCGACCGCATAAGGGCAGCGGGTGTGAAAGTGGCATCCGGAGGGCGGACTGATCGGGCTCGGCACGTCGCCCTGCAGCACGCGTTTCTGGCGCTTGACGCGCGGATCGGGCACCGGCACCGCCAGCAGCAGCGACTCGGTGTAAGGGTGCAAGGCCTTCGTAAACAACGTGCGCTTGTCGGTATATTCGACGATGCGGCCGAGATACATCACGGCGATGCGGTGGCTGATGTGCTCGACCACCGCCAGATTGTGCGAGATGAAGAGATAAGCGAGCCCCAGCTCGCGCTGCAGGTCCATCATCAAATTGAGCACCTGCGCCTGGATCGAGACGTCGAGCGCCGATACCGGTTCGTCACCGACGATCAGCTTCGGGTTAAGCGCGAGCGCGCGCGCGATGCCGATGCGCTGGCGCTGGCCGCCGGAGAACTGATGCGGATAACTGTCCATCTGCGCCTTGCGCAGGCCGACTCGATCGAACAATGCCGCGACCTTCTTTTTCACCTCGCCGCCGGCGGCGGTGCGATGCACGCGCATCGGCTCGGCCACGATGTCACCGGCCGACATGCGCGGATCGAGCGAGGAAAACGGGTCCTGGAAAATGATCTGCATCTGCCGCCGATACGGCCGCAACTCGGTCTTGCTCAGATGCGTAATATCGCGGCCATCAATCCTGATACTGCCGCCGGTCGGCTCGATCAGCCGTAAGATCGTGCGGCCGACCGTGGATTTGCCGCAGCCGGATTCGCCGACCAGGCCGAGGGTCTCGCCCTGCGCAATCGTAAAGCTGATGCCGTCCACCGCGAACACGGTACCGCCGGCGCGCTGCAACAAACCTTTTCGAACGGGGAAATGCTTCTTGAGGTCGCGCACCTCGAGCACGGTCGGACGCGAACCGTTGCTGGCGCCCGCTTCAGCCATTGCGGTCACCGAACAGCTCAGTGGATCGCCAGCACGCCGCCCAATGGCGCGGGCGTTTTTCCTCGTAATCGGGATAGGCCTGGCGGCAGCGATCCTCGGCATGCGTGCAGCGCGGCGCGAACACGCAGCCTTCCGGCAGATTGGTCAAAGCCGGCACCATTCCGGGGATTTCCTGCAGCCGGCCGGATGCCCCCTCGGCCTCGCCACGCATCAGATCGAGACGCGGGATCGAAGCCATCAGCCCGTGCGTATAGGGATGCTGCGGCCGCGCAAACAGCTCGTCGACCGGCGCCTCCTCGACCTTTCGCCCGGCATACATCACGATGACGCGCTGCGCGGTCTCGGCCACGACGCCGAGATCGTGGGTGATCAGGATGATCGCGGTGCCGAGCTTGCGCTGCAGGTCGAGGATGATGTCGAGAATCTGTGCCTGGATGGTGACGTCGAGCGCGGTGGTTGGCTCGTCGGCGATCAAGACCTTCGGATTGCAGGCGAGCGCCATGGCGATCATGGCGCGCTGGCGCATGCCGCCGGACAATTGATGCGGATATTCCTTGGCGCGCTGCTCCGGCTCCGGGATGCGAGTCAGGCGAAGCATGTCGACGGCCTTCTCGCGCGCCTGCTGCCGGCTGATCGGCTCGTGCAGCAGCAGCACCTCCGCGATCTGGCTTCCGATGGTGAGCACCGGATTGAGCGAGGTCATCGGCTCCTGGAAGATCATCGCGACGTCCTTGCCGCGCACGCCTCGCATCGCCTCCTCGCTGAGCGTGAGCAGATCGACGCCGTCGAGTTTGACCGATCCACCGGCGATGCGGCCGGGCGGGTCGGGCACAAGTCGCATAAGAGAGAGAGCGGTGATACTCTTGCCGCAACCGGACTCGCCGACGATCGCCAGCG
>Ga0265337_1000122_pt1 | contig 39994 bp, 29 predicted proteins | sample 42122metaG_FD_192441 | JGI IMG/M metagenome (GOLD analysis project Ga0265337, IMG submission 192441) | Rhizosphere microbial communities from Carex aquatilis grown in University of Washington, Seatle, WA, United States - 4-21-22 metaG | ecosystem: Host-associated > Plants > Roots > Rhizosphere >... | reverse complement strand
ATTAAAACACCTGCCCAAAGCGAAGCGGCCGTGTTGAAGAGCGATTATGGGCTCGCCAACCATGGCATCGAGAACTTGCGTATGGCGTACTGGAATTTGCCGACGGAAGCGTTGGTTGAGGAGATTACCTTCCGGCGAGAGGCGAAAATTTCACATCTCGGACCGATCGTTGCCAACACGGGAAAGCATACTGCCCGGTCGGCCAACGACAAATTCATCGTTAAAGAACCGTCCACCGAGGACAAGATCTGGTGGGGTCAGTACAACCGCCCGTTCAGCGCCGACAAATTCAACGACCTGTTCAATCGGATGCAGGGATTTTTGCAGGGAAGAGACGTCTTCGTGCAGGATTGCTACGGCGGCGCCGACCCGAATTACCGGATGCCGATCCGTATCATCAGCGAGTATGCATGGCATGCGATGTTCGCGCGAAATATGTTTATTCTCCCCCAGACGAATGAAGAATATCGCCGGCATGTACCCGACTTTACTGTTATTGCTCTCCCGGGATTTAAGGGAATACCACAAATCGACGGGACGCCGACGAACACGTTTATCGCGCTCAACTTTGCGCAGCGTCTGTGCATTATCGGAAACACGGCGTACGCGGGCGAAATTAAAAAATCGATCTTCACCATTCTCAACTATCTTCTGCCGCTGCAGGGTGTCATGGCGATGCACAGTTCCGCCAACATCGGCAAGGACGGCGATGCGGCCATATTCTTCGGCTTGTCCGGAACGGGAAAAACAACGCTCTCTGCCGACCCCAAGCGAAGCCTCATCGGCGATGACGAGCACGGATGGAGCGACGAAGGAGTCTTCAATTTTGAGGGAGGATGCTATGCTAAGGTGATCCGGCTCTCAGCATCCGCCGAACCGCAGATCTACGCAACAACGAGAATGTTCGGGACAATCCTCGAAAACGTCGTTTACGACCCTGTCACGCGGCTGATCGACCTCGACGATGAGTCGATCACCGAAAACACGCGCGCGTCATACCCGCTCGAGTATATCTCGAATGCCGTTCCCGAAAAAATGGGAGGGCACCCGAAGAATATCATTTTGTTGACGTGCGACGCTTCTGGCGTCATGCCGCCGATTGCACGGCTCACTCCGAATCAGGCGATGTATCAGTTTATCTCAGGATACACGTCGAAGATCGCAGGGACCGAAGTCGGGCTTGGCAAGGAACCGGAAATGACGTTTAGCACATGCTTCGGTGCGCCGTTCATGGTGCATCATCCCTCGTTTTACGCGGACCTGCTGAAACGTAAAATATTGAAGCATGGTGTAACGTGCTGGCTGGTCAATACCGGCTGGATCGGCGGGCCGTTCGGGATCGGAAAAAGGATCAGCATCGGCCATACGCGCGCGCTCCTCAATGCGGCCCTTACCGGCGAGTTACAAAAGGCAAAATTCTCCAAGGACCCGGTCTTCGGCTTTGAAGTCCCCACGAGCTGCGAAGGTGTCCCGGCCAATGTGCTCGATCCAGCCGGTTCGTGGCCGAGTAAAGAAAACCATCTGGCAAAATACAAACAGTTGGCGTCGCGTTTTATCGAGAACTTCAAGAAGTTTGAGGATGGTTGTCCGAAAGAAGTTATCGAGGCGGGACCAAAGATAAAGTAATCCTCGCTGCGATGTAAGCAATAAAAGAATCCCCGGGCCGGTAAAGCTCGGGGATTTTTATGGCAGCCATCTCGTTCCGAATCTCCGATTGGGACGCCACGCTTTTAACTTCTCGTTCCCAAACTCCGTTTGGGAACGCAACTGGACAAAAGCTCTGCTTCATTGTTAAGTAAGAAAGAAATCTGAGTCATGAGTTAATGACATTTATCTAACCGTTGACGAAATTCTCATGGGGCGTCTTCTTAATTTCCACTCCAAGCGTCAAAACCAATGTGTGAGAGGTTAGCGTTCCCAATGAGACGCTGGGAACGAGATAAGAAGAATCCCCGGGCCGGTAAAGCTCGGGGATTTTTATTGCGGCCATCTCGTTCCCAATCTCCGATTGGGAACGTATCTCCGTTGAGATTGGGAAAACAATTTAGCTTGTTGAAGCGGAATTTAAGAAGTTGCCGTTCCCAACGAGACGTTAGGAACGAGATAAATAAATATGGTCATCGTGTTCTTCGTGAACTTCGTGGAGAGTTATTCTTTAGACTTTGAAGGCGTTGGAGGGGGCTCCGGTTTTGGTTCGGAAGAGGGTTTTTCTTCCGAGGCTGCCGGCGGTTTCGGTTTTGTTTTTTTGGATGTCGATTTTGTTTCTTTAAACTCCGACCCTGAATTCTTGTAGTCGGTCTGGTAAAATCCGCTCCCCTTAAAGATCATCCCCCCGCCAAGGCTGATAATACGGACAAGGTTTTCAGTTTTGCAGACTGGGCAGAGCACCAGCGGCTTTGCGCTCATTTTCTGAACTTCTTCGAACCGGTGACCGCACTTCTTGCATTTGTATTCGTACGTCGGCATACGCGCTCTTCAATTCCCGTAAAGTTTTTTGAAGCCCCTGTGCATCCGTTCCGCCGCCTTCTCCAGCTCTTCCATTGAACAGGCATACGATATCCGGACATGGTTCTTCGAACCGAACCCGCTCCCCGGGACGACGACAACACGCTCTTCATCCAGCAAGTACTGCGCGATATCGTCTCCCGACCTGAGTGTTTTTCCGTTCGCCTTCTTTCCTACGTAGCCGCTCACGTTCGGAAAGACATAAAATGCCCCTTTTGGTTTGACGCAGGTTATTCCCTTGATCGATGTAACTGCCTCATAAATGAAATTCCTCCGCCGTAAGAACTCTGCGTTCATGGTGTTGACTTCATCGTGCGAGCCGGTCAGGGCTGCGAGGGCGGCGTGCTGCGAAATGGACGATGCGTTGGAAGTGATTTGGCTTTGCACTTTTTCGGCGGCCGAAACGATCTCCTGCTTTGCACCGAGATAACCGATCCTCCAACCGGTCATCGAAAAAGCCTTCGAGACGCCGTTGACGGTGATGACGTGGTCTTTGACTTCGGGAATCGAACCGATGCTAAAGTGTTTAGTTCCGTCGTAGATGACCTTCTCATAAATTTCGTCGGAGATGACGTAGAGGTCGGCTTTTGCCGTGACCTTCGCTAATTCTTCAATTTCTGTCCTCGAATAAACAGTCCCTGTTGGGTTCGAAGGAGAACAGAAAAGCAGAGCCTTTGTTTTTTTCGTGATGGCGCGCTTCAACTGCGCCGGCGTCATTTTGAAATCATTCTCCTCCGAGGTCGTAACGATCACCGGTACTGCGTCGACCAGCTTCACTATTTCAGGATAGGTGACCCAGTACGGCGCGGGGATGATCACTTCGTCCCCTTTGTTGCAGATCGCTCTCACCGCGTTGTAGATGGAATGCTTGGCGCCGTTCGACACGAGAATTTGCGAAGGGTGGAAGGAAATGTTGTTATCAGCTTTGAACTTGTCGCAAATTGCCTTTCGCAGTTCCTGGATGCCCGCATTGAGCGTGTATCCTGTATAATTATTTTCGATAGCGGAGATCGCAGCTTTCTTGATATGGAACGGTGTAGGAAAGTCCGGTTCACCGGCTGTCAGCGTAACGACGTCCACGCCCTCTTCCTTCAGCTTCTTGGCGACCGCAGAAAGCGCCAGCGTCATTGACGGCTCTGCTTTGGCAACTTGTCTCGATAACGATTTCAATGCTTTGGTTTGTCCTTTCCCGTTAAGTGTTGGTCTCTGAAGTGAACAATCATCCTTGGCTGTAATTCCTATTTCTTAATTCATAATTATTCATTGTTCTTCTTAGAATTCCTTTACCTTTTTATTCAGCCGTGCATAGACATTTGACGGAACGAACGTTCTGAATTCACCGTGCAGCCTCGCGAGTTCCCGCACAATGCTGGAATTGAGGTACGTGTACCGTTCGTGGGGCATCAGGAATACAGTGAAAATCTTATTGTCCTGTTTTCGGTTGATCAGGGCCATCTGGAATTCATATTCGAAATCGGATATTGCCCGCAGGCCCCGGATGAGCGCTACGGCTTTTTTCTTCCGGGCAAAATTGATCAATAGCCCGTCGAAACTTTCCACCGCAACATTTTTGTACTTGTTTCGCTTGATGACCTCCTGGATCATCTCGACGCGTTCCTCCTCGTCGAAGAGGGGGTTTTTTGTGGAATTCTTGGCAACGGTCACGATCACTTTATCGAACAACTCCATTCCGCGTTCAAGAATGTCGATATGCCCGTTCGTTATCGGGTCGAATGTTCCGGGGTAAAGTGCAATCTTCATGGTCGGCCTTCATGTGGTGATTGGAAGAACGTGACAACGGTCCTGCCGTATTTCCTTACCACCGCCTCTTCCCACAACAGACTCGGTTCAAAACGCAATTCCTGCGGGTGCTCGATGATCAGGTAGCCATCGGGGGAAACTACTCCGCTCTGAAAGATCATCGTCGGCAGCCGCTTCAGCACTTCAAAATCGTATGGGGGATCGGCAAACACTACATCAAACAATCCACGCGGACGCGCAAGGTACTCGAAAACGTCAGAAGCGAGAATCTCGCAATCTGACGATGCGTCGATCAGCGCAATATTCTGCTTCAAATACTCGACGGCGCGCTTTGAATTCTCTACGAAGACGACACGCCGGGCCCGGCGGCTCAAGGCTTCAATCCCCAGGCTCCCGCTTCCTGCGAACAGGTCCAGCACGAGCGATTCTTCCCAGTCGACCCGGTTCTGCAAAATATTAAAGATTGAACTCTTGACTCTGCTCGTGGCAGGGCGGACCGATAAATCGGCGACGGTACGCAGCTGCCTCCCCTTATGCTTGCCGGCGATAACGCGCATGCCTACTCTGCTCTCAACGCCAGGCCGACCGCCGACGCATATTCCTGTTTCCTGGCTTCGATGTCACGGTAGTTTCTGAGCGTCCGAGGAAGGGCGACCTTTTTGAACGGGTCCATGATTTCGACCGGAACGGCAACGAGCTGTCTCAGACTGGTCACCAGTGCCTGCGAAACGATCCTCCCGTGGAAAAAGACCGATTCAACGTTCACCCCTTTGACATACTCTGCCAGCTGTGCCATGTCGTTCTCGGTCGTCCATTCCATCGTAACAATATTCTTCGTTTCTCCGTTGGCGATCACGCTTGCATCAAATGAATTTTCATCCACGCCGGCAAGCAGAACCCGCTTGGCAGCGACCTCGGGGTAATTGAAGAGAAGTGCATTCTCAGCACCGAAGTGGTCGACGTCGACGATATTCAAGTTGCCGCTCAGCTGCCTGCACACGTTAGCGAGGAAGTTGAGAAAAATCTTCCGCACAGCCACGATCGCCGTCGTGTTCACCTGGACCTCCGCGTTGGAGTCCAGCACCATTGAGCTGATGTTGAAGGCGTTAACATTCTTCACAAGCGCATATTGGCTCAGTTCCCACTGCGAATGCTGGTCGAGTTCGCTCTCGGTGAGCGACATGTCCGTGGGGATCGATTGCACGACGACCATCCTGCTGTTGAGCCCAAACGAGAACGAGCGCGAACCGCTGCCGATATCCTTGAAGAATAGCTGAAGTTCCTGCGCGAACCCCCGTTCCCGTTGAGAAGCGCCGGGCTGGCTGAACATGTCCTGGTCGTCAAAATTGAGAGAGGAGTTGAACGAACCCGCGGCCGTGAGCGTGTGCCCCTTTGGGCTTTGGGCGATCTCGACGGCGGTAACCTGTGATTGTTCGAGAATAAGCGCGATATGTCGTTCGGTCGATTTCATTTGATCTTCACATACGGTAGTAGTTTTTCAAATTTCTTTGCACCGATGCCCTTGATCTTCCTGAGCTGTTCGACGGTTGAGAACTCGCCGTGTTCATCACGGTAGATCAGGATCTGTTCGGCAAGGCTCTCGCCAATTCCGGGAAGTACAACAAGTTCGTCTTTGGTTGCCGTGTTCAGATTAACCTTTTTGCCGTCTTTTTTGGTTCTTGCGGTGCGGGCGGTATCGCCTGCGCCCTCAACCGGAGCCGCCTGCGTCAAATACTTCGAGCGCTCCTCGAACTCCCTGTCGGCGGCCGAATAATCGAACTGATGGGTCGGGGGCGGAGTAAAATATGCACGGTAAACTTTCACCGAGACGCCGGCAATAAAGACAATCGATAAGAACAGGAAGATTCTCTGTTCATTTTTGGTGAACGCAGCGAACTCCTGCACGCGCTTCAGCAGCTTCATGGATACGACAACTGTTGAGAGATGGAAAAACAGGATCCGTTCCCGTTATGAAAACGTATTCCTCACTTTTTCGAAGAACGATTTATTCGCGTTCTTCTCTTCCTCCGTCGGCACAATATGCTCTGCCGACGAGAGTTCTCGCAGCAATTCTTTCTCTCGTGCGTTCAGCTTGGTGGGAACCCACACCTGTATCCTGATCAATTGGTCTCCCCGGCCAAAACTGTTGAGATGCGGAATCCCTTTCTCTTTCATCCGCAGCATTTTTCCCGGCATCGTTCCCGGTTCAATTTTTATTCGTGAACGCCCGCTCAGCGTCGGCACTTCAATATCTCCCCCCGTCACCGCATGAGGGAAGCTGATGAGCGTATTATAAACGATATCGTCGCCGTTCCGTACGAAATGTTCGTGACGTACTTCGTGAAATTCAACGATCACGTCACCGGAGGGACCGCCCCGCCTTCCGGCGTTGCCCTGACCCTGCATGGCGATATAGTTTCCTTCTGAAACGCCGGCCGGCACGTTGACTTTGATCGTCGATTCGCCCTGTTCGCGCCCTTCGCCGTCACACGCCGGGCATCGGTCGCGGACGATCTGCCCTTCGCCGCCGCAGTTCAAACACGTGGTAATATTCACGAACTGTCCGAACATTGAACGGGATACCTGCCGGAGTTCCCCGGTTCCGCCGCATTGCGGGCATGTCGTTTTCGACGAACCCGGCTTTGCGCCGCTGCCGGAACACGTTTGACACGTCTTCCATTTCTTGATCTTGATCTTCTTCTCGACTCCCGCGGCAATCTCTTCGAGAGTGAGTTTTAATTGCACCTTAAGGTCGGAACCGGCTTGGCCGGTCGCGCGGCGGCGCTGCTGTCTCCCTCCGGAAAAAACGTCATCGAAGATCGAGCCGCCGAAAATGTCGCCGAAATTTGAAAAGATATCGTTGATATCGGCGGAGCCCCTGAAATCGGTTCCACGCATTCCTTCATGTCCGTACTGGTCAAAGCGCTGACGTTTTGCCGGGTCGCTCAACGCTTCATACGCTTCTGCGGCTTCTTTGAACTTGTCTTCGGCCTCTTTGTTGTTCGGGTTGCGGTCCGGATGGTATTGAAGCGCCATCTTCCGGTATGCCTTCTTTATCTCGTCCTGCGATGCGCTTCGCGGGACGCCGAGCACTTCGTAAAAATCGCGTTTGGTTGCCATAATCAGTCTTCGAAATTCTCCGTTTTTGCCTGCTGAACCGGCGCGTCGGCCGGTGTTGTCGAAACGACGACCTTTGCATGACGGATCACTTTATCGAAGAGAAGGTAACCTTTTTCCACTTCTTCGAGCACGGTGTGGGGCGGAACATCCGCACGAGGCATTTGCATCAATGCGTCATGCACATCGACGTTGAACTCTTTTCCGACCGCGTCCATCGTCTTTAAACCCTGTGCCTCAAGTACTTTGAGAAATTTTGCATAAATGAGTTCGATGCCTTTATAGAACGAGTCGTTCTCTGCTTTTTCCTTGATGCTTTTTAATGACCTGTTAAAATCGTCGAGAACCGGGACCAGCTGCGTGATAATGTTTTCCGCCGCAAATTTCGTGAGGGAGGCAAAGTCGTTCTCCGTCCGCCGTTTGTAGTTGTCGAACTCGGCGGCTTTTCGCAGAAGCTGGTCTTTTAACTGCGCGTACTGCTTTTCCAGTTCCGCTGCTTTTTCAACGGGGACAGCCGCTTCAGATTTTTCCCCGGCCGGCTTTTGCCCCTCGTCGGAGGTTGGCTCCCGCTGCTCCGGTTCGCGATCGTTTTTCTCTACGGACATATATTCTTGCACTTTCAATAGTATTTAGCTCTCAACAAATCTGCATTCTCAGGGACGGAAAAGCAGGGAGATCATCTTCGCCATATAATCGACAAGGGGGATCATCCGGGAATAGTCCATTCGCTTTGCCCCGATGATACCGACCGTACCGCTGACATCGCCGACGGCGTACTGCGACGTGACGACGCTCAGTTCGCGCAGCTTTTCTTCCTCGTTCTCGGACCCGATGGATATCGAGATGTTTCCCTCGCCAATTTCTTTTTTCTCGAGGATGTGGACGATCATGTCGTGGTTTTCCAGCAATTCTATGATGCCGCGAAAATTCTCTGCGCTGCTGAACTCCGGCTGCGTCAGGAGGCTCTGCGTACCGCCGATGTGGACCTTCTCTTTGTTGCGTGTCTCGTCGAAGACTTTGTCGACGGACTCGACGAACAGGCGGATCAATCCTGTCTCTTCATTTTGCATGTCGCGAACCCGATCCCGGAAAGTTTTCCGGATTTGCTTCAACGTCAGGCCCGTCAGCCTTTCATTGAGAACTCTGCTCACTTCTTCTAACTTGCTTTTGGGTATCTCGGAGTGAGCTTCCATCATGATCGTTTTCACCATGCCGGAACGGATCGAGAGAATCACCATGATCCGGGAACTGGAGATCGATACAAGTTCGAGTTTCTCAAAGACTCCGGCACTTACCCGGGGAGTCGAGACGATCCCCAATTGATGGGAGATGCTCCCAAGAATTCTTGACGTTTCCCGCAGGATCTCGTCAGGGTCGGCGCTCGAATGGATCTGCGACTGGATCGTCGATTGATCGCGCGCGGAAAGAGCCTCCAGGTCCATCAGAGAATCGACGTAAAATCTGTAGCCCTTGTCTGTTGGAATTCTCCCGGCCGACGTATGAGGATGGTCGATATAACCTAAGAACTCCAGGTCGGACATGACATTTCGGACGGTCGCGGGACTGAGATCCAGACCATTGCGTTTCGAAATATAGCGCGAACCGATAGGCGTAGCAGTTTGGATGAAGCTGAAAATAATGCTCCGCAGTATTGTTCTTTCCCGTTCGTTGAGGCTTTCGGCCATTATTGTCCTACCGATATGCAAAAACAGTGATTCTCACATGAAAAATACGAATTTTTAGGCGCTGAGTCAAGAAAAGGGGAGCGGTCGCTTTTGTGCGGTGATACCCGCGACGAGAATCATTATACGGGGAAAACAGCGGAACGCATGTACTGCAAGGAACGGGGAAAAGTGTGAATGAACTCTTATTTTTGTATCATTTCGAGCTTTTGTGCTTTCAAGGTCTCAAGATTCTTTTCCAACTGAGCTCTGATCTCAATGATGTCTTGGTCACCGGCATATTTGGTATAGACAATGTCGGAAATTCCGACGAGGGAGCGGACAATCGATTCCACTGTCTCAGCCTGACGCCGCAGATCTGATACGAGTTTAAGAAGGGGCGTGGCAAGCGCAGGGTCGAGCATCTTCTGCACATTTCTTTCGCAGACGGACGATTGGAGTTTGAAGATCGCGAGGGCGTTGTTGATGTGGTGAGCGATCGTGCGCACCGTGGTCTGGAACATCTGTATCGCGGCTTCCATCTTTTCTTTTTCCCGCTGCTCTGCTTCCCGCGCCTGTTTGTCTTTGCGGAAGAGGTAGCGTTCGTACACGCCATGCAGCAAAATAGGGAAGTGGTTTATTTCGAGATGTTCTTTGCGGACGTAGTCATACGCACCGAGTTTCATCGCTTCAACGGCCACTTCTTCGGTGCCCGCCGCCGTCATCATGATTACCGGCGTTTCCATTTTCTGCTCGTTGATCCACTGGAGGACCTGTAATCCAGTGATATCGCCAAGGTTGAAGTCCATCAACACTATGTCGATATTCTTGTTAGCCTTAAGCCGTTCAATACTCTCGGTTCCGCTGTACGCTGTCGTCACTTCGAACTCGCCTGTTTCTTTCAACTCCATTGCCAGGACATCGGCAAACGACTCTTCATCCTCAGTAATAAGAACATGCAACGGTCTCTCCATCGATCGCTCCTAATTACATTTGTAAGCAAAACGGAAAAAAATCGGCAAGTGAGTTATTTTCGCGAAACCTTCTTCTACGGGTAATCTCCAGACGGGAAGCCCCATCGCGATTGAGGAAGTTAAGCGGAACAATATAGAGAGTCAAGATGAATTAGAAGTTTTTTATCCTTTCATACACTTAGAAGGGTGACAGCAATGACTGGGTTTGAACAAGTTAAAGGCCTGACGCTCATAGTCAGTGTTGTCAATCCCAGCCAAGTTGCTTGCAGGGGACCTGGGAGCGATACTCATGGTTCTACGATCGTAATGGAACAATGACTCTGATCAAACATCAATGGGCTTTGAAGGAGAGATGGCAATTCGTATGTTCTTTTGACATTGTATGTAATAAATCGGTTCATACTGATGTATGAAAGCATTGGCGCTACGATGATTCCGGTTCTCAATTGCACCGCATCCAGAAGTTGCATGTCGGTTGGCAAATGAGGATATTTTGGCCGGACGGTCAACCGATATTTTGTCAAAGCCCGATCTTAGAACGCCGTGGAACAGCCCCTTTCTTCGCTCGCTGAATCGCATTACGAAAATTTTCCCGTTGGATCCTTCTTGCTGCCTAAAGAATTCAGGGGTCCCATCAGGCTTGTTTATGCCTTTGCCCGGGTTGCCGACGACATCGCGGATGAAGGAAGTGATCCGGAGGAGGCCAGACTCCGGAGGCTCGATGAGTGGGAAGGAGAATTCAGGAAAGCGGCCGCCGGAAACAGCGGAATGCCTTTCTTCCGCGACTTACATGGTTCCATTGTGAAGTATGCCATTCCGACGTCGTTGTTTCTTGACCTGATTACTGCTTTCCGAATGGATGCTTCCGGAAAGGACTACGACACGTTTGAAGACCTTTTGTTCTACTGCCGCCATTCGGCTAATCCGGTTGGGAGGATATTGCTCCATATTTTCAACTGCGCAAATACCGAGACGGAAAGGCTCTCAGACTGCATCTGCACCGCACTCCAGCTGGCGAATTTTTGGCAGGATTTGAGTGTTGATATAGAGCGAAATCGTGTTTATATTCCACGTGAGGATTTTGAGCGATTCGGGCTGCGGGCTGCTGACATGAGAAACGGCGGCGGAAACGATGCCATCCGGGCGCTGATACAATTTCAAGTAGAACGGACAAAGAAATTCTTTCACGACGGCAAGCCCCTTCTTCGATCAATCGATAAGCGCTTCGCCCTTGAGCTGCGACTGACGTACCATGGCGGGCTCAGAATCGCAGAGAAGGTCGAACGACTCGGCGGCAATATACTTCATCAACGGCCGGTATTGTCGCAGTATGACTGGGCACTCATTGCACTTCGGTCTTTATCATCACGATGACATGGAATCTTTACTTGTTGCCGACATCATCGAGAAGAACAAAAGGAGTAATTTCTATTACTCGTTTTTTCTTCTTCCGAAGCCAAAGCGCGATGCGATCAACGTTGTTTACGCATGGTGCCGCACCACCGACGATATTGTCGATGAGGACGAGAGCATCAAGCGTAAATACGTTCGCCTTCGGCTCTGGTCGCGCGAGTTTGAGCACGCGATAGAAGGAACTTCCCGGTACCCTCTCCTCAACAAATTAAGTCAGATCATCCAGCGCTTCAACATTCCGCTGAATCATTTTCATGACCTCATCAAGGGGATGGAAATGGATTTGATCAAGACCCGCTACGCAACGTTCGGCGAGCTGCGCGAATACTGTTACCGCGCGGCATCGACCGTGGGGCTGATCTGCACAGAAATATTCGGCTACAAGAACGAAGGGGCAAAAGAATACGCGATCAACCTCGGAATTGCACTGCAGCTGACGAACATCCTGAGGGACATCAAGGCTGACGCGGCGAAGGGAAGGATCTACCTCCCCCTTGAGGATCTTGCGCAATTCGGTTACACGGAGGAGGAATTGCTCGCGGGAACCTACAATCCTCGATTCATTCGTCTTATGCAATTCGAATGCGAACGTGCCCGGTCGTATTTCAGACAGGCGCTGGAACATCTTTCGGAAGAGGATAAGCCTCTTTTCCTCGCCGCACAAATTATGGAAGCGATCTACTTCCGTTTGCTTCAGGACATCGGGCGCGCCGAATACAATGTCTTCGCCAAGCGCATCCGGCTTTTCAATCTTACCAAGCTTCTGATCACCATCGAGGTATGGTGGAAGAACAGAACGCTCCGCAATCATGCAATTACAAAAAGGTCGTAATCCCGATGTGCTCGTCATCGGCGGCGGCGTCAGCGGATTGACGGCAGCCGTAGACCTTGCCTCTCGTGGTATTTCCGTACTCCTCGTCGAACAAAAACAGCACTGCGGCGGAAGGACTTACTCGTTCGTCCACAAAGAAACCGGGGACGAAGTGGACAACGGGCAGCACATGATGATGGGCTGCTATCATTTCACGCTGAGGTTTCTTTCGACTATTGGGGCGATGTCCCGCATATCAGTCCAAAAAAGACTCTCGGTGGTCTTTCGCGATGCCGCGGGGGGAGTCTTCCGGCTCCAATCAGGCCCATTCCCCGCGCCGGCGAATATTCTTTTCGGTCTCCTGAGGTTAAAAAGTCTCACCCTCGCTCAGCGTTTTTCTCTCTTGCGGGTGGGTGCTGCGCTTCTCTTCGAGAACCCGAACACCGATGAGGACCTTCAGTCGCTGACCGTTGAACAATGGCTCGACCGTCTGCATCAGCCCAAAGAGAACAAGGAATATCTCTGGAATATCATTGCGGTCGGCACGCTCAATGATTCCCCCGCAGTTGTTTCTGCTGCACTTTTTGTGAAAGTGCTTCAATCCGCCTTCATGGGAAAACAAGGAGATTCTTCGATGGTGATCCCGCACGAGGGACTCAGCGGCGTTCTGGTCGACGGAGCAGTGGACTATTTAGAAAGTCGGAATTGCGAAGTTCGAACAGGTACCTCGGTCGATCACGTTGTCATGGAAGGAGACATTGCCGCGAGCGTTCTCTTAAGTTCGGGGGACATCGTGTCGCCGCGCGCCATAGTTTCCGCCGTTCCGTACTTTGACCTGTCGAAGATATTCGGAACTGAAACAGGGCGGGCTTTTCCCGAGCGCGCCCTCGCTGATAAATTTATTTCTTCGCCGATCGTCACCATCTACCTCTGGTTTGACAGAAGTTTTATGGAAGAAGATTTCGCAGCGCTTCTTGGTTCACCGGTCCATTGGGTGTTCAATAAATCCAGGCTCCTCACGAAGAAAAACGGGAGCGTGGAATATCTCTCCCTCGTGATCAGCGGGGCGGCGAGTATTATCGATCGGGAAAAAGAAGAAATCGTAGCGCTGGGAATTTCCGAACTGGGCCGTTTTTATCCGGCGAGTGCGCAGGCAGCGCTTCTCCATTCGCTGGTCATCAAAGAAAAACGGGCGACATTTTCTCCCCGAGTCGGGACACAGGCGTACCGTCCGGCACACACGACGTCTCTTCGGAATTTATTTTTGGCGGGAGATTGGACGGACACGAAATTGCCGGCGACAATCGAAGGAGCGGCGCAAAGCGGCTATCGGTGCAGCGAACTGGTGCGGAAGTATCTCAATGCCTAGAAGCCATCTCAAAAACACTTATTTATGTCCTTCTCAAGGCACACTGAGAGATCATTGTCATTCTGAACCCTCGACGAGTCGTCTATCTGCGATTCTACGAATCGTAGATTCGTTGAACGACCCTACGGGTCATAGACCCGTAGGGAGTCGTCGACCGTCGTTTTTTAGACGGGGTGAATGCCGAAGGCATCTCCCAAAGGGATCGCTTCGCGACCTTCGGGAGAATCCATGACAATGATACACCTTGACTCTCCAGGGCTTTCGTGTCATGGAGGCTTCGCTCCGCTCAGCATGACATTTACGGCTGCTTTCTGCATAGAAACCATTTTTGAGATGGTTTCTAGTCTAAAAATAAAAGCGGCGGCACATGACTAGTGCCGTCACTCTTAACAAGCTTTTATCTTACCGCCAAGACGCCAAGCACGCCAATGGGTAATGAGCAAAATGGACAAAAGTACTCTTGGCGTCATCTGCGTCTTGACGGTAAGATAATGCAAGATTATTTTTTGTAGCGGTGCTAGAAAGGAATATTTCTCACAGAGGGAATAAGAGGCGGATCGTCGTTCCCTTTCCCATTTCCGTTTCGATTTCGATTTTCCCTTTGTGGTCGTCCATGACCTTTTTTACTATCGCCATTCCGAGGCCGGTGCCGTGCTTCTTTCCATATGTCACGAATGGCTCGAATATCTTCCGCTTCACTTCTTCCGGCATTCCCGTTCCAGTGTCTTTGAAATCGACCTTCACCATCCCGCCGGCTTCTTCCGTTGAGACCGCGAGCGTTCCTCCCGTCGGCATTGCGTCGGCTGCGTTGCTCGCGATGTTGTAGAAGACGCGGACAATCTTATCCTGGTCGACCTTCACATTCCCCTGGAAGTTAAGGCTCTTCTCAAGCTTGATATTTCGTTTCGTCAGATCCTTTTGGATGAACGCGAGGACGCCTTCCATCACTTCTCCGAACTCGGTCTCCTGGATGTTCGTCGCGCTTACGCCGCGGCTGAAGTCGAGAATTTCCTGCGCCATATTGACGAACCGGTCGACCTGGTGGATCATTTCGTCGGCGAGCTTTCCGGCCTCTTCGTTCCCCGATTTCTTCTTCATCACCTGCGCGTAGACCCTCAGGGTTCCCATCGGGTTCTTGATATCGTGAATGATCGTGCTGGCCATTCTCCCGACCGCGGAGAGCCGCTCGTTATTGACCATCTCCTGTGCGAGACGCGCGTTCTCGATGGCGATGGAGGCGTGGATAGAAAGGGCGTTGATGAATTCCTCGTCCTGAAAAGTGAACGGTCCTCCTTTTTTGTTCAGCATCTGGAAGACGCCGATGATCTTTCCGTCGCGGTCGCGCATCGGCATGCAAAGCATGTTGTTCGTCCGGTAGCCCGATTTCTTGTCAACCTCGGGGTTGAACCGGGAATCGTTATACGCATCGGGAATATTGATCGTTTCCCCCGTTTTCGCCACATAGCCGGACAATCCTTTGCCGATAGGGAGCCGTATCTCGATGACCTCAGACCCGCGCAGCGCCTTCGACCAGATCTCGGACTTCAGCTCGTCGACGAGGTACAGCGTTCCGCGGTCGGCAGCGATCGACTTGATCGCAGTTTCGAGAATAACGTCAAGGAGTTTATCGAGGTCGAGCGTGGAGTTGACCGACTTGGCCGCATCGATCAGCATGTTCAGCTTTTCGACCTGGGTCTTGGAGGACTCGAGACTCTTTTCCAGCTCCGACACGACGATCTCATCCGTCGAACGGAGGCGCCTGCTGATCGCCTTCAGTAGATTGAGCGCTACGATGTGATTCGTCTTGATCAGGTTGTCAAAGTCGTGGTTGCTGATGCCGGCAACGACGGTGTTTTCGAGCGCGGTCGTTCGCGCCGATCGGTCCAGGTCCTCGATCAGTTCCATCTCGCCGAAGAAATCCCCCTTGCCGAGAATGGCAAGCGGGGTCTCCAGCCCTGATTTCGTGATCTTGGAAATTTTCACTCTTCCGTCGAGGATCAGGAAAAGCCGTTCGCCGCGGGTATGTTCGTTGAAAATGACAGTGCCTGCGCTGAACGTTTCCTCTTTCAAGGTTTTGGAGATCTTCTGAAGATCGTTATCACTGATGTACTTGAAGAGGGAGTTCGATCGAAGATTCTCGATGGTCAGGTTCGTGTTTTCCATATTCGGCTTGTCGATCTACGGCGTGAAGTGGATGATCAGGAAAAATTCTATCTCTGCGGAAATTTACGTATTACGCTGTAGAGAGTCAAGGCGAGGGTGAATGCGGTAGTGGCCAACTTTGAGTTTGCTGCGAGAGGTGACGGACACCTCAGTCCAATAATCAGATTATGCCGAAGAGTCCATCAGGGTAAATCGGTAACGTGTCCGTCACCTTACCAAGCTTGAGCACTACCGTGAATGCAGTGTGAGCCCAATTTGTATGAATATCCTAGACTCCTCAGTCCCGTAATTCTGAACGAGCGAAGCCAGGTCAAAGCAGAAGAGTGCCGCAGCGCACAACAGTGATTGACCGTTTGACATTCTGGAAGAAAACTCTAACTTTCGTTAATTGTTATACCCCTCCTCAGATGAAAATGCTTATTCACAGATAATTTTCAACAGATCGTTCGGGCAATGAACGCGATTTGCTCTTTGGTTGCCACCATCGTCGCAATTTGATTATTCGATGCGATGGGCGGGCGATACCGAAGATGTTCATTATGCTCTTGCAGGACGCGAAGACACTTATTAATGGACTGCCGTTGCCGGCGTCTATGTACCAGGGAGATATTACTTGCAGCAGGAGTTTGACGGGAGGGTGCTTATCAAAAAGATGTTGTTGTAGTGATCTTTTATGTCGCTCATAATTAGTTTCTTTTACAAACACTATCTTACTTAGGAGGCTGCATGAAACGCTTGATTCTTTTTGTGGGTTCAGTTCTTTTACTCCTGCCGTTCGGCACCGTTGGGGCGCAAATTCTAAACGCGGGGTTCGAGTCGTGGACGAATGGAAACCCCGATAATTGGTTTACGAACAACGCTGCACCTCTTTACACAACGGTCACCCAGTCCACGGACGCTCATTCCGGTTCGTCCGCGTTGAAGGGGGCGACGGTGAGCTATTCGTCCGTCGTTCTTGCCCCGACAGTTGCCGCTGGCATTGCAGACCAGGGCTTCAGTGTCAGTGCCCGAATTTCTTCGATAACAGGGTATTATAAATTTACTCCGGTCGGGGGAGATTCACTTTACATCATTGTGGTCATGAATTCTGGAGTTACCGGTATTGGAGGAGGGCTTCTAGCGATAGGAACAACTGTTGCCGCCTACACGCAATTCACCGTCCCAATTATTTACACAACGGCCGATACTCCTGACAAAATAACCATTCAATTTAGTCTCAGACCCGGCTCGACTTCATACCATGTTGGAACGACTTACCTGATCGACGACCTCGCTTTGGGAAATGTAACTTCTGTCAAAGAGGATATGTCGTCCGTTCCGGCCGTCTTTAATCTCGAGCAGAACTATCCGAATCCTTTCAATCCATCAACAAACATTAAATTCACCGTGCCGGCGGACGGACAGGCGACGCTGAAGGTCTTCAACACGCTCGGCCAGGAAGTGGCAACGCTGTTCAACGGAGAAGTTGCAGCCGGCGTGATTCATCTAGCCCGATTCGACGCATCAAACCTTTCAAGCGGAATATACTTCTCGCAGTTGGAATTCGGCGGGAGGGTGCAGATCAAGAAGATGGTGTTGATGAAGTAGGCTGTCCCGATTTATTGTGTTGGATCAAAAGCCGCTCTTGAAAGAACGGCTTTTGATTCTGCTGGTCATCACATTACTTTTTATTACCTGTTGTCGCCGGCTCGCGCGGCTCATGGGGAGCCTGAAAAGAGATGATCGTTGTGTGAGTCTGTTTCAATACCTCCCGCACATGGTGTATGATACGGCTGCTCACTCTTGTCTACACGATGATGTTGCCGTCTTCGTAGGTTCTTTGAGTCGAGTCTTCGACTATGCGCGGACAACTCGGAAATTGTTGTTCAATTGTCACTCCAATTAGTGGAATAATGAATGGAATGGGCCGGAGGAACCGTATTAATACCCGGACATGTCGGCTAAGTAAAAATACTTGTTGCAATGAAGATGGCAAAAATCCATTGCAAGGATAACGAACCACGACGTACCGCTCCTTCTTAGCCTGCGTACGAGCTTGCGGGTTATCCCATACCTTGACCAAGTAGTGATCCTCGTATCGCCTCAATGTATGGGCAAAGCACACTGCCTCTGGATGGCTCAGTGATCGCAAATGGCAAACATTAGGTCTTTGCGAAGGAGGTTTTTATCTTGTTCCTTTTTCATTCTATAATTGCTTATGTCTAGAAATTCAAAGCAAGGGGAAATTCAAATTCAGGCACTTCCGTTCACTTTGACAATAGGGGTAAATAAGTGTATGTTGCAATTGTAGGACACTTCTCATTCAGGATCAGATTCTCTTTTTCTGGCTGTGCGGCCACAGTTCTCCCTCTGGCCACCCATCTATTAGAAGACCATCCCTGACGTTACTCCCCTCATGGATAGATTTTTGCCATCTTCATAGCAATATATTTTTTGGATGCCTAAAAGCCCGGGTATTGACATGGTATCTCGGTGCGTTCCTTTCACTATTTCACCAACTGGAGTGACAATTGAACAACAATTTCCGAGTTGTCCGGCATCGTCGAAGGCTTGACTCATCGAGCGTTTTCCTTATTGTGGCGTGCTGCCTTTTCACATTGACAATTCCCTTACATGCGCAATGGATCAAATCCAGTTTGCCGTCAGGATCGACGTATGTCTATTCGATTGTTGCAAGAGGCTCAAACATCTTCGCAGGTACGTGGGGCGGCGCCCCCGGGAGTAACGTTTATCTTTCGTCCGATGATGCAAGTACTTGGACGATGGTCGATTCCGCCTCAGGACCACTTTGGGTCAACGCTCTTGCCTTGAGCGGCTCAAACATATTTGCTGGCACGTACGGAGGCGGAATCTCCATTTCCCAGGACAATGGTGCATCATGGGCTGCGGTTGACAGCGGCTTAACGGATTCAACGGGATCGAATGTCTTATCACTCGCCGTGAGCGGTTCAAATATTTTCGCTGCCATCGGCGGCAATTCATTGGGTACTCATGGAGGCGACGTTTTTCTATCCACGAATAACGGAGCAAGCTGGACTCCGGCCGATTCCGGCTTGCCCGACCGTACCAATGGCAACAATACTATTTTTTCCCTTGCTGCCAACGGGTCGAATATTTTTGCGACGACCGGCGAAATGTCCGGTTTTACAGTCTATCGGTCCACGAACAACGGCGCCAACTGGACGGGCATTGATTCAAACATGACAAATTACAGCGGCGTTCGTTCTATTGCAGTAAGCGGATCAAATGTCTTTGCGGGAACTGACATAGGCGATATTCTATTCTCCACCAACGAAGGGGCCAGCTGGGCTGCAATCGACTCCGGTTTGGCAGGCGGCGTTTACGCAATTCAACCGCTGAATAGTTCGAATGTTTTTGTTGGAACTGCCTCCGGCGGTGACGGCGGTCGTGTCTACCTCCTCACGAACCACGGCGGCTTCTGGGATACGGTCAATACTGGCCTGAGGACGTCATACGTCTTATCCCTCGTGGTGGATAGCGGGTACCTGTATGCCGCGACGTATGGAGGCGAGGGGGCGGCCGGCGATACGGGAGCGGGAGTGTGGAGGCGGCCGTTAGTCGAGATGACTACCGCCGTAAAGGTACATCAAATTGAAAAACCGGCTTCCTTTTCGCTTTCACAGAATTATCCCAACCCTTTCAACCCTTCAACAATTATTCAATTCACGGTGCCGTACAACGGCCGCGCGGTACTACGAGTATTCAACCTGCTCGGACAGGAAGTGGCAAGGCTGTACGATGGAATTGCAGCAACTGGTGAATTTCATCAGGCAACATTCGATGCGTCGCACCTGGCGAGCGGAGTATATTTCTCTCGGCTGGAGTTTGACGGAAAGCAAACCATGAAGAAGATGCTGCTGTTGAAGTAGCTCTCCGTATTTACTGATTACTTAGAAGCCGCTCTTTTCAGAGCGGCTTTTCTTCTTTTTTAGAGAGGCTTATCGTTGGACCTTGCCGGTTCGCGCGGCTCGTGTGGAGCCTGGAAGGAGATAATCGTTGCATGGGCTTGTTTTAGTACTTCCCGCACATGGTGTATGTTGCGGCTGCTCACTTTTGCCTTCACGATGATGTTGCCGTCCTCGTAGGTTCTTTCTTCGATCTCCGCGAGGTCGTGGAGTGTGGAGAGTAATTTATGCTCGGTATGTCCGATGGAAAACGTCAGCTCGATGCGCGAATGGTGGATCATCTTCAGGATCATGTCCTTCAGCCCGAGGAGATTTATTCCCCGCTCGGCGGAAATGAACACCGACGGCGTAAATTGCTGCTGCAGCTCCGGCAGATGTTCCCGGTCCTGCAGCGCATCGATCTTGTTGAAGACGTAGAGCGTCGGTTTGCCCGCCACACCCAATTCCTCGAGCGTGGAGATGACGACCCGTATCTGTTCGTCGAACTTTGGATGGCAGACGTCAATCACGTGGAGGAGGATGTCGGCTTCCACAACTTCTTCGAGCGTTCCCTTAAATGACGCGACAAGATGATGCGGCAGCTTGCGGATGAAACCGACCGTATCCGAGAGAAGGATGTTGGTGGACGGTGAGAGGGCGGCGGTGCGCGTTGTTGTGTCGAGCGTTGCAAAAAGGCGGTTCTCGACAAACACTTTCGAATCGGTGAGCGCATTGAGCAGCGTCGACTTGCCGGCGTTCGTATAACCGACGAGCGAAACGTTAACAAAATCCTTCCTTCCGCTCCGCCGGGTTTGGCGCTGCTGTCCGATCTTCGCAAGCTTTTCTTCAAGGTGTGAAATCCGCTGGCGGATCATTCGGCGGTCCGTTTCTATCTGCGTCTCGCCGGGACCCTTCGTTCCGATTCCTCCAAACTGTTTCGATAGATGCGTCCACGCCCGTGTGAGGCGCGGGAGGAGGTATTGAAGCTGGGCGAGTTCAACCTGAGTCTTCGCTTCGTTCGTTTTCGCCCTGCTCGCAAAGATATCGAGGATCAATCCGCTGCGGTCGAGTATCTTCCTGTTGATAGTCGTCTCCAGGTTGCGCACCTGGGCAGGAGAGAGGTCGTCGTCGAAGATCACGCTTGCGATGTCGTCGTCTTCAACCAGCTTTGCGATCTCCTCGACCTTTCCTTTCCCGATATAGAATGCCGGGTCGACCTTGTTCCGATCCTGCATGATCCTGTGGATAACGGTTGCTCCGGCAGTATCGGCAAGGAGCGTGAGCTCGTCGAGGTACTCTTCTGCCTGCTGTTTGTGGATGTTCCGGGTCACCACCCCCACAACGATCGCGCGTTCTTTTTGTTCTTTAATTAGATCGATCATATGTACTCCACTTCTGAGGCACAAAGACGCACTATTACGTCCAATCTTGTTTTGATTCCCGGGCAACGATCATCTCCGCCAACGCGGTCAAGATCGCGGCGATGAGAAAATAATTCCACAATTCCACGCCGAATCTGCTCTGGAGAACGACGGAGCTCAGCGATTCGGTATTGTTTACGGTCGTCACTGCGCTTCGTTCGAGCCCGTACTTCCGAGCCATCGTAAGCAGCTCATCGGAACCGGTCCGGTCGGCGACTGACTCAGCAGGTTCGACGTTCACCGTGATCTGAACCAGCGTGTCCCTCTCCCGCACTACGGAATAAATTCCCGGAATCGTTGCGTTGTCGAACGTTATCCCCGCTGACGCGGCGGAAGACAGGGCGGCGTTCGCATGGACGAGAGTTTCCTTCCCCTCCGGGTCGAGAATCCGGAGGTTCGGGGAGGGCGATCCGGCGCCGCTCCTCTTGCCCAGCCGCGAGAGAGGAAGATCGATTCGATCTCCGACGGCTGAGGAAGGAGAAGCGAGAAGTGAACTGCCTCCCGAATTCGCGTAAAGGATCGTTTGATACAGCAACGGGACAAATATTCCCCTGAGCGGGAAATCGGACCAATCGGTTGTGGCTGCGACGGCGAATCCCAGCACGCGTGAAGAACCTTTTCCGGCGAAAGCAGCACTGGATATTTTTTCCCAGAGGAACGGAGTTCCGTCAGAAAGGGAGATGATCGCACGGATTTCTCTTCCCGAAACAAACCGGACCGATGTATTTATTTTCGGTGATTCGATGGAGCTTTGTGTTTTTTGAATCCCCGGCGCTGATTCGAACATGCCCTGAAAGACAGGGTGGCCGAGATCAATTTTCTCGAACGAGAGATACCCCCCGGGGGATTTCTCTTTTTCAAACGGCATGAGCGATGGGAGTCCGAGTTTCGGCAGCAGGAACGAGTTGTATTGATCGACGTTGAGCAGACCGCCGGGAATCAAAATAATCCCGCCTCCCTGGGAAACGAATTCGTTGAGCTGATCGGCTTGCAACGGGGACAGTGAGGCGACGTTTGAGAGAACCACGACGTCGGCGTGGAGGAGCGCCGAATAGGTCAACTGCTGCGGCGAAAGCTCGGTTAACGCGATCGGGGTTGAAGTCTCATCTTCATTATGCGCCGTGAGCGCAAGACGGATGTACGAGGAGCTTTTTAGGTCCGATGACGAAAGAAGTACCGCAACCTGCGCCGGCACATCGACCGTGAAATAGCGCCTGTTGTCGCCGTCGAAAGAATCCTCCTCCAGTTCAACGCGGCCTGACACAAATCCGGGCCGCAGAGGAGTCGCCGTGAAATCGACGAACGCATGCTGGCCTCCCGCGACTGTCACACTCTTCTGCATTATCCGCATGCCGTCCAAAAAGAGATTCACCAGATGATTTTCTACGGGCCTCGTTCCATAATTCCACACGTCGGCCCGTATCGTAAACGGTTTTCCTTTTTGAAAGAGCGTTGGGGGGATCTCGACGTTTGCGATACCGATATTCTCAATCGGCTGGCCGGAAAGGGGAATGAAAAAAAACCGAACGTTGGGGTCGAAAAGTCTCGCCCCTTTCTCCGAACTTCCAGCTTTTCGTTGGTCGAGAACGGTCGTCTTCTGGTTGTCGGTGAAAACGTAAATCTCCTTGTTAAAATTTTTTGATTGCTGAAGGAGATGCGAGGCAAGCCGGAGTGCTTCCTCTACCGTGCGATGTTTGTAGCTTACCTCCGTATGCTGGATGATTTCCCGAATGCGCTGGATGTCATGAGTCGGTTCTGCGATCGCAGCGCGGGGAAGGTCCGAAAGCCGAATGATCATCGCGTCGTCCCCTTCTTTCAGCATATCGGCAAGGCCGATGGCGGCGGACTGAGCCTGCTTCAGGTATGGACCGCGGTCGCCCCGAAGCGACATGCTGTAGGAATCGTCGAGGATGATCACGATGGAGGTTCTGGCATGAGCGCCAAGGCCGGCAAGCGTTCCTTTTAATGCCGGTCGGGAGAAGGCAATGACAACGAAAATGATAATGAGCGTCCGAAGCAAGAGAAGGAGCCACTGGCGGATCTTTACCTTCCGCATTTTGCTCTTGTGCAATTCCTTAAGGAACGTGAGCGTGCTGAATTCGATCGTCCGGAGTTTTCGGACGTTCAACAGATGAAGAATAATCGGAATGCCTGCCGCTGCCAGGCCGAACAGCACAAACGGGTTAAGGAAGGTCATCGCGTCCGTTACTGGTGGAAGCCGAACGCCGGGAGGAGGGTTTCGCACCTCCAATGCCTTGCGGCGCTCGCTGCTATTGATAATTTTTAATGTTCAGCAAAATGAAATATCGCGATTGCGATTTGATTTAGCAACTGCATTCCGGGACGCGGGATCCTCAGTACTCCTTTGGTGTTCTCTCCGTTCAGGACGACACGGTGTGGTGATATCCAATAGCATTGTGTTCTGGCACAGCTCCCTCATTGTCATTCTGAGGATCCCGATGTTTCTCGTCGGGAGACGAAGAATTTTTCAGGCGGCATAGACCCTCCCGAAGGTCGCGAAGCGATCCCTTTGGGAGATGCCTTCGGCATTCGCTACGCTCAGGGTGACATGTGGTTGTTGGTGCCCTCGCTATTCTCAATCGCTCAGCTGCATCATTGTCATTCTGACCCCGTCGCTTTGTGGCGGGTGAAGAATCTTTCTAACGGCGTAGACCATTCGTTTCACTCAGGGTGACATGTAGTGCTTGGTGCCCTCACCAGTATCAGGATACATCCCCATCATTGTCATTCTGAACGAAGCGAAGCGGAGTGAAGAATCTTTAGGGCAGGATAGACCCTCCCGAAGGTCGCGAAGCGATCCCTTTGGGAGATGCCTTCGGCATTCGGTACGCTCAGGGTAACGTGTGGACATTGATTCCTGAAAATTCTTAAAGAACACAACCACATTACCATAGAATGTCGATATGTCCACTCAACGAATTCTTTTGTTTGACTCTGCAGTGAATTAATCACATATTCACCGCAGCAGTGTCTGCCGTCGGTTGACACTCAATTAGGAATCTGCGGCAGGGACTCTCAAACTCCGCAATCGGCAATTCGATGAGAAGTTCGACCGATGCGGAAAAAACGAAATGCAAAATGACAACCGTTCGCACCTGCTAAGGAGTATAGTATGAAAACGATGGTCGGACAACTTTGGAAGCTTGGACTTATCACCCTGACCGGCGTTCTGGGAAGCATTACGGTCGGACTTATTATGCACGGCACTGAAGTTTTCAATTACAAGGATATTTATTTTGCGTATGTCGCATTTGGTTTGACCGGCGCGTTCATCTTTGCGTTCTATCATGTCAGGGGATTGTCGGAAGCGATCACGGCGGCTGTGTGCACGAGCGCGATTCAGTTCATCGTCGCGACGTCATCGATGCCCGTGCTTTATTCCGGCTTCTGGTCGTTCGGCGTGAACCTGCCCGTCGTGTGGCTCGCGTTCATTTTCGAGCGAAGGCTGGCTCAATTCACGTGGGGAAAATTCATCATCATCGGACTGGTCTACGGCACCACGTTTGTCTTGCTGACGATGATCGTGGGAGTGCTTCAGAATGTCTCGGCCATGCCGCCGACGGTGTTCCGCGATAACTTTCTCGACGGACTTCTCATCGGCACGGGAGTGGGACTTGGAGTGCAGGCGGGCGAAGCGTACATCCATTCGCTGCAAAAAACTTCCGCCTAATTGCAGCTTGTAGGGTTACGGTAGAAATTCTGGGCCAGGTCTTGAGAAGGATCTCATATCCCGAACATCTTCAATCATTCGCCATGAGACGGCCGACACCCTTTTCACCGGCCGGTGGCGCGGTTGATCTATTTTCTTACGATGATCTTCTTCGTCATGAGACGATTGTTTGACTTGGATAACTCCGTCGTCGGTTTATACGTCAAAAAATCGTCGATTGAAGTATAGAACATTCCGCTGAGAGTCGTGACCCATACCTTGTCGCCATATTGATTGATGGAAGTGATTTCATTAGTTTCCAATCCGCTGTTCTCGAGTTCCTTCACAACACCGGTCGTAAAATCCGCTCGAAAGATCTGACTGTAAACATAGAAATAGATCTCATTCCCGATATGAAACGACTTTGCCTCTCCTGAAGGAAAATCAGACGCAAAGAGGGTCCAATTTTCGCCATCATCAACAGAGCGGAACAGGTCGGAGAAATAGGTTAGCGTGTATAATGTATCGTGATAGGTAAACACATCGGAGAGGTAACCATTCACCTGGGAGAGCATTCGATAGGTACCGTTGGGGTACACGATGTAATTGCCGTTGCCTGCTGAAACGAAGAACCTGTCCTTATACGATGCAATAAGAGCCACGTAATTAATATACTGATCGTTGCCCTGCAACGTAATTTTTGTAAGCTTTGGCGAGAAGTTAGAAAGAAGCCTTCCGGAGGTCGGAGTGTATGAAGCATTCATTTCGATAATGCAGAATGAGGAAGCTCCGCCTGTGTCTAATACAGCCGAAAGGAACTGCCCTTGATTGTTGAACGCTCCTATGGGGTTTGAATAAAAGTTCGGGTATGCAGCTGCTTTTGGCGAATAAGAAGTGTCCAAATCGTGCAGGATGATCCTCCAAAAAAATGGCTGGGATTCTGTCATATCTCCCCGCGCATAGAACGGTGATAAGAAAACATACTGCGCTCCATTGGTTCCATTATAGACCCAATAACTTCCAGAGCAGACTGGTTTATTGATCATTGATTCCAACTCAACAAGGACCTTCAGGCTCGGACTCAAACTGGTTGAATCGACGATTGAAATGCTGTTAAATCCAGCCACAGTGAATGAATCGTTCGAGACATAACCGTTGAGCAGGATTTTGTCTGATCGGTAATAGTTCGCGTCCAGCTGCCACACTGATTCGGTGGATGCCGTTTGGGTAGGCGCCGGAGCGTTCTTCTTGCAGCCGGAACAGTACATCCCTCCAAGCATCATCCCCACAACAATGATCGCCCGGGTACCGAGAATGTAATATGAGTGCTTGTGCTGGTTCATTTGTTTTCCTCAATCGTGTCTTCTGGATATACTTGCCGAAGGGATCGCATACGTACCGATGGAATGTACCCGGAGTGTTTGAGCATTAGCATTGATGCTCCTGGTGAGAATACCGCTTGGCGGTTGTTCGAATGAGGTTATCTTACAATCCGGAGTAAACGCAATCCAAGTAAGGAATGTATGGCGTCGATTATACTTCAACAGACATTTCCCGCGTGGAAAAAACTGGAGGGTGTGCCCGGCAGGTTTCTGAACGCCCCCTCGCAATTCCGTTGATTGCATCGGCGGAAAACTACTGCAATTCAAAACAAAATGCAAATTTGGCGGGGGTCAGAAATAGAAAACCCGGACGATGAGTCCGGGCTTCATTGGAAATAAAGCTGCTCTTTGCGTTATTTCAACAGCAGCATCTTCTTCATTTGCATTTTCCCGCCAAACTCCAGCCGCGAGAAATAAATTCCGCTTGCAAAGTTTGACGCGTTGAATTCGACCTGATGGCTGATCCCCGCCGAAGTTTCACTATTGAACAACGTTGCGACTTCCTGTCCGAGGATGTTAAACACTTTCAGTAGTGCGCGGCCGTTCGAAGGAACCGTGAACTGAATGATCGTCGTCGGGTTGAACGGATTGGGGTAATTCTGCTGAAGTTGAAAAGATTCCGGAAGAGACCCGCCGCCGGGCCGAACATCCGACAATGTTCCGCCGCCGGAAATATTTTGCGCGTACAGATCCGGATAAACGTTGCCGTTTCCGTTCGTGCGGTAGTCGTCCCAGATGATCACTGCGCCATTGCCGGGATACGCTACGATGCTCGGACTGTTCTGATTGTTCGCCGCGCTTGAAACGGCAATTCCGTCCGTTGTCCATTGGGGTGCGCCGCTTGCGTTCATCCGCTGCGCGTAAATATCCTGGTTGGCCCCGTTGTTGCGATTGTCTTCCCATGTAATGATCGCCCCGCCGTTTCCATCGGAGACTATTCTCGGATTTTCCTGGGGAGCGGTGTTGGTACAGACGTTCGCACCCGTGTCGGTCCACTGACGCTGCCCGGTTCCGTTGACGCGCTGTGCAAAGATATTGTCGCTGCCGCCGATGCCTCCCCCTCTCGACTCCTCCCAGGTGAAAATGCCGCCCCCCGATCCATCAGCGGCCATGGTGAGAGAATTTACCGCGTTCTTGTTCGCTGTTAATGCTAGGCCGTTCGCCATCCATTGGACCGCTCCGTTAGCGTTCACTCTCTGAGCATATCCCAGGTACTGCGCGCTGTCTCTGAAATCTTCCCATGCGATCACTGCTCCGCCCAATCCGTCCTTTGCGATTTGCGGATAGTTTTGCAGTTTCGCCGCACTTGAAATCACAACACCGTTCGCCGCCCACTTTGCCGATCCCGACGGGTCGACGCGCTGGGCGTAGATATCGGCCAAGTCTCCCGTTGCAGCATTCCGATCATCAGTCCACGTCAGGATGACCCCGCCGGAGTCGTCGGAACAGATCCGTGTATCGGTTGCACCATAGACACCATCGACGATCGTACTCCAGGCGAGGGCACCGGTTGAGTCGATCCTCATGAGGACAAGTCCAAACGCGTCGTCCCAGGAAACGTGAGACCCGTTGTGGCCATCGCTGAGCATCTGAGGATTGTCCGGCTGACGAAAACTCAAGCCCACGGTAAATGATGCGGTGATGTTTATACCGTTGGAGATCCATAGGACCGCTCCGGCTGAAGAAACGTGCTGGCCGTAGATATTAGGCAGCGTATTGTCCGGCCTGCTGTCCCCCCACGTTACAAAAACGCCGCCGTTTCCATCGAGCGCAATGGAAGGCTTCTCGAACGTTTGCTGTATCGAGTCCACACAAATGCCGCCTAATCCCCACGGCAGCGTTCCCGATGCTGTAATCTTTTGAACGTACACTCCGCCTTTGGAATTGGACGACCCGTCGTACCATGTCAGATAGGTATTTCCCGACCCATCGCTGATAACATCGAGATCGTACCGCCCGGATTTACCGACGGCAAGGGGAGTATTGACGGCGGGGTTGTTCGACCATTGAGCATGAACATCGAGGCTCAACGCAAACAGAAGCGCAAGAACAATTGGAACAGATTTTTTCATGCAGTGCTCCTTATGAAATTATGATGTACGTGGTGTGTTGGAAAACAATATCACAATAATAGCATTGCCTCATTCGTCCTCCGTCCATATCAGATCATTGACCCACTATCACACTAATGCAGGAAATAGCTTTCCGGCAGTGGGTTGTTCATGGTCTCGCTGTCAATGATTCGATGAACGCCTCGGAGGGGGTGATGCTCGCAGTCTGCTCAATAGTGCCATTCACTGGGCTTCGTCTGTAACTCTTTGCATTGCGACGGGTCCAGAATAGAATTCCCGGTATCGAATATTTTTTTAGAAGTTAGAGAATTGCAGCGATTGTCCCAAATAACAGGCGCCGATTTCCATTTCGCAGCCGCCGCAATAATTATGAACACATCGTTACGGCGGCTAGTTTCCGTTGCATGATGTAATTTATTTCAGTAGCAGCATCTTCTTTAGCTGCATTCTGCCGTCGAACTCCAGTCGCGAGAAATATATTCCGCTGGCCAGCCGAGATGCGTCGAACGTTGTTTGATGATATTCCCCGGCCTTTGCGATTCCATCAAAAAGCGTTGCCGTTTCCTGGCCGAGAACATTGAACACTTTCAATACCGCACGTCCGTCGGCCGGCACGGTGAACTGGATATTTGTTGACGGATTGAACGGGTTTGGAAAGTTCTGGTCCAACGCAAGAACTTTCGGTACACCGATGGATACCTGGGCAGATACAGAATATGTGAACGCACCGTCATGGTCGATCTGCTTCAATCGGTAAGAATAGGTGGCGGCGCCTCCGACATTGTCCGCGTATGAATAGGTGTGCGGAGCGTTGCTCGTGCCGTTTCCTTCCACGAATCCGATCTTTCCCCAACTTGCCGCCGATCGCTGATTGCTGTTGACGGCTTGCCGTTGTACTTCGAATCCCGCGTTGTTCACTTCGGTCGCCGTTTTCCATTCGAGCGCGGCTGCGCCGTTTTCAGCTGTTGCAGTAAATGAAGTAAGCTCGACCGGAAGCGCGGCGCTGACGGCATTGCGTATAACTGAAACCGTATCGTTGAAATAGTTCGTGACTGCAATATCCGGTTTGCCGTCCCCGTCCAGATCGCCGACGGCAATCGCATAAGGAGCTTGCCCTACCTTAAAATTTACATTGGGGGCGAAAGAACCGGAAGTAATGGAGCCGGGCGAGCTAATGTTTCTGAAAACAGACACTGTGTAGTGATTAAGATTCACAGAAACGATATCTGGTTTTCCATCGCCGTTGATATCGGCCACGGCTACGCCGTACGGATCCCCATCGGAGAAGAGGGTTACCCTGGGGGCGAATGAGCTTGCACCAATCGTGTCGGGTATGCTCGTGTTTCTAAAGATCGAAAGCGTTCCCCATGTGGTATTTGAAACAACGAGATCCGGTTTACCGTCTCCATCCAGATCTGAGACAGCGACATATGTGGGATATCTATCTGTATAGAAGTTGAAGGCAAAAGCAAAGGAGGTGTCGGTGATGGTCCCGGCTATGCTTTTGTTCCGTAACACCGAGACGTATCCGCTATCATAGAAAATATTGCTGTTCGTAACGATGATATCCGGCTTGCCGTCTCCATCGATATCGCCGACGGCAACGCCGAATGGTTGATACCCTGTTGGATAATCGACCCTGGTCGCAAACGAGCTCGATGTAATGGAACCTGCAACGGCGGTATTTCTGAAGACCGATGCGGAATTGCTTCCATAGTTCGCGACAATTAAATCCGGTTTGCCGTCTCCATCCATGTCTCCAATGACGACATTGTAAGGACCTTCAGCAGTGTTGAATTCGACCTGGGTGTCGAACGAGATGGAGCCGGGAGTGCTGGTATTCCTTAACACCGAGAGGGTCCATATTCCGTAGTTTGCGACAACGAGATCCGGTTTGCCGTCTCCATCAATATCGCCGGCGGCAACAGAGAACGGGTGGTTGTCCACAAAGAAGTTTACCGGGGCTGCAAACGATCCCGCATTTATGGAACCCGATGAGCTTGTATTTCTGTAGACGGAGAGACTTTCGCTGAGCGCGTTGCACACGATGAGGTCCGGTTTTCCGTCGCCGTCGATATCGCAAATGGTGATACCCTGGTTCTGATTCGAGGTTGTCTGGAAGACGACAGGCAGTGCGAACGAAGTTGTGTCGATGATGTGTGAACCTGAGAACGTCACGTCAAACGGCGCGGCAGAGTACGCTGTGAGTCCGTTTACAGAGACCGAGATCGGTTGATAGGTCGCTCCGGACGGGACGGTAACCGACAACTGCGTCGGGGATGCGAAAGTTACGTTTGCTCGTACAGCGCCAAAATAGACTGTATCGAACGCTGCTGACGCGCTGAAGTTTGAACCGTAAATGGTCACTGATGTGCCGACTCCTCCCGAGGTATTTGAAAGGGATGTGATCGTCGGGACTCCTGCAGCAGCAACGCACTCAATAAAAAAAGTAAGAAGAATAATTATTCCGCTGATTTTGATCCCGCTTGTGCTTTTGTCCGCTGTCGTTGTCATTCTGGACCTTGTGAAAATGAATGAAATTTCGCCGATAAATTGCGAGGGTGATGAGGAGCGGAATAAGAACTTTTTCCGTTTTAAGATACTGTGATGGAGCTTTCATCAGAAAAATGACCCGCAAACCCGAAATGACCGGCAAAGTACTTGTTGGAAGTTGAAACGAAGTATCTTCACCGGCGAATCGTTGTCCACAAAAACATTGCCGGGGCAGACCACAAAGAAATTGCCATGATATGCCCCGGCTTGAACTACACAGAGAGAAGTTGTTCGATCTATTTCAGCAGCAGCATCTTCCTTACCTGCATTCTTCCGCCAAACTCCAGCCGCGAGAAATAAATGCCGCTTGCCAGCCGCGATGCGTCGAATGTCGCCTGGTGATATTCCCCGGCTCCCGCCGCTCCATCGAACAATGTTGCTACTTCCTGCCCGAGGATGTTGAAGACTTTGAGCACTGCGCGACCATTAGAAGGCACCGTGAATTGAATCACTGTGGACGGGTTGAATGGATTCGGATAGTTTTGCGAGAGGGCAAACACTGCGGGTACCTCGCTGCTGCTCTGCTTAACGCCGGTGGTCAACCCGGACAACGGAGCGAGCCAAACGCTGTTGCCATTGGTCCCGGCAAAAAGATCGGTGCCGTTGGTCGCCAGGGCTTCGACAACCAAATTTGTGAGGCCGGAGTTCTCCTGATTCCAGCTTGTCCCGTTGTTGGAGGAGGCAAAAATGCCGCCGCCGCTGGTCGCAGCATAGAGATTCGTTCCGCTGACGGCGAGAGAGGTAAGGTTCAGATTCGTGAGACCGGAATTCACTGCGGTCCAGCTCGTGCCGTTGTTGCTTGAAAGAAAGACGCCATGGCCTGAAGTTCCGGCGAAGAGATTTGACCCGATCATAGCAAATGCATAGACATACGATCCGCTGTCGATGCCGGAGCTTTTTGGAATCCAGGTCGCCCCGTTGTTGGTCGAAAGAAGAACGCCGTACCCTGCCGACCCGGCAAAGATGTTTGAGCCGCTCACCGCGAACGCGGTGATCGTTGTATCGAAGAGACCGGAGGAGTTCCAGCTTCCCCCGTTGTCGGTAGAGAGGTAGACGCTATTCCCCTCAACATACGCGAAAACATTCGACCCACTGACGGCAATCGCGGATATGTTGTTATATGAAGCACCAAAGAAATTCTGGGGCAAGCCGGTATTCGATGCATCCCAGGTTGCGCCGTTATTTGTGGAACGCAAGACGCCGCTGCTGTTAGTCGCGGCATAAACGTTCGAGCCGCTGACGGCGAAAGCGGAGATTCCATCGTTGATGACAGTACCGGTTGGATTCCAGCTAGTGCCGTTGTCCGTGGAAATGAAGGCACCGCTTCCGGATGTTCCGGCGAAAAGGTCCGCACCGATAAACGACAATGCAGATACTCCCAGCAATGGAATGCCTTGACTGACAGACGTCCAGCTCGTGCCGTTATCCGTGGAATGAAAGACGCCCTGCCCGCCGGTCCCGGCAAAGATGTTGCTCCCGATGACTGCGAGAGAGTTGGCATTTCCGCTCATTCCTGTATTTGCCATGCTCCAGGTTGTCCCGTTATCCGTGGTAAGCAGGATCCCCGCATCCGTGCCGGCAAAGAGATTCGGACCGCTGAAGGCAAGCGATTTGTAAACACGGTAAAAGGTGAAACTGGTGGGCGGAGTGACCGATGTCCAGCTTGTTCCGTTGTTCGTTGAGAGAAAGATGCCTACGTCAGTCCCTGCGAAAAGGTTCGAGCCGCTGACAGCAAACGAGAAGATGTATTTGTTGGTGAGACCCGAATCAACCGCAGTCCAGTTTGCTCCGTTGTTTGTGGAACGGAAAATGCCGTTATCGGTCCCGACAAAAATTGTTGATCCGACAGCAGCCATTGCCTGGTAGCTCTTATCGGTCAAACCCGTATCGCCGGCTGCGGTCCAGCTCGCTCCGTTGTTCGTGGAAAGGAAGGTGCCGGTATAGTTGTCGCCGGCAAAGAGGTTAGACCCGGCTGCTAACAATGCATTGGCTCCTCCCGCCAAACCTGTGTTGACGGCCGTCCAACTCGTGCCGTTGTTCGTGGAAAGAAAGACACCACCTCCATAGACGTCCACGAAGAGATTGGACCCGCTCGCAACCAGTGAAGAAACTCCCAGATTGTTCTCTAAGGGCAATCCGGAGTTGACGGCCGTCCAGCTGGTTCCGTTGTTCGTGGAGAGAAAAACGCCTCCCTGAGTTCCGGCGAAAAGGTTCGTACCGATGACAGCGAAATACGAAATGCCTCCTCCCCCCGGTCCGCTGGTCTGCGTCCATTGGGCGTTAGATGAATTGATGTCGCAAACGATCGCAAACATTAGCAACAACGATCGGAAAAGATTTTTCATGGATGTATTTCCTTCCATCTAGTGATAAAAGAATGTCTCTTTATTAGCATCATGCGTAGTCGAGTCTCTTCTTCTTGCATTCGGACAAATCCTGAACACATGATATCGAATGATCATTGTGCAAGGAGCGGCAATTGACTTATTCTTTACTCGGGTTTTGGCAAAAGATGCCGGCTCTACGCAGAATGCGTGCGAGGCCGTCAATTCCTACGGGGAGGGACCTACGTGAATAATACCATAGACCCAAGAGTCTTACAACTGCATATCTATGTAGTTTTCTTAAGGCGAGCGGAATATGTGACGCAGGTCAGAGATTCCGGATCGAAGGGATACGGCTATCGGATTGAAGCATCTCATGGAGTACAACGGAGTGCCGAGAGGGGGATTTGAACCCCCAATGCCTTACGGCGCTAGCTCCTAAGGCTAGTGTGTCTGCCAATTCCACCATCTCGGCAATGGATTTTCTTTTTGAAAATACTGAAATCCTGAACGAATATCAATTTTGCTCTTATGCTCGCTAGACCCTCCCGAAGGTCGCGAAGCGATCCCTTTGGGAGATGCCTTCGGCATTCGCTCCGCTCAGGAGGATATGTAATTGTTGGCGGCTTCGTTGTTCACCTCGTTCCCAACGTCCTCGTTGGGAACGGAGCACTAGGAAGCTCTGCTTCATTATTTTTTGAATGAAAAGGACAAAGCGTTCCCAAACAGAGTTTGGGAACGAGAAACGAAGCGAAGCGGAGTGAAAATCCTGAAGGAATATCGATTTTACTCTTATGCTCTATAGACCGTTCGTCGCGCTCAGGGTAACATGTAGCTGCGTGAGATCCCAATAAAAAAAGGGACGCTCATCGCGTCCCTTCTGAACTCAGCACAAAGTGCGTAACCGCAAAGAGCCCTACTGCCAAAGCGCGTTGAAACTCTTCCACGCTTTGTATGGGATCATCGGAATATTTTTGCCGTCAGCTGATTTGCCCAGCGTTTGTACCGTCGGCAGCCCCGGCAAATTGTTGATGTTAACATACGGCACGTGCATGCCGAAACTCGCGTTCATCGTCTTGATGTACTGATTCGCGAGGATTCCGTATCCTTTTGAAGTGGGATGCACACCGTCGAGACTGAACAATCCTCCCGAAACGTAATCGGTCTTAAACGTCTCGCCATTGACGGTAACGCCATGTGCCTTCACGCCGTTAAAGAAGGCGTTAAAGTCGACAACCGCTGCATTATTCGTTGCGGCAATCGCGGCTATAGATCCGTTAAACGCAGAGATAGCTTGTTCGGTTGTCGCTTGTTCGGCAGAGTCGAGCACGAGCGCATCCGGAAATGGATTCTGCGGATGAAATCCGAACGGCTTCGTTGTGTCGATCCCCGCTGCTTGATAACTTGCGTAAAGGTTCGCAAACGGTATTCCCTGGGATGCCGCGAGGTCTCTGTACCATTGACCCGTCGGGTGGCCAAGGAGCAGTGCGTATGGACCTGCCTCCAGAGTGATCAATGGATCGGACTGTGGATGGGTGAAGTTGGTATATGATGTCGCTACGACTTCACCACTTTTTTCATAGAAAAGTCCTACGACCGCCGAGTTGGCTGCCATTGCGCCTTTAACTCCCGCAGCAACCTGAGGTCCGATTGTTGTGAAAAATGGAATCGCCTTCACATCAGGTATATTGCCTACAAGGATCTTCGCATGCGGCAGGGCCGCGCGAAGAGCGCCGATGGAAGCGCCGTACAATTGTTGAAATGTTGTAGCGGGTGTCGGGCCGACTGTCCCGACAATATTCTTTGATGTTCCGCCGCTTGTCGCATAACCGAGGACGTCGTTGTTTCCAAGCCAGAATGTGACGAGGTCGGGGCTGAGGGCTACCGCTTGCGCGAGGATGCTCGCGCCGAACGGGGGATTGCTTCGAAGTACTAGTTGGAAGAAAGCGTTATTGCGGGCAGCTGCTTTCGAAGCGATATTCGTCGTATCCAGAAAATCATAAATAATGGCGCCGGGAATTCCGAGGTTGTCATACTGCCGGGCGAGTGCCAGGTTTTCCGGTACGCCGGCGGGCTCGCCAATGGGACCGATGATTGGTCCGACGAGGTTTACAAGTTTATACTGCGCAGCCTTGCCGGTCAGCGGATCTGCGTTTCCCGGGTCAGAATACAGCGGCTGCTGAAACGTTCCAAGATTTGCTCCGGCAGCGTCAAGCTGGTCTGAGATTAGTTTGGGGTAGCTGTAGATCTGCGAGGAATGGTACAGCGCGTTCGACTGGTACCCTGCCGTCAAACTGTTTCCTATCGCAACGTACTTCGTCACAGTCACGCCGCCGAGAGTCGCATGCGGACCGGACGGGGCGGTATCGGTGCACCCGCTAGCCGCCAGAAGGCCGACGAGGACCAGCGCCGCAAGAAAATTCGAGATGATCGCTTTCATTGTTCTATACTCCATACTGGTTGGACATTCGTAAACTCATTGATTAGAACGTGTAGCCCAGGCTCACACCGATCAGGTTTGCCATTGCGTTATAGGTCCCGTCAAAATTTGTAACAGTATTCGAGGCCTGGCGCTGGTCGAATTTCAGGAACATGTACGAAACGTCGGCCGAAATATTTTTCGTGAACTGGTATCCAAGCCCGACGTTTACGCCGTTGCGGTTCGCATCCGGAAGGATCGGGTCGACGTACGCCGACGCGACGGGGGAATGATCATAGAGATATCCCGCGCGGATCTTCAGCGCATCCATCGCATACTCTCCGCCCACGCGGATAATGTACGTGTCGCTGTAGTCCTTCGGTGAGATTACGTTCTTTGTCGGGTCGTTCTTGAAGTCGATCTCCAGCTGTTTATACGACGACCATCCGATGTATTGGTAGTCGGCTTCGACGGTCAGGTTCGCCGAGACTTTGTAGGCGAGGCCGGCGAATCCCGTTGCGGGGAGCGTCAGCGATGAGGTCACGTCGTCGTCGATCACGTTTACGACGGGCATCTGCGGTCTGAAGCTTACGTTCCCGGCCGCGTTCAACTTTACCGAAGAGCGGTATGATACGCCCGCACTCAACTCGGGGGTGAATTTATAGAGGAGGCCGACGTTGAAGCCGTACGCCGTCTTCGCATTCATGTCGATCGAAACTTTTGTGTCGGTGTTGATCACATTCTCTTCCTGCTCCAGCTTCACGGTTCCTGTCACGATGTTCAGCCCGGCGCCGATGGAGAGCTTGTCGCTCACTCTGTATGCCACTGTCGGGGTGTAGAAAAATGATGCGAGATCCACTCTCGTCGTGATATATTTTCCAACCCATGTGGAAGGCCATTCGGTTCCCAGACCGTACGGGTTCGTGACGCCGATTCCAACGGTAATATTGTTCGCCACGGGATATGTGCCGTAGAGGCTGATGGGGGTGAAGGTTTGCTTGGTCATTTTTGTTTCGTTGCTTATCGCGGGGTCGTTCGCATCGGCAACAGGGCCGTAAAAGGATACCTGCGGCATAATGAACGTTGTGCCGAGATAAAGTTCTGCTTGCGATTGGAACCCGAGTCCCGCAGGGTTGAAGTAAATTGCGGAAGGATCCGACGCGCGGGCTGCGAATGCACCGCCTTGCGCCATCGCCCGGGAGCCGAGCTCGTTCAGCTGAAATCCGCCTGCAAAGGCCGTAGCACTTGCCAGGATCGCAGCGACGCACAGGCAGACTGTGTGAAGGGTCATTCTTTTCAAGGTAACCTCCTTCTGAAAATATGTCTCGTTCGGTTAGTTATTTCTTGCTCTCTGTAGCGGTAACGTGTGTGTATCGAACTGCAGCATTGTAAAAGGTGGGTCAAGTATAGCACTCTCGATTATCAAAAGCAAGGGAGGGGGAAGGGTTGGCGGGAAAATCTTCTGGATGGCAAGTTGGCGGAAGTGGTGAAGAAATTTTTCTCGTTCCCAAAATCTGTTTGGGAACGCCTCATTCTTTTCATTCAGAAAATGATGAAGCGGAGCTTCCGAATACGCCGTTCCCAACGAGGACGTTGGGAACGAGGTGCATGGTTTTTGTTTATGGAAAATAAACCACAGCCTGTTCACCCTGAGCGCTCCCGTTTCGCTGAAAGCGGAACGGGAACGTCGAAGGGCGCTTGTTTCTCGTTCCCAAACTCTGTTTGGGAACGCTTCATTCTTTTCATTCAGAAAATGACGAAGCGGAGCTCCCGAATGCTCCGTTCCCAACGAGGACGTTGGGAACGAGGTGCATGGTTTTTGTTTATGGAAAATAAACCACAGCCTGTTTTTCTCGTTCCCAAACTCTGTTTGGGAACGCTTCATTCTTTTCATTCAGAAAATGACGAAGCGGAGCTTCCGAATACGCCGTTCCCAACGAGGACGTTGGGAACGAGGTGCATGGTTTTTGTTTATGGAAAATAAACCACAGCCTGTTTTTCTCGTTCCCAAACTCTGTTTGGGAACGCTTCATTCTTTTCATTCAGAAAATGACGAAGCGGAGCTCCCGAATGCTCCGTTCCCAACGAGGACGTTGGGAACGAGGCGAAGAACTGCACGTCACCCTTCTCCCGCCGCTTTTCGGCGGGAGAAGCATCCATGTCATTGAAGCCTCGTAGATCCACAATGCATCATTGTCATGGATTCTTCGCTCCGTTCAGAATGACTATGATGAGGCTGTTGTACTTAATAACAAGAATCGGCACCGAAACTACATACCTCCCCTAAAAACTCCTGCTCTTGTAGTCCCACTCGTACCCGTTCTTTTGCTCCGTGGCGTTCACAATAATTTTTACCGGGCCGATGGCAGGGGAGAACCAGTAGGTTGCGACCGGGGCATCGACAGTTCCGGTCTCAATTCCATTAACAAGAGTGTCGGCTGTGATGGCCAGACGATACGTAATACTAAATGATGTGTCGCCGACATAGAGGCTTTCCTGATCTACGAAGTGGCCTACGATCCACAAGCTGTGTATCGTATCGCCTTTGACACTGTCTTTGAGCGCCGGCCAATATGCTCCGACGCCGTCCTGACTATCGCCCGCCAAGAGCCAGACAAGCGTGTCGGTTCCCCGGTACGAGACGGTCTGAAGGAATGAAAAATTAGCGTCGCCGGTCGGCGGATCGCGAAGGACATAGAGAGAATCCACCGAGGGGGTTGGACCAGAAATAGATTCAATGATAAGGTTTGACGTCCCACCAAGAGGGGTCGCCGCGCTGTTCGACACAACGGTCCAACTCGACGAATACGTTGTCGTTGTCACGTTCGAATCCGTCCCGATGGAACGGACGTACCCGGTGTAGCTGATACTGTGCCCGACCGTCAACGGAAAAATGTCCGTTGTGATCGGCTCCGACGTCGAAGCAGCGGGATTGCTGCTTTTTTTACAGCCGGGGGCGAATAATGTTAAAACGGCCAGTGTGAGTGCGAGGTGAAGTACCGCCGTTTTATTAAGTCTGATCATGGAATCTCCGTAGTGTGATGGTGAGGCGTTTCCTGCCTACACTTAGACGCATTTTGCGATGGAAAGTTTGTCTCGCTCTGTGTCACTCTGTTTCTTCTTTGTGCCACTCTGTGAAACCCTTTCTTTCTTACGCAGAGTGACACGGAGTTACACAGAGTAACACAGAGGTTTTTCTCGTTCCCAAGCTCTGTTTGGGAACGCTTCATTGTTTTCATTCAGAAAATGATGAAGCTGAGCTTCCTAGTGCTCCGTTCCCAACGAGGACGTTGGGAACGAGGTGAAGGACCCCTGCCGCTTATTTACTTATCCTTTATCTGCTCCAGCAGATCCTTCGCCTCTTTACGGAATTGATTGTCCTGCTGGTTCTCCGTCGGCAGGGTGGCGATCTTTGTCAGCTGCTCTTTTGCCTTGTCGTACTCGTCAACCTCCGTATATGCCCGCGCAGCGTCGAGGCGGTACATGATGAACGTCGGACGGAGCGCGATGGCCTTCTCGTAGTTGGCTTTCGCATCGTCGTAATTGGCCCAGCTGAGCCCGAGCGGCCAGCGGATGAACTTCGGTTTCTCGCAGAGCTTGGCGTTCGTTCGGCCCAGCACGTAATACGCCGCAGGGTTATTCTTGTCCAGCTCAATAGCTTTTTCGCAGTCCGCCCGTACCTCCTTCACCAGGTCGATCGAATCCCAGACGCCTTTGAAGAGCGCGACTCTCCCTGTTGCGATCGCTCGCCGCGTGTAGCCCATCGACATGTTCGGGTTCGCCTTTACGGCCAGCTCGGCGTAATCGAGCGATTTCTGGTAGATGTCGAGCTGCTTCGTTTTCTGCTCCTTCGTCACGGTGGGGAGAAGTTCGCCGATGTCGCTGTACGCCCGGCTGATGCGCCAGAGGATCTCGTAGCTGCTCGAATCGACGGCGTACGCTTTCATCAGGACGTTGAGAGATTTTTCGTTCTCAAAGGTCTTGGTGGAATAATCGTCGCTCGCAGCGATGAGAGAATCGATGAGGTTGGGTTGAAGGTTATATGCGTGAAGTGAGAAAAAAACAGAAAATAACATTGCCGCTATTAAGCTGCTGCGTGTCAAGAGTTGCATGTTTGGTTGTCTCCACATAAAGATGCTGAATTGAGTCTTTATTGATTCTATGAATATCTTTTCACCCTGTCCCAAAGGGATCCCTTCGGGAAGCAATCCCGTTTTTCTCGTTCCCAAACTCTGTTTGGGAACGCTTCATTCTTTTCATTCAGAAAATGATGAAGCGGAGCTTCCTAGTGCTCCGTTCCCAACGAGGACGTTGAGAACGAGGTAATCGAACAGGTCTGTCGTTGAACAACAAACTAAGCTCGTTCACCCTGAGCAAGTCCCCCAAGAGGCGCCTCCTTCACCCGCCAATGATACGTAATCCTTCCCCCTTTCGCAAACTGATTTCCAAAAAATTTTGCGAGTTTCCAACGCCT
>Ga0265337_1000121_pt1 | contig 40127 bp, 72 predicted proteins | sample 42122metaG_FD_192441 | JGI IMG/M metagenome (GOLD analysis project Ga0265337, IMG submission 192441) | Rhizosphere microbial communities from Carex aquatilis grown in University of Washington, Seatle, WA, United States - 4-21-22 metaG | ecosystem: Host-associated > Plants > Roots > Rhizosphere >... | reverse complement strand
ATAGGTAATATAGTTAAGCTTTATAGCGCCCTGTGCTAAAGATGCTCCCCCAGCAATCATACATCTCGATTTATCCCGTCTTAAAAATAATTTAATTCTTGTAAGCAAATTATTCCAATCCCCTCAGCTTCTAGATGTAGATGGAAATCTATTAGTTACCTATGAGACCGCTCCTAGAAAAGAAAAATCATTTATGGAACTTTATTGGGAAGCTGGCAAGTATGCTCACAACCTCATTCGCGAAGGAGGACCTATAGAAAATAATTTACCAGTGGTTATAGGGGATATTTTAAAAGAATATTCATCTAAACCATGGAGCTATAAAAATACTCTTATTGCCAGATTTAATAGCAATTTAGAATATGTCTTGGCCTCTAATTTATATCAGGACAAAGATTGTTCTCTTCGAGCCTTAAATCATCATAAAGATGAACCCCACAGACATAAGTCTTTGAATATTTGGGATATCGATGGAAATCGTTTCGAGGTTTCTCCCCGAATTCATAATCATTGCATGAGTTTTGTGGAAGAAGAGGATACTATTCATTTATCTGCTAATATAGAATTAGTAGGTTCGAAGAAATTTATAAAAGAACATGATGAATTACGCACCATCGCTAAAACTGGTAAATTCGCATTATCAGTTCATAAAAACAAAGTCTATCTTCAATCTTTATTTATTGGAACACTAAAAAATAAGGCTAGAGACTTTACATTAGAACAACTTTTATTTTTAGATACCGCATGGTCTCCTATAAGAACAAAAAAGGAAGGCTCTAAAATAAAAAAAGAATGCCTAGCAGAAGAGAGAAAATTAAAAAAGGGCTGCTCAGTTTCTTAATTATAAAAAACCCTTATAATAAAGCCTTTTAAGAAGGATAATCCATATGAAAAAACTAATAGCATTATGTTTACTATTACCAACGGCTCTTATGAGTGAGCCACCCAAACCCCCTAGCGATAGCAGGCATCCCTGTTGCGAATCTAGTAAGGCAACCAAAGCCCTAAAAGCAGCAGGAGTTCTAGCCTTAGGAGGATCATTACTAGCCCTGGGAATGGCTGCCGATCATCTAATCAAGCAGAATGATCATATCATTTGGCAAAATGATACAAATCGAAAGACCCTCATTAAAGTTCATGCGCTATCTGACACTATGGTTACGCATCCTGATATTATATATGATAGAAATATGGAGGATAGTATAGATGAGCATAACGAGCGAATAATCCGTAGATTTGAGAAGATCAAAGCTGATTTGGTGCAAGCTTCGAGTGGAGTCCCAGAAGGTTCGGCGGCTGGAAAAAAGACCAGAGAAAAAATTAGAAAGGTCCAAAGATCTATTGATGCTCTTAAAGAAGCATTAGAAGACTAAGAGTAAAAAGGGCTGCGGCCTAAACGCAGCCCTTTTTACTTGTACTAATATCGGGAAAATAAGAGAGGTAACTATACCAGTTACATAGAAAAAGGACAGACCCTTTGGATAGCCTGTCCTTAAAGAGAAGGTAGCGATTAGAATGATCTTTTATTTCTTCTTCTTTTTCTTCTTAGATTCACTTAAAGCAATCGCAATTCCTTGCTTAGGATTAGTTACTACGGGTCCTTTTTTAGAACCACTGTGAAGCTTACCTTCGTCAAATTCATGCATTACTTTTTTAATCTTCTTTTGTGCTTTTGTTTTCTTCTTAGCCATTACTTACCCTTACACTTACCAAGGTGGAACTTACCACAACTATCACACTTTTTAGCCATCTTATTCCCTCTTATCTCATTTTGCAGCAATACCAAGTATATTTTTTCTAAGTTACTCAACTTGCTCATTTTTTCTTTTTAAGTTTTCCTAAAGTCTCAGCAAGCCTCGCACGTTTACCCTCTTTTCCAGGTTTCTTCGCTGCTTTTTCTAACTTAGCTTTAGGAATCTTCTTACCTTTTTTAATATGTAACTCTTCACGTAGGGCACCAGGTTTTTTAATAGCATCCTGGATCCAGTTCTTCTTAGCCATAATTTTCTCCAAACTAAAGGGGACTACGAGTCCCCTCAATTATAAAACGAGTTTAATGAGATTTACCTAACTCTAATAGTCTCTTCAAATACGAGACGTTTATTAACGGCCTTCTGCTTTTTATTACGCCTAAAAGCTATATTGGCAGGGATTCCTAGTATCTTGAAGGCTATCTTAGTAGCTTTTTTATTAGATCTTGGTGCTGCTGGCATTAAAAATCCTCTACTTTATCAGTTTGATTACCATAAGGCACTGGAGCTGAATTACAATCAAACTTAAACCTATCAGGATTGTACTGTCGATTAATCTCTCGTCGGGGAAGATTAGCAATACTATTATGATCTTCACTAATCATACGAGCATCAGAGATCTCTTGCCTACGTCTAGGATCTATTCTTTTATAGAAATCCATAGTTACACCTTTTTAGGTACCATGTGTTCACGTCTCTTGCTATCATCCATATCCATCTGCTTGTCTACGCCTTTGATAGTGTCATCAAGGTTCTCTGGCATGTATGGTCCAGTTCTAGGATATGTCTTAAACATAACTTCTTGAGGAAGATTAGCTATAGCTGATCTATCTTCATGGATCATGCCAGCATCTTCCATCTCTTGAGTGCGCCGGCCAGTCTCGCCTTCATAGTAACCCTTCATCCCTGTGGATTCGTTCATTCTATCTCTTTTGGATTGATGATATCTTTTTGCCATTGTACTACTCCTATGGTAGAAATTGCCTTATGGGGCAACGTTATACGTCTAACTACCTACAGCAGAACTATTCTGAGTAGGAACTTTTGAATATTTCTTTAAATTTTCTTCTATAAATTGATTTCTTAATGCGTAAATTTTATTGTCACATTCTTTTCGTAAAAGCATCAATTCCCAGTCTTGCTCAAAACTTAATTTAGTATAGTGGTTATATATCTCTAAATAATTAGAAGGAACCTCTTTTAGAGGCCTAAATTGGTCCATTTCCTCACAATATTTCATCAAATTTTTTTCATCTTCTTCGGTGGCGTGTCTATTTAACATTATGTCCTTTCAGTAGGTTGTTGCATTGCTGCCGACTCGATAGGCTCTTTAACAAGCCTTGAGAGTGCTATTAACTTTTCAACATGTTCTATATCTACACTATCTATTTCTTTAAGAGCCTTAACTAGATTAAGTAGACCTATCTCCTGATCCTTCTTAGCCTCAGCTATACGCTCTATAGCAAGCGCTCTATTCTCCTCAACCCTGCTTACACGCTCTAAGCCAAGACCTTGATCCGCAGTTGCACGTGCCTTAGCAAGCTCGATCTTAGATTCTTGTTCAGCCATAGCCATTTGCATTTGGGCTTGTTGAGCTTGCTGGGCCTGTTGCTGCTGAGCTTGAACGGCTTCAATAAGTTGTTTCTTGTTTTGAAGAGTAGCGTTATCAAGCAAGACATCATCAGGGATCGGGACTCCAGCTTCCCTCAATTGTAGTAGCTGAGCAAACTGCATTTGCTTTTGAGTAGCAGTATTAAGCCCTTCTTCAACAACAGCATGATACTTACCAAACGCTTTGTTATAGAACTGAGCTGTAGGCTCAGCTCCCTCTAGAATCTTCTTTATCTTACCAGGTGTATAGTTAGCCTGGATAACATCTATCATCAAGTTACCTAAAAGCTTCTGAGCTCTATCTAGGTTATCAAATAATACCTGAAGAGTAGTAAGCCCTGCTCCTTGCCTAAGCATGGATAGAACCCCAGCCTTACTATCCAAAGCGCTACCTAATAACTCTTCATTAACGCCGGAGATTTGCTCTACCTCTTTAGCTAATAGTTCTGATAGTTGGATCATGGATGGTGGGATTTGTGGAGGTTGTATTTGTTCCACGTCAGTCATTTGGGCTTCGTCTTTAAGAGCTAAACCTCGACCCTGGCCCTGTAGGAATACATCCTTAGGGTTAACAAGGGCGTTCTCTTTATATTTAAAGCCAGAGGTTATTTGAGACTCAAGTATATCAAGCTCTATTACGCGTCTTCGATTGTATAGATATTGAGCGTCACGTAAACCTCTGACAACGCCAGAAATACGCCATGGAAAATAGGGCATTTGCGGATTATAATAACTTAGTACTGGAACGAATGGGTATTTATCTATGCCTATAGGATTAGGACCATGGTACATAACCTTACCTTGGACTACTATAGCTAGTCTTACTGTTGGTACTTCATTCTCGGTAACGGTAACCTGTGGGTATAGGGTTAAAAAATGCCTAAGGGCATCCTCGTCTTGGCCACGCCATTCTTGGGTTTCACCGGTCTGGCTATCCACCAAAAGGGTCTGTGAGCGATAGTCTCTATAATAATATTCATCGTACGATAGTAGGTTTTTCATGCCGTAGTTATATGTTTCTGGCATGAACTGGAACTTACCATCTCTACCTGTTCCACTATCACCACCCCATAGGTTTAATATTTCTTCTTCATGTGCTGGGAGTAATGATATAGCTTCCCGTTTAGTTAAATAGGATCGCTTCCACATAGCATTACAGTCCGATAGGTCCGACTTTCTAAAGTAGGGATCTACTAAAAAACTATTGTAGGAACAGTTATCAACCTTGATCTCTCCGGAGACTGGATCGTTTCTATAGTCTACCCAAAGGTGAAGGAAGTTCATTCCGGTTACAAGAGCTCCATGGAAAGATTCAGAGATAGTCTCAAGAACTCCTTCCCGTTGGGCTATATGCATTAGGATCTTTGTAAATTGATCAGCGGTTTCGTTATCAGCATTTTCTAGTGGTGTAACGATAGTAGACATACGGTTACGTCTTTGGTGACCACCGATCATGTTTATAACACGGCGTATGCGATTAAAGTTAAACTGGCGTCGCCTATTAGCTGGAAGGTTACCATAAAGGTCATTCCATAGAGTTTGGTCTCCAGCTTCAAAGCGCGTATCGGTATCGGCTTCAGCCCAAAAAGATTGATTTATAGTGATAGATTCAGCGTAAAACGCTTCCATTCGCGATAGTATTGGACGATCCTTTTCATCGTAATACTGCGGTCCTAACTGTGGGAATAAAATTGCACTCTCCCCTATTTTTTATTTTATAAAATAAGGGATAGTAGTGAAAAAAAGCGCAGAGTATTTCTATTAACTACCAAATGAAAGTGATTACTCCTCTTCTTTACTACTATCCGTATCTGAGTGTAGTAAAAAGAACAAGAGAAATTCAAGAAAATAATTAACCCCGAAAAATGTTTTACCACTCTTCGGGGTTAATTATTTTGTAGCTAGTTAAACATAATAAATTATGGAGATTTAATTAAGATTAACTTAATTACCATAGATATATATGTGTAGATTGTAAAGAAAAAACCCACGACAAAGTGCTACTTAAACCGTGGGTTAATTTAAAAATAAAAGGTATCCAGTAATGAATACAGGAATATTGTATCACTTATCCTGTATTATTAGAACCAGAAAATATATAGCTATAACTAAAAAAATACCGCTTACTATTATTCCACCGATCATCATGGCTTAATCCTTATAAAGGGAGTATTTCCACTAGTAACTTGAGGCAACTTACCATCCCAGCGTTGTACTGCTTGCCATTGAATAAGAGGTTCCGTTATTGATTGTGATAATGTTAAATTAGCTTGAGCTTGGCTTGATGCTTGAAGAATCTTACATTTAGCATCACCATCAGCCATAGCTATTTTCTTCTTAGCTTCGGCTTCAGCTTCTCGTAATTCATTCTCACGTTGCTGAGCTCTTTGTGTAGCTTCTATCTTAGCATTAAGTGCATTTACTACTTGTGTAGGAAAATGAAATCTTCCAATAAGGTAAATACGCGTAAGATCTATTCCTATAGGCGTAAGATCATTTCTAACATGAGTTTCTACTTCTTCAAAGAAGAACTCTTTACCTACTCCATAAAGATCTTCTATCTTCATCTTAGAAGCGGCTTTATTAATACTATCTCGGATATGATTACGAATAAATATATGAGTGATTTCTTCCATTCCCTTACGATACTTCTGAAAGATAAGAGGTATAGCTTCGGCCCTTAGATGGAATGTAATACCAATATCAGCACTTATAGCCATCCCTTCAGATGTTTGAAAGTTAAATTCTTCTTTAGCTTCCCATGTATGGTTTTGCTCAAAGACAGGAAATTGATAGATCTTTTTCCATGGAGCTATCCAATGTATTCCCACATGTAATTCTTTAGCTTCAACTCCTTTTACATCTCCGAGTAAATCTACTACTACTCCTACATAACCCGGAGATATCAGATTAAAACACCATAGCCATATTAGAAATATAATTGTTCCGATAACACCTAGAGTTATTTTAAGTATATCTTTGCTTTCTTCTCTCATCATGATTTATCCTTATGGTTTAACCTTTATAAATGGAATATTTCTCTGGGTTTTTTCTTTTTCCCATTCAGCCGGAGTTAATGGTTTCCAATTTTCAGTTAATATTTTCATTTCTCCACATTTTTCAAGCCAATCCATTTTAATTGGAGATGCTACAAAATTCTTTTTTACAATCTTCATTATTATCCTTTAATACTGAGGTAAATCGTCTCTAAAAACTGAAGGCATATTAGCATTTGGCCCAAGCATAACCTCTTTATATCTTTTATCTAGCTCCTCAGCACTTAGCCCATCACGTGTCTTAGGCAAACTTATACAGAGATACCGTAGGCTGTCACAAAAATGGCTCGACCAGTCATGTAATGGCTGAGACATATATACCTTACGCTTTATATCATACTCTTGCCTATAGTTTTCTATAGCTTTAATAAGAGGAGCACAGTTCTTCTCATCTATCCACATCTTACTAAATGTAGACCGTACAGACTCTATACCATCCTCTACTGCTATATTAGGAGCTATCGTAAATGGTATTCCAAGCTGCTTAGCCTTTTCTATACGAGTCATACCAGAACCCCATTCCTTAACCGCTATATCATGTGGAGCTATGTATTTACCCATAATGTATGGCTTAGACTTTATAATAGCAGCGTAGTGTTCTAACCCCTGCTTAGAGTTCTCGTAACAGTCTATTATGCGAACCGTTTGGCCGATTACCTGGAACCATATTATAGTGGTAGAGTCTCTAACTCCTATATCTATAGCTAAGTGTACCTTAAACCCAGCTTCATAGGGCACATCTCCGATCCTACTATTAAGGCGCATTCTATCTAGATACTTAGCGTAGTATGCTCCCTCTACACCCATAGTAAATGATGTATAGTACTCCTGTTGGATAAGATCCTCAGACATTATACCCTCAGCCCGTTCTTTTTCTATCTCATAAAGAGGGATATGGTTAGTATCTTCGATGGTTAGTTTATAACAAAACCAGTTATCATTCTGCTGGGCCATTTGATAAAGTTCCCACAGATGGTTCTTTCCTCTAGGGGTAGATAGAAAGATAGCGATACCCTCATTAGCCGTAAGTATAGGACGTATGTATTGGTATGCCCGTGGATCTTGAAGAGCGTATTCAGAAAATATACACATGTAAGGATTAGTTCCAACAAGCCTATCATAGTTATCACTTCCCACGATCTGTATAATAGATCCATTCTTAAACTTTATTGTAAGCTCAGTAGTATTAATAGAATCAACTACTTCTTTAGGTATAAAGTCTAGTACCGATACACCATCATTAGTTACAGAATTAAATATGATCTTCTTTCCCTGTGAATATGTAGGGAATATATAATAGATTACGCAGACCTTCTTCAAGGCTAAGCGTATAGCCAGGTTAAATGCTGTTATATCTTTACCAGCACGTCGTGGCAGGATAGCTAAGACCCGCTTATAGCCTTTGTTCTCTATCGCATCCACTATAGGTAATTGATAGAATCGTGGCTTGTAACGGTTTAGCTTAATAACCGTTTCTACTTTCATTACTACTCATTTGCTTCATTTATTCTTTATTAATCTACACACCTCTAAATGTTCTTTAATTAGAGTTTTAACTAAATATATTATTCCACTCGTCATATGTTCTTCAAGTAATTTAACTTCTATGAGTAGATCTTTTAAGCCCAGGCATCTTTTACATTCTTCTGAAAGACTGCAAGCTATACAATTACATTCATTTTCATTCATTTAACTTCCTTAAGCTCCATTCTCTCATACAGAGGATATGCTTTATTACGCACCTCACATATAGTATCTATCATCTCTTCTATATCTTTAGCGTATACCCAGAAGCTAGGAAGAAATAATTTCTTTTCAGGCCAATCTAATGGCTCTCCATATTCTTCGTTCTTGTACATAATTATGTACATATCTCCATATATATCTATTATCAATACTTCTCTATTGCATGCGGGTTTATCTTTAATCGATGGATTCCATTTCATTTAACTTCCTCTTCTGGGGTATTGGGGTAATGGCATCCAATGAGTAATGTTTTCTAAGTCTGTTCCTATAGTTCCTACATCAGAATAAACTCCATCACTCAATAGTACCCATTCCCCTTCTAAGTACTGTCCGAAAGCTATGCTTTTGTTATAAGAATTAAATAATAATACACAATCATATGCGTCACCATTATTATTATTATCTGTGGGTGGTTCTTTAATACTAATCCATTTCATAGATAAATCCTCTTTGAAAGTTTAGGCGGTAATTCCGCCCAGTATTTTATTTCTTCTAATTCTACCTCTCCACCATTATAGCACCCACATCCCAGATCTACTTCTTTCTCATCTTTGCGTAAGATTATTACCCAATAATATCCATTCGCCCATACAAGCACATCTGTATCTAGGGGTATCTCTTTGTCTTTTACTGATATCCAGGTCACTTTTTACTTTCCAATTTATTTAATCGATCGCGAATATTTAAAATATGAAAATGATTAGGTAACATAAATCCTACTATAAATCCTATAACCACCCATATCATTTAACTTCCTCATCTTTTGTAGGCTTAGCTGGCAATTCAATCCAATAAACTACATCTTCAGGCTCAATTAATATTTCTTTATTTACTTCAATTAGATATTCCCAATTAATATCATAAGTATCTAAATCCTCTATTGATTTATATTTATGGAACTTGAATCTTCCTACCCAATAGTTATTTAGTTTATCTATAATAACTACATCTGTATTAAGAGGAATTTGTTGTTCGTCTATTTTATTCCAGTTCATTACTTATCCTTCGTTAGTTTTTTAGCTTCTATAATTAATTGCTCAATTTTTTTTTGTTGAGCTTCTGTTTTCTCCAGCATTATCTCACATCCATATTTACATCCTGTTCTAAAACTTAAACAGGCACCTACAAAAATTCCTATTCCTATTCCCATAAAAAAACATATCCAGGTCATTACTTATCCTTCATCTCTAATTTATCTAATCTCATGTGAACATCTGTAAGAAACTTATTCATGCTGTAAAACTTCTTTTCAACTTCAATATTCTCTTTTTTAAAAGCCTTTTCGAGTCTTTCTATTTTTAATGATAAATAATCATACCGTGGAAAAGGAGGCCAATAATAATTAAGGATTTTAGTAATAAAGTACCAAACAAAATCCACAGCTAACAATATCAGGAAAAATTCTATACATTCACGCCAATTCATTCTTTCTTCTCCTCTTCCCAAGGTAAACATTCTTCGGAACATGGTATATTCACATCTTTATAAAATTCAAGGCTTCTAATCTCATCATCTGATTTCTTACCTACAAAATGCCAATGATCTTTCAAATGCCATACTTTACTGGTAAGAATGTCAATCCACGTGTCTCCTTCATTCTTTCTCTTCTTCATTTATTATTTGCCATCCATCTTTAGTCAAGAATCTCATAGGAACCGTACTTACGAATTTAGCATTAGTTACATCTTCATTAACCTCCCGTTCTATTTCATGCCAGTGGCCATTTTCATCTAAAACATAAGAGGTTATAGTTTTCTTATTCATTCTTTCTTCTCTGGTACTAATGGTGAAGCTGGGAACGCTTCTATCTGTACCGTTATAGGGTTATTATCATTATGGTTCTTAGCAGCCATAAGGCTAACTTTAGACGTATATTCTTGTTTATATTCAGGATCATATATACCTATAAAAGACTTAGCATAATCAGATCCTATCTTCTCATCATGCCACTCTTTATTAAGTCGTGAGCCTATAGTGTACTTAGCTAACTGTAGAGCTTCTTTGAAGTAATCATTTTGTTCAGCAAGCTTATAGAATCTGTAAGGGTTAATGTTTTTGGATATTGGGAAAGCAGCTATATTTATTGAGTCATCGCGTTTGCTCCAAACCACCATTTCATCGGCTAGTGCATTCTGTGATAGTGTGTCTCTAGGCGGATAGTGCATAAAGGGATCATACTTCTTCTTTATACCAAGACTAGGCAATTTCTCCACAGGTTCTTTAACCAATATCGATCCCTGACGGGCTTTTTTTTCTAAAGCCTTACGTTCCTTACGTTGTGCATATGACTCATAGTTGGGGTTTATGGGGTTATTAAGCTCTAAGGGTGACGATAAGACCTGAACTGCTTTGGTTTTCTTCATTATTCTTCCTTTGAATATTAGCTAATTTTTCGAGAGCTTCTATTCGGCGTACCTCTAATTCATATTCTAACCACCATTGTCTGTAGCCAACATAAAAGAGTGTGATAAAAAAAATAAAAACCAAAATAGGTCCCTCAATAAAAGCCTTATTTTTCTTCATTAGGCATCTCCGGTTGAGGCATCCAATATAAAATATCTTTTAAATATACCTGACTTCCCGGACTCGAGCCTGCACAACAATCCGAAGTCACCCAAAAACAATTAACATATTCTGGGATAGTAGAAGTAGTCTTCCAATTCTCTTCGTATTTTCCGGTATAAATATCTTTGTAATCTTTTATAACTAAGAGAACTTTCTGGCCATGAATAGGTAATTGATCTTTTACACTAATCCAGTTCATAGGAATGTTTTTCATTAAAGCTCCGTAATAGTAAATTCTGTCCTAGGGTTATCTTTGTCATATACCTTCCTAGAAGTTATAGAGGTTATAATACAATGATCAAGTATGAGTATTCCTTCTATAACTTTCTCTAAGTATTTTTGCAAATCATTTAAGCTGGGCCTGTAAACATGATGGGGAGTTTCGCGGAGCACAGAAGGTACGCTGGCTACATAAAAAGTAACATCCATCTTGAGTGGCCCACTGTAGATTTCTTTGCCATCGTGCTGATCCCAAAGTTGGTTAGTATAAGTCATCTTAGCCTTACGCAACATCATGTGATATCGGGGTGTCGATGCCTTAGCATACATAAAAGGTTGCGGCTCACCTAAAATCACATACAGTTGGGCTATGCTCGAAGTTTTTCCCCTTGCTGGTTCATTCATACTATCTCTCCTGTGATCGATTGACTATGGTCATCCTCGTTCGCGTTAAGGGCAGCCGGGAACTCCTCAATAGTCATATTTCGTTTATTCCGATTAAAAAATCCTAACGCGGCTTCTTGTCCCCATAGCTTAGCAAGTTTCTGAACACCATCAAGAACTTCGGGGGTTTCCCAATTCTCTTTGGGTTTGCGAGGAGGGCGCCAATAAGATACAAACTGTGGACGCAAACTCACTCTTTCCCCTTTTTGGAAACTCTTAGTAGGATTCTCAAAAAAGTTAGGTTCACTATAAGCTTCAGTTGGTATTGGAAGTGTCCAATCTACCATAAGCGCGTTGAGTGGTTGTTCATTAAACTGCTCGAAGAGTTCTTTGACGTACGAATGGTTAGGGGTAATATTTCCTTTAAGGCAATAGTTATCACAAATCTTCAAAAAGTATCTAAACGCAGTATCCCTATTTGTGATATTAGAAAGCTTACTAGTTGCATGTATGATAGCTTCAGGCGGATACGCCGCTAGAGATACCTTACCCCAAATGGTTAAGGGTAATCCCTTAACCTTAATAGCTTTTATCTCAGAATGAGTACGTCTATAATCATAAATCTTCATTACTACTTCACCTTTATCTAAAAATTTATAGGATTTAGGAATTTTACTATTCTCTACGTTGTATCTTTTATCTATTACCGTATATATATCCGATTTTTTAATATCAGTTATGAAAGGAGGAGAGTCGGTAACATAGGAATGTTCCCTCCTCTTAGTTATTGTAGACAACTTGTCAGTGTGAAATTTTTCTATATTAGAAATGTTACTAAATGAATAGAAGATCGCTAGTGATAGATATTTAAAAGAGGGTATCCATTTAGAGAGGGCGGCTCGTACTGTGGGTATAGAAAAATAGGAAGAGATCTTATAGATACAAGAACTCATATGCCTATAGAAAGTTACTAGGATCCCATCTTCCACTAAAAGGTTAATGACATTCTTAACTGTATTGATATGGCAACGAGCATACTTAGCTATCGTAGCATGGCTAGGATGAGCATTATGATATCTATCATGAAACCAATTTATAATATTAAATATTTTTATATAGAACGGACATCGGATATCTCGTTTAGCTAGATAAGATACCGGATTAGAAATCAGATCTTGGATCGGCTCAGGATTTATTTTATAAAAAGCTTGATTTCTATAGGAGAATTTCATATTATATGAACCTCATGTATGAACCGCATGTTTGTAATATGAACCTCATGTTTGTAATTGGAGAATTTCAAATATGTTCCGTCGGGTAATATGATCTGTAAAGCTTTCATAATTATTCGCTTATGTTAATGACCAACTCTTTCCTAGCCGATGCCAATCAACCAGAAAAGTTGTGTTCATGTGGACAAAAAAATTTCATTAAGAGCTGAGCGAAACAATCGTTTCAGCTCTTTTGGGATTAAATTATGACTAGCAGTATATCTATTATCTTATAGATGTCAATCTAAAAAGATTTTCTCTTTAATTTCCTAGATTCCCTAGGAGCCTCTGGACTTGTATTGTAAGATTCGTTATAATTTCCTTAAGTATTATTTAAACTTGAAGGATATTATGGCTGCAACAAAACACACAAGTATACGAATTTCTATTCCTATATATAAATTATTGATGGATCATCAACAAGAAACCGGTTTATTAGTAAGCTGGATGGTTGAGCGTGGATTAGAAATGTATTTCGAAAAAATAGGCAAACTCCCTCCGAAAGAGTCCAAATCCAAGGATTCTAATGACTGAACAACAACAAATAAATCAAATCAATTCAGATCTATATGCAATGAAAAAAATTGTGGCGGCGTTGAAAGAAATAATAACAATAGACACTAAGCGTATTACTAATCTCGAAAATTCCATTAAAAATCATCAAAACGTTTTAAATGAAATTTTAAGCCATATTAAAACGCTAGCTCAAATAGATGATGCCCTTAATAAACGTATAGATATGTTGGATTCTAATGACTGAAAAATCAATTTTTAAACCAAGTGCTACATTTTCAGAGATTGTAGAATTACAAGAGAAACGTATAAATGATCTTGAGCATCAACTTGAAATTTTAAAGGAAATACAAAGAGTATATGAAGTATCACTGCGTGTACTTTCCGAAGATTTGAACAAGTTGGAACAAAAATGTCATTAGAAATCTGCCCCTTCTGTAACCAACAAACTAGATATAAATGGAAACGTTGTTGTTATTTATGCTATATAAAATATTGGGAGAAGATGAATGGAGAAAGAAATAACATTTAAATGTCCGGGATGTAAACAATCATTTACTGAAATGCGTCCTGTATATCCTGATGATTATGAATTTCCCAAAGGAATAAATGTATGTGTTCCTTGCTTCCAGGAATCTCTTTCGTTTCCTCCGGAGGATAGCTTCTTACCTCTTCCCGGTAAGACTCCTAAAGAAGAAGGTACTTTTGAAGAAAGAGAATATAAAAGAATAGAGCGAGTATTTGATGAAGGAAGAACTCGCAAAAAAGATATTGGGAGAAGATGAATGGAATCCACAAAATCATTAAAGGAAAGTAATGGAAACTAACTTAGAAATAAAAATAAAAGAGTTAGTAGCTGAAGCAAATAATAAATTTGAAAAACTAACTTTATTAGGAAAACGAATCTATGAAATAGAAAGTACTCTAAATAAAGTTAAATATCACTCTCCTTTTAGAATGCACCTTCCCCACCTTACTGAATCTTCTTATTTTAGCTGGGAACCTCTTTCGGATCCTAAAAATAAAACATGGAGATTGTTTTTAATTACCGAAGATGAATCTAAAAATCCTCTTAGAGTTGCTTTGTTAGAAGCTAAGGTACCCATTAGACTTAAATATGCCAAATATCTAGAACTATTTATAGACGCTTGGTTAGAACATATAAAAAATGAAAAAGAGTATATAGATAAAACATTGGAGAAAGATAATGGAAATTGATTTTATAAAGATACTAGAAACTATAAGCCTTCAATCAGCTAAGCTAGCTCGACTTGAAGCTCAAATACAGCACATGGAGTCCTCTAAAGAACCTACAAGATCAACTGATCTTAAGGATCTCTTTACTGCTCTAGCTAAAGCCCAAGCAGAGATGCCCATAGCTGCTCTTAATAAGGGTAACCCTTACTTTAAGTCACGCTATGCTGATCTTGCATCTATTGTCAGCGCTTCACGTCCTGCTTTGACTAAGTATACCTTGTGCGTAACACAGGATATTATATATAACGAGCATGGCCAGAGTATTTTATATACACGCTTAGGTCATAGCAGCGGTCAGTTCCTAGAGTCACGTATGGTTATTAATCCTCCAAAGAATGATATACAGACTATCTCATCATATACTACTTACTTAAAGCGTATGGCGTATGCTTCCCTGGTGGGTGTAGTTACTGGAGATGAGGATGATGATGGCGAAGTAGCGATGGTTAATACCCGGGAGATGATAGCCAAGGGGCCATCCACTATCAACAAGTATAATCCTAAGGATGAGAGCCCTGAAACAATAACCAAAGAACAATTAGAAGAGCTTGAGTATGAGCTCGAGGCAGTTCCAGATCTTGCTGAAGAAGTTATGGATAAATTAAGGTTACAATCCCTCGCCGATATGCCAAAATCTAAATACATGGTATCTCTTCAACGTATAAGAGAAATCAAGAGTAGCCGTAACCGATAACCCAGGAGAAACAGATGAACAAATCTATGTTTTTAACCTTATTGTGCCTACTTCCTCTCGATCTTAGTGGTGCTAAAGAAGTTAATACTCCAAAGGAGAGTCTTATGCCGAAGCTAGAAAATAAAAAAGAGCTTATTAAGCATGGAGCTATAATAGCCCTGGTGGTATCTACGGGTCTTGGATGTGGATATTTAGCACTAGAAAACCAAGATCTTAAAAATGAAAATGCTAAGATCAAGGGCGCTAAAGATCAGGCTAATGACATCATTAAAAAGATGGCTACAATCTTTGTGAAAGTTAACCAAATCCGGGGTCAGTTCAAAGAGCTTGATGATTCGTTTGCCAAGATCCAAGCTAATACTACTGATGAGAGAATGCATGGCATTAATGGTGAAATAGTATTCCGCTCTATGGCATCTAAAGACTTAGAAGATTTTGAAAAGAAGTTTGCTGAGTTTTCTACCTTAATGGGCAAAAGTCCTCATAGCTTAGAAGAGCTTGAAACAATTGAGTAATCCCTGGCATAAACCTTCAGCACAACCAGTCCCAACCAATGCGCTTATTCTTCTGATATATACTTCTCAATACTCACTCTGTTGTGGACTGGTTACTGCTGGATCTAATGAGAATGAACGCAGTTTTAGTGGTTGGTGCTCAAACATCCAAACCTCTATGATAGATATAAGTAAAGTTAAATACTGGATGTGGGTACCTAATTTACCAAATAAGGAAAAAGATGGAGATAGCCCAAGCCAATAAATGCAATTGCAATATATGTCCAGGTCCGCTATATTGTCGATCTGCCTATGGCAAAATAGCCATCATCAAAGATCACGATGGTAAACCGTTTTGGTATGTTCAAAAGAGTATGAATCCAAATATCTCTACTTGGGAAAAGATTACAAAATAGTAATGGCTATAGCCAGAACAAGTAGTATTAAGAAATGTTCCTGTTATGTGAACACTGTGTTACGAATGACAGGTCACCTTATGCTTTCTGGATAAGGTGACCTTTTAAATATATACTTTATAGCTAAAAATTACAAATCTATACTGATTGTAAATCTAAAAGCTTCTCTTCTATAGAAACCATTCTGTCTATTAAGTTGGTAATAGCCTTTTGTTGTTCCTTTATGATCCGTTGTTGTTTTTGAATTTCATTCAAGAGTAAGGCAGGAAGCTGGTGATCTCTAAGACCAAGAGGTTTACCCCTATCATCATAAAACACTAATTCTGGAAGAACCTCATTCACTTCTTCAGCTATTAATCCAAACTGCTTTACCTTATCTTCATCATGCTTGTAGATAAATGTAACAGGCCTTAGTTTATAGATAGCCTCCGAGGTAGAGCTCATGTCTTTTACATGCTCTTTAAAGCGTATAGAGGATACAGCTACTCCAAGTTGCCCAGTAGCTCTTACTTGAACTGCCACGCCTGCCGCTATAGCTACTCCGCTAATCCCACCTATAAAGCATGAAGTTGCTGTAGATCCTGATTGATCACCTATGTGGATAGCTAGGTTCTCGCCAGCTACACCAACAGAGCGTATACAAATATTAGAACTTTCATTAGCTGTATAATTAGAACCAGCGCCTGAGCCTAAAAGTACATTGTTCGCACCATTCATAGATGCTCCAGCATTAAATCCAACTATAACGTTGTCCGCAAAAGTTTGGATCCCATTACCAGCTTGTACACCTATACATGTATTACGCTCAGATTGGCCCGCAACGGATTGAAAAGTACTACCTGCGCGTCCTAACCATACGTTATTATTAGCGGTTCCAGGATATGCATGCACAAAGGGAAGAGAGTTGATTCTAAGTACACCGATGGTAGGGCTTATAGTATCGGGTAAGTCTATGAGGGTTTCACTTCCACTAGCTTCTAGATTAATACTATTAGCTCCATTAGTGATAGTAACTGTTCCTCCTGTTGAGGTAAGATTAGCCCAAGTCGGTGCAGTACCTCCTCCTATAAGAACCTGACCATTGGTACCTGTAGTAGATGATAAAACGCCACTTCCATTAGTCTGTACGACTCCAACATGGTTAAGACCAGCAAGAGTAGTAGTTCCATCAAGAGTAGTTGTTCCTAATACATGTAGGTTACCATCTACAGTCAAGTTACCACTAAACACAGGGCTACCCGTTAAACTAACGGTAACTATAGAGGTAGAACCACTGGTAGTAATATTAGATCCTCCTAGAATAGAGACAGCTCCTCCGGATTCAGTTGCCATTCCAGAATCGGTAAAGATGGTAGTTACACCACTTCCACCGCTTGATGAGATATTAACCCAGTTGGCTACGCCTCCAGCAAGAGAGGCTAAAAAATAAAGAACCTCCATAGAGGTATCTAACCAGAATGATCCTACGTTAAAGTTCTGATTGTCGTTAGCTGTAGGGGCCCTGGGGAAAGAATACATGGGGGCCGGTGTAGCTACGTTAGTGCCTACGTAGGCTAGTGAACTTATACCTGATAATCCTAAACTCATTACTTTCTCCTTTAAGCTACTCTAAATCCACTAAAATATGTTGCAAGGGCTCCTGCTCCTGTTCCATCAAGGTTAACGGTTTTAGCACCATTAGCTATGTTAGCTCTTGCTGAAGCAGTATCCCCAGAAGTCATTGGAACTAACACACTAGTATTAGCGAAATATTGGATGTCTCCCGAATTATTACCTCCTGCAGCAAATGGATTACCAATTTGAAGACCATAAGTATGACCAGTCGTTACTAATATCATTTGAAATAAGGTGTGAGCAGAGGTGATATTGTCGAATGCAAAAGATACTGTAAAATAATAAAGACCAGTAGCAGGGGCTGTAAATACTCCAGTTCCAGTATTATATGCACTTCCATTATTAAAAAGAGTGCTAGTCATTACTGATGACGTAACAAAAGTACCATCTCCTGTCGCATTAGCAATACTAGCAGTGGGATTATAGGCAAAAAATTGTGTTGTAAATGGTCCCGCTGGTATAGTAGCAGTTCCTAATTGGTTAGTAGAAGAATTTATTGTAACCATTTGGGTATTGCTTACGGTATTGCCATTAATACCAGCAATGTACGCAGTATTAATTTGAGCAGTCCCAGTACCAGTTGCTGAGCCTATTCTAAGCACATTGCTCTCACCAGTGGTTCCAGTTACCGAAGATCCAATCAAAATATTGCTAGATTCTGCGCTATTATAGAGCGATCCAGTATTATAACCAATGCAGCAATTGTCCGAGCCTGTTGTATTATTAGATCCAAAAGCAACGGCTCCTATTGTAGAGTTATGAGAACCACTATTGCCCTGGCCTGCAAAGTAACCAACTCCAGTGTTAAAATCGCCAGCACCTCCAGTGATTCCTCCACCAAGAGCAAATCGGCCTAGAGCACAATTAAAATTCCCTCCAGTTAGGGTATCAAGAGCATGCCATCCAAAACCCGAGTTGTAGCTTCCAGTCGAGGTTCCTACGTTTCCAGCAGAATTCCCCACATAAGTATTTTGGGTAAGATAAGTGTAACTGAGAGTTAGGGCTGCGCCTGAGCCTGTAAATACAGTAGAGCCTTCAGTTCCACTTATGGTCACCGTTGCTCCAGTCGCTGAGCCTGTATTACCATCAAGGGTGGTTATACCACTACCGCCCCCACCTCCAGGTTGCCAGGTGGGTAGGAGGGCTGCACCATTAGAGGTGAGCACTTGCCCTAGGGTTCCTGTCCCTACAACTGATTGTATAGGACTGGTTGTAGTAATACCCCCGCATAGAACTGCATAGGAGGTTAGGGATTGATCACCCGTTCCGCCCTCTATTACGGGCATCGGAGATTTTCTTTTATACGCCATTATACTCTCCTATAAGTTGTAGGCATTGAGGACAAAGTTTCTAAACCCAGAAATAGTGTTAATGCAATAGATCCACTCCGCATAACTCATAGAGGTATCGGGAGATCTTCCACCCACAAGAATGGTTCCGCTAGGATAGGTACAATCAATGTTGAATATATTCTCACCTGCGAGATCCTCTATTAGAAGAAATAAATCAGTGCCATTATTAGAGATTAGGGAAGCTATCCCATTAAATGGGGTGTATTGGTTTTGGCTTGGTGTAAATATAGAAGCAATAATAACGTTATTGAATGCTATATAAAATTGCAGAAGAGCTAAAAAATCCGTAATAGAAAGCGTTACATCGCTAGTGGATACAAAAGATACATCAGGAACTCCATTATCATAGGTAAGCGTATCTATGAGAGTTGTACCATTAAGTTTAACAGTTCCTATAATAGTTCCTGCTATACCATCAGTAATGATTGTTGAAGTGATTGCCATACTATCTCCTTAAAAAATTTCATAACTTGTGCCATTAAAGATCACATCTATTGCTTCGAATGCCGTATTCATTACAAATGTAGTAGCTCCATCTATAGTGACTGCTCCACCAAGAGTGGTAACGGTAATATTATTAGTTGCTGCATTTCCAGTGCTATCTTTAATCGTATAGGTACGTCCAGTTGCTGGAGCATTAGGAAGCTCTATGGTAATAGCTAAACTAGATGTATTAACTCCCAAGTACTGATCTGTAGTTAATACTACATAAGGAGTAGTAGTTACAGAAGTATAGTTAAGAATAATAGTTCCATTATTACTAATGGTTAGAGTATTAGTTCCGGGGTTTCCACTTACTGTTATTGTACCTGCACCAACTATATTTATATTATTAGTCCCGCTTGGACCAACTGCTCCTCCTGTATTACCTGTAAGGGTTTGCACTACGCTTCCAGGAGGAAATGTTCCATGAAGATAACTACCCGCTTGAGACATATTACCTCCTTAGCTTGCACCATAAAATGTTGATACATATACAGATCCTAGGGTAGGAGTTCCTATGGTCCTTACATAGACCCTAGTCCCTATAGGAAGGTTTAGGGCTCCTCCGGTAGTAGTCTTATTAGATTCTACGTCTACTAATAAAAATCCTGAGGCTGGAAGGGGAAAATGGTCATTAACGCCATCAAAGGAAAACATTAAAGTAGCATCTGTTAGATTTTGAATAAATAATATCCGGCAAGGAAATACAAATGAGGTTCCTATTCCTGCATAAGTTCCGCTAATAGATCCAAAGGCCAAAGATCTAACCGGTTCAGCTGCTAGCCTTACAGCAGTATTTATAGCCATTATATCTCCCTAAGGTGATTATGATCAGTATTTATGCATCCCTCTAGGCTATACCCTAAGAATATACAGGGAGTTCTTTCCCCTTTAGTTTTAGAGGTATAGAAACAAACCACCGAGGTTCGTGGTGAAGGTGTGTTTTTGTTCATTACTATCTCCTAATTAGCAGTAGGTTGGTAATAACCTGAAAGGTAAATATTACCAGTTCCTGCTGTGCCTTTTACATAGATAACGGTATTAGCAGCAAACTTGGCTATATTGTTATTAGGCTGGGAATTTGTTTGGGATTCTATTTGAAGGGTGCTGCTTGCAAGAATAAATTCATGATCAGTAACGCCATCATAACTAAGGGTAACTGCCTGGGTAGATGAGTTCATTACTCTAATCAGAAAGCAAGCTTGTGTTAATCCGAGGGGATTAATAGCTTGATAAGATGTGGTAAGCGTAGAGGATGCGATATTGGTCAGAGCTATCGCTTGGACGCTATTTTTTACTGCCATTACTACTCTCCTAAATTAACTAACTAATTCTGCTTCTGCTGGAGCCGCTCTTGCTCTTTTTTTACAGCTTCGGCTGCTTCTTTTTCCATCGAAACGATGGCCGCTGAGAATCTAGATGCTATCTCGTGACAGTCTAAATATGGAGCTCCAAGTGGAATAGTAAACGAATATACTCGTCCATTAAGCTCTTCTTGAATTAAGGCTATATTAGATACGTTCATTTTAAACTCCTTGTTATCAATTAATGATAAGATAGTCTATCACTCCTCCCACGCTAATTAAAGCATGGGAGGATAAAGGACATAATGAAGTGATCTTATGCTGCTGTTGTAAAGTTAGTCCATGTACCAGCTGCATCTGTAGCTATATAAAATCTGGTAGTGGTTGTAGTCGCACTAGTATTAATATACAGAGAGCCTTTAGGTACAGTAGCCGAGGGAGCACCCGCACCAAAAAGTATTTGAGGGCCAGTAGAGCTTAGAGCAAATGTTCCTGCCATGTTAATATTACCACTTCCAGATCGGATGGTGGTAGTAGCAGCACCAGTAGTACTTCCTATAATAACTGTATTAGCTACCGCACCTGTAGCTATATTAACAGCTTTAGCGTTAGTTGCACCGGTAGCCACGTTTACGGTAGTCGCACCAGTTCCAGTTCCAAGGTTTACTATGTTAGTACCGCTAGAAGAGCCCAGGGTTATAGCACCTGTTTGGGCTGTTCCGCCTATTGCTATAGTACCTGTAGTTGTAGATGTTCCAATGGTATAAGTAGAAGCACCTACTCCATCAAGACTATAGTTACCTGTTCCAACAAGGTCAGTTATACCTGAAGCTCCAGTTGTAGAACCTATAGAAGTTGTAGCTGCACCGGTTGTATTAATAGTGGTTGTACCGGTTAGGGATATAGGTCCAGGAGTGACAGTAAGGGAGGTAAACGCTCCGCCTGCACCTGTTATAGCTTCCCAAGTAGCAGATGCTGAGGCTACTGAGGTTAGGATCCACGCCGCATTAATGGCTTTATAGACCCATATAGTACCTACTTGATAACCTGTATCACTAGTAAGCGGGGCTCTATTAGCTACTACAGGGGCTGGGAAAACGTTTTGTAGGGCATTAGTAATACCATACGCAGTATTAAAGAATTGGGGTGTCATTACTATCTCCAATAAAAGGATTAAATTGCTTCAAAATCAGCTTATAAAAAATAATAAGTAGATTGCAAGTTATAGTTGACTCCTTTGCACAATTGTGCAATACTAAGATATGAAATATACAAAGTGAGGATAAAATGAAATCAGCTAAAGAACCAATGAAGCGCTTAGTATTATGGCTTCCTTTAGATTTGCATATAGATATTAAAAAGTTGGCTGCTCAATACAATATGCCTATGTGTAAATATATAATGCAGGCTTTGGTGCCTAAGGTTTTACATGATAAAAAGTTAAATGAATAAGGACAATAATGAACTGTACTATTAAAGAAACACATTGCCATGATTCTAGTGAGAATTGCGTAGGCTTTATAGAAGATTGTGAATTACATTTTGAGATATGTTTTGATGGATGCCATGAAGAATGTGCTTGTCAGGATTTTGAATTATGAACTTTCTTAAATATTATTACTTAAGTGTAATATGGTTATTACCAATGGTTATTCTTAATTTTTATAGAACTTTTAGAGGAGAACATACCAGTGCAGAAAGTTGTATAATAACATTGTTAATAGTAATAGTAGCGGCAATATTACTTAATATTTTCGTTACAATGGATAAATAATTATGAAATATGATACAGATAAGACAAAACGCTTAATTATTTTAATAGTAAGTGCTCATATATTATTGTGGATTCCTAGTATCATATCATATTTTAAAAGCGGGTATTTTCTAGAAACACCGCATGGAACTGGAATAATTATCGCATTATTATGTGTAATATTAGTTAACCTAAGATAGAGAAATAAATAATGAATATCGTATTAGCATGCTGCATGGTAGCAATAACACAAACAGTAGCCGTAGGAATAGCCTTTATTGTAGGCATAGAAATCGGTAAACGTCTTAAATAAATAATAGTGCAACAGGTGTTGCACAAATGTCGGGGGGCATTATGGACTTCATAAAAAGAGATATGAATTGGATAGAAATAGCGAAAGTACTTTTTAAGCTTAAACAAAAGCGTAAAGAGATTGAAAAAGAAGAAAACGAAGTAGAAAAGATTCTTAAAGAATTAAGCGAAAACCAATCTTCTATGGGTGGACAATTCGTATATTCTTATAGTTTACGTAAAGGCTCCATAGATATAGAAAAAGCTACAAAAGAGCTTAATTTGAATCTTGAGCCTTATAGAAAGCCTGGTTCTAAAGTTTGGAAACTTGAAATGCAATTAATGGAGGTCTAATGTTATCCACTATATTATTAATAGGCGTTTGCATGCTTACCTCTCCTATTTTTTGGCTAGCGGTTTGTATATTAGGCCTATGGGTCATATATTCCGCAGAAAATAATAACTCTGATATGTATTAAGCACCTACTTTAGTAATCCTAAGCTTCAATCCCTCAGTAGGCATTTCTTCTTTATTTAAAATATTATCTAGCTTTTGAGCATCACGGGATACCTTGGAAACATTAAATAAAGTAGCATTTTTAAGCATATCCGAGTAGGTTTTGCGAGCAGCTGGATTTTTGGATATTAATTGCAGGAACTTAACTATTTGATCAGTTCCTAGGGCTGCTGCTCCTAGTCCTGCCGCAGTAGCTCCGGTAGGCAACACTCCTTTGGTCAGAGCGCTTCCTACTAATCCAACTCCAGCTCCACCACTCAATAAAGCTTTAAGGGTAGGATTAGATATTTTTTCTTGGATCTTAGGATTGCTTTCAAAAAAGCTTCTTATACCACGTGATTCTGCCATAGCTTTATAAGTATCTTCGGCATTTCTCCAAGCAGTTCCAAAAGCTGGGTTTTGTTTCTCATAGTTACTGATAGGTTCTTTAATGTCTCTTATAATTTGATCTAAGTAATGCTTAGTTTTACCATAAGATCTTGGATACCATTCATTAAGATCAGCCTTTAAATTAGTAAGCTCGCCAACTGGAACCTTATCCTTTAGTCCTACTACCTGATCCAAAGTGTTTAATCGATCTAATACAAAATCTTTATTAGGAAAATCCCGCTTAGAGATATCAGCTATTAACTTAGTGGTCTTATGACGGAGGGGCCTTACATCTATAAGATCATTAGAGGCCATTTCACGGGCTGTTTGATAATCTTGACGCATTCTATTACGTAGCATATTACGTCCACCTAATAGACTGGCGGTTACCATTCCCCCTATCTTACCTACTGTTTTCCCAGTTTCTTGACCTCCAAAAACAGAACCAATTAATTCTCCAGCTTTTCCTCCTAATGCTCCTGCGCCAGCAATCGTAGCTGCCTTAGCAAATGGAATCTTACCTTTAACTGGCAATGCCAATGTAGAAAAATCAGAAATAAGCTCTCCAAGAAATTCTTCGGTAGGAGATTGTGGAGCAATATATTCTTTTGAACCTCCCAGCAATTCAGAAATAGGTTCAGTTACTTTTTGCCTAATATCTTCACTGGTTTGTAGCAAAGGAACTTTTCCTGGCAAAGGAGATGGCTCACCTGTTAGTTTTTGAATGCCCCAATTAGCTGCACCTAATCCAAGATTAGCTATATCGCCGGGTAATCCTAAAAGAGATTCAGTTGCACGTGCTCCTAATTGAGCTAATCCCCTTTTTCCTACAAATCCTTCTGGTTGTGCATCTCCAACCTTAGTTATTTTAATAGCCATTATTGCATCCTTGCCCACCCACCACCAGTAGGTTTTTTAAATATAACGCCATTTCTAACCATATATTTATTACCTTCATCATCTTCAGCTTCAGATCCCGAAGGTAAATTCCTTAAAGAGTCTAGTCCTACTTCTTGACCAGCACTATAAGCTCCCGCTCTAGACTTAAACTCTTTGGCTAACTCATCTAATTCAGGTTTTACTTCTTTCTCAACTAATGCTTTCCAGTTGTGAGGGACTTCCCCATTATTTTCATCCATTAATCTCTGTAATACTTGGGTACGTAAAGATTTACCGCTATAAAGTCTTTCTAGCTTATCTATAATCTTATTTCTAGCTTCGGGTGTATTAGTAGCTTTAGGTATAGATCGCAAGAATTGCTTCATTTCAGCATCAGTTATACGGCCTCCAAATATAGGTTTAAGATCACGTAGGAATTCCTTTTCGAGAGATTGATAAACCTGCGTATCAGGATTTTTTAAAACATCATAATCTAAACCTAGTCGCTCTAGAGCATTTAAATATCCTGGATGGTCTAAGGTACCTTTAGCAGTAAGTTCTCTCATTTCACCAAGAGTATTTAATATTTCTTGAGCACGCTGCCCAGAAGCTATTTCTTCCTCTACCCCTTTTTGTACCATCTTGCGAGTAGTTAGCTTTTCAGTTTGGACTAATTTGTTCTCTCTATACTCTTCTAATTTACGCTGTTTTTCTTGTTCTCGAGTTAATCTTCTTTGAGGCGCAGCAGGTTGAGTTATAGGCGCAGCCCCAACTCCTTCTGGTGTGATTGCTCCAGGCGCGGATGCTTGTTGCGCTAGAGGAGATCCTTGTGCGCCACCTAATCCTGCTAGCTGTTGTTCTAATCCCATCGGTTGTTCTAGGGGTCCATAATTAGCTAGATAGGATTTTTGAAGAGATTCTGGAAGCAGGGATAACGCTGCTGCTTCTTGAGGTGTATACCCTATACCAGCAAACCCTTGCTGAGATTTAGCTTGTTGTTGGCGTGAAGCTAATTCAGTTAGCTTTTGCTGCGCTAGCATTTGAAGACCACTACTTAATCCACTACCAAGACCTTCACCAAGGTAGGCCCCTAAACCTTTCTCCTGAGGTAATATCTGTATAGCCATTATTGACCTCCTCCAAATCCACTTAATAATCCCATTAATCCTGACAATGGATTTCCACCACTTCCGGCAAATTGACCTAATCCTTGACCCAAACCTCCTAAGAAAGGCTGAAGAACTCCTAGTCGCTGAGGTTGATATGCGTTCTCAAAACCTCGCTGAGTTCCTAACCCCATTAACAATTGTAATAATTGTTGCTGCAGGCCTTGTTGTTGTTGGCCGAACTGTGCCGCATCCATTTGTAATTGTCTATCAAAATTAGCACCGGCCCTTCCTACGGCACTATTAAATGCACTGGAACCTGCATTAGATCCCATCCCAGCAAATCTCTCTGCTATAGAAGGAAGCGTGACTTCGTTATATTGTCTTCTTGCTTCTTGGGCAAAAGGTTGATATCCACTAATATCAGGTTTAGATCCATATCCACCTTGAAGTAATTGCATTAGTTGTTGGATGCCTTGATTTTGTAGACCTTGTTGCTGAGGTGTAAAAGTACTTACTTGTTTTATTTTACCCGGGCTACCTGTAAGAAAATTTGCCATAACTATCTCCCAATGTTTCTATTTAGTATAAAACTCTTAACATCAAGGTTACAATTTTTTACTTATAATTTTTTAAATCTTATTTATATTATCTAAGTCTCATTCTTATCTTAGAATTAATTTTTAAGAATAATGTAGGTCCTGTTTGCGGCAGGGCCTATTTTTATTGTTTAAGCCACTCTAATACCACGTATGTAACTGTATAAGCCGATCTATTTGAACCGGTTGTTATATTCACGTTGGTAGCATCTACGTTTAATTCTATGTTATTAGCTAAGGTAGGACTTGCATAAGGTATTGGTATAAACGAAGTACTTGGCTGTGTAGCCGTAGCATATATACGTGTGAAGGTAACACTTGAAGTAATAACTATTCCATGAGCTACGGATTTAGTACCAGTATTAGGAAGAGCCCCAAAGTTAATAACCTTCCTATAAACCTGCCGATAGGTAGGAGTAGTAGAAGTACTCGAATTATAAGCAGGATTTGGAAAGTAAAGCTGTCCATTAACAAACTCAGTTATAGGGTAGTATCCAGCATCTCTTAAGTTAAGCGTATTTGAAGTTAAGTTCAGGTTTTGGTATAAGCGTACAAAAAGCTCTTTCATCTCAGGATTAGGGAACTTTACCCTCTCAAGGCTCGACGTATCCCATATATTAGTCGTCGGTATAAACATACCTGTTTGATTAGCATTATTAGCCATTATTGCATCCTTGAAGTTGTAGGCTGTGTATATAAAATAATAGCCTCGATCTCAAGGTTTTCCCAAGCTATATTAGGATTCCGAAGCTGCGTATCATTCATATAAATTAGTATCTCTATACAGTTACCATCAGTTTGGAAATATATAGGATGCCATAACCTATCTTGGACCTGTTCTAAGGGATATAAAGTAATATCATAAGGGCTAGTTTCTAGGATATTATCACCCATAATAGCTCCGCTAATCTGGCCTTCTTCTATCATGGATAGTTCAGTATCAGATGGAGAGTAGTCTACTGTGACTTGTCCTGATTCAGTTTTAAATACACCAAAATCTATACGCTGAAGATAAAAGTTACGATCCTTATCAAGGTAGGGATTCCACTGCTTAGAGATAATACTATAGTTAGATACCCTTGTTGCCTGACCACCACCGGTATATGTCCCAGTAAATGCAGCATTAAGGGGTCCGATCACTACTGTATTAGCATCCACTACTGCAGCAACCGGATAGATACCTATGCCTGTTGTATAGTTTACATTGATACCACTAACACCTTGGGCATTCTCTATAGCTATATAGTCCTGGGATGTAGCTACAGGCGCACTACTATCTTCATTGTTAGAAAGTGTATGATCTACTATGGTAAGCGTAGCGTATGGAACATTAAGTATAGTTGTATTAACCATATTAGATATCTGCATAGCAGGAGCATTGCGCACTGTATCTCTTTCTATGGTAAAGGTAAACCCTTCTTGGTTACCACCTATTACCTGCCTTGGTTGAGGTTGCAGGAATCCATCAGCCCAGGTAGTAGAACCTGCCTGCTCCCAGGTTAGACCAATAGATGCCCATGTAGGCGCAGTTTGCTGCTGAAAGTAGCCATAAGCAGTTATACAATCATCAAGGTTAGCCCATGTTTGATTACGGTAATTGTAGAGTAGTATCTTGTTGGGATAGTTCTCGCCAACTGTTTCTCCATAGTTAGGAAAGCTCCAATAAACTACTTCAGCGGCATAGTCACGTATACCAAATACCCGCTCTACACTTCCTGAAGAGTTCTTTATATCAAATATCTCATCAGGTATCTTATTGTCTATACGAACTACGTTAGCACCATTACAGCTATGTACACCAGTAGAGCCTATAGTAACTACTTCTTGGTCAAATGGTACTGTACTAAATGTAGCTATAGCCCCAAGCTCGGTATTAATCTTCTGCCATATAAATGGTTCAACCTGGTTGCCTGTATAAGCTAGCTCCCAAGTACTTGCCTCAAAGTAAACAATAAGGCGGTCCTTGATGAATTCTGCGCTTATTATTTGCTCTTTTGTAGCCGCATCTATAAAACCACCACCATCATATCCTGTTTGATCAGGCTCTAAGAAAGCATTAGCCGCTGTAGGATCTCCAACGTGGGAAAACCGGGCTCTATTAACATAGGCACTATTAGTTCCTCCGGTTTGTTCTACTGTATTTAGGAGAACTAGCCGACTCTTAAAACCTACTATAATACGGGCTGTTTGGATGGTAGTAGATGAAGCGGTTATAACTGTGGGAGTAAATGCAGTAAAAGTAGATCCATTATAATAATACATAGGATCATCACTTACCGCTGGCGTTGGAACGGTAGCATTAAAGTTAGTAACAAATATATAACTATTATTAGCACCTACTCCACGGAAGTTAGTAGCCCAAAAGAAGTTAAGGTTATTACCTTTCCAGACGGTAGTTCCTATACGCTGCCAAGCACCACCAGTAAATATATACCCAAACTGAGTATCCCAACCTAGTGTAAAATAGTTATTAAGGCTTCCCGAGTCGTATACTTCAAATCCCATTACAGGCTCAGCAGGATAGAAGAATATTTGTGTAAGGGCTGTAGCACCAGTAAAGGTATAAACACCTGTAGTGGTATTATAGGTTCCCGTTCCACTTCCAGTATTAAGCATCGCTGCAGGAGTTCCTAAAACAGATACTGTAAATAACTGAGCTCCGATAGAAAACATCTGTCCTACTTTAAAGATGGCTCCGGGAACAGTACCAGTTGCATTACCTGATGCATCGGTTATACCAACAGCCGCACCTCCAGTAAGCGCGATTCTAAAGCGGGCAGTAAGTTGGGTTCCACCAAGTAATCGTGAGCCAAAACGTTTCTTTACTCGTCCTCGGAATACATAAGCATTGTTTAATAGTGAGAAGGCATCTTCAGGGATAAGAAACCGTTTCACATCGGTTTGAAGTCCACTATTAAATGGAGCTATCATAAACCTATCAAATGGCATATTAGACTCCTATGGCAAAATACCACACAGTTTTAGAGGTACCTGAAGCAGAATAAACTGTAAACTGAGTAGCTGAATCTATACTTTGCAAGAATATAGCTCCTCCATGAGATGCAGTATTACCCTGCAGTGTAACCTGGATGTTAAAAGGAGCAATAGTAAACGCAGGTATTGTAGCTCCTACTGGAAATGTTATAGCAGTCGCCGCATTAGCAGTAGCAACACTGGTTCCCCACTTTAAAAGGATACCTGATGGTAGCCGTGTCCAGCCATTAGTAGCTTTAGCTGAGCCTGTAAACTCTATAATCACGGGAGTATCAGTAGATCCACTCTGACGTTCTATAAACATCTGAGGATTAGTATCTAAGCCGGTTTTAACATAAAGGGCCATTTGGTTTCCAGCTGTTGCTGGATCAGATCCTTGGGTTCCTAATAAAACAAAGTTCTGAAATTGTGTAAATACAGGATTTAATGCTTGAAAATTACCTTTAACATCGCCCTGGGATTGCGCAAAAGCATCACTTGCGTTTGGAATGTTGGGTTGGTATGCCATTTTACTCTCCTAAAATTAAAAATTACCGCCTGTTTGGCCCCATCCACCCCAGCTAGATCCTAATAATCCAGTCTGCTCGGTATAGATAGTAGCTGTACGCTCATTTGTGTATTGAACTATTGTTCTTCTAAGACATAGAGTTTCTTGTTTGCGGTACTCTGGAAGAATAAGTTGAACACTATCCATGTCTAGCCGATCCTCAAATACCTTCTTTGCAGTGCCATAAGCGATGTACTGCCACCACTCTTCTAAAGCTGGAGCAGAAGTGGTTTCAAGTAATCTGGTAGGCCGGGCATAAGCTTCAAACTGAACACGATAGGGCTGATCTGGAATAGGTCTTAGAGTGATCTTGTCATCATAAAACAATAATGCCTGCGGAAGAGTAGTAGTGCCGGTAACAACTTGGCTATTAATAGGCTGGCCACTCTTAGGAGCAGTTCCAAATGTTATTACAAATGCTCCTGTATAGTAGTTTATATAGTTATTAAAGTATGGACCTGCATTAGGGCTTATGGCCGGATCTACAAAAGTATATGGTGCTATGCCAACTGGTGGAGTAGTAGGAAGAGCGTCTCGTGGGTACAGGTTACCCCAGACTGTAGGGTTACCGGTGACGCTATCTATAACTGGTACGTCAACAAGGTTAAGGCCGTTTTCATTAATATCTACAGAGTCAAAGAGGACTTCGTTTTGTAGGATAGATGCACTTTGGATAGAGGTTGCGCTAGAAGTTACATTAGTAAAATTGTTTTGGTTGTTTATTACGTTTCCATGAAAGGAAGTAGTTACGCCATCTCCAGTTACACCTATAGATTGGATACTATTAGTCATAGGGTATATGCCAAAGAACTGCTCTCTTGATTGTGAGAAGAAGGATTGGTATCCAGCTATATAAACTGGGGAGTGTATACTTATATATTTATTCTGAAAGTTAAACAGTGGTTGATTTGGAGCATTAGTAGTCGTACCTCCCGAAAGATCGGACCATCCAAAAGATGCAGTATCAGTAGGGTAAGTATCCTGAAAAGGGTTAGTAATAAATGTAAATGTGGTACGAAGGTTAAACATCCGTAAATGTTCAGGGAAGTCGTATACCACAAAAGTATTAATATAATTATTTAGATCATCAGTTGTCAGCTGAGACTCGGATGGGCTTCGGGTTAGCCTTCTAACTTTTTGTTGGATAGCGGCTAGGGTATTAGCTGGAGGATTTGTAGGATACGTTGCCATTACTCTCTCCTAAGGGATTAAAATATTCTGAACTGCGGCAGTAAGCTGGGCATTATCTTCGGCAAATGGTGTACAAATAGGGCATTGTTCATAGCTCATAGGGTATGCAAATACATCATAGTGAGTAGTATCTATACTGATGGTAAATGTAGTATTACCCCTCACCGTTATTTCACCGGCTTGTTGGTTTATTTGCTGCATTCCAAACCCTAGTGGGATATCCATGCGAACTATGTTTCCACTAATATAGTTATGGTTAGCACTGGTTGTAACGAGTGCTGGGTTTGCATTAGTTATAGAAGCTATTATGCTAATAGATGGGCCGAAGACTGGATTAGAAATGATTGTACAAGGACCTGCCATAGTTTATATTCCTGACATTTCTACAGTAACCAAAGGTTGTCCGTTTGGTGTCAGATCTTCTGTTTCAATAAACTCAAGACTTTGGAAACTGCAACGTCTTACTCTTTGGCCTATCTTTTGTATATGATGGCCATCTTCACTCATAGAGTAAGAGTGTATTGGATACCATAAATTCTTATTTAAATGTTTAGCTACTCCCAATGGGACACTATAGATCATTCCATCAACAAGGGTAAAAGCTTCTACTGGATCTTCTTTATAAGCCTTAAAGTTAAAGCTCATTGTTCCGCCTGGGACTTCATGGAATCGGAAGATCCCCTTTACCATTTCTCTATCTTTATCACGTTGATATCTAAGATTGTGCTTAACTGGTTCTTTTTTAGTTTTTACTTCTGACATTACTAATCCTTTAATTTAAAGAAGGAGGCCCTTGCGGGCCATCCATCGTGTTTTTTATAGACCGCCATATGTTGATTTACCAGCACGCCAGTACATCACATCTCCAGTAGCTACGTTTCCTGAAGACCAAGCTATAGAACCAGATGGTCCTAGGATTGGTGTGGTTAGGGCAGTACCGTTACCACCTGTTCCAAGGATCATGCCAAGGAAGCCAGTGTTAACAGTAGAATCCGCTAGAATACCTGAGTTGGTATTAAATATTTGCTGACCAGCAATAGTTGGAACTTGGTTACCCATGTTAACTAGAGAGGTAGCAGTATCTTCACCAAAAGGTACAACAATTGGGAACGAGCTTGGTTGCTGTGCAATTGTTGGGAATGTGAATGCTGTATAGCCAGTTGTATCTATGTTTATTGTGAAATTGTAGTCATCCACAACAGTTAGAATAATAGCGCTAGCAACAGACCCTGTTGGGAAATAGTTGTTTAGGATTTGTGGGTTAAGTTGGATCATTCCCGAAACCGCAGGAATACTAAACCTAATCTCTTGTCCTGGTGTCAATCCGTGAGCAATAGCAGTACTTACCTGAGCATTTGTTGCCTGAGTAATGTTTGTTATTAATCTACGTCTTGGGTAGAACAGTGGGTTATTAGCATTGTAAACAATACGATAGAACCCAGCACCACCTATAGCACCTGGAGCAGTAGCTAGAGCGTTTGTTGCTGTCATGAGTGTAAAGCTTGTATTAACAGTAACAGCACCTACTACAAAGTCTTGACCATTAATATCACTTTGAGCTGTATTACTTAGTCTAACTACTGTACCAACAGAAACGCCAGCTGTGCTAGCTGTGCTTACTACAGGTCTTGTAGCATTAGTAGAAGCTGTTGTTGCTACGGCAGGCCCGAGTAATGGTTGAGCTCCTAATGATTGAGCTGATGGATCATAAAGAGTAAATCCACCTGATACAAGTGTATCACCATCAAGAACAGCAGATGCTGCACCTTTATATCTAACGATACCTGTACCCGCAGCCATTCCACGTTGCCAATAGAACTCTTGCGCATTGGAAGCGTTCGCTGTTCCATTAAAATAAGCACCTGTGGTTCCTACTGTTCCGTATTGAGTATAGTTAACTACTGATACCCAATCGGCATTAGAAGGGATTTGGATTATCCAAGGGTTAGCTTGTCCTATTGAGGCAACTCCAGGGTTAGGGTTAGCTAATCCAGTAGAGTTAGCAACAAATGTACCTTGTCCTATTATAGTTCCGTCCATTCTACTCTCCTTAAGCTAATGTAGCTCTTAAATTGATTACCCATTGATCATTAGTAATTCTTGGAACTTCTGCGAATTTATATCCAACAGAAGCATTAAGAGCTAATGGGCCATCATAGATTGGTGGACGATATATAAAGGTTGCGCTGTATCCATCTTGTTCAATACATGCATAAGCTTCCATACCAACACAGAAGATATTGTATATATCTGCTCCTAATGCAGAAGCATTAGCAGAAATAGAACCAATGGATGATATTAGGAATCTTAGGTTACCAATAGCACCCCATTCGCTTCTAAGAGCGTTCATAGGAGCTGGGTATTGGTTCTTTTGGATAAAGCCTTGTACGTTATCCAAGTTACCTGTTAGTTGAGTTGAACATAATGCAAAGTAAGCATCACGAACTGGCGCTGTACCAAACTTATCTTCACCCTCGATGTTATCCATTCAAATCTGTTACTTTGGTGACTCTTCATTTCTTTGGGAAATGAAGAGCGGGGACTTTCTCTACTTATCCCTCACTGTGTTTCCACAATGTTCAGAGCACCGCATCTTAGATTCTTGTATAAGTTCATTAAAAATTTCAACTATATCTGCATAGTCGTTATGCCATTCTCCACAATCAATATTTTCATCGATTATTATTTGGCGAAGATATTCTAATTTTTTTAACTTTTTACAACAATCTAAGTCTTCTCGCTTGCTACGTTCAGGCTGATTAGGTAAAGGCATTTCTTCTACAAGAACCCAATTAAATCTACAAATATCATATGATACAAATATTTCCCAGTGTTCTATATTTCCAAAAGAAGTATCTTGAAATATTTGCCAATATTTTCCTATTTTACCCGGAATCCCTGTAGATTTTTCAATTAAACATCCTTTATGTATAAAACCATTTCTATCACAAAGATATAATAATTGATTTAATTTAGGTTCTTCTTCTATTGAACGCCATTTCATAATCTTGCCCCTTGTTACCGGTTACGCTTGTACTACGGCTTCCAAGTCTATCAGAGAAGATTTAGACACGACAATTTTTATCGTGTAAGCATTATTACCTAATAATGTTCTTACAACTGTATCAACATCAGAGCGTGTGATTTCTGTTGGGTTATCACCGTTTACACCACCTGTACAGTTAATAAAGCTAGCTGTTGAGGCTAACATATCACGTGTAAGTTGATCTTCTGTTTGACGAAGTGAAACTCCAAGTCGAGCCGCACATTCGTTTAATACTGGATCTTGGTTCTGCAAGGTACAATCTGTTACTTTTGTGACCTCTTACGAGGCGGGGAAACCTCTTCGGATCTCCCTCTCTATGTTTCCATAGAGTTCAGACTATCGCTTCACCTTATGGTGTCTACCCGCTTTAGTCGTTTACGCTGGCTTTAATTTACGATAAACTAGTGTATGACTATTAATCGTAAAGGATATTATATGATTAGCAAATATGTACGTAAAGAATATACCATTGCTCAAATTGCTTATCTTGCAGGAATTATGGACGGAGAAGGAGCTTTTCTTATAGGCGCCTATGCCAAAAATCCTAAAACAGGAACTCCACATTTTCACACAACTATGCAAGTAAGTTCTACAGATATTTCGTTGATAAATTGGCTTGTCGATAATTTTGGAGGAAGGTTGCAGCATTATTCTGCTAAACAAACCCCTAAAAATTCTCGTAAAGCTGTTTATCGCTGGACAGCACATTCTGATCGAGTTAAGCATTTGTGTGAAATAATGATTCCTTATCTTGTAATCAAGATTGAACAAGCAAAAGTTATGATTCAAATGAGAGATACTTTTGAAAAAACAAGAATGCGAAAAGGTCAACAAGGAACCCAACCTATTGAGCAGGAGGTTCTTGAACTTCGTTATTCTTTGTTTCATAAAATGAAATCTCTTCATATTCGTTAATCCTTATAATTCAGTCACCTTGCGCAGTGTCATCCTATTTAATAGGACTTCCACCTCAATTAGGGCTGATTTAAAGCAGGCTATCATTAACCTGCTCGTTGATGGTCACGTATGTGCCATAAAAACTGAGCTTGGCATCTATCTATCTGTTACTTTTGTGACCTAGTTTTTTGAAGGTAACTCACAGGTGCCTGGCAACGATGTCAGTAGACTTTATGGATTTCTCCAAATGCACTCGTTAACGGCGCTGTAATAGTACGCGGCTAATCCCGTTATTGTTACCTCTAAATTTCTTTAGGCGAGGAAGTTTATTGAGCTTCCCTCACTGTGTTTCCACAATGTTCAGAGCACCGCATCTTAGATTGATCAAGATAATCAATAAATCTTGAAGGGCATTCCCATTCAATTCCTTTTTTAATATCTTTGCATTTTTCACAATCTAAGTCTTCTCGCTTGCTACGTTCAGGCTGATTAGGAATCTCTGGTAATAACATCCAATGAGTAGGAATAAAATATTCTTCTGTCGTCCATTCTATTTTTCCATCATTATTAAATAACCAACCTATATCCATTGCATTATTAATGCCATTTCCATAAATAAGAACTGATTTATATAATGTTGGTAATTTATCTGATGTTTTTATCCATTTCATAATCTTGCCCCTTGTTACCTACGACTTTACGTTTAGGCTTCCAAGTCTATCAGAGAAGATTTAATGTGGACATAGTGTTTATCCACAGCTGTTAGGTTTTGTGGTGGAGGTGTTACTCCGCTATTTCCTAGTGGAACCATAGCTGTTGCTAAGGGATTATCAAATCTGTTACTTTTATGACTCTTCATTTCTTCGGGAAATGAAGAGCGAGGAAGTTTATTGCACTTCCCTCACTGTGTTTCCACAATGTTCAGAGCACCGCATCTTAGATTCATCAAGATATTGATCGATATCGCAATGAGTACATATTTGAGAATATACGTTCTCCTTGATTCTTTCACATTCTTTACAATCTAAGTCTTCTCGCTTGCTACGTTCAGGCTGAATGAATTGTAAATAGCATTCGTGTAAATATTTATTAAGATTTGCAAAACATGGCTTACAAAGATATCCAGAACTATCTATTGCTTCCATGAAATTTCCATCTTTTAATTTTAATTCAATATTACATTTCGTACAGTTTACGTTTTTTTTCATTCTTGCCCCTTGTTACCTTCGTCTTTACGCTAAGGCTTCCAAGTCTATCAGAGAAGATTTAAAGACGACATAATTTTATCGTCTCATACGAAGAGTTGTACCGCCGTTTCTAGGCATGTTCTTCTTCATCGCAGGGATTTTATGAATCATATTTGGCACTGGTACCGAAAGTAATTTATAACTAAAACTTTGCTGGACCGGAGCCGGAAGCGTTGATGTAGTCGTTATAGACATGACATCTCCTTAAGTATATAGCTTCATTTTTTATATATCTTAAGTTGACGAGACTTACGTACGTCACTGAGTTGACGAGACTCAATTTTCGTCAGAATGAGCTGGCGAGACTCAGTTGCGCCGATAAATTAGTATATATAATTAAATAAGAAGAATTCAAGAAAAAAAAGGGAGCTCACAGTCAAAAAGGAGAGCAAAGACATGTGAGACTCCATATGAAAGATCTATTTATATTGCGCGAGTTCTCTTTGAATATGGCCTTCATACCATTCCAAGAATCGCCGATAACATGTTTTGCCATCAATTTTATAAGAACAAGGATAAACCTGTAAAGTAAGCGTATGTCTCCAAAATATCCCTATTTCTGCATATATTCTATTGTGACAATTGGTACAACTTATTTTATTCATTTAGACAAATCTTTCTGTATTAACTCTATCCAACACTCACCTAATGAATCTACATCATTAGGAACACACCTGATCTTACATTCTTTGCATACTGGCTTATCTAACCAGCACTCACAATCAGGTGGTTTACACTCCATTAGGCATATTTTACATATTGGGCGATCCACATTCTATTCCATTAAACCAATATATATCTTTCAAATCAAACTCTTTATGTGCTTTCCATCCCATTCTAACATTCTCAGTAATATTCAATGTTATATAAATATATTCATGAGGCCACATAAACCCATAAAACAGTTGATCTCTAACATTCCAAGGATCCTCATCGTTATTATCATCAATTATTATCAATAATCCACAATTAACGGGAGGTTTTTTCTCCCCAAAAGATATCCATGGTTTAGAAGATTTAATGTTATCGTTAGAACATAAAGGCTCACATGAACATCTATGCAAACCCCACTCATTATTTTTCCTATTGAATTTTAAAATAGGCACAGGAAGCTTTAATAACTTGCTTACAAAGAATTTATCTCTTTCCATTTGGATGATCCATTACTCTATATTGGGAGGCTTAGGATGAATAAAATTATTTAATTCTATATATAAATTATTATGATGTTTTTCACATATTTTAAGCCATCCCTCTACACATTTATCACATAAAACTAAATATGGTATTTTAGGATAACATTCATCATTTCCCACAAGCGTTAGAAACTCAAAATCTTTTTGACATCCACGGCATTGCTTTAAACTCATATAGCCTTTCTAGCCTCTTCCATCTCTCTACGTAATTGTTTTTGCAGTTCTGGTGTTAATCCATTAGCAAATGCATTTACTTTGGATAGTGGGCTTTCTGCTTGCTGTGGTGAAATAGATGAGAGTGTTTTTGGTTTAGCGGCGTTCTCTTGTACTTTTTTCTTATCAGCCATGTAAATATCCTCTTGGTAAATTCCTAACTTCTTAATCATTGTATACGCAGATACAGCTTTATTATATAAATCTGCTGAAGAGTTAAGAGTAGCTGCAAGCTCAGGGTATATAGAACTTAATGAGCGTATAGTATCAGGGTTAACAACCTTATCAAAATCATTGTAGTTAGATTTAAGCTTAGCTTCTACTATAGACTCATAAGATTGTTTTTTGTAGGTATTAAGCTCTTCTTTAAGCTTCTTAATCTCTTTTTGAACCTTGGTTAAGTGTTTACCCTCAGCAAGGTCATCAGGCTTCAAATTAAGATCGTAATCTTCTGGCTCCGAAGGTTGCGCAGTAACATTCTGTTGTTTAAATTCTTTCACAATGCTTAAGAGCTCATCACGCTCGCGTGCTGCACGATCAGCTTTTTCACGTAGCTCACGGAAACTATCGGCAGGTTCTTTAGAAGAAGCTGAAGCGGTAGATTCTTGTGCGAGGGGAATATCTACCGGTTCTACTTCAGCTGCTTCGGTTTGCTGGAGAGTTTCTTCGGCTGGTGGTTCTTGGACCACTGATAAACCTTTTTCCTGTTTCAACTGAAAGCTTTCATTACTATCAAACATTTTTCTCCTATTTTATTTCATAAAATTTCAATAAAGTATCTATCTTCTCTAAGATTGTAGCGTCGCCAGTCCATGGTTTAGGCGCAAACTGTCCTATATCTTTTAAAAAAAATTCAAATGTAGTTTCTATATTCTTAGCTACAGCCTGGGCATTATCATGAAAATTGTGAAGCTGGGATAACATCTCATTAATCTTCATCAAATCTCTAACAATAGCCTGGTTTACTTTATTTATAAGATCCTTGCTTGCCATTACTTCTCCAATAAAGGTGTTTCTAGTTCTTCACCATTTAACTTTTTAGCTAATTTAAATAAGGTACCATCGGCAAATTTCAGGACAAAATTTAGTAAACCCCGCTCTTCATTAGCTACTTGCAGGGCATTATCTTTTAGATGAAAAGAAGCATCCCTGGATGGTATTACCCATATAAACTCTATTTTATCTTGGACTTTATTGTATCTATAAACGGTTTGGTCATAGTCAGGGGTAGGACAGGATAGGCGAGCGTAAAAATAGTTACGGAATACATTACGCATTAAAGGTTCGTTCTTAGTGATTACGATAACATAAAAGTCACCTAAGAAGTCTTTTTTAGAACGGTCTATACACTCATAGATATTTCTATCCCATTCGGTGAGACTTTCTCTCATCTGTTCTATGGGACTTCGTGTATCTGGTGTTTTTTGAGATAACTCTAAGGAAACTTTACCGACGGTATCTTGCTTCATACATTTTCCTTTTTTCTTTAGTATACGCCTCTTTTTCCTTACCCGTAAAGATATAAAAACCTAAATATTCAACCAATACTAAATATTTATTTCAATGTGTAATGAGAGTTTAAAAAAGCCCTTGTAATACGGTAAAAAATAATTAGAGTGTATGTTTCACGCGCAGTTATTAACTACATTAAATAAGGATATACATGAAAAAGTATTTCATAATATTGTCAGGACTATGTTTTTCCCAAGTTCAAAGTATGGGCTTCATGACTTTCCCCGCTGGTGGTGCACCAATTGTTAGCCTTCTTAGAATTCCCGCAGATCGAGCACCAAAGACTCCTCCTTCGCTCGCCATCTTAGCTATGCGCAAGTACAGGCAACAAATAGCGAATCAAAAAGTTAAATTAGAGGAAGTACAACAACTATTCCCATCTACCCAAACTATTATTAAAGATGCTATGGTAGCAGACCCAGAGTCTTCTTCTGGCAAGAAGTTTTCGGATATCAAATTTTTCCCTACTATAAAACTAAAACATTCAACACGCGTAACTGCTGTAGCATTTCATCCTCAGGGTGAACATTTTGCAGTAGGTGAAGAAAATGGACGTATAACTATTTACAATCAAATAGGTAATATAGTTAAAAGCTTTATAGCGCCCTGTGCTAAAGATGCTCCTCCAGCAATCATACATCTCGATTTATCCCGTCTTAAAAATAATTTAATTCTTGTAAGCAAATTATTCCAATCCCCGCAGCTTCTAGATGTAGATGGAAATCTATTAGTTACCTATGAGACCGCTCCTAGAAAAGAAAAAACATTAATGCAACTTTATTGGGAAATGGGCACGTACACTCATAAAATCATTAGCGAAGGAGGACATATAGAAAATAATTTACCAGTGGTTATATGTGATATTTTAAAAGAATATTCATCTAAACCATGGACCTATAAAAATACTCTTATTGCAAGATTTAATAGCAATTTAGAATATGTCTTGGCCTCTAATTTATATCAGGACAAAGATTGTTCTCTTCGAGCCTTAAATCATCATAAAGATGAACCCCACAGACATAAGTCTTTGAATATTTGGG
>Ga0265337_1000119_pt1 | contig 40482 bp, 44 predicted proteins | sample 42122metaG_FD_192441 | JGI IMG/M metagenome (GOLD analysis project Ga0265337, IMG submission 192441) | Rhizosphere microbial communities from Carex aquatilis grown in University of Washington, Seatle, WA, United States - 4-21-22 metaG | ecosystem: Host-associated > Plants > Roots > Rhizosphere >... | reverse complement strand
ATTGGACTTATGGCGAATCGCAAGTAGCCGTCGCTGCTTGGCGTTAACAGTCGTAAATCCGTGATGTATGTTACTTAAACTTAGGTAAAACTCATGCGGATTCTGATTATCGGCTATGGAAAAATCGGTAGAGTTAAGGCTTCTATATGGAAGTCTCTGGGCTGTGAAGTTTATGTTTATGACGTTAAGAAGGCGGCGATGGATTCGGCTAAATCCGACGGCTTAAATTTATATACAGATAGCTCAAAGATGGTCGGAGATTATATTTTAGACATATCAACTCCTGCTGGGCAACATTTTAAATCACTCCATTGGGCTCTGGGGCACGGCGCGGGCCATCCCAAAGCCATATTGATCGAGAAACCGCTCGCTTCGACAACGGACGAGTGCACGTTATTCGAAGACTTTATGAAGACCGACGCCGGACAAAAATTTGCGAACAAAATTTTTGTCGACGAATCCTATTACTCTTCTCCTTCGCTAAATCTGCTAAAGGAAACCATACAAAAAAACAAAGAAGAAATTCTATCGCTCGAGATAGAACTTTCAAAACCACGCTTGCCGGACAGGGTAAGCGGCCGGTTCTTCGACGTGGAATTGGGAGCTTTAGGCGTTGAAGCTCCGCACATGCTCGCCATCCTCCAGCTGCTTGGCCAAAACCTAAGCTCATTTAAGCCAGAGGCGGTTTATCTTTTTGTTGACGAGCAAAGAATCGAGAATCAAGCGCTATTATTAACAGCCCAAAACAAGGGTATCGCCATCAGCTTGATCTCTTACTTGGGTGACTTTCGCGTTAAGGGCGGCAAATTAGTGAAAAATAATGGTATTAAGAGACACGTTAAGATTGCCACCAACAAAAGTCATTACTTCTTGGAGCTAGACCCCGTGACTGCCTTACCGCGGATGCGTGCCCGCCTACAAATCAAGTCCCCAGAAAATAACCGCCGAGTGTTAATCCCAATTGACGATGACCACTTAAAAAATCACCTGTCTTACTTCTTGTCCGGCCAAAGTTTAGCCCCAAACGCGGAATTATTCGAAATGAAGAACGCGATGCTCGTCTCGAAAACTCTTATAGCCACGCAGCGGCAATCCCGCACAATACTTTTAAAGAACTTTGTGCCGTCCACGACAGCTACAAGTCAGATAAGGGAATTAATAGGATGAGGTTGAGATGTCACTAGAGATTAACAGCGGTTTTATTGCGCCGGATAAAAATATACAAGAGGTTGTCGAGCGAAAAGGCTTAGGACATCCTGATACTCTTGTTGATGGTATAGCTGAACTTAGCGAGATTGAATACGCTAAGCACTGTCGTGAGCGTTTTGGAGTAATCCCGCACCACAACTTAGATAAGGCCGCGCTCATGGGTGGTCTGTGTGTCCAGTCTTTTGGCGGCGGCAGGTTTGAAGCGCCCCTCCGGATGTTATTCATGGGGCGCGCCAGCCGATCATTTGGCAGCGAGGACATACCCCTTGAAGAAATACAGGACAGAGCCGCAAGGGCTTACTTATCCAGGGTTATGCCGCACCTTGATACGAGCGATCCTGAGGTCTACCAAGCAACAACTCTAACTTCGGCGTACAGCACTAGACCCCACTGGTTCGCGCCCAGATCGGTTGAAGACCTTCCGGAATATGGAGATGGCGGCCCAAAGGCAAATGATACCGCAACTATGATTAGCTACTGGCCTCTAACCGGTACCGAAAGACTCGCCTTGGATTTGGAGGGCTATTTTTATAAAGATAATGAGAATGGTCTTCCTGAACCGCGATTTGATTTTATTGGTCAGGACATCAAAGTTATGTGTGTGCGTCACGGGGAAGTCATAACTGCGACTTTGTGTGTTCCGCAAGTAACTACCGAGACAGCTAGCGCGGCAGTCTATAGAGAACGGGAAGAAGAAATCAGCAAAAATCTGCAGCAATACGCCGAAGAACTTATAGGCGACGGGCCGTCCGTCAGTGTCTTGGTTAACACTCAGAACAGGAATGCTGATCGACCATATTTAGTAACCGGCGGGTCCTGCACCGATTTTGGAGAAGAAGGCGCCGTTGGCCGAGGCAATAAAACTCACGGCATCATCGCCAGCTTTCGTCCCAATACAATGGAAGCCCCTCACGGTAAAAATCCAACTTATTTTGTCGGAAAAATTCTGGGCTACCAGGCAGATTTTATCGCCAGGACTATTTATGAGCAACTAGACACTCGCTGCCAGGTTGTGCTCCAGGCCAATATGGGAGATTACCTGTTTGAGCCCTCAAAAATAATAATCTCAACCGAGCAAACGGTGTCCGATAATGAGGTTGAGGCTATTGTCGCTGATTGCCTTGGCATTGGCCGCGAGACGACTAATCGAATTATCGACGAAGCTCACTTTTTACCCAAGACCAACGCCTGGCAAAACCATGATTGACGGAGGCGAACAATTTGACGTCGCAAGAGCCGGGGGCGAGCGGCAAGGCCTTGCTTATGAAATGGGCATAGATTTTCGGGGCGTAGTTATCGCTCTATCCGGTGATTATGAAATCCCTCGTGAAAATCTTATGGAACTCGAGGATCAAATTACCGGAATGCGGGTACTGGATAGTGCTGAGCCGGTGATTGCTCACGCTAGGCTGACGTATCTGGCTTCGGAAGAAATAGACATTGGCTTTAACCCTGTTGAGAGAGAACTTGTGCTTAGCGGGCCGGAAAGCATGTTTGGCAATGGCAGTGCTCTGGCTTTTATCGGACAGTACGTGTCGGAATGTCTTAGGGCCTCAGAGTCTGGAACGCTGTTAGTTCACGCCGCTGCCGTTAAATCACCCGAGCATGAAACGTCTCACTTAATTCTGGGAGAGAAGGGCGCGGGTAAAACAACCGTCACCCTCCATCTATGCCACGATCATGGATACCACTTGATTGGTAATGATCAAGTTTTTCTTGGCGTCGCCCCAGACGAAACTCTGGTAACCGATGGGGGCAACGCCTGGTTTAACGTTAGAGAAACGGCCATCGTCGCCGATCCTCGTCTTTCTCGGCTACTATCCATAGAACCATCAAGCCAGCCGCCTTGGAATAACAAGGTTAGGGTTGACCCGGGGAGCATCGGCATAGAAACCACCGTAGATCGGCTTCCCCTGGAATCCATTTTCCACATAAGGATTGACCATACGCAGTCTGAGATCTACGTTGCACCCTGGATTGGGGTACAAAAGAATCTGATACTTCACGAACGATTTGGAAGACACGTAAGCGCTCAAGCCACTCCGTTTCAAGATGATCGTGGCAACTACCTTGGCTCGCTACCGCTCATTAATCCGTCCCGCACGCTCAAAGCAAGAGACGAACTCGTGCGCCTTGCGATTAAAACCGGCATTACTGAAGTTTTTGCGCCCGACAGCCAATCCGTCACAGACTTTATCGCAAGCCAAACGCAAAAATGATAGCGGTAGGCATACCCACTCTTAATGAGGCGGATAATATTGATCTTCTCGTAAGGTCAATTGACAATATCGCGTTGTCCCTCGGAGAAGAGCTGCTGATTATAAACTGCGATAATTCAAGTCAAGATGGTACCGCTGATATTTTCCGTTCAGTACCGACGGCTAATAAAAAGATTTCTCTAAAAACAACCCAGAAGGGTAAAGGCCGCAACGTTCGGCGCATTATCCAGTACGTCGTTAATAACGATGTCGAATATTGCTTCTTTGTGGACGGGGACATAGTTTCGATGGAGCCGGAATGGCTGAGCAAGCATCTGTACCAGGCTAAGAACGGCTCGGATTACGTCGTGCCGAATTATGCTCGCAATATGCAGGAGGGTAACGCGACTAATCACTTTCTCTTTCCCGTTCTAAATTACTTTTCGGATGGCCGCTCGCCGCACCAACCAATATCTGGTGACGTCGGCGTGTCTTTAAAACTGGCAAAGCACTTAGCTCGACTCCCTTGGTCGAGAGCGGCGCTAGGCTACGGGGTCGATATATTTATAACTATGCAGGCTTTGTTCGGCGGATTCAAAGTCACCGAGATAGATTTAGGAAGCAAAATCCACAAACCTAGTTTTGGAAAAATGATAAACATCTTTGAAGATACGGCGACCAGCTATTTTGAAGTCCGCAATAAGATAGATAGCTATGTCTCTGTTGATTTCAACGGAAACCAAAACCAGGAATTTACTTTATTGAAGGGAAAGCCGATTCCGGCAGAGGACGTCAGGCAAAGGGCAAAGGTCGCTAAGCAATTACTCGCTACTGCCGGGATGACGGATCAAAGCAAGAACTACCATATTGGCAAACTGGGAATTGATAGCCCCACGTGGGCGACGGCATTAGTTGATCACGAGCTACGAATCGGTACGGAGAACGCCTCCAATCTAGCAAAATCTTTAACTCCATTTTATCTTCTGCGAGTAACTCAGTACTTAAGCGAAGCAAAGACACCTGCTACCGCTCAAGAAATGCTCAAACTGCAAACTTCCTTAATAGCTAAACGGTACGCCGAGGCCAGCCTGTAGACGCCTTATAGTTCCGCGAAATCATGTCAAGGTCAAGGCTTGTAAACGTAAAGATGGTTAGCGCCGGCCTTGCTGTTTGTTATACTCCTGGCATGAAGTCAGTTTTTATTTATGGCCCGCCCGCCGCGGGCAAACTAACTGTTGCAAATGAACTTTCGCGCCTGACAGGGCTTGGAGTTTTCCTAAATCATGAAGTTATCGCCCTACTGTCACCTCTGTTTCCGTATGACAGCATTGGACTTTCCGCAGTACGCAAGCGTGTTTCCAGAGACGTCCGGCTAAAAATATTCGGCGAAGCGATCGCCGCGAAAGTCGACTTTATTACGACCTTTGGCATGTCGGGACCGCAATATTTTGATTTCTTTCGGGAGATTAACCAGACCTTTGAAAAAGCCGGAAGAAGCATTCTTTTTGTCCAGCTCACGGCTTCGAAGCAAGCTTTAATTAGCAGGGTTAGTTCGGCGAGTCGCCTGGGGCAAAAGATAGACTCCCCGGAGTATCTTGAAAAGTTGCTCACGGACAGGCCCGAGGTATTCAGCAAATTCCCCGATATCGACCATCCCACAATAGACAATTCGTCAATGGCGCCGGACGAAGTAGCGCTAATGATATATAACTTATTAAAATAAGAGCCTTCTAAGTCGGGTCTAGCTCAGCAACAATCGCTTTGAGGGCCGATAATGATTTGGTCGAAGCCTCGACCTTATTTTTTTTGGCATGCGTCTCGGCAGTTATCACCAAATCGCCTCCCTTAAAAGCATTGTCTATCATAGCCAGTATAGTCCGGTAGTCTATCTGACCTTCGCCGATTGGCACGTAGAGTCTTTTGCCATTTCTGATAATAAAGTCTTTGGCGTGAATGTAGCTTAGTCTGTCGGCGACCTGGCTAACAAAGGACTCCTCTATTTCCTCTCCTAGCTCTATGAAATTAGCGATATCAAGCCATAGTTTCAAGTGTCCATTTTTTTGATTAGCCAGCAGTTCTGTGACTTGCGCTTGAGTATGCACCCGGCAAATGGGTTCATTTTCGATACAAAGATCGACTTCATATTTATCGGCCAGATCCAGAGCATGGTTAAGTAAGGGGTCGCGAGCGAACACTGCGCCGGCATTTGATGACTTACCAAGGCCCGAGAAAATCCGCAGACAAGGAATCTCTAATTTTGACGCAATCTGGAAAGTTCGTTCTATAATTCGTTGCTTTTCTTTCGCGTCAATGCGGGGATTAAACCCAAAACTGTCGTGCCGCACTTCGCTGTCGTCGGGGTTCTCGTACCACTTAAAAAGCGGTGTTGCAGCCGCGACTAGCTCAATCCCGGCTTTATCCACTCTTTGCTTAAAGGAAGAAACTTCTTCGTCTGACCAGAAAACAAAGTTCTTCTGATTGATTGTTCGTAGCTCGCCATATTTTATTCCGCACTCGCGCATTAGCTCAATGGCAGACTCAAGATTATCCGATATCTCGTCAAAATTGATGCCGATTTTATACATTAGACAACTCCGCCTTTAGGAGACTATGGATTCTCTTTAGCTCGCTAGTCTTTGTCGGGACAGGACTATCCAGCCAGATCGACAAAGCTTTAACGCCCTGAAAAATCATCATCCACAGGCCATCGACAGTACAGGCTCCTTGGGCTTTAAAATGGCCAAGCAGAGGAGTATTAATCGGGTTGAAAACCGCGTCAAGAAAAACTTTGTTAGTCAGCAGGAGGTCTTTAATCAGCTTTAACTCAAAGGGCAGCCGGTCGTTGTGAACCATGCCGGCGGAAGTTGCGTTGATTATTAGCTGCGATCGTTTGATAAGGCCATGGACTTGATTATATTCGTGCATATTAATACCCAGCCGTTCTGAGGATTCAAGAAGCCCGCGGGTGGCTTGACTTAAATTATGTCTGTAGACGACGTTAATATTTTGTACGCCCAGCTGCTTGCAAGCGTAAATTGCCGCGTGCGCGGCTCCACCGGTGCCAAAAATTGTCGCCGTTTCATAGTCGGTTCGGTTACCAAATGCCTTGATTGATTCAACGATACCAATCCAGTCGGTGTTATATCCAGTGGTGGTATCGCCAAGCTTGATAGTATTAACGGCGCCTAATTCACTGGCAACTGGATCAACTTTGTCCAGGTGACGCAGAGCCTCAAGTTTAAGAGGTAGCGTTACGCTAAGACCAATGAAATTAAGAGTTCTAAAAGCGTTGAGCGACTGTTCGAATTCATGGAGTTGGACATCCACTCTTATATGCTGATAGAAATCCTCAATCTTCACCGTTTTGATAAGCTCGGCATACAGAAGGTGCGACACGCTATGCCGAGTGGGATAACCTATTAATGCCGAATATTTCATATAGCTCCTAGACTATGAAAAAGGGAATATGTCTAGCCCCATACTATAACACCAAATATAAACAATCTGCTGCAGTTATGTCAGGCGAATGAACCGGTCTTAACCTCGCTGGATGTAGATTTAAGCTGTTAGTCCGAACAAGAAACAAAAAAGCTCCCGATCAAAGGAGCTTTTCTAGGTGTCAATTTGGTGCACCAGCTCCAAAAAAGTTTACACCAAATCAGGGATGAGATAGTTCGCTGGAGGAAGATTTTAGAAGTGCCATATCAGGAGTATTTGTTAGGTGTGTGATTAGGTAGTTACACCGCCAGTAGTATAATTAAATAGCATGAAGAAACTGCAGAAATTATTGAAAAACAAAAAGTTCGTTATACCTGCATCAATAGTTATCCTATTTTTAGGCGGGTTGATTATTGCCTTTCAATGTGGAGTCTATACCACCTTAAAACAAATGAGTCTTAAAGATACCACACCAACCCAGATGGCTGCAGCAATGAGAGAAGATGAATTTTGGTCTAGCTACAGATTTAATACCGTAGTTTTTGATGGAAAAGTGAAGTCTAAAAATATCGTGAACGACATCACTACGTTTGCCTTAGTAACATCTGATACATATGGTGCGAGTTGTGATTTTACGAATCAAAACACTGACCTAATAATAGGCAGAACCTACAAGTTTGCGGCAGTAGCGTATAGGGCCGAACGTCAACCTAATAGTGTTTTGCTCTACGACTGTATAATTCTTTAACAGAAAACCATGGTGCAGCAAGTACAAAAAAGTTTACACCAAATTACTGGTGAAATCACTCGTTGGAGGAAAATATTGGAAGTACCGTATCGACAGAGTCTGCTCAACAAGTAGGTAGTGGGAGTTTCACGGATAGACTGACTTAATTAATAAGCTTGAAGCTATCGATGACTTGGCCATCGTAAAAATTTTCACCATTAGGCGTTTGTAGATGACCTGATTGACCCTGTTCTAGATAAACAAGTTTATTTTGGTTTTTGTAGTATCTTAGGTAGAACTTGTAGTTAAAGTCTGTGCAAGGGTTTGAACTAGAACAAGCAAGCTCTAGATCCTGCCAACCTCCTGAATTGTCTTTCATCCCAGCCACGGTAACTGTTTTATCGTTAAATTTGTTTTGTGCCCAGTTCAATATATCCTGTTGGCTATTGACTGATACCACACTAAAAGGTATCAAGTTTAGTTCATAGTAGAGCAAAAAGTTGGTTTGTTTGTTCCTATTAATAGCATCTACTGTGGTTTCAATTTTTTGGCAGTCACTGGCTAAAGTATGTCCCGAGCCATCACTAGCTTTATCCGTAGGTTGATATGTATACTCCTCAACTACATAAAAGTTACTCCCATCTTCGATAACAGTGGCAGGAACAACTCCTTTGGCTGGTATGTAGCTCGGTTGAGAAGGCACTTTATTACCATAATCGTCGTACACGTAAGATACTTTAGTACACTGGGCGCCGTTAGAAGATAAATATTGTTTAGGTATTTGTATTGAAAATTTTAGAGAATTGTTCGTGTAGGTATTCCACTCTGCACCTGGACCGCTAGTAATTACACCGACCGGTTGTTCTGATTTTGAGACTTTAGTCTGAGCAGAACTATTGCCCGTAATAAGCTTATTAGATGGCTTCTGATTTTTGTGCCAAACGTACCATCCGGTGGAGCCAAGGAGCGCTACGATAGCCAAAATCAGCAGGCCCTCGATAAGACCGAAGCCATTCTGATTTTTCTTCATAAATTAATGGTACCAAAGAACTGTCTAAATCGCTTATGTTTGGTGCAGCAAGTACGAAAATCTTTACACCAAACCAGGGATGAGATAATTCGTTGGAGGAAAATATTGGAGGTGCCATATCAAGAATATTTACTTAGGAAGTGAGAGCGGGGAGTTACACATCTTAATACTAGGTCTGGCTACTGACTCTCCATAGTACCTGGATTAACGCTAAAGGCACTGCCTGATGGCACGTCAAGGTCAGCATAATCGTTTAGCAACCAGCTGTTGCCATGAGGGAGCAGATAAAAGGTAAGGTATGTCGGGTCGATATAATTAGTTGTGTCTTCGTAAGTTACGGTCTTACCCGTTTGTCCGTTTTTAAAAGCATAGTCGGCAACAGCTGGAGTCATACTGGCAAAGCTATCTATAGCCCGAATGTTGAGCACTGAGGTGCATGTCAGTGCTGGAGTCATTGCGCCATTGCAAGGACCGGCTGCTAAGTTACTCTGCCGAAATGACTCAAAGGTGTGCGTTAACAGCTGCACTAGAGAGCTTTCGTTATCGCTACTAAGTGTTCCTAGTAACTCTTTAACAAAAGCGGTTGGAGTGACTTGAGTTGAAGCTGCAGGTTTACTATCAGCTGTAGCCGTTGTCGGAGCAGCAGTAGTCTTGTGATGTTTACTGTAAACAAACCAGCCCGCACCACAAACCAATGCTACTAATATAACCGCCAAAATGACTTCAATAACGCCAAAGCCTTTTTGGTTTTTCTTCATAAATTAATGGTACCAAAGAACTGTCTAAATCGCTTATGTTTGGTGCAGCATTATTGATCAAAGTATAACTTTATTAAGGAAGAGGTAGCTCAAAGCCATCATAAATGTCGCTTAGATTCTCATTTCTAGCTCCTCTGCGAATCTTTATATAATCTGGTGGCGTACCAGCTGCAATTACATCTTCTAGGTTGAAGTTAAGCATTGCCACTTGCCCGCTTCTGATAGGCCACACCCCCACAGCATGATATAGCCACTGTTCATCTGCGTCATCTATGATCACCCAAATAGATTTGAATGTCGGATTTAAGCCCTTAATCTCACGGGCAATTTCTACTGTTGAAAACTGTAATCCCGGATTTTCTCTAACATTAACAATGAGATGCCTGTTTTCAGCCTCCTCTTGCGCTTGATGGCGAATCTTAGCCTCAATAACTTGTATCAGGCTTTGGCCATGCGACTCAAACTCCGTAACTTGTATGTCTATTTCTTCGAAATGGTCATCATCTTCACCCCACGTAATCGCTCGCACATCTACATCTGGAAATATGTCTTCGCCTGGCCTAAGATAGTAGGGAAATTTATTTGTAGATTGGAGCCCACATAACATAATGCCTGCGATTAGTAATTCTTTCTCAATCTTAAAAGCCCCGGATCTTTCAACCGCGTCAGCACCATGCTTCAGTAATAACTGCTGGAACCGACTCACGGCGTTCCGCGGACTCATATAGACATTACGTGGGTAGTTTTCCATGCTTTTAGTGTAACCTACAGCACACCGACGGAAGACTCATGATTATAGCCTGACTGATTAAGCCAGTACGCTCTTAGCCTGAGACTTAATTCTCTTGCTGACTTTTGAGCGGTACTTTACTCCAACTTTAACGTATACATGCGTACTACTAGTAGCAGCTATTTCCGAATCTAAGAATGTGATCAAATCTTCATAAAGCCTTTTTGAGTCAATATGTATCTGCCCATGCGCCATTATGTGATCCATGCCCGTGATACTTGTTCCCCAAGTTATCCGATGACCTCTATATCTGATTTCACCCAGATGATCATTATGCATTAATGAATGCCTAAAGCTTTGCCAAACTAATTCTGGGTATTCAAAGCCAAGTTTCTCAAGCAAACGTTGCGTTCTACGCTCTCCACGATATACGGTAGTAGCTATTGCTTCAACGGTTGGCATCAGGAGCCTGATAATTCCAAAGAAGCCCACAAATCTGCCCCGAGTTGCTTCTTGCTCTATTGCCTCAATATATACTTTGACGTCATTTTCCAGCCTGGACTTTACGCCCTGCAAATAATCTCGCTTGAGCATTCGTTGATAGACTGGAACAATTTTACGCCTGTCCATGATTAGGGCGTTAGCCTGCCTATTACAAGCGCAATAGCTACATCAACTGCTTTGTCTGCGATATATGCGAATGCTTTCTTCATAGCAGATGAATCTTTCTTCTCGGAAGCTTGGCGTAACTTCTGTATTTGTTCTTGAATATCATCAGGTAGTGAACTAATGCTTATAGTTTGTTGAGCCTCAGGTGAATTGTGGGCAATGTTTGAGTTGGAGATATTCGAGTAATGTACTCCGATCCTATGTGAATCAGCTAAATAACTTTCACCAAAAGGAGTAAGACGATAGTAATCCTTTTCTTGATAGGTTTCGATGTAGTCATTGTCCAAGAGTTGCTTAAGAGCTTCGTGAACTTGAGGCATGCGCTTCTTAGTAAAATACACCTCCAGCAATTCTTCTGTCAGAATCTTGCCAGTTGCGTCAGTGCCAAAATTACTACGTGAGAAGGAATTCAATATAGCTTTTGAAGTTGGCGTAAGTTCACTCATCTGTCTTTTTCTTTCTGCTCGAAACTCAAGCTCTTGTTTGACTCTATGATAAACGGATGATGAGACATGCTGATTTGGTAGACTAGAGCGCATGATATCGCGCAGCTGATCGTCTGTCTTATCTGCAAATTCATCCATATAATAACCTTACCTCTTTTTAATCAACATCGACAACAAAAAGGATATAACCTTCATTTCAATCTGTAAATCGTCATATATTGTCTCGTTAGGTCTACTTGGCCGGACGCAGGTTGAAACCGTCGGTCAGATCAATAAACTAAAAGCTCCCGATCAAGGGAGCTTTTCTAGGTGTCATATTGGTGCGGGTTAAGAGACTCTAACTCTCGACCTCTTCCTTGGCAAGGAAGCGCTCTAAACAACTGAGCTAAACCCGCATATTGGTGGCTCCTCTCGGACTCGAACCGAGGACACAAGGCTCTTCAAGCCTCTGCTCTACCAACTGAGCTAAAGAGCCGTAACAGGGATATTTTACGGGATTATCTCTGTTATTTCAAGGATGGGTTGTTTATTTCTTCTCTTTGGTCAGGAAGTTTTTGACATCCTCGATGGTGCTCATAAACTGGGCCGGGAAGATAATCGTACTGTTTTTCTCGTCGGCAATCTCGACTAAAGTCTGCAAGTTTCTAAGTTGTAACGCGATAGGATGCTTGTCGATGACGTCGGCGGCTTCGCCCAGTTTTTTAGCACTCAGAGCTTCGCCCTCGGCGGCGATAATCTTGGCCCGCTTCTCGCGCTCGGCCTCGGCCTGTCTGGCCATCGCTCGCTGCATGGTATCCGGCAGTTTAATATCTTTAAGCTCGACCGTATTAACATAGATTCCCCAGTGCTTGGTGGCTGTATCTAAGATTTTTTTAATCTTGTCATTGATAGACGCGGTCTGGCTGAGCACTTCGTCCAGCGAACTTTGACCGACAACGTTCCTAACGGTAGTTTGGGCAATCTGATAGGTCGCGCTGATAACATTCTCGATTTCAACCACCGATTTTATAGGGTCATTAACCTGGTAGTAGGCTACGGCCGCGACATCAATCGAAACATTATCTTTAGTAATAACTTGCTGGCTATCTACCGGTAGGGTGATAATCCGGATGCTAATCTTTTTCAGGTTGTCGACAAAAGGGATAATTACCCGAAGGCCGGGCTCTTTAACCGCCGGACGGATTTTCCCAAGCCGTAACACCACGCCACGTTGATACTGATTGATAATACGAACACCAGCCAAAATTATAATGACCACTAAGACCGCCAAAATCCAAACTAACGCCATCGCAAAAACTCCTTCTACTATGATTGTAGACCTAAATTATCAAGTTTCAAATTTCCTGGTGGACCTTGTTGGTCAGCTTTACAACCTACCGGAACGTATCCAAAATATCATAAATCTACAGAGTGAGCCAGACGCCGAACAGTTGACCGACCGACTCAAAAAACCATTTGAACGTCGAGCGGCACCAAACGCATCGAAGTATCACGCCTAGTTGCTCTTGTGTTTTCTGGAGCAAAGAGCAGAATTATAAACAGTATGGAAAAGGGACATAGGACTCCGACAGAGAAATGGGCAATCGGAATTATCGTGGCTATTTGTCTATTCGTTATATTGGGAGCCGTGATTACACGGCCAAAAAACACTACGAGTACTGTCAGCTCACCCACTCCTGAGCAAATACAAAACTGCGAAAATACTCCCCAGAAGCAGCTATACCAAACGTTAGTTGCACAAGAGCATGCAGTGGGAATATCTGGAAATTTGGTCACTACGCTCGCGAGTCTAGCGCCACAAGTAGAACAACAAAAACTGAGGTGCGAAGAGGGTCTCCCCGCAAATTAGCTCTGCCCATGATTTACAGTCGCAATCTTTGGTTTAATCCTTCCTACCTTCTTCACTGTGGATTTGAAGCAGAGAAGAAAGGCGTTCCAGATGAGATGCTCAAGGCAATAAATGAGACGCGCGCAGCTTGTATATGGGCTCTAGGTGTTAACAAACTCATGGGCGTTCAGCACCTAATAAATATCGTAGATCCCAAAGAACAGACCCCGGATGCAAGAGCAATGCTAGAAGCTCAGCCTCGCGGTCAAAGTAAACAACGATGGGGACAGTATCTAGACGTGGAGGTCGTCACCTACGGCGAAAAGGAAACTGATCCCATCGACAAATTCCTCGTTCAGAAGAAGCTCTCTCCCGCCAAGGCTTACCAACCGGGAACTATCATCCTCTGTTATGTAAATAAGAATGTGAGTAACGGGAAGCTTTGGAAAGATATCTACCGTGATCTGTCGATAGCAGACCTACCTCAGCTCGATACTTTTTTGCTAGGCAAGATCCACCCAACACAGCCCGTCTATGCAATGGCCAGGGTTTATCCCCAGTTCGATTCAGTCATTCAGATCAATGTTATGGAAGAAGCAAAAAAGAAGTACTCAGAGCCCGGCGGCACGAGGATCATCGAATTTGTAAGTGATGACCCGAAAAAGCTAGCGGTCCTTAAGTCCCAAATTCCACCAAAGGCCTATAACCCGTTCCTATAGACCATAACTTAGGGTTGCGATGCTATTTTTACAGCACCGACCGGGTACCCTCTACCTCGAGAATAGTGTGTATCAAATGTCACTTGGTGGGCGCTGAGGGACTCGAACCCCCGACCCTCTCGGTGTAAACGAGATGCTCTAGCCAACTGAGCTAAGCGCCCAAATTTTCTGGTGGGTGAGAGAGGACTTGAACCTCCACGCCTTGCGGCACAGCCACCTCAAGGCTGCGTGTATACCAATTTCACCACTCACCCGACTGCGACAATTATACTGTTTAACAGGGATAAGTTCAATTCGAATTAGCTACGGGGAAGGTGTTCGTGGCGGTGGTCCAGATTATAATCACCTCGAACCAAGGCCTTTACTTGTTCCAAGTTAAAAGTTTTTACGCCCGGGTTGAGAATACCGTGCGGGTCAAAGATTTTTTTAACGTCTAGCAACAGCTCGTTATATTCTTTGCTGTACTGATAAAAAAGGTAAGGCGCCCGCACCCGGCCATCACCGGCTGCCGCGCTGATGCTGCCTTCCATGCTGACCGCGAGCTGGTAAATTGAGGCGGCAATGTTGAACAATCTTTGGCGGTCACCAATCTGGCCCAGGTTTAGCACTGGCTGCATGCGCACCACACCATCGCCGGCGTGTCCCCACACTACAGGCGGCATGCCATTGGCCGTATAAATTTCCGTGGCCTTTTGCAGAAATTCGGCCAACCGGTCAACCGGTACGGATATATCCTCTGCTACCGGTACCGATTTAGCTTGACCGCGAGGCGAAGTCAGGATGGTAGTAACGCTTTGGCGTACCTTCCGCAGTTGGTCCTGGTCGTCGGACTTTACGGCCAAGCGGAAAGCTCCATCAGCTCTTTCAGTGATTTTTTGGGCTTGCTTCATGGCCTTGCGCTGGGCGCCGTCCTTGGGATCATCAAACTCTATCAATAGGTGAATCGCTGCCTGCGGACGCAATAGTACCCCCTGCAGCTGGTGTGGATTGACCCGGGTAACCTCTTCAACCACGGTTTTATTGAGCATGTCACAGATACTCGGCTTAAGCTCCAGGATTTTGGGCAGGACGTCGTTTAAATCTTCCACTTCATTCAGGCTGAGTAGAGCCAATTCCGCAGAAGGGTTATAAGGAACGACTCGCAAAGTAGCCTCGCTAATAATCCCTAAACTGCCCTGCGAGCCGACAAATAACGGCGTCAAATCAAAGCCCTTTTTGCTTTTGACGGCAGCGAGGTTGTAGCCAGTGGCATTGTGCCGGGCTTTAGACCTTTTACTCTCGGCGCTGATTAGCTCGGTGTTTTCCTCTAAAAGCGCGTCCAAAGAACGATAGACCTCGCCTTCAAAAGTACTTAAACCGAGCTTGCGGTTGAGGTCACGCTTACTCAAAGGCTCGGTTTCAATCACTTCGCCATTGGCCAATACCACCCGCAGCTGCTCTACGTATTTGCCGGTATTGCCGTACTTAACCGATTTTTCACCGATAGCATTATTAGCAATGCCGCCGCCAATGGTGGCATAGTTTTGCGAAGCCGGGTAGGGCGGCAGGAAAAGGCCGTGGGTGTAGAGTGTTTGTTCTAGCTTGTCATAAGTCGCGCCGGGCTCCACTGTAGTGAACTCTTTGCGCGGGTCTAGCGTCAGGATACGGTTCATGTGGGCCGGAAAGACCAGTAAAACTCCGTTAGTCAGCGCTGCGCCCGAAGTGTCGCTGCCGCCGCCGCGGGCGGTAATTGGCATTACCCGCCCGCGCTTAGCCAATTGCCAGGCAAAGCGGGCAGTTTTACGGATATCGTTTTCGTTGCGCGGATAGACGACCATTGCCGGAGCCAACTGTAGGATGCTGGCATCGTGGGCAAAATGCCGCCGGACTTCCGGGCTGGCCGTAACCTCTCCCAGCAAATGCTCCTGTAGATACTGTGCTATTTTACTCATGAATATTTTCAAATGGTGGGCGAAAGAGGACTTGAACCTCCACGTTCTTGCGAACACTAGCTCCTGAAGCTAGCGCGTCTACCAATTCCGCCATTCGCCCGTCTCATCGTGACACAGTCCATTTTAACATTTTATAGGTGAAAGATGCGCCAAAAAACCGAAGGCGGGGCGATTTTTTGTTGCAAAAGCACTGGGACTGTTTGAGTTTGCCCGCTGCTAGTAACGCTGGCTGAACCGACCTTTTGGCCGATACTTGCTAGCGCTGAAACTTTATCTAACTTGGTGAGCTGGGTCGGTTTGCTGCCGTTCCAGGCAGCTATTGTTAAGTCACTTGCTGCGACGGCATTGGAGCTCGGTCCCCAGGCAGCTTTGTAAGTGCCAACAACCTGGTTGGCTTTGGCGACTTCAAGCGGGGTGAAGTTCTGAGGAGTCGCCTCAATTATCGATTGTGAATCGTCGATGGCCTGGTTGGGGCTGTTGATGTCCGGCGCGCCCAAAATTGCGCCCACAATCTGGATTTGCTGGCCGCCTACACTCTGCTTGGCCGAGAACAAAAAACAACCGCCGGCTTGGTCGGTATTTCCGGTCTTAATTCCGTCTACGCCGTCTGTGCCCAGCAGCCAATTAACGTTATAGACTTTACCGGCTAATGGCAATATCGCTGTTTGCTGGCTGACAATATCTGCCAGTACCGGATTTTCCAGGGTTTTTTCACCCAAAATGACTAGGTTGTTAGCGCTGCTGACGCTTTTTGGCGAAAATCCACTGGCATCGGCCAGATAGGTTTTGCTAAGGCCGAGTGAGTTGACAAAGTTATTGGCATAACTCAGGTAGGCTTTCTGCGAGCCAAAAGCCCAGTTAGCCAAACTATCGGCGATGTTGTTGGCTGATGGCAACAACATCGCCTGCAGCGCTTGATACTCCGTTAATTGCTCGCCATCGTTGATAGGGACAACCGAGCCTTGCTCGGCGACGTATTTTTGATAAATGGCTACGTCAGCCGGGCCAAAAGTTATTTTTGGACCTTGCTGGCCCGGCTGCAAAGGCTTTTGGCGCAGCACCGATAGGGCGGTGACAAGCTTGGCGATGCTGGCAATCGGCGCGGCTTTTTGGTTGTTATTAGTCGCCAGCACACCGTAGCCCACAGCGCCAAAAGCCGATTGCCCATAATCGGGCCAAGGCACATAAAGCTGACCAGTCGCTGACAGTTTCAGCGGCCGGCTTTGAGCCTTTAGCGCGGGCACCGGCCGTAAATATAACCCAATCGACAGTACGATTATTGTAACTAGTGAGATGGATAAAAATCGCTTCAAACTACCTCTATAATACACGCTCGCAAAGGTCTATGTTTGTCGCCTCACTACTGTATAATAGGAATTAGATTTAAAGGGAGTTTAAAAATAATGATTATCGCGATTGTAATAATTGTAGTTCTGCTGCTGGGGGTGGTCTACATCTACAACAGCCTGGTCCGTACTAAAGTTCGTACCGATGAAGCCTGGAGCGATATCACTGTTCAGCTAAAGCGACGCTATGATTTAATTCCCAACTTGGTTAGTACCGTCCAGGGTTATGCCAAGCATGAAAAAACCGTTTTTGAGGATGTCACCAAGGCCCGTACCCAAGCGCTCAGCGCGACTACCGTAGGCGAGGCTGCCAAGGCCGACAACCAATTCCAGGCTGCCCTCAAGAGTATTTTTGCCGTAGCCGAGGCTTATCCGCAACTGCGAGCCAGCGAAAACTTCCAACAGCTTTCGAGTGAAATTACCGATACTGAAGACAAGATTCAAGCCGCCCGCCGTTTTTATAACGGTGCCGTGCGCGACCTTAATACCCGCATCCAAACCTTTCCGACTAACCTGTTGGCTGGCATGCTGGGCTACAAACTGCGGGAATTCTTCGATGTTGACGCCAATGAGTCCGCCGCCGTACAAGACGCTCCTAAAGTAGACTTTTCCGACGACGAATCTAAATAAATGTACGAACAAATCTCTAGCAATAAGCGCCGAACGGTTGTTTTACTGTTTGTCTTCCTGGTCTTGTTGTGGGCCTTTGCCTGGCTAATCGGCCAAGCTCTGGGCAACCCGGACCTGCTGTTTGTCATCGGCATATTCTCACTGGCCTATGCTGCCTTTAGCTATTTTCACGGCAGTAAAATGGCGCTGGCGATAAACGGCGCTAAGGAGATTCAAAAAAGCGACGACCCGCGGCTGTGGCGGACCGTAGAGAACCTAGCTATTACTGATGGCCTACCAATGCCCAAGGTTTATATCATGGACGACCCGGCGCCGAACGCATTCTCTACCGGCCGGGATCCGGACCATTCGGCGGTCTGTGCTACCACTGGGCTACTGCAAATTATGAATGATACCGAATTGCAGGGTGTGATTGCCCACGAGCTTGGCCATGTCAAAGATTACGACATCCGAGTTAACACCTTGGCTTTCGCATTGGTTGGCGTGATTTCGTTGATTGCCGATTTTTTCCTGCGCTGGTCAATTTTTGGTGGTGACCGGCGAGAAAATAACAATCAACTGTTTCTAATATTAGCCATCGCTGGAGCAATTCTAGCTCCTTTAGCCGCGACTTTGTTGCAATTATCCATCAGCCGCCGCCGGGAATACTTGGCCGATGCCCAAGGTGCGCTGACCACTCGTTATCCTGAAGGCCTGGCCGATGCCCTGGAGAAGATCGAGCAGACCGGGAGTGTGGCGGCCAAACAAAATACTTCTACGGCCCACATGTTTTTCGTAAATCCGCTGCGCGGCCACAGCATAACTAATCTTTTCAGTACCCATCCACCAATCGATGCTCGCATCAAAGCCCTGCGTGAAATGAAACTCTAAAATCAGCAAAATACCTCTGTTTTCAGATATAATGTAACCATGGTGAAAAAGGCTAAGACCAAGCCCAAAAAGAGTTCGGTGACTAATGGCCGTGTTCGCCAACTCAGTAAAAAAGACGCCAAACTTAAGGCTAAAAAAGAAGCTGGTAAACAGCCGCCGATCCCCGGCAGTTTTAGGTTGGTCGCTCAAGTCTTTGAAGCTATGAAAACAAATTGGAAAGTACTGGGCGGCATCGTCCTGGTTTACGCAATCCTAAACGCTGTCTTTGCCAGTAATCTGCTGAGTGATTTGAATACCAGCGTAAACAATATTCAACACACCCATAACCTTTCTGCTGCTTTCAATGGCTACGGCTCCTTGCTCGGTGGTTCTTCCGGCGGCTCGCAAACAGGCTCGATAACGCAGAGCGTGCTGTTGGTCCTGGAAAGCCTGGTTATTATTTGGGCTTTGCGTCAGTTGCTGGCCAGCCAGAAGATTGGCGTAAAACAGGCTTATTACCACTCTATGACGCCACTAGTGCCATTTTTGTTGGTGATAGCGATGATTATTGTTCAGTTATTACCGCTGACTCTGGGCTCGGCGCTGTTAGCCTTAATTTTATCCAGCACTGTTAGCAGCGGCAGCCTGGTTACGCTAATTTTCGGTATTTTCTTTGTAGCGTTAGCCTGCTGGACTCTATACATGGTTAGTGCTTCTATCTTCGGCCTTTATATTGTGACTTTGCCCGATATGCAGCCCAGGCAGGCCTTGCGTTCAGCCAAAAATCTAGTGCACTTCCGGCGCTGGATTGTGCTGCGACGGCTGTTATTTTTGCCGATTTTTATACTGCTAGTATTGGGTCTTGTGACCGTACCGCTTATTGTCGTGGCGTCGTTTTTAGTGGTGCCGGTATTTTTCGTCTTACTGATGTTAACGGTCTTGTTCGCCCACACATACCTGTATAGCCTTTACCGGGGGTTGATAGCATGAGCGAATCCCCGGCTCAGCGGGCGGCCAAACTACGCGAACTCATCAGCGACTACCGGTACAACTATCATGTCTTGGACAATTCAATCATGAGTGAGGCCGCGGCAGATAGCCTAAAACATGAGCTTAGCCAGTTGGAGCAGCAACACCCGGAACTGGTTACAGCCGACTCGCCGACTCAGCGAGTAGCCGGTCAGCCTTTGCCGGGCTTTACCCAAGTCCAACACAGCAGCCGGATGCTCAGTCTCAACGACGTCTTTGACGAGGAGGAGATCAAGGCTTGGGTCGCTAGAATCTCCAAACTATTGCCCAGTGCTAAATTTGAATACTTTGCCGATGTCAAAATGGATGGCTTGGCCTGTGCGCTGGTTTACGAAGACGGAGTTTTGACTCGGGCCGTAACTCGCGGCGATGGTTTTGTCGGTGAAGACGTAACAATGAACGTGCGCACGATTGAATCTGTGCCGCTTAGGCTTCGCCACTCAAAGGGCTACGAGAGATTTGTTAGCGGTCGCACAGAAATCCGCGGCGAGATTGTGATGTATAAAAAAGATTTTATTAAGTTGAATGAGGCTCAGGCAAAAGCCGGCAAGCCGGCTTTTGCCAACCCGCGCAATCTTGCCGCCGGCACCATACGTCAGCTCGACCCAAGGCTGGTTGCCGCCCGACCCCTGCAATTCCATGCTTATGATCTGCTGCGCGAGAATCCGGACGAAATTCCAACCTATGACTTTGCTTATCAAGCCATTCGCGAACTCGGACTAATTGCTAATTCAGTTGCGCGCAAGTTCAACTCCGTTAAAGAAATCATGAAGTTCGCCGACGAATGGGAAGAAAAGCGCAAAAATTTGGCGTTTAACACCGACGGTCTAGTCATAAAGATTAATGACCGCCAAACTTACATACGGCTGGGTGTGGTCGGTAAGGCTCCTCGCGGCGCCGTCGCCCTAAAGTACTCGGCCGAAGAAGCCACCACAGTGGTTAAAGACATTGTGCTCAGCATTGGCCGCACCGGCGCCGCTACGCCAATTGCTGTCTTTAATCCGGTCCAAGTCGCCGGAACCACCGTCCAACACGCTAGCTTACACAACGCCGACGAAATCGCCCGCAAAGACGTCCGTGTCAGCGACACCGTAATTATTTTTAAGGCCGGCGATATCATTCCCCAGGTCAGCCGGGTGCTTACCGAACTTCGCCCCAAAAACGCCAAGAAGTTCAATATGGAATCAGAACTCAAACGCCAATATCCGGAGCTCAATTTTTTCCGCCCCGAAGCCGAGGTCGTCTACCGACTCAAAAATACCAGCGGCAAGTTGCTGCTCAAGCAAGCGCTAATCCATTTTGCCAGCAAAGCCGCGCTGGATATCGACACTTTAGGCGAAAAAAATGTCGGGGCTTTGGTTGATGCCGCCTTGGTCCACGGCATAGCCGGTATCTATAAGCTAACTAAAGAGCAAGTCATAGGGCTGGAACGTTTTGCGGAAATATCCGCCCAGAATTTAGTGGATGGTATTGCAGCTACCAAAAAACCGCAGTTGCCGCGCTTCATTTATGGCTTAGGAATCCGCCATGTTGGTTCGCAGACAGCCATTGATTTGGCCGAGCATTTTGGCTCAATGGAAAAGCTGGCCCACGCGACCTTGGATCAGCTGATGGAAGTCCAGGGCATTGGCGAAGTGGTAGCCGAATCAATTGTGGCTTGGTTTGCCGACGAAGATAACCAAAAACTACTGGAGAAATTCGAGAGGCTGGACGTTAAGCCGCAATTCCAGCCGCATGCCCGCGGGCCACTGCATGGTAAGAATTTCGTGGTTACTGGATCGCTTGAGTCCATGGGGCGTGATGAGGCCGCCGAGCGCATTCGTGCGCTCGGCGGCACCTTCCAGTCCTCCGTCGGCAAAGACACCGACTATCTAGTGGTCGGGGCCAATGTTGGCGCCAGCAAGCTTGCCAAAGCCACTAAACTCGGCACCAAACAAATTACCGAGCAGGAGCTAGTAAAGTTGTTAAAATGACTAACGTAACTTTTATTACGGGCAATAAAGACAAAGCGGAGTTCTTGGCAAAATACTTGCACCATCCGGTCAAGCACCTAAAACTAGATTTAGAAGAAATTCAAAGCCTTGATTCTCGCGAAATCATTGAACATAAGAGCCATCAAGCCTTTAGTCGGGTTGGCTCGCCGGTATTAGTAGAGGACGTCAGCGTCGTTATTAATGCTCTGGGTCGACTACCGGGTCCATTCATAAAATGGTTCGAACAGGAACTAGGGCTTGAAGGTATTATTAGGCTCTTAAATAATATTGATGATAGAAGCGCTTCAGTTAAAATTACCTACGGTTACTTTGATGGTGAGTCATTAAAGATATTTGAAGACGAAGTAGCTGGCTCAATCGCCGACAAGCCAAGGCATGGTAACTATGATTTTGGCTGGAATCCCATTTTCATTCCAAAAGGCTCAGATAAGACATTTGCCCAGTTGAGCGAACATGAGGTGGAACATTATTCATTGAGGACACGAAAAGTTTATCCGGAGCTTAAAAAATTCCTGAGCGAACTTGACATAAAATAAACATAAGCGTGTAATTAAGGTGGCTTCGCGCACCGGGCCTATCCGGCTACACCTCGCAAAAGCCGGATGCGAAGACAAACATAAAGAGTTATAAAAACAAAGTCCCGCCCGGGCCCAAGGGTGGGCTGCGCGAAGCCGCAAAAATCCGCTGACTCTCACAAGCAGCGGATTTTTGCATTTAACTCCTTAAAATGCTAACATTGTCTCGGACTAAGGGGCTGTAGCTCACCTGGTAGAGCGCGGCATTCGCATTGCCGAGGTAAGGAGTTCGAGTCTCCTCAGCTCCACCATACGCAAAACAAGGGGCATTGGCGCAGTTGGCTAGCGCGCTTCCATGGCATGGAAGAGGTCAAGGGTTCGAATCCCTTATGCTCCACCATTCTTTATGAAACCCCAAAAATACAAAAATTTACACGAACTAATTCCACATTTGCCGACTCATAGCTATGTCGAGGACGGCAAGCTCGCGGAACCAATTACTCTGATTATTTTGGGCAACCGGCGTTTAATCAGAAAAGTCTTTAAGAAAGCTGGCTGGTATCTCGCGGTACCGATAAGCTTAAAGACGCTTTTTGAATCTGGTCTCGCTGCGGCCTTCAATCGGAGCTACCGCACAGGTCCAATGCGCAGTCTTTTTGTCAGTGGTAAAAAGCATAAGTTAGGCTTTGAACGACCAACACGCTCAGACACCTATCGACGCCGGCACCATTTAAGGTTGTGGGATACTGAGTTCATGCTATATAAAAAACCAGTTTGGGTTGGCATGTTAAGTTATGATCGAAGCTTTGGGTTAGCCAAGGGCAGTTTATCTCCGACTCATCACATCAGCGCCGCGCTAAATAGTGAAGAAAACTTTCTGGCAGATAATTTAGACATAAAAACGCCCCAATATGTTCACTTGAGCAAACCCGAGGAGGGCATAATAAGCATTGGCGATCCCTATGTTTGGGATGGCGAAGCATTACTTATTAATTTGGCAGACAAAAAATGAAAAAGAAAGCGGCTTACATAATTTTGGCGTTGTTTTGCTTCGATCATCTCATTAGGGATCATTTGCAGGACAGAGGCGTTAAAAACTGGTACACGACCTTTGGCCATTCGTGGTTTAAATTTATTCCTGACACACCACGCAATAATCACATTGGAATGGTAATTTTCTTTTTGGCTGGCTGCGCGTTCATCGAGTTGGCCTTTTGGCATATCAATAAAAGAAAAACCAAAAAGCATGCGGCTTAACGCGTATTTAGCTAAGGCAGGGGTGGCTTCGCGGCGTGGTGCCGATGGACTGATAAAAACCGGGAAAGTTACAGTAAATGGCCGAGTTGGTCAGCTTAATGATGGAGTATCTAAAAACGACACTGTTGTGCTAAATGGAAAAGTCATTAAATTGCAACAAAATCGCTATATCCTCTTAAATAAGCCAGCTGGCTACATTACGACCCTAAAAGACCCTCATGGACGACGCAAAATCACTGATTTAATCGATATTTCTGAGCGAATTGTGCCGGTAGGGCGCCTAGATTACGATACAACGGGGGTGATTTTGTTAACAAACGATGGCGAGCTAGCCCATAAACTAATGCATCCAAGCTTTAAAATTAACAAAATTTACCAAGTTAAAGTGTCTGGTAACATCGGTGGAAAAATACTTAACAAGTTAAGTAATTCTATAATGCTGGAAGACAGCCCAACCGCCCCTGCAAAGGCCAAAAAACTATCAGAAGACACCATTGAGCTGACAATTCATGAAGGGCGCAATCATCAGGTGAAACGGATGCTTGCGGCCGTGGGGCTGCCAGTCCAAAAACTCCACCGTTCTAAGTACGGCTCGCTAGACTTAACCGGGCTAAAACCTGGCCAATGGCGCGACCTAACAGAAGTAGAAATACTTAAGCTAAAGTGACCGCTCTTGTATACTTAAGCCTATGAACGTCGTTGTTGACGGCTTGATGACCAACTACCATAAGACAGGGAAGGGTAAAACCCTAGTTCTCTTGCATGGTTGGGGCGACACGGCAAAGACTTTTTCGCCCCTGATTGAAGGGCTTCAAGATAATTATGAGATTTTAGCCTTAGACCTGCCGGGGTTTGGCGGGACACAAGCGCCGCCCAACGCCTGGGGACTTGATGACTATGCTAAATTTACCGCGGCCTGGCTTAAGAAGATAAAAGCCAAAGGGGTTTATGCCTGGGTCGGGCATTCTTATGGCGGCGCTGTTATTATCTATGGTTTGGGTTCAAAGGAACTAACGGGGCAGAGACTAATTTTGCTGGCCTCAGCTGGCGTTCGTAATGGAAACGGACTTCGCAAAACTCTAATGAAAGCCGGCGCTAAAGCCGCAAAGCTACCGCTCAAGCTCTTGCCATATCGCCATCAACAAACCCTGCGCCGAAAATTCTATGCCGCAGCCGGTTCAGACATAATGCTTTTGCCCCATATGGAGCTGACCTTTAAGCGGATTATTGGCGAAGATATTCAGGAAAAAGCCAGGACTATAACGCAACCAGCACTACTCATTTACGGTAGTAAAGATAAAGACACGCCCGTAGCCTATGGCAGGCGGCTCAACGATGCTATTGAAGGTTCAAAGCTGGAAGTCTTAAACGGTGCCGGACATTTTTTGCACCAAGAAGAAGCTGAAGAAGTAAATATGCTCATCAAGAAATTCCTAGCGGAGAAAGCCTGATGTTAAGCGCGGCTTTATCGATGTTCCGCCCTCTATTCGCCGTGACAGTGGTCTACATGCTGCAAGCCACCGAATACGATGTAAAAGCATATCTAAAGTGGTTTTGGCGAACCAGCGATTTTAATAAAATAATGTACCGCCGCACCTTGGTTCGGACTCGCGCAGCGCGGATGCTGCTATTAGTTGTGAGCGTGGGAATGGCTGCAGAAATTATCTTTGCTGCGCACCTGGCGATATTAGCCGCCCAAAACCACAGTGTGGCCAGATGGTTTGTGGCGCTGGCTGTATTTTTAGCTACGCCAATCGTTTGGGCGCATCTGGTGACTCTGCCATTAATACTGGGTCGCTGGCTAATAGTTAAGCCTAAATACAGGCTGGAGGTCATGAAATCCAAGAGTGTCTTTAGCCAACACCCGGCTATCAAAATTGCCGTGGCCGGCAGCTACGGTAAAACTACCATGAAAGAGATACTCTTAGCAGTTTTGAGTGAGGGTAAAAAAGTAGCTGCCACACCGGCCAATAAAAACGTTGCCATCAGTCACGCCAATTTCGCTAAGACACTGAAAGACGATGAGGAGATCTTAATAATTGAATACGGCGAGGGCGCTCCGGGTGATATCGCCAAGTTCGCCAAAGCCACCAAACCGGATATCGGCATAATAACCGGTTTGGCGCCGGCCCACCTGGATAAATATAGAACGTTGCAAAAGGCCGGCCAGGATATTTTCTCTCTAGCTAATTTTGTCGAACCGGGAAAGCTTTATGTAAATACCGACGCGCCTGAAGTCAAACCATTTCTAAAGCCGGATTTTCTGACTTTTAACTCCGTTAAGGCGGCCGGCTGGACTATCTCGGACATTAAACTGAGTCTGGAAGGCCTGAGCTTTAAGATGAAAAAAGGCTCTAAGACGTTGCGGCTGCGCAGCCAGTTGCTGGGCAAGCACCAGGTCGCGCCGCTGGCCCTTGCGGCGGCGCTAGCAGAAAGCTTAGGCCTGACCAATCAACAAATCGAAAAAGGCGTGGCTAAAGTTCCAGCCTTTGAACACCGCATGCGTCCGTACAGGCTGTCTGGCGCCTGGATCATAGACGATACCTATAACGGCAACATCGAAGGCATAAAGGCTGGCCTGGCGCTGCTGAAAGAGCTGCCAGCCAAGCGTAAAATTTATATAACGCCCGGGCTTGTCGACCAAGGCCAGGACGAGCAGAAAATACATCTCGAGTTGGGGAGGGCAATAACCAAAGCCGAGCCCGACCAGGTCGTTATAATCAAGCACTCGGTGACTGACGCGATCGTAAAGGGGCTAGAAGGCTACAAGGGGCAGTTGATAATCGAGGACGACCCGCTGGAGTTTTATACTAACCTGGATAAGTTTGTAGCGGCCGGCGATTTGGTGTTGATGCAGAACGATTGGCCAGACAACTACTCTTAGCAGGGCATCTTAGGGATAATCAATAACCCTGCCGGTTTTTCTTCTTTCGATGAGTCCCATCATAAGACCAAGTTCGGCCAATTCTTCTTCTGTAAACTCGCGAGTGTCCTCTAACTCCGGGTTAGTTGCTTCGCTCTCGCCCGGCTCAGGTGTTTTGTCTGGTTTTTCCACGATTCCCCCTAATTACAATTAATTAACGATAATTGTATATAGTAATTGTAAATAGCGATATGCTATTATGCAAATATGAAAACCGTTGCGGTTATCTTTGGCGGCCAGTCCACCGAGCACGACGTATCCATCGTTACGGCTTTGGCCAGTATTATCAAACCGTTGGAGCTAACAAAACAATACAACGTCGAGGCGGTCTACATTGCCAAAGACGGCTCGTGGTACTGGGATGAAAGCCTAAAGAATATTAGTTTATACCAAAGCGGTGAAATTGAAGACTTTATGCGCAAAGCGCCCAAAATCCATCTGTTGTTTGATAACGGCTTAACGCTGGTAAAATCCAGCCAGTTTGCCGGCCGCAAAATGTATAAGAAAGTCGATGTGGTCTTTCCGGCGATGCACGGTACCCACGGCGAAGACGGCGAACTGATGGGGTTACTAGAAATGGCCAACGTGCCTTATGTAGGTTGCGGCATGGCGGCCAGTGTCGTAGCGATGGATAAAGTTTTAACCAAGGAGGTTGCTAACGCTTCGGGCATAGAAAGCAATCGATGGACCTGGTTCTATTCGCGCGACTTAGCTCGTGATCATAATGCCGCTCTGAAAAAAATAAGGCAACTGAAATATCCTCTTTTTGTAAAACCGGCGCATCTTGGCTCCAGTATTGCTATCTCCAGAGTGGAAAAAGAGTCAGAGCTTATGAACGCGCTGGAAGTCGCGGCTCACTATGATGACAAAGTGATTGTTGAGGAGGGAGTAGCGAACCTTATCGAAGTGACGCTGCCGATTATGGGGAACAATGATGAATTGACCCCGGCACTATTGGAAAAACCAGCTTTTAAAGGCGAGGAGTTTTTTGATTTTGATACAAAATACATGCGCGGCGGTAAAAAGGGAAAAACTGGAAGTGACGATATGGTTAAAGGCGCCCAAGGCTATAGCGAGTTGCCGGTTAAGATCCCTAAAGATTTATACGATGCAGCAGAAAAAGTCGCCCTAGAGGCCTACAGGGCCGTCGGTTGTAGCGGAATTGCTCGGGTTGATTTGCTGATTGACTCTAAAACTAAGAAAGTCTATTTCAATGAGATTAATCCTTTGCCGGGTAGTTTGTATGCCCATAACTGGGCTAGAGCCGGTATCTCTAATTTGGAGCTTGTAGCTAAGCTTGTAAATCTGGGCCAAGAACGGTGGGACGCCAAGCAAAAAATCACTACCAGTTTTAGCACTAACTTTCTCAAACAGTTCTAGCCAATCTGTTAGAATATAGCCAAGATGAGGCGTTATAACCCGAAAGAAATTGAGCCCAAATGGCAAAAAATTTGGGCGCAGTCCAAGCTCTACCATACTGACATGAGCCGTAGCGCGGACAAGTTTTACACTATCCCGATGCTGCCGTACCCGTCCGGCGACTTGCACGTCGGCCACTGGTATAATTTTGGGCCCACAGACACCGTTGCCCGGTTCCACCGGATGCTCGGCCAAAATGTCATGACTACAATTGGTTTTGACGCCTTTGGGCTGCCTGCCGAAAACGCCGCCATTAAACGCGGCATTCAGCCGGCTAAGTGGACGCACCAAAATATAGATACCATGACCAAACAGATTGAGCAGATTGGCGCCAGTTATGATTGGAGCCATAGTTTGGCTACCTGCGACCCTGGCTATTATCACTGGAATCAGTGGCTGTTTTTGCAACTTTATAAACACAAGTTAGCCTACCGCGCCAAAGCCGTAGTGAATTGGTGCCCCAAAGACCAGACCGTTCTGGCGAATGAGCAGGTCGTTGGTGAAGATAATGTTTGCGAGCGCTGCGGAACACCTGTTATCCAAAAAGAAATGGAATCGTGGTATTTCAAAATCACCGATTACACTGACCGGCTGTTGGACGATCTGGAAAACGTCGACTGGCCGAATAAGGTCAAAGTTATGCAGCAAAACTGGATCGGCCGCAGCCAAGGCGCGCTAATTAAGTTCAAAGTTGATGACAGCAAGGAGGAAGTAGAGGTCTTCACTACTAGGCCGGACACCATTTTCGGTGCGACTTACATGGTCTTGGCGCCGGAGCACCCGCTGGTTAAGAAAATCACCAGCGATAATTGCAAAGAGCGCGTTGAGCAGTACGTCGAAGAGACTAGCCGCAAGACCGAGCTGGAGCGTAAAAGCGAAGATAAGGCCAAAAGCGGCAGCTTTACCGGCGCTTACGCTATCAACCGGGCTACCAAAGAGAAAATACCCGTCTGGATTGCCGATTACGTGTTGATGGGCTACGGTACCGGCGCCATAATGGCTGTCCCGGCCCACGACGAACGCGATTACGAGTTCGCCCAAAAATTCGACCTGCCCATCCGGGAGGTGGTTAAAAAACCCAAAGATTTTGAGGGTTGTTATACCGGTGAAGGCGAAATTGTTAACTCGGACAAATACAACGGTTTGAATAGCGCCGAGGTCCGGGACAAAATTGCTGAGGAATTTGGCAAGCTACAGACCAATTACCGGCTGCGTGATTGGCTGATCAGTCGTCAGCGTTATTGGGGTACGCCAATTCCAATTATTTATTGCGATGATTGCGGCACGGTGCCGGTGCCGGAAGAGGATTTGCCGGTAGTTTTGCCGGAAGATGTCACGTTTAAACTGTCCGGGCGTTCGCCACTGCAAGACCGGCCGGGTTTCGTTAATACCAAATGCCCGAGCTGCGGCAAGCCGGCCCGGCGTGAAACCGATACCATGGACACCTTTGTTTGCAGCAGCTGGTACTACTTGCGTTACCTAGACAATAAGAATGACAAACAGCCATTCAGCACTGAATTAATCAATAAATGGGCGCCGGTAGACCACTACATCGGTGGAATTGAACATGCCATCCTACATCTGTTATACGCTCGCTTTATCGTCAAGTTTTTGCACGACAATTACGGCCTGAGCTTTGAAGAACCGTTCAAAAAGCTAACCAACCAGGGTATTATTTTGGGCCCCGACGGCCAAAAGATGAGTAAGAGCCGCGGCAATGTGGTCAGCCCCGATGAGCAGGTCAACAGCTACGGTGCCGATAGCTTACGCCTGTATTTGATGTTCATGGGTCCCTACGATCAGGGTGGCCCTTATAGCCTGGGCGGTATCACCGGAACCAGGCGCTTCTTGGAGCGGGTTTGGCTATTGGTAAATGAGCTGGCAGACGCCAAACCGGCACCGGAAAAAGATATGGACGAAATTGAGCTGATTGCTGCCACGCACCGTGTAGTCAAAAAAGTCACTCAAGACCTAGAAAAATTGGGCTTTAACACGGCTATCGCCGCCATGATGGGCTTTGTCAATGAACTTTATAGGATTCGCGGCGACGAAGAACTACATGATTGTCCGGGCTGGCGAACGGCGCTGGAAACTCTGGTTCAGCTCTTGGCGCCGTTCGCCCCGCACATCGCCGAAGAAATGTGGGTCGATCTGGGCCACGAAGAGTCGGTCCATATCAGCAACTGGCCGGTCTGGGATGAAGAACTAATCAAAGAAGAAATGATTACTTTGGCAGTGCAGATTAACGGCAAAGTCCGCGCGGAAATCATCGTTGCAGCTGACATTGACGAAAAAACGGCCATTGAAGCCGCCAAAACAGATGAGAAAATCGTCGAGCTACTCAAAGATAGAACCATCAAAAAAGCTATCTACGTACCTGGGCGTTTGGTCAGCTTTGTGGCATCTTAACGCTTGTAATTTTTGGCATTAACAGATACAATATCACTAAGCCAAAAGATAATTTGAGTAAAGTAAGGACTTTTTTACGATGGGTAAGCCCAAAAAACGAACTAGTGCTAGAAGAACCGGCACCCGCCGTAGTCATATAGTACTCAAATTGGCCCGACGGGTTAATTCAACCAGCCCCGTTAAAGTAGTCACCTCCAAAAAGCAGCTTGCCAAAAGTGCTAAAAAAGCCGAGGCTCCAGCCCCGGCGGCCAAATAAGCGTTTTTGATACGCTACAATAGTTAGGTAAGACTACTCAAAGTCAGGATTAACAATATGAGCGCAAACCGCCATCTTGGCCGCATCGTCGCCCTGCAAACTCTTTACGAGGAGGATTTTCGTCGTGAAGTCGGCGATGTAGACTTCGTGCTGGAAGAGGTGCTGGCCCGCAATATTGAGCGCTACCAGGAGACCATCGATGACAAAGAGTTCATCGAAAGGCTGGTCCGCGGAGTTAATGAGCGCCAGGAGGAGATGGATAACATCATCCGGCCGGTAGCGCCAGAGTGGCCGATAGAGCAGATAGCCCGCATGGATCGAATAGTGTTACATATAGGAGTTTTTGAGCTTTTGTACGATAAATCGGTCCCGCCTAAAGTGGCAATCAACGAAGCCGTAGAGCTAGCCAAGGCTTTCGGCGGCGATAACTCCTCTAAGTTCGTTAACGGCGTTCTGGGAACGATTCTGCGTGAAACAGAAAAGTTGACCGCAAAAGCTAAAAAGACGGTCAAAGCCAAAACCAAAAAAACCACCAAAACCAAAGCTAAGTAATAAGTAAGGTTTGTATGATAAAGCGACCTAAGCCAATAGCTGGTTTTCGTAAATTTGTTAAGAACCGTCAACCGGCCATATCTGAGGTGGTGCGCGAACCTACGGCCGGCGGTATAATTTATCGCCAGGCCAAGGACAAAAAAACTACCGAGGTACTACTGATTCAGGACTCTAAAGGCCGTTGGACTATACCTAAAGGACATATTGAGGAAGGTGAAACGCCTCGCCAAACCGCTGAGCGCGAAATTCGCGAAGAAGTCGGCCTGCAAGAAATGAAGGTCCTGGATTGGCTGGGAAAGATTAACTTCCGCTACAGGCGCAATAGCAGTTTGGTGTTGATGACTACCGAAATATTCCTGGTCCAGGCTAGGGGCAACACCGATGATATTAAGCCGGAAAAATGGATGTCTAGCCTAGCGTGGTTGCCGACCGCTGAAGCCCTGGATAAGATAGAATATGAAGATATCGGCAAGTTAATTCTGCTAGCTATGAAAAAAATTAGGGATAATTAAAGTAAGGAACAAGATAGACCGCCATGGACATTACTAAATACCAAGCCTTTGCCAGCGACCACTTCGGTGGCTTTAACGATCCGCAACTGTTGGTAACGGCTTTTACGCACCGTTCATACATCAACGAGCACAAAAAAACCGCCGGCGAGCACAATGAGCGTCTGGAATTTTTGGGCGACGCGGTACTGGAGTTGGTAGTTACCGAATATCTTTATAACAACTACAAAGAGCCAGAGGGCATTTTAACTAATTGGCGCAGCGCTCTGGTACGCACCGAAAGTATTAGCGCCGCCGCTGATCGCAGTGGCTTTGAGCCACTGTTGCGGCTGAGCCGCGGTGAAAAACGCGGCAGTGACCGTGCCCGCCAGCAAATCCTGGCCAATTGCTACGAAGCTGTAATCGGCGCCTTGTACCTGGATAAAGGCTATGACCCGACTAAAGACTTCATAACCAAAAGTCTACTGCCGACTCTGGAAGATATTCTTCATAACGGTTCATGGCTGGACCCTAAATCACGTTTGCAAGAACTGGTCCAAAGCCGGGATGGGTTCACTCCCGTTTATAAGGTACTAAGCGAGGACGGGCCGGACCACGACAAAACCTTTGTAGTGGGCGTTTTTGTAGATAATCAGCTAAAAGGCCAGGGCACAGGCGCCAGTAAACAGGCAGGCCAAGTAGCCGCCGCGATGACCGCTTTGAAAGAATACAATTGACTACAGGGGTCATAATCTGTAAAATAGCGAAGATATGTTAGCTATTCGTTTACAGAGAACCGGCCGCTCCGGCCACGCCCAATTCCGGGTGATTGTTCAAGATAGCCGCTTTAGTCCTAAGAGGGGTCGTGTAACGGCCTATCTGGGCAGTTATGACCCCCACACCAAAACTACAATGCTGGACAAAGAGAAGGCCGCTGATTATCTAAGCCATGGCGCCCAACCCTCGGACAAGGTAGCCCAATTGCTTAAAAGTGAGGGCGTTAAATTACCTGACTGGGTAAAATTGAGCACCCAGAAAAATAAGCGCGCCATAAGAAACCCCGAAAAACTGCGCCGCAATCGGCCGGCTGGCACCGAAGCCCCAGCGCCGGAGGCAGCCGAGGAAGCCAGCGCTGAACAACCGTCAGTAGACGCTACAGAGGCAGTTGTAAGCACGGACGTTCCGGTTGAAGAAGCCAAGGCTATTGAAGAGGCGGCCACCGAAGTCCAAAAAACCGAAGAACCAGCAGAAACCTCGTCCGCCAAAGAGCCCAAAGAACAGGCCTAAAACCGACTGACCAGCTGTTTGGTATAATATGAGCAGCACTTACTGAGCATAAGGAGAGACTATTATGGCCACGAGCATTGACCAGCAATTTATTGAATATATCGTAAAGTCCTTAGTAGGCAAACCGGATGCCGTCAGCATCGAGCGCCGGATTGACGAAAAAGGAGTGCTGCTTGAACTGAGCGTTGACCCGGAAGACCTAGGCCGGGTAATTGGTAAGCGCGGAGCTACCGCCCAAAGTTTGCGTACCTTGTTACGCGCGCTAGGCACCAAGAATGATGCCCGTTACAACCTGAAGATTATTGACACTGGTCCGCCGGGAGACCGCAAGCCCAGCACCGATGATAAACCGAAAGATGAAAAACCTACAGACGACAAATCCACGGACGACAAGCCCAAAAAAGACGATAATAAAATGGTCGCCAAAGCCAAGCCGGCGGATGATTCGGCTGCCAATGACAGCGCCAAAACAGATGACGCATCAACTGATAAGCCGGCAGATGACGATGAAGAGATTGTTATCGACGAAGAGGGCGAGTTGACGGTTCCTGCGCCAACCTCCAGCCATTCTGATCTGGCTAGCCGCACCCGCGCTGAGCTGGCCGATCTCGACGACCTGGACGTCTAAGAATCTCCGCGGGTCAGGGTCTGGGTAAGTTTTTGTATAATTCCTGGATTCTGATCGCGTTCAATTTCATCTTTCATCGCAATGAATGAAACTTGCGCCAGTGTTCTTATATCCGGCTTTACGGAAGTCTCCCCCTTAGCCGCTCTTTCCATTGAGTGCATCAGTCCTTGCATAGCGCCAGCGGTAACAAACCATGGCAATGAAACCTGAGCAGGGGCAGGCTTAATTTTTTTCTCTTTGGGATCATCATGGCTATGTGAAGCAAATAGAACCCAAGAAGCTAAATCCAAGTCTTCTTCGCTCTCCAGCCAGATACCGCCTAGTTCCTTGTCATAACGCATAAAGTAATATATGATAACATTAAATAGATGAAAATTCAAGTTATAACACTTTTTCCCGAGATGTTCGATAAGGTACTAAATACCAGCATGTTATGGAAAGCTCAGGATAAAAAACTGGTCGAATATGAAGTTGTAAATTTACGCGATTTTGGTCTGGGGCCGCGCAAGACAGTCGACGATACGCCTTATGGCGGTGGCGACGGCATGGTGTTGAAGCCGGAGCCGCTGTTCGCTGCCGTGGAGCACGCCAAGAAAAGCGACAAATCAGCTAAAGTTCTGCTAATGACGCCGCGCGGCAAGACTTTTGTCCAGTCGGACGCCCGTAGGTTTGCCAAAGTCAATAAGGGCATAATCATAGTTTGCGGTCATTACGAAGGTTATGATGAGCGCATCACATCAATCGTTGACGAAGAGTTGTCGGTTGGCGATTATGTTCTGACTGGCGGCGAACTACCGGCCATGGTTGTGGCAGACGCGGTGACTCGTCTAATCCCCGGCGTCCTCGGTGGCGAGAATAGCGCTTTAGAGGAGAGCTTCAGTGATAAAGACGAAAAGGAATATCCCCACTATACCCGGCCAGAGGAGTTCCGAGGCCTGAAAGTACCGGACATTTTACTCAGCGGCAACCATGCCGAAATTGTCGCCTGGCGGCGCTCGCAACAAAAATAAAAACTACCACAGTCTTTTTTACGCCAGTTAGCAATTTAGTGATATTATGCTCCATAGTTATTAATAAACGAGGATAAATACCTATGGCCAAATCAAAAGTAACTTCTAAAAAGACCACCTTTCTGGCTAAAGCCGAAACGCCGCCCAAACAGACAGATCAAGAGTGGTTTTTTACTTCTTTGCTTGGACTGTTATTTGTTGTAATGGCAATCTTACAGCTGGCTAGCTTCAATGATTTTAAAGACGCGCTCAGTAACACGGGTTTCTCAAACCCGACCACCTGGGGGACCCTAATAATCGCGATTGAGCTGTGGGCGTCAGCGGCGTTCTTTAAGCTGCGACTAAGTACGGCTTTCCGCCGAGCCAGCGGCTTTTTCGCGCTGGTGGTCAGCGGTTTTTGGTTTTACGAAAGCATACGGGTGGTCTCTGATGGCATGACGCTGACTAACAGTGGCTACTTCGGCCGGTTTCTGGCCCTGTCGCCCGACTTGTGGACAACCTTGGCGGCAAGTGTAGTGTTGGCCTGGACTCTCTGGGCAGTCGAACGAACTCAGCGATAAGTTCCTGGATTCATCTAAAGTTATAAACCCGCGCACAAGCGAGGGTTTATAATGTATGGTAGACAACTAAGTTTAAGGAGGTGACTATGTTTAAACTACCGGAGCTGGGTTATGCCTTTGATGTGCTGGAGCCCTATATCGACGCCAAGACCATGGAGATCCATCATGATAAACATCATGGTACTTACGTAGAGAAACTCAACGCCGCCCTGGCAGAGCATAAGGACCTCCAAAATAAATCAATCGAAGAACTACTATCAGACTTAGAAGCGCTGCCAGAGGATATTCGTACAGCCGTGCGTAACAATGGCGGCGGTCATGCTAATCACAGTATGTTCTGGCAAACCATGAAGCCGGGGGGCGCCAAACAGCCAGACGGACCGTTGGCCGAAGCCCTAAATAGCACGTTCGGCAGCTTAGATAGCTTTAAAGCTAAAGTCGCTGAGGCCGGGACCGGACGTTTTGGCTCGGGCTGGGCGTGGCTGGTAAAAAACGGCGATAAACTAGAAGTTTATTCGACCGCCAACCAGGACAGTCCGCTGTCCGAAGGCAAGACGCCAATTTTAGGCCTGGATGTTTGGGAGCATGCTTACTATCTGAAGTACCAAAACAAACGCCCCGACTATATCGAGGCCTGGTGGAACGTAGTCAACTGGGATGTTGTCGGCAAGCGCCTAGCCTAAGATATTCACGGCTCGGGCAGTTACCAGGACCACTGTTAAGAGGGAAATGAAAGCCTGGCTGCCCATCAGCAACTTGGCTCCATGGGTTAGAGGCATGGAATCTGTCGGGCTAAAGGCTGTCGAATTAGTAATAGACAAATAAAGGTAATCAAAATATCCTGGCTCCCAGCCTTTGTTCTCGGCAATCTTGAAGGTCATTTGCGGAAACTCGAATTTAGGCGCGGCGTCGTGCTTATGCACGCCGGTTAGCCCCGGACTATCTAACTCCCAATACCACAGGCTAAAAATAATAATGTTAGTTATAAAAATCGCGAAGGCCGCGAAAAGCAGTGGGCGGCCGGTGACCGACGTATCTTTTATCAAGTCGTTAGCTACTAAAACCATCGACACGCCGTTGGCCAGCGAGATGAGGGCTATCAGAATCAAGGAAAAATCCCGGCGTAAACGGGCGCCAAGATTATGCCTCAATGGCGCGGTAACACCGATGCCAAAGACCAGCAGCAACTCTAATACGGCAATAAGGTATTTCGGGCCCAGCACCAATCTTTTGTCCAGGCTAAGCTGCAACGCGATAGCAGTTAGTAGGCCAACCTGGGCATACAACATCTCTCGGCGCTTAACTACTTCACGGTCTACCCCAGTCACATTCATAAGCATAAGTATAACTCCCAGTGGCTTTTTACGCTTATAAAAAGTATAATAACCCCTGTCGACTTTGCTTTTTGGAAGGGGAAAAAAGCAGCCAGACAAAATGTATTCCATTTTGCCTGCGCGATGAGGAAAAACCGTAGGTTTGTCCTCATGGTCGTTAATGGGAGTTGGCCAAGCGGTAAGGCACTGGGTTCTGGTCCCAGGATCGGGGGTTCGAATCCCTCACTCCCAGCCAAGCATAAGCACCTTAAATAGTTTATCGCACGAATTCAGGCTATATTATAAAGATGTTTGCGGATAAGCTGACGAGAGAGGCGATAACCCATACAAGACACTGTCTTACAGGCTGTGCAATAGGCGAAGTTCTTGGTATGGCAATTGCACAGAACTGGAATAACATTCTTCAAACAGCCCTTGGCATCATCCTGGCATTCTTTTTTGGCTACCTGCTGACTTCTTCCGGTGCTTATCGTAGAGGAATGGACGCTAGGAATGCTCTAAAACTAGCCTTAGCAGTAGATACTGTTTCAATAATAACTATGGTTATTGTAGACAACTCAGTTGAATGGCTAATCCCCGGCGCGATCAACGCGCATTTATTGAACGGTTTGTTTTGGTGGAGTGAGGCCGTAAGCCTATCAATAGCTTTCCTTTTGACGGTACCGGTTAATCGGAAACTGATGTCCCGCGGACTAGGGGGGGCATCTTACAGCCATCATTAAAGTTGCGAAGTACGTATACCAAGGGCAGCCACGACGATCACCAAAGGTGACCGTAATGCCTCACCGGAGTTAATCTGTCCAAAATCCCAAAGCACCGCATGGGCGAACCAGACGAAATTGGCATTGTTGCGCTATTTTTAGCCAGTGATATGTTGAGCTATATGACTGGTGAACAAATTATAGTCGACGGCGGCGTCCTGTTGACCCGATAACCGGCCTAGCGACATAAGACTTGCTATACTCAGCCTATGAATCCACTAAGATCTTCTGAGCCAAACAAGGGGTCTGTACAGATAGGTAATGCAGGTAATTTACGCGAGATAAATCGAGACATTGCCTCTGCTGTTATTTTTAGCAGTGATGGATACGTTCTCATGGGGCGCAAAGACCCAAAAGAGGGCGGTGTTTATCCGAATAGTTGGCATATACCCGGCGGCGGCAAAGAAGAAGGCGAGAGCCTAGAGCAAACCGTTATACGAGAAGTGGGCCAAGAAACTGGCTTGCCGCTAAGCGCTGATCAACTAACCCCTGTACCGATAGTCGGTGAAGGTTCAGCGGTTAAAACTCTAAGTACCGGCGAACAGGTCTGGTGCAAAATGAAGTTTAATCGTTTTGAAGTTCGCTTAAACAAGACGGCAGACGAGCTTAAGGGCGTAGTTAAGCCAGGCGATGACTTGGTGGAGCTGAGGTGGTTTGCCCCAAACGAGCTAGCTCACGTAGAACAGATTCCAGGCGGCAGGGAATTCTTTATTCAAGCCGGCTATATTACTGAGTAGGTCTTAACGGCCTAATTTTTCTTCGGTTTTTTTGATATCAATTGTGGTTTTCACTATTGTATCCGGCGCCAACGACATACTGTCTATACCAGCTTCTACCAAGAAGCGGGCAAATTCTGGGTAATCTGATGGAGCCTGGCCGCAGAGGCCAATCTTGACGTGGTTGGCTTTGGCAACTTTGATTACCTGCCGTATGAGTGACTTGACTGCTTCGTTGTTTTCGTCGTAGACGTGGGCTACCGTACTATTATCGCGGTCAACACCTAGCGTCAGCTGGGTCAGATCATTACTGCCGATAGAGAAGCCGTCAAACAACTGGGCAAACTCCTCGGCTAAAATGACGTTGGACGGGATCTCGCACATAACGTAGACCTGGAAATCATTTTCACCGCGCTTAAGGCCATTTTGCTCCATGATGTCCAGCACTTTTCTAGCCTCGTCCAGGTTGCGGCAGAACGGAATCATGGCTTTAACGTTGGTAATGCCCATTTCGTCGCGGACTTTCTTGAGTGCCTGGCACTCCAGCGCAAACGCGTCCTTATAGGCTTCGGAGTAGTAGCGGCTAGCACCGCGCCAGCCAATCATGGGGTTGTTTTCTAATGGTTCGAACTGCTTACCACCAACCAGTCCCGCGTACTCATTGGTTTTGAAATCGCTAAAGCGAATAATGACGTCATTTGGGTAGAAAGCCGCGCCAATGATAGCGATACCTTCTGCCAACTTGTCTACAAAGTACTGCGCTTTATTGTCATAGCCATAAGTGAGGTGCTCTATGACTGCGCGAGTGCGCTTATCGTGCACTTGGTCAAAGTGTAGTAGCGCCAGCGGATGGACTTTGATATGCGAGTCGATAATAAACTCTTCGCGGGCTAGGCCAACCCCGTCATTTGGGATCATAGAGTAAGCGAAGGCATGGTCCGGCGAGCCGATGTTCATCATGATCTTGGTGTGAGGTCGCTCTAAGTTCTCGATGTTTGTTTTTTGGACTTCAAACTTTAGCTCTCCTTTATAGACAAGGCCCTCATCGCCCTCGGCGCAGCTGACTGTAATAGGCTCCTTGTTAGCGATTTTCTCCGTGGCGTCGCCAGAACCCACCACACAGGGGATACCCAGCTCACGTGATACGATTGCGGCGTGGCAGGTGCGCCCGCCTTTGTCGGTTACGATAGCACTGGCAATTTTCATGATTGGCACCCAGTCCGGGTCGGTCATCTCGGTAACCAGTACGTCACCTTCTTTGAACATGCTGATGTCTTTGAGATCAATGATCTTGCTGGCTCGGCCGGCACCAATCCTATTGCCAACACTCGTACCTCTAACAACCACTTCGCCGGACTCTTGCAATCTATATTCTTCTATTACGGAGTTACTCTTGCGCGAGGCGACGGTTTCACCTCTGGCCTGTACGATGTATAGTTGGCCGTCGTCTTCGTCCAGCGCCCATTCGATGTCCATCGGATGTCCGTAGTGCTGTTCGATCTTCATCGCCCAATCGGCCAGAGTCTTAACCTGATCGTCGGTAATGGAATACTGCTCACGTTCATGCTTGGGTACTAGTACGTTCTTGGTTTTGGAGCCTTCCACCGGAATCATCCGGAGCTTCTTCTCGCCAACACGTTTTTTGAGTATGGCCATAGTGGGTTTGAAGACGGTAAATTCGTCGGGGCTGACACGACCTTGCACTATGTTCTCGCCTAGGCCGTAAATGCTGGTTAGCACTACGGCGTTACGAAAACCAGTTTCGGTATCAATTGTAAACATAATGCCTGCGGCTTTCGAGCGAACAGCCACCATTTGCTGGATGCCCACTGACAAGGCTACCTTCATGTGGTCAAAGCCTTTTTCTACTCGGTAGGCTATGGCACGGTTAGTAAATAGTGAAGCTATACAGGATTTAGTGTAGCTGAGTACATCTTCAATGCCAGAAACATTCAGATAAGTTTCTTGTTGGCCGGCGAAGCTGGCGTCAGGCAGGTCTTCGGCCGTAGCGCTTGAGCGCACCGCTACGACGAGGTTCTCATGGCCGCATATCTCACCTAACTTCCGGTAACCATCTTGGATCTCTTGCCCAAAATCCTCCGGCAGATCAGCATCAGTGATCATTGACCGAAGCTTGGCGCCGCGTCGCTCTAAATCTTTGACATCATGCACATCCAAGCCCTCGAGCTCCTTGCCGATACGCTCAGACAAGCCGGTGCTTTGCAGGAAATAACGGTAGGCATCGGAAGTCGTGGCAAAACCGTTAGGTAGCTTCACGCCCTGGGGTGCCAGATGCTGAACCATCTCACCCAAAGAGGCGTTTTTCCCGCCTACCTCAGGGATATCAGCTAGGGAGATTTCTTCAAAGAACTTTATGTACTTGTACATTTTTGCCCACTCTCGTTTTCGTTTTACTTTAAGTTCATTATACCAGTATTATTGTGCATTAACACCTAGGAAAGAGTGTGATTAAACTCACACTAAACTTCTTTGTGGGTAGCTACTCTTTGCTATGGAATGAAAGGACTATAATTAGCTTTATGAGTAAGCAAATAGAAATAATTTCTGATTGGCTAGGTGCGGGTTCCGTTAATATTTTTGGCCGGCCGTTTTCGGGCAAAGACACCCAGGGACGTATACTGGCAGATTTATTTGGCGGCACATTAATAGGCGGCGGCGATATCCTGCGCAGTCATCATGACCCAAAGAAGATTGAGCAAATACTGGCAGCCGGCGGGATTATCCCTTCTGATTTTTATCTCGGCATGGTTTTACCTTATTTATCGCGGTCAAATTTTAAAGACAAGCCGTTGATACTAAGTGCTGTTTGGCGCTC
>Ga0265337_1000117_pt1 | contig 40735 bp, 33 predicted proteins | sample 42122metaG_FD_192441 | JGI IMG/M metagenome (GOLD analysis project Ga0265337, IMG submission 192441) | Rhizosphere microbial communities from Carex aquatilis grown in University of Washington, Seatle, WA, United States - 4-21-22 metaG | ecosystem: Host-associated > Plants > Roots > Rhizosphere >... | reverse complement strand
TCAACGCCGCCTTTACCAGGGAATAATGCATTGCAGCCGGGGCAGCTATGGCCACGGCATTGATGGCTGGATTTTTCAGCGCCGTCTCAAACGTTTCAGCAACAGCAACCCCCGGCGCGACTTGTTTGGCGGTCGCCCTGCCCGCTTCAGCCGGGTCACACACCAAATCGAGAACCCCCAGCGAATGAAAGTTGCGAACTAGGTTTTTGCCCCAATAACCGCAACCCAGCACGGCAAGCTTCGGATTCACGCCAACACCCCTTCCGGTTGCGCGGATTTGGCCAGCGCCTGGTTGAGCGCCGATATGACCTTGTCCTGGTCAGCATCGTTGAGGAATGGATGCATCGGCAGACTGAGCACCTCACGCGAGGCTTTTTCGGATTCCGGGAAATCTCCCCACTTGTAGCCCAATGAAGCAAAAACCGGTTGTTCATGAAGGCATTTCGGATAATAAACAGCCGTAGGAATACCAGACGCCTTCAGTTGTTCAGCAACCTTATCCCGGTCGGGGACGCGAATGGTGTATTGCGCATAGACATGCGTATTTCCCGAAGCGACGACCGGCACCGTACAGGTCTGTTTCAGGATTCCGGAATATCGTGCGCCGATGCGACTGCGTTCCCCCACCTCCCATTCAAAGTGCGGCAGCTTGGCCAAAAGGACGGCAGCTTGAATAGTATCAAATCGTCCGTTCATTCCCAGCAACGGGTGATGATGTCGCTTGATTCCACCATGAGTTCGAATGGCTTTCATTTTTTCAGCCAATCCATCATCGTTCGTAAAAACTGCGCCTCCGTCTCCATAGCAACCGAGGGGTTTGGCGGGGAAAAAACTGGTGCTGCCAATGGTGGTCACCCCACAACTGCGCCGTTTGTGCTGGGTCGCTCCAAAACTTTGAGCACCATCTTCAATGACTGGAATCCCATGTTTGGCGGCAATGGCGTTAATCCGCTCACAATCCGCCATCTGCCCGAACAAACTCACCGGAAGAAGTGCTTTAGTGCGGGGTGTAATCGCCGACTCGATCAGGTCCACATTGATGTTGTACGTAGCCGCATCCACATCAACAAAAACCGGCCGGGCGCCAACCAGCCCGATCGCTTCGGCAGAACTGATCCAGGTAAAGGGGACCGTAATGACTTCGTCACCGGGGCCAATACCAAGGGCGCGCAAAGCAATTTCAAGGCTGTCGGTGCCGCTGGAAACCGTAAGGGCATGTTTGATGCCGACGTATTTCGCAAGGGCTTGTTCCAACTCGGCAATTTCCGGCCCCATGATATAATGCCCATGGGCCAGCACTCGCTGAATTCGGCCATCGGTTTCCGTTTTGTAGTGACGGTACTGTTCTTTCAGGTCAATGAATTCCATGTAACTCCTTGGATTGAATTTGACAACGACACAGACTCTGCCCCAAACGCCTACTTCGCAACCGGCCGCAGCGCGCCAGGATTGGGCAACGGGCAGTTTGATAACTCTCTTAACAGGGAAATATATTTTTTCTTTTCGTTGCTCCAAAAGAATTTTTCACGGATGGAGACTGCTTTTTGATGATAATGCAGCACGAGTGACGGGTCCGCCGCGAGCCGGTCAAGTACCGCTGTCAGCGATTCCGCATTGCCGGGTTCGTAATACAAACAATCTGTTTCCCCGAAATAATAGGAGATGGCCGCGTTTCGCACCGTGATGACCGGCAACCCCATGGAAGTGTATTCCAACATCTTCAACGGAAGCGCATAATTCGTCATCGACGATATTTCCAGCGGCACCAGGCCAACATTGGCGTCGGAAATGATCCGGGGAATGTCATGCATGGGATAAAACCGATTATCAAAATGAACAAAACTTTCCAATCCCGCCGAGGCAATCAGCTTTTTAAACTCTTCACTGAAATCGCCTTCCCCAATGATTTTCACAGAAATGTTTTCCCTGTGTTTGACCTTGGACAAAGACTCCACCAGGGTACGCAGACCGTAACGCTCCAGAATCGTTCCATGGAAAATCAGCCGCAATTTGCCATCCGCCCGATAGTCGGGATTGAGAGTGAAAATCTCATCATCGGCAAAATTGGCAATGACCTGGATGGAGTCGGGAGGCAGTCCGTGTTTCACCAGAATCAGGTCCTTGACCGGATCATGCACCGTAAGGACGCGGTCAGAATACCAGGCGCTCAATTTTTCCTGCCAAAGGAGGAGTTTAAAGAAAAACCCCTTGTCCCCGGACTTGAACTTTGAGGCAAAGGTGTTTGGCATCGGGTCGTGAATATCCAATAAAATTTTAGAACCCATTAATTTTGGAATCAGAGTACAGAAGACCAGAAAATCAGGCATGTTGTTCACATGCACAACCGCATAGGACTTTTTAAAGGACAGGATCGCAGACTTGAAAAGACAGCGAATGAAAAAACTCAGGTAGGCCAGCATGTACTGGAACAGGCCGCGACCCCGATAACGGTATTGATTGACATGAAGTACACGAACCCCTCGGATCATCTCCTCCCGCGGTTCTCCTTCACGGCGCAACGCCATGAAATCAACATCAAAGCCGCTATTGACAGCCGATTCAGCGGCGCGAATCACCCGGGGATCGGTACGGTAATTCGTGTACGCGATCATCAGGATCGACCCGGTCCGGGTTGAAAGCTGTTTCATCAAAATATTTTCGTTTCCAGTCCGCCCACCAGCCGGTTGAAGGCCGAAGTCAATTCGGGATTTTCCAGCACGTTCTCGGGATGAACCAGCAGAACGATATCCCGTTGCTGCGCATGGGACATCAGCCAATCAACACTGAAAGTTTTTACATCCCTCCAGTGCGGCTCCAACCAAAAAGCTGAAGGAAAATTCAAAACGTCCCCGGGAGTGCGTTTCGGCTCCAACGTTGGATCCTCAAGGTTTCCGAGGAACAACCGCATTCCCGCTTCGCGCGCCCATTCCAGATACCGTTGCGGCTCGTACGGCGCAAAGTGATGATAGCCAAATTTTGCGCCGCCTGAACCGTGCTTTGAAAAGGCGTTGATCTGTTTGCCAACCTGCCGCTCGAGAATCTCCTTCTCTTTTGTAAAGGTTGTGAACGAACGCGAATTTTCCAGGTGCAGACCAATTTCATGACCACCTTGATCAAGCATTTTCAGAATATTGGACGAGGGAAGTGTGCAGCGCCTGAAAAAAACATAAGCCCGCGCACTTTTTCCATTCAGCAGCCGCAACATTTCCTCCAACTCCTTCAGATATCCCAAGGCATTGATTTTTGGGAAACAGAAATCCGAACTTAACCGGCTGAGAATATGCCGAGGCAGGGGAAGTTTCCCGTACGGTCGGTCAATATCAAGTCGAACAATGAGAGCCACAATTCCTTTTGAAACTCCAATCAAAAAAACACTGCCAACGCATCCTTTAAAAGTCCGGGCCAGATGCATACCCGCAACTAAAATTTCGATCAAACCAACAGTCCCTTCAACATGCCGGCAAAAGGGCGCCCGTACTTACGAACAAACAGCGCCGGAGACGGGGCTCAAACGTCATTCAAATTTTCCCGATACAATTTGGGCGGAATATAGGAACGCGTTTTGTTGAGCACGGTGGTGACGTTGGCTTTCGATTCTGCAAGCAATGAAACCACTTTCTTGGCAACTTCCTGGTTGGTTTTTTCGGATTCGATCACGAGCAACACCATATCCATCAATCTTGCCATGCGGGGTGTCATGCTGGTCTGGGTCACTGCCGGCATGTCAAAAATGATGTAATCGTAATCACTGGCCTTGAGTTTTGGAATCAAGCCCATCAAATGCTTGGCCGGAACACTGGGCAGCTTGTCGCTGCTTTCCATGGGTTGGGTCGCAATATACAGATTTTTTTGGATCAGTGCGCCTTTCCTTGCCTCGGATTCCAAAACGTCATCCACGCTGCAGCCCAATTTTCCTTTGTAAAATTGTTGAGCCGCCCCCCCTTCTGTATTCATATCCACCAGCAGAACATTGCCATCACCGGTTTCCGACAATGAGGCCGCCAGCCCGGCAGCTACACTGCTTACGCCCGCTCCCCGGTCACAACTGGTCACGGCAACCAGCTTGGGGTTGTGTGTCACATTCTTGACTTCGAAGTGAATAATCAACCGATCCCGCAACCCCTCCCAAAACCGATACAGCGGATTCTGGCGGTTCCAAGGCACCATGGCGACGTTCTGGGACGCCCCTTTTCCCGTCCCGTCCGTCAAGAGTGGAACGTTTTGTATGACAGCCCGTGAGGAATGGTTTTTTTGACTAAAATCCGGAATCGAAATAAACATGGGCAACCCCAGTTTTAATTCAATTTCCACGGGACGTTTCAGGGACCGATCCAGGAATAATTCGATCAAAAATGCCAGGGCCAGGCCGAACCCGATGCCCCCGACCGCCAAAATGGCTGCCTTCTTTTTGAGCTTTTTCGGCCACTGTTTGACCGGAGACGACGGGTATTGAATGATTCCGATGTTTGGCGCCTTGCCGGCCCCGAGCATGCCATCAAGGCGGGCCTGCTCCAGATTACGCAAAAAATATTCCAGTTCGGCTTCCTGACGATGCTGCCGTTCCTCCAATTCTGTTATGGTTGCCTTGGATTCATCAATTCTTGCCGCATTGCTCTGGACCTGGCTGAGTTGGGAATTAAGAATGTTGACCTTGCTTTCAAGCATGCTGATTTGCGCCTGATTGTCGGCCAGATTGATGGCTGAACCATCAGCCTGACCTGAAGGCACTCCAAGGCCCGCCAGTCTGGGCTCTTCCGCCTCAAGCTTTTGCTTAAGCGTCTCATTTGCCAGGATCTGCTCCCGCACATCTTTGACCGGCACACTTTGGTCGGTGTACTGCATCAGCAATTCCTGCTCCTTTTTTCTGAGCAAATCCAGCCGGGTGCAAAGATTTCTATATTCCTGTATTTTATCGGGGGAAATGGTTGCAACCGAACCATTCGTGGCTGGGGCGTCCGAAGATGGGATATTGGAAATCTGCTTCAAAACCTCCTTGCGTTCCACCAACTCGGCTTCAGCGGCAAACAGCCTGGTGCGGATTTGAGACAATTGCTCCTCGTAGCTTTTATTCGCTTCATCAATCGAAAAAACGCCGGCGGTATTTTTGGCATTCTTCAGTTCCTCCTTCGTTTGAGCGAGATCTTTGTAAAGCCGGTTGGTTTCCTGGGCGGAATAATCACTGGACATCACACTTCCAAGATGTACCTGGGTGTGCTTTTTGAAATAACAGGCAATAATCTCTCCGAGAATGGACTGCACCATCTCCGGGTCCGGGTGTTGCAGGGTAACGTCAATGACACTGTTGCCGGGAGTGGAATCGACGATTAAATTCTTGGCGATCAAACCGGCTGCCGCATTGGTGTTGTTCCCACCTCCGACCTTGGCGAGGATTTTTTCCGCCCCGACCGTTTGTACGGCGTCCATTATCACGTCGAGACTCTGCAAAATCTTCAATTCCGTCAAAATGATGCCGTAACCGGGTCCATTCGGTGACACCGTTGTATTGGGATCTTCGCCGTTCGGGTTGAACGATCTCCCCTGAACCACGTAAAGAATGTCCAGTTCGGCCTTGGATTCGTACAATGGCGGTTTGCAAAGAAGCAATGTCAACGCCGCCAGTATGCCGGATGCGGAAAAAAACAGAATTTTCCACTTATGCCGGAAAAGAATGAAATAAATGTCTCCCAGAGACATTTTTCCAGGCGGTGCTTCGTTTTTTTTGAGACTCATGCCGAAGAAGTCCGGACCATTCCAGACTCAACCCTTCAGCGGAAGGGTTTTTACTATCCGGGCCGGGTTGCCCACCACAATCGCGCGCGGTGGCACATCTTTCGTCACCACGCTCCCCGCCCCGATCATCGCATCCTCCCCAATCGTGATGCCACAAAGCAGCGTGGCCCCGGAACCAATTGAAGCGCGCTGTTTGACCAGTGTTGGGATGCACTTCCAGTCTGCGTCGGTCTGCAACTGGCCGTCACCATTCGTGGCCCGGGGATGGAGATCGTTGGTGAAGGTGACGTTATGGCCGACAAACACCCCGTCTTCGAGCGTTACCCCCTCGCAAACAAAGGTGTGACTTGAAATTTTGCAACGGTTCCCAATTTTGACTCCCTTTTGAATTTCGACGAATGTGCCGATCTTTACGTCGTCCCCAATTTCACAACCGTACAGGTTGACAAACCCGTGAAGTCGAACGTTTTTACCCAACCTGACATCCGGAGCAATCCGTTGCAACGGCTGCTGCGGTAAACTCATAGAGTTAGATTTGAAGCAGCGCGGCGTGTGCGGGTTCGGCCCCCGACCCGCAACTTTCCGCCCACCGGGCGAGAAGCGTTTTTCTTGTCGAGTCCAACCGCCGTTATGCGCACGGCGGCTTCCGGAACCAGCCGGGAACGTCCATTGCCATTTTCATGGCCTGACAGACCAACTGAGCCACCCTCGTTTTTCAATGATCTTGAGGACGCCTCCAAAATGCGTACGAGTTCAAGCCCCTGCCTGCCATCCGTCAACGGAGTGGTTCCCTGATTTATGCAATCCAGAAAATGCTGGCATTCGGTTTTCAGCGGCTCTTCCTGTTTGAGATAAGGAATATGGACATCGCCATAGTGATAAGCGTAATGAAATTCGGCAAATGTGTCGTAATGCGGCGGCCGTTCAACTCTTGCATCAAAGACCCGGATTTTTTCCAGCTGGGAAACATCGTCATAAACAATCATTTTTTTGCTGCCGACAATGGTCATTTCCCGGATCTTCCGCGGATCCAGCCAGCTGCTGTGAATGATGGCAGACCGATCTCCCGGAAAATTAAGCCACATGGTGGTTACATCTTCCACCCCGGGCGTGATATGCGCACTGCCTTCGCAATTGATGGTAATCGCCTCCGTTTCCATGATGTGCAAAATGATCGCAATGTCATGCGGAGCCAGATCCCAGGCAACATTGATGTCCTTCTGAAAAAGCCCAAGATTCAATCGCCGGGCACAGATATAACGAATTTCACCGATGTCACCACGCTGGACGATTTCTTTTATTTTTCTGACCGCCGGCGAATAAAGGAAGGTGTGTCCCACCATCAGCACCAATCCCTTTTTCTTTGCAATATCAATCAATTCTTCACATTCCTGCGACGAAGCCGCCATGGGTTTCTCGATAAAGGTGTGTTTGCCGGACAACAAACTTGCCTTGGCCATCGGAAAATGGGTCTTGACCGACGTGGCAATGACAACCGCGTCAAGACCGGCACCATTCAGCATGTGATTGTAATTGGTCTCGCCTTCAACTTCAGGATACAGCGATTTAAGATGCGTCAGGCGGCTTTCACTGACATCACACATCATCTTCAGGCTGCAATCCGGAAGTGATCTGAAATTGCGAATTAAATTTGGCCCCCAATACCCACAACCCACCACTCCGACTTTTATTGGTTTTGTCATATTATAAATTCAATTTTGTTTCCTTCCGAACCCACGCATCGTCCCCGTGTGAAGCATGAACCACACCAACGAGGGGGACCTTCGAAAAGGAATACGGCGTCGCTGCGCTGTTGGCGTAGCTGGCTTTGGGACGCACCGGAGGAGAGGTTTTCTTCTTGAACAATCGTGTTTCCAGCGTTTGTATAAGCAACGCCGGAACCGTCATCAAAATGATTTTTAAATCCAACCAAAGGGTTTTGGTGTTGGCGTATCGGATGTCCAACTGGATCATTTCCACGAAGGTGGTTTTGTTTTTCCCGCTCACCTGCCAGAGGCCCGTCAGACCCGGCACCGCCGCGAAGCGCTCCTTCTGCCAGGGCAGGTATTTTTCATATTCATAAGGCAAACAGGGGCGAGGTCCCACCAGGCTCATTTCACCGCGCAACACATTGATCAGTTGGGGCAGTTCGTCCAGACCCGAAGCGCGCAGCAACACGCCAAACGGAATGATTCGTGGATCACCCTTGGAATCCATTTTTGTCATCGGCGTGTTCGAGGTCATTAGCTGGCTCAGATGCCCTTGATGCGTGCTGGTGTCAGCGTCAACGTACATGGTTCTGAATTTGAAGCACATGAAACGTTTGCCCCGATAACCCACACGCTCCTGCATAAACAGAATGGGGCCACGGGAACCGCTTCGGATCAAGAGCGACACCAGCAGCGCCAAGGGTATTAGAAACGGCAGGGCCAGAAGAATAAGAAGAATGTCCAGCCTGCGCTTCCATTGTGCATTTTGATGCAACCCGGAAGAAACGGAGGCGTTAACGGGCTGAGCTTCTAATGAAAAATCCATAGTGTAAATGCTATTAGTAAAACCATGCCTGCTTTTCAGCAAAGCTCCGCACTTGTTCGTCCGAACCAATTCCGACGAACTTTTCCTTTCACCTTTTTCCCCATTTTCTTAGTTTCCACGGTTGGGAAACCTTAACCTTGTATCAACCAACGCCTGCCACTGCATTTTGCAACGAAGGAGCCGCAAGCATGGGAACCAGGTTCGCCACGTCATTGCCCTCAATAATGACCGAATTTTCGTCCACTTCCGCCGGCGTAGGGCGCCCCAAAACATCCAGCAGCACTTGAACCCGCCTTCTGGCCGGCATCACCCGCAAAACAAAAGCCCGCATGCCGCTAAAGGCTCCTTCCGCAACAACTACCTCATCCCCAGGCGAAAGCCGGTCTTCGACCGTCATCGTCTCCCCCCCTTCAAAGCATTCTTTCAATTCTTCAATCACCGAATCGGCTATTTTCGGTATCCGATGGGCAAAATGCACGACTGTACTCACTCCACTCGTGCGTTTAATTTCATTCAACTTCTCTTCAATTAAACACCGGAAAAAAATGTAACACGGAAAAAGCGGTTCACTGATTCTGACCACTCCGCGCCGCGTTGCCCGTTCAATCCGCAATCGCGGATGGAAAACCTCCAAATTTAAATTTTTCCGCAAATTTGCGGTCGCAATGTGCTCATGCTTAGGCTTCGTCCGAGCACAATACCAAGCTGGAGATTCTATGTTCATCTCTATATTATAAGTTATGAGCGCAATACCCAGATAGCACATCAGCACCAATCTCCCACAAAAGCCAAAGGTTGATAAAAAACCAACCCGATCCGGAAAAATAGCCGGTCTATTTGCCGGCTAATGTCCTGATATGGAACAATTCCTTCCAAGTTCAGCGTCAATTTAGGCCTCCATCAACTAGAATAGTTAAAATTCTTGTGACTACTATAGAATTTCCTATGAAAAATGCAATATATTTCACAAAGCTATAACAAGCTTATAAATAGCATGTTAAGCATGGAAATGAAAAATTTGCCGTAAGTATTTTTGAAGAGAAAGCTAAAAACTGACTAAAAATGAGGCACAACCGGATGAACTCAAATAAGGAAAGATGCCGTTAAAAGCCAACCGCGACCCGTGAAGGAAATCCAACCCTTCAACCCGGGTTCGCAAGCTCACGTATACGGCTTTAAATTACCAAGTCGCCGGCCAATTATCCTGCGTCTGCTTTACGCCGAAATGGAATCCGGATTCATCTTGATAACCCAAGGGAACATGACTCGCCAAAAGATTGCGCAATTTTGCTGCTACCGCAATCAATAGCAAATTTAGCGCAAAGGCATGCAACCATGTTTTATGCATGTTTTTGTGTCTAGCATTTGCAATGCCATCATCAGAGTAAATTAATAGCAGATGAGGGGTTGGGGGTTGGTGAACGCAGGCGTCCAATTTTCTGCCTAAGTGTATGATTTTAAGCCATCCCCCTTAACCCTGTTCATCATCCTCACCAGCATGATTGGTAGCATTGGAGTATGCGCTGGACGACAGTTTCCAGGCAAACCACAAACTTTCTCAGCATCGCTTTCTATGATAGGCTGCTCGACAAGAGGAAATCCGGCTATTAACGCAGGCGCATGATTTGAGGTAACTGACGGAAATGCACTTTAACCGGAAATCAAAATGATATTTGCGTATGGCGTTGCATCACCGCTACGTATCAGACCTATGGCCTGAGGAACACGGCTCTTGAATCTCACATGTGGTTCGAATTGCAGCGGGATGTCCGAAAATGCCCGGATATATTTCTTCTGCACAGCCATCGGGTTGTTCTGTTTGAATTCACGCGCCATGAATCCCTGCGTAAAATTACAGATGGCGCGGATCTCGGCCAGCACCTGCAAGACTGTCGGCACATCGTCCGTCAGCGAAACATCCACCGTTTCGATAAGCGGCAAGTACGGAAAGCCTCGATCAGCAATCACCAACACGTTGGTATGGCGGACCCGGGCCATGAGCGACAGAATATGGGGATTGAGAATTCCAGTTTTTAGCATGGAAATTAATTTTAGCGGGAGGTCAGCGATACGCCAAGCTTCAAAAGTGATTGCACACCAACAGCTGATCTCGTTTCAGCATAAATCCGCAAAATCGGCTCGGTGCCGGATCCGCGCAGCATGAGCCACGAGGAGTCTGCCGCCACAAATTTGACTCCGTCGAAGGTTTTCAACTCCTTTACCGGCGAACGCAACAGTTTGTCCGGCGGATGATCTTTCAAAAATTTCATCAACCCGGCACGCTTCTCAAGTGGATAGTGCGTATCAATCCGCCCGTAGTGGTGCGGCCCAAATTGTTTTTCCAGGCCGGCCAGCAGTTGGTTTACGGATTTTCGTTCGGTAGCAAGCATTTCCAGCAACATCAGTCCGGCGGCAATGCCATCACGCTCGGGAATGTGGCCCGAAAAGCCTATCCCGCCGCTTTCTTCCGCGCCAAACAATACCCCGCCCTTGAGCATTTCCGCACAAATGTATTTGAAGCCCACCCCTGTCTCAACCAGCGGCAAGCCGAAAGCCGCGCACATCTTGTCCACCATTGAAGTCGTTGTCAGCGCCTTGACGACGCGTCCCCTGCCCTTTCGATTTACCACCAAATGATGGAGCAACAGGCAGATGATCTGGTGCGTCGTCAAATAACCGCCATGCCCATCCATGCCGCCCACCCGATCAGCGTCACCGTCGGTTACCAGGCATATGTCGTGGGGATTTTTTCGTAAAAACGCCTGGCTGCGCGCATAGTTTTGTTCAATCGGCTCGGGATTGATGCCGCCAAACAACGGATCGTGATTTCCATTGAGGGTTGTCACTTTGCAGGTTGTACCAGCGAGCAATTGCTCAAAGCAACCCGCCCCCACGCCATAGAGCGCATCGTGTGCGAAACGGAGTCTTGATTTCGCAACAAGCTTGAAGTCCACGAGCTTTTTAAGCGCGGCATAATGCGCCGGACGGACATCGACGACTTTGACTTGGCCATCGGCGATGGCATCCGCCAGTGGTTTCGACCGGACCGGCTTGCGGTCGATGAAACCTTCAACTGCCTGGCAGGTCTCCGAATCACTGGAACCACCGTAATCCGATTTAAGCTTGAAACCATTGAATATCGGCGGATTATGGCTGGCGGTAATCATTACTCCGCCAACGGCGTGCTGGGCTTTGACAGCGAAAGAAATGGATGGAGTTGGACTCGGCTCGGGCGTCAATACGACCTGAAACTCATTTCCAGCAAAAACCTCCGCGGCGATTTGGGCAAAACGGTCGGATAAAAACCGGCGATCGTAGCCGACAATGACCTTCCTTTTTGTGCCCGCCCCGGGATTGGCCTTCCAATAATCCGCAGTTGCCTGCGCCACCCGTGCGACGTTGACAAACGTAAAATCCTCCGCGATCACCGCGCGCCAACCGTCCGTCCCGAATTTGATTTGTGCCATAGTTTGATCAGACTTTCAGGTCCGCGAGCGCGGGATCATGTGCATTGACGATCTGGCGTAATTTTTTCACCGTAGCGCGCATATTATGCTGGTGAAACAGCGAAGTGCCCGCCACAAATGTGTCAGCCCCAACCCGGGCGCATTCCGCGGCCGTCTGGAAATTAATGCCGCCATCCACGCTAATGCGATACGTCAACTTCTTCTCGCGCCGCCAGGCTTCCGCCTGCTGGATTTTAGGCAACGTTTCATGGATAAACTCCTGTCCGCCGAAACCGGGAATGACCGTCATCACCAGGAGCAGGTCAATTTTATCCAGATAAGGTTGAACCGCGGCAATCGCGGTTGGCGGATTGACGGCCAGACCGACTTTTTTGCCGAGAGATTTGATTTTCCAGATAAGCGAGGCCACTTCCTCGCCAAGCTCAACATGAACAATAATCTCATCGGCGCCGGCCTGGGAAAATGGCTCCAGCAATATTTGCGGACGCGAACACATCAAATGAACATCAAAGAACATCTTTGTCAGCGGGCGCACGGCCCGAACCACTTCCGGGCCAAAGGAAATATTGGGAACGAAATGGCCATCCATGATATCGAGATGCAGCCAGTCGCCGCCGGAATGCTCGGCGCGCGCGACTTCCTTGCCAAAGCGAGTGTGGTCGGCGGCAAGCAACGATGGTGCGATTATCATGCGCTGAATTTAATCGAAAGATACAGGCAAAGAAAAGTTGGAATATGCCGCCGGAAAACCAGCCACACCCGGTCAAGCCTGTTTATCATCAAGGCAACGGCGTATCGTTAGCGCGAGAGCCTGGGGCTGGTAGGGCTTTTGCAGAAAATTCAACTCCGGTTCCAGTTTGAAATCCTTGCCCACAATATCCGCGCTGTAACCACTGGTGAAAATTACCTTCAACGTCGGGCGTTCAGCCTTGAGTTTCTCGGCCAACTCCCGCCCGTTCATGTTATCGGGCATTACCAGATCGGTGAACAAAAGGGCTATTTCGTCCTTGTGCTGGTTCCAGATCTGGATGGCTTCGGCGCCGTTTCCGGCCTGCACAATCTTGTATCCGTATTTTTGAAGGACCCGTGATACCAGTTCCCGCACCGGTTTTTCGTCTTCCACCAGCAAAATGGTTTCGTTGCCTCCCCGAACGGTGATTTGCGTGGTTGGCTTTTCGGCCTCGGACTGGGCCGAGCCGGCATAGGGAATGAAAATGCGAAAGGTCGTGCCCCGGCCCATCGTGCTTTCAACCTCAATCCAGCCCTGGTGCTGCTTGACAATGCCATAAACCGTTGCCAGCCCAAGACCGGTCCCCTTGCCCACTTCCTTGGTGGTGAAGAACGGTTCAAAAATGCGCTGGAGATTTTCCGGCGGAATACCGCAACCGGTGTCGGATTTGCTCACACTCACAAAACGCCCGACGCGCGCTTCAGGATGATGTTGAACATGGGATTCGTTCACGTCCATGATGGAAATGCGAACCGCCAGTTGGCCGCCTTTGGGCATGGCATCGCGGGCATTAACGGCAAGATTAAGCAACACCTGCTCCATCATGCCCACATCGGCCTCCACCATGGCCGGCAAAAGAGAGTAGTTGATTTGCAGCATCACGTCTTCGCCCAAAAGCCGTGCCAACAAATCAGTCATATTGTTGACAATCTTGTTCATATCCAGCTTTTTGGGCTGGATCAGCTGGCGCCGGCTGAACGTGAGCAACTGGCGCGTCAAGGCAGCGGCGCGTTCGGCGGCCTGGGTGATTTGTTGCGCCGAACGCATCGCACTTTCATCCAATTCCGATGATTGCAGCAAGGACGAATGGCCGTGGATGACCGTCAGAATGTTGTTGAAGTCATGCGCGACACCGCCGGCCAGCTGGCCGATGGCCTCCATTTTTTGCGATTGGCGCAACTGCTCTTCCAATCGGCGTTGGGTGGTAATATCGCGAAACAAGCTGAACAGCAGCAGCGGCTGGCCGTGCAACTCAATAAATGAATCGGTAATTTCCAGCGTCATCCCCTTGCCATTGCGCAGGGTGTGCTGGCTTTGGGTTTTGCGGTTCGCGGCCCGGGACTGGAAATGCTCACGTTGCTTTTCAAGAATGGCCTGGGGGTTTTCCGATTCGGCATAGACGACGGTAAACAGTTTGCCCTCCAATTCATCCGCTTTCATTTCCACCAAATCACAGTAGGCCTTGTTGACTGCGACAATAACGCCATTGCCATCGGTCAAACGCATCCCGTCCACGGAGTTTTCCCAGACCGAGCGAAAAAGCATCTCCGAACTTTGCACCGCCGCTTCGGCCGCGCGCCGTTCGCTGATATCCCGGACGTGCAACAACAGAGCCGGCTTGCCGCTGTATTCCACCCGACCGGCACGCACTTCGACCGGTGTTATGTTGCCGTCGGCGGTCAGGCTCTCGCTCTCCACCCAGGATAATTTGCCACTCGCCAGCTTTTGAAAATCCCGGCGGGCGTTTTCACGTCGTGACGGCGGAACCAGATCGCTTTGGGCGCTCTTGCCGATCAACTGCTCCCGGGTCAGCCCATGCAGCACACAGGCAGCAAAATTCACATCCAATACCGTGCCGTCCATATCCTCGACGAAAATGGCATCCGGTGAGTTCTCGAACAGGTCGCGAAACCGCTGCTGGCTTTCGCGCAAATCCTGTTCAGCCCGGACCCGTTCCAATGCGCCGCTGCACTGGTCGGCCAAAGATTGAATGACTTCGAGATCACGATCGGTATAGACCCCGGGTGAATGACTTTGGACAAACAGCACGCCAATGACCAGCTGGCCCTTGCGTATCGGCGCCAGCATCGTGATGGCGGAAAATTGCCTGGCCTCGAAAGACGACACCAGCTCGGCGCCCTTTTTTATAACACGCTGGATCAGGGCGTTGGCGGTTTTGGGCTGGGGTGACGATGGGATTTCAACCCGCTGTCCGCCGACCGTGGTGATGGTCAGCAACGAAAAAACCTCGTCGCGGTCGGCGAAATACAGATCGAGGGCAAAATCATCCCACTTGAACAATTCATCAGCCGCTTCACAAATTATCTTTGCCGCCTCGGAACTGGTCGTCGCCGAACTGAGCCGGTGACCGAGCTTGGAGAAAACTCCATTGCGATGCTCGGTTCGCAGCCGTTCGGTGACATCGGTGGCCATCGCCAATGCCGCAAACCGTTCACCAAATACAATTGGGCTCCAAAAAATCTCCACATCAATCAGGCTTCCATCTTTGCGCCGCTGGCGCCAGACGAGATTGCGACCGGCGCTGTCCGGCAGGACGGGCTGGGGTGGGCCGGCCTTTTCCACGGGGCGGATGTCCGCCAGGGTTTTGGTCAAAAATTCCTCGCGCGAATAGCCATAATGCTTGATGGCAGCCTCATTGACTTCCAAAAACGCCTGCGTCTCGAGGTCAAATACCCACATCGGATTCGGATTACCCTGAAAAAGAAGGCGATACTGTTTTTCGCTGTTGCGCAATTCCTCTTCCGCCCGCCAGCGGTCGGTCACATCGCGGCAGTTGGCAACCAGTCCGGCGATCTCGGGGTCTTGCAAACGATTCTGCCCTATCAGTTCCAAATGCCGCCACTCGCCGCTTTTATGTCGATTGCGAAACTGGACTTTTACGGTCCGGTCGGGCTGGTCGAGGGCGAATTGAAAAGCTTCTTTAACCCGCAAAACATCTTCGGCATGCATGAATTCGAACGTCGATCGTCCGCGCAATTCGTCCGGCGTGTAACCTTTCATGCGCTCAATCGATGCACTCGCATAAATGTAATTGCCTTCCCGGCTCAGGATGACCAGCACGTCGAGCGAGTTTTCCGTGAGGGTGCGAAAATATTTTTCACGCCGGACCAGTTCGGTTTCCGCCTCGCGCCGCCTAGCCCGCTCCTCGGCTTCCTGTACGGCACGGCGAACGGCAGAGGGCAGCCGGTCGGGACTTTGCTTGAGCAAGTAATCGGTCGCTCCGGCCTTCAGACTTTCAATCGCCGCCTGTTCACCGATGGTGCCCGAGACCAGGATGAAAGGGATATGCGGATACTTCGCCCGGACCATGGCCAGGGCATCCAGGCCGGAAAAAGACGGCAAATGGTAATCCGAAATGATGATGTCAAAGCCCCCTTTCTCCAACGCCTCCTGCAAGGCTGGACGGTCGCCGACACATTTGACCTCGGCATCCAATCCGTCCTGGACAAACATCGAACGGACCAACTCGGCAAAATCCGGTTCATCTTCGAGATGTAGAACTTGCAACTTTCTATTCATTTGTAATCACGGCCGCTGCTTGTCGTTCAATACAAAAACACACAATCGCCCTCAAAGTAAAGCGTGATGAGCCGGCGGATCCCCTTTGATCTCAGCCGGCAGACGCGGACATGCGCCCCGCCCAGCGCCAGCGATTTCCGGGCCAGTTCACTGTTGACATTCAACCCGGTTCGATTAGATTCGTCGCCCTTTCAGTAAAAATTATATGCCGAATACGAAATCAGCCGAACGCCGGGCGCGCAGCAATGAACGCAAGCACCAGCACAATCGCAGCGTCAAATCGAACCTGCGCCGTCTGGAAAAGAATTATCGGGCCCTGCTCGCCGGCGGCAAAAAAGCCGAGGCCGTCAAATTGCTGCCCGGCGTCCATTCCGCTTTCGATAAAGCCGTCAAATCCGGCGTGCTCCCCCGCGCCACCGTCAACCGGAAGAAGTCGCGTCTGGCCGTGGCGTCGAACTGAACAGCCTCGATTTCAGCAAACCGGCTTTTGCCAGCCGGAATCTCATTCCAACCGCCAGGCAGCCCAGACCATATTTAACGCTGCGCCGAAAATTGATCGAGGAGGCTTCCTTGAAATATTTGGTCGGACAGCTCACTTCGCCAATGGTGAAGCCATGCCAGAGAATCTGCGCCAGCATTTGATTGTCAAAAACGAAGTCGTCCGAATTCTTTGACAGGTCAAGCTTCTCCAGTATTTCCCGTGAAAATGCGCGGTAACCGGTGTGGTATTACGAAAGCTTCGCCCCCAGCAAAATGTTTTCCGCCATCGTCAAAAAACGGTTTGCCACGTACTTCCAGCCCGGCATCCCACCCTCCAATGAATAGCCGCCCAGAATGCGGCTGCCCAGCACACAGGGATGCAACCCGTTGGCGATGATCGAAGCCATCGCCGGAATCAGCTTCGGCGTATATTGGTAATCCGGGTGAATCATGATGACAATATCCGCCCCGGCGGCGAGGGCGAGCCGGTAGCAGGTCTTTTGGTTGGCACCATATCCCGCGTTGTGTTCGTGGACGTGGACCTGGACGCCTGGAAGCGATTTGGCCACTGACACGGTTTCATCACGACTGCGGTCGTCCACCAGGATGATTTCATCCACGATTCCTTGTTCGCGCACTTCGTCGTAGGTTTTGCGCAAGGTTTGCGCCGCGTTGTAAGCCGGCATCACCACGGCGATTTTTTTTCCGCAATACATGTTTTCCAGATTTCATTCCATCCTGCCCGAACCGTTAAAGACCTTGAAGCGAAATCTGGACCCGTGGGCTCCAAACCTTCAATCGGGCCAAATTGTGTCCTTTCCAGGCCAAAAATTGCGAAGCACATGACAAAAACCCGCTTGTTTCGACATGAATCCTAATCTATGCTGGTGTCGTTGTGAAAAAACAGTCGCCGGAATACAGGATTGTTGAAGGCCAGTGCGCCGGGCCGTCGGTTTGTCCCTTGAGCCACGTCGCCGCGGGCACCACCGTTTGCATCAAGGAACTCGTTGCGTCGGATGAAACCCGCGACCGGTTGCGTGAGATGGGTCTGGGCGAGGAGCAACACATCAAGCTGGTCAGCAGCAAGGCCAGCGTCATCTGCCAGGTTTGCAACGCCCGGCTCGCCCTGAGTGAAAAATTGGCCAAGGCCATCCTGGTTGAACCTTTGCCTTCTTCCGCCGCTGCCTGAATATGGCCGAGGCTTCCCAACCGCTGAGCTCGGTTGCCGCGGGAACCACGGCCATCGTCACCGAAATCAAATTGCCGCCGGAAAGCCGCCCGCGCCTGATGGAGATGGGCCTGCTGGTCGGCAGCGCCGTTCAACTGGTCCGTTTTGCCCCATTGGGTGACCCGGTCGAAATCAAGGTCCGCGGTTACAACCTCACCTTGCGGAAGCACGAGGCTGAACATATTCTAGTAAGAACAAATTCCTGAGCGCGCCCCGAGCCACGACGATGAGCGACGGAACTTCCGCCAACCCAGCTCCCCCTTACGTCATTCTGACGGGCAATCCGAATTGCGGCAAAACCACCTTGTTCAACGCGCTCACCGGCTTGCGCGCCAAGGTTGGCAATTATGCCGGCGTTACCGTCGAGCGCAAGGAAGGCCGGCTGCTGGGCGCGCCGGCCGGCAAGAACATCCGCATTCTCGATTTGCCCGGCACCTACAGCCTCAGCCCCAATTCATTGGACGAACAGATCTCGCGCGATGTGCTGCTCAATCGACTGACCGAGCTGCCGCCGCCCGGTTTGATTGTGATCATCGTGGACGCCTCGAACCTGCAGCGAAATCTTTATTATGCCACGCAGGTCATCGAACTGGGCCATCCGACCCTCATTGCGCTGAACATGGTGGACGTGGCGGAAAGCAATGGCTATTGCATCGACGAGGCCAAACTCGGCGAGGCGCTGGGCGTGCCGGTGCTGCCGATTGTGGCGAGCGCCGGGCGGGGGGTTGCGGAATTACGCGCCAGAATCATCACCTCGCTTCAGAACCCGGTGGAAATTAAACCGCGTTTGTTCTGTCAATTGCCCGGTCGCTTTCGGATTGAAGCCACCGGGCTGGCCGAATTGCTGGGGGAAACCTTCAAAGAGCGGCGATTGCAGGCAACCGCCGAGGCGTTGCTGATTCTCAGCAATGAAAAGGCGCTGGCCTCAAGCCGGGAACATTATCCCCAAAAAATCCAGGATGCCGTGGCCGCAGCTCGTAAGCGGCTTGAGGCGAATGGCATTGACTGGCGCGGCGCGCCCATCGAATGGCGTTACGCCCGCGTCGCGGAAATCCATCAGGCGGCCACCATCGTGCTCACGCCGCCCGGCGAGACGTTAAGCGACAGGTTGGACCGGGTGCTCACTCATAAAATCTGGGGCACCCTGATTTTCGTCGGCATCATGACACTGATGTTCCAGAGCATTTTTACCTTCGCCAAAATCCCGATGGAAGCCTTGCAAGCCATCGTTGATTGGGCCGGAAGCTCCATCGGGAAACTGATTCCGCCCGGCGACCTGAACGATTTGCTGGTCAATGGCGCCATTGCCGGCGTCGGCGCGGTGGTAGTTTTTCTGCCCCAGATTTTGCTGCTGTTTTTGTTCATTGGCTTTCTGGAAGACACCGGTTATATGGCCCGCGCCGCGTTTCTGATGGACCGGTTGATGAGCAAGGTCGGACTGCATGGCAAGAGTTTCATCCCCATGTTGAGTTCATATGCGTGCGCGATTCCCGGCATCATGGCCACACGCACGATCGAAACACCCAAGGACCGGCTGGTGACCATTCTGGTTGCGCCACTGATGAGTTGTTCCGCCCGGCTGCCGGTTTACACCCTGCTCATCGCCGCGTGCATCCCCGACATCAAACTATTCGGCTTTCTCAAACTCCAGGGCCTGACGATGCTGGCGATGTATCTGCTCGGCACGGTGGTCGCGTTGTTGATGGCGTGGCTGTTCAAGAAAACCCTGCTGAAAGGCGAGACGCCCATGCTCATCATGGAACTGCCGCCCTATAAACGGCCGCTGCTGCGGATCGTGGCACGGCATATGTGGGACCGTTCCCGGTTATTTCTCCGGCGCGCCGGCACGGTCATCCTCGGGGTCAATATCCTGCTCTGGTTCCTCGCCACGTATCCCAAAACGAATGTTGAATCGATGAACCGTTCAAATGTTAAGCCGGAAATCCAGCAGGCGGACTCGGCGATTCAGGCTGCCAACGGTTCAAAACCCTTGACCGAAAAAGAAATCGCCGGCGCCCGATTGCGCAACAGCTTTGCAGGGAAAATGGGCCGCGCCATCGAACCGATCATTGCCCCGCTGGGGTTTGACTGGAAAATGGGCATCGGCATTGTGGCGTCCTTTGCCGCGCGCGAAGTTTTCGTCAGCACCATGTCCACCGTTTATAATGTCGGCAATGACAATGTGGAATCGGGTAAAGGCGATCTCCCCAAAACACTGCGCGAACAAAAACGGCCGGACGGCACACCGGTTTATACGGCCCTGACGGCGATCAGTTTGATGGTATTTTACGTGTTTGCCATGCAGTGCGTCAGCACGGTGGCGGTGGTCCGGCGGGAAACAAATTCCTGGAAATGGCCTCTTTTCCAATGGCTCTACATGGGTGCTTTGGCCTGGATTTTGTCTTTCATCACCTGGCAGGTGGGACATTGGCTGGGCTGGGGTTGATTCGGTGTAAATAGCAAATATTCAATGCCCTGAAGGATTGATCGGGTTGCAAATATGCCGGATCCGGGAAGTTCCGGTCTTTCCGCCGCTAACTTATTTTTATACAAATTCCCCACCAGCGGTGTCTATGCAATGAAACCGTGAGTGATTGGCAGGAAAATTTATACACGCAAAAGGCGACGGGCTTGATTCTCTATGGCCGGGCCTTGGGGCTGAGCCATGGCGAAGCGGAGGACGTTTTGCAGGAAACCTTCCTGGCACTGCTCCAAAAACCGGCCCCCCCGGCAGAGGCGGAGCATTATTGCGTGCGCAGTTTCCGGAACCGGGCGTTGAACCACCGGCGTTCTTTGTGGCGGCGGCTGACCCGCGAACTGGAGTCCCGCCGCTGGTTTGAGAAGGAACCGGGAGAAAGCCCGGCGGAACGCGCCGCCATGCGATGCCTGGCCGACCTGCCAGTTGAACAGCGCGAAGTGATCGTGCTGAAAATCTGGCACCGTTACACGTTCGAGGAAATTGGCGGATTGCTGGATATCTCGCCCAACACTGCCGCGGGCCGGTACCGTTACGGTTTGCAGAAAATCAAGCTCGGCATGGAAAGGACCACACATGAAAGAGACGAACTGGCTGGAGGAACAATTAACCTCATGGAAACCGCGCCGTCCATCGGCGGGAATTAAACGGCGCCTGTTCCCCGCGTCATACGCCCGCCCGGAACTGGCCCGGGTATGGAACTGGCTGGCGCCAGTGACCGTTTGCGTGTTACTGGCGTTTGCGGCCCTAAGGCAGGAAAACGGTTTTTCCGACGCCTCACCCCGCGCCGATCGCATGATCGGTCTGATTCTGAGCAATTCCAGCGCCATAAGCTACCTGCCTGGTGGCTCTTCACAAATTGAGCAGAATATTCTGCCGGCTACTTTGGGATGGACAAACCGTACCCGTTCCATTTCTACTGGTTGTTTTACGCCGTCCACCAAATCAAACGAATAACGCCGCAAAATGGAAAAGCCAAAATCGAAGAATCCCAAGGGCCAGCCCGCAAAACCGCCTGCCGTTGCCCGGCCTGTGGCGCCCGTGCGAGTTCCTCCACTCTTCCGCAAAATCGACTGGCTTGCCATGGCCATCACTTTTGCGGTGATCTGGACCGTCTATTTTCTGACCCTGTCGCCGGAAGCGACCTTGGAAGATTCCGGAGAGCTATGCACCGGGTCCTTCTACGCCGGGATTCCGCACCCACCGGGTTATCCTTTTTGGGCGATCTATTCCTGGCTTTGGACCAAGTTCCTGACGGTTGGAAACGTCGCCTGGCGGGTTGAAGTGGGCGAAGCAACGGCAGCCGCGCTGGCCTGCGGACTGGTCGCCTTGATGGTTTCCCGGGGTGGCAGCATGCTGATGGAAGGAATTGAAGAACTGAAAAACATGGCCAGCAAATGGGAAACAACCATTTGTGGAGTTTCGGGAATAGTGGCCGGCCTGTTATTGGGACTCGGCGGCGTCATGTGGAGTGAATCCGTCGCCATTAATCGAATTTCTCCCTTCGGTTTGCCCTGGCTGATGATTGTACTGGTCTGTCTGCTGCGGTGGATTTATGCCCCGCACCAGAGAGGCTACCTTTACACGGGGATGTTTTTCTTCGGTATCTGCGCCACCATTCACCAGACATTGATCGTGGCCGCAATGGGTATTGAAGTGGCCATTGCGGTTACCCAACCACGCCTCGGTCGCGATCTTTTTCTCGTAAACAGCATCTTATATATTTTGGGGCTGGTCGCGAATAGCCTGCATTTTACCAACATGCTCGACACCGCTCAAATGGTGCTGCTCATTTACCATACCGTCGGAATCGGGTCGATCGCCGCCTGGATCTGGCTGGCAACCAAGACCAAAGGACTTGGCAGTGAATGGAAAGGAGTTCTCTTGATGGGACTCTTGTGGGTGGCCGGGGCTTCCTTCTATTTTTACGAGCCCATCGCCGGCATGACCGATCCGCCAATGCAATGGGGTTATCCGCGTACGGTTGAGGGATTTTTTCACGCTTTAAGCCGCGGCCAATACGAAAAATCCAATCCATCGGATTTGGTCCATGATCCGCTTCGTTTCGTCACGCAACTCGGTATTCTCGTTAGCGATATCACCACCGAGTTCAACTGGGTGCTTTTGTTCGTGGCGCTGGTACCGTTGTTGTTTTTCTTCAGAATGCAAAAACGCGAGCGTTCCTGGATCATCGGATTGGGCGCAATCTATTTTTGCATCGGCGTGCTGCTGATGATTTTGATGAATGTCTCGCCCGACCGCCAGACGGCGGAATTGAACAAGGTATTCTTTATCGCCTCCCACGGCATCATTGCCATCATGGCCGGCTATGGCATGGCCTTGATTGCGGCGTTCATGGCCACTCATTTCTCCCAGTTCCGCATTGTCGGTCTCCTGCTGGGGTTGGTCACGCTCGTGCCGGCTTTTTTGACACTTTACAACGGCGTCAGCAACACGTTTTACGGCGGTGTCGGCTTGATGTTTTACAATTCGATCCTGTTTTTATTCATCTGCCTGACCGCCGCTTTCGTGCTCACCGCCCTGGCGGCGCAATATTTCGTCCGGACCCGAGACCTGGCGGCCAGCTCGACAGAAAACGACCGTACGTATTGCCTTTTGTTTGCCCTGGCGGCGGCGCTTTGCCTCAGCACATCCATCATCATGATTTTTTTCCAGGGCGACAGTTTGAATCTCAAACAGGTTTGGACCGCTGTGGGCGGAGTGCTGACACCGGATCAATACAGCCTTCCCGTCGTTGCCGGCTTGTTGATCCTCGGAGTGGCGGTAGCTTTCGTCGGCAGCCTTTTTCTGTACCGTCAACGCGCGCCATTGGCGATCTCGCTGGGACTTTTCGCCATCATGCCGCTAGCTTCCGGACTGTCTCATTGGGCCCACAGCGAACAACGGAACCACTGGTATGGTTACTGGTTCGGGCACGACATGTTCACTCCGCCGTTTCCGGGACCGGACAGCAAACTGACCTATGACGCCAAATTGCGCGAAGCAGCCATGAAAGGCCCCAATGCCAATTTGATTTATCCCGAAATGGCCAAGGACACCATCCTGTTTGGCGGCACAGATCCTGGCCGCTTTTGCCCGACTTACATGATTTTTTGTGAAAGCTTCATCCCGCACAATTGCCAGCCGCTCCAGGACCAGAATTTTGACCGCCGGGACGTCTATTTGATCACCCAAAACGCCCTGGCAGACGGCACCTACCTTAATTACCTTCGCGCCCAATATTTCCGCAGCCAGCAGGTTGACCCACCGTTTTTCAGCGAGCTCGTCCGGAATGTCCTGAAAGATGACCCGTACAAGACCAATTTGCTGGCCCGGATTGTGTCCCCGTTGGACTGGTATTTTGAAGCTCGCGGCGCGCGCATCGAAAAGCGCTGGCGTGTCTCCACGTCGTGGTTCTCCGGCTCGGACTTCACCAATCTTCCAGATATTGCGTCTCAATTGCATTCCAGCATGGACCCGCTCTCCCGCTGGCTCTTCCAACAGCTCGACAAGCCGACGCAGGAGCTGCTTACCGGTAAAGGCGACGAAAACCGATTGCGCACCGTGCTGGCGGAAAACTGGAACCGCCTGCTTGAAGGCCCCTCAATTTACGACCCTGATCGATTCGCCAAGGTCAAGATATCCGATTATCTTCAGCATTTTATTGCGCAAAATCCCCAGGGCGACACGCGCATCCGTTTGAATCGCCTCCTGCTCGAAGCCGCTTATCCCGCGGATCTCGCAAAAAGTCCGGGCGGAGTTTATCCAGACCGGGAAATTTATATTCCGAGCCCCGACGATTCACAACGTTGCTTCCAGGACTACATGGAGGACGTGCAACGCCGGACGCAAGCGGGCCAGTTGATGCCCGGCGAGGACGTGCATGTTGATCCCTCCGGCAAAATGCAGGTCAGCGGGCAGGTGGCCGTGATGATGATCAACGGCCTGTTGTGCAAAGTCATTTTTGATCACAACCCGAACAACGAATTCTACATCGAGGAAAGTTTTCCTCTGCCGTGGATGTATCCGTATGAAACGCCGTACAGCGTCATCATGAAAATCAACCGCAATCCCCTGCCGGAACTTCCGGACGAAATCTTCCAGCGGGACCATGCCTTCTGGAGCAAGTATTCCGAGCGTCTGACGGGCGACTGGATCACTTACGACACGCCGGTCAAGGACATCGTGGCTTTTATCGAGAAGGTCTATTTGCGCCATAATTACAGCGGTTTCAAGGGCGACCTCAAATTTGTCCGCGATGAGCAGGCCCAAAAGGCCTTTTCCAAGCTTCGCAGCTCCCAGGCCGGGGTTTATGCCTGGCGCCTGAGCCCGCAATGCCCGGAGGAATATCGCCAAAAAACTCCCGCCGCCGTCGAATCCCTGCGGCGTGAGACCGAATTCGCCTTCAAGCAGTCGTTTGCTTATTGTCCCTACAGTCCGGAAGCCGTTTTCCGCTACATTAATTTCCTGTTGCAATATGGACGCGTCGAGGATGCCTATCTCATTGCCCAAACCTGCCTGAAACTTGACCCCTACAATGATCAGGTCAAGGATCTCGTGAAGCGGTTGGGGGAATACAGCAATCAGAGTGCAACCCGTTCCCAGGTTGAAACCCAGGTGCAGCACATGGAAAATGAAGCGCGCACCAATCCTGACAATCTGCAAAATCTTCTTTCCCTCGCCAGCATCTACATGCAGATGCAACAGACCAACCGCGCAACCGATCTGCTCGACCGTGTCCTGGCAAATCCTCACGTCGACGCCGGGGCCGTCAGTTTCATCGCCCAGGCGTATGCCCAGATGGGTAATCTGCCCAAACTAGAAACCGTCATTCAAAAACTTGTCAGCCTGGCGCCGGACCAGCCCGAACCGGTGTACGACCTGGCCGCGCTGGACTCGGTTTTGGGCAAACAAGACGAGGCCCTGCAAAATCTCCGCAAAGCCCTTGACCTGAGTGCTCGCCGTCTCAAGACCAATCCCAAAGCCCGCGATCTTACCGTGGACCTGCAAAAGGACCACCGTTTTGACGGGCTGCGCAACCTGCAGACGTTTCAACAGATTGTTTCCCCCCATTGACGGCATCCTCATCCCAGTTGCCGCCTCGGGAATAATCGTCTATTCTGACAGCTTGAAGCTGTTTCACGCTCAAACAACCGCATGAAAAAAACGGCCATACCGACGTCGCAAACGGAACCGGCGGCTCCGGCCGATGCAGCCATGTCCATTCCGGAACGCACTCCGGAACAATGGTCTGCCCTCGAGGAACGGGCCGCCAAGGCCGATGAACATTGGGACCGGCTCCTCCGCCTGGCCGCCGATTTTGAAAACTTCAAGAAACGCGCCGCCCGCGAGCGCACGGAAGCCGCCCAATCCGCCGGCGCCGCCCTTTTGCAAAAGCTGCTGCCCATTCTCGATCATATTGAAATGGCCCAAACCGCGGCACAATCTGCCGGCGCTCCGCGCGGCGGAATGGAATCCGTGCAGACCGGCATCGCCATGATCCAACAGCAGCTCAAGGGAATTCTCGCCGAGTCCGGGTTGGAGGAAATTGACGCCGGGGGCAAGCCGTTTGACCCCATGTGGCACGAGGCGGTTTCACAACTGGAAACCACCGAGGTGCCGGAGGGCCAGGTCGTCCAGCAGATTCGCAAAGGCTACAAACTGCGCGACAGCCTGCTAAGACCGGCCACGGTCGTTGTCGCCCGAAAACCGTCCGCGCCGCCCGTCGCCTGATCCATGTCCAAACGCGATTATTACGAAGCACTCGGCGTCAGCCGGAGTGCCAGCGAGGAGGAAATAAAAAAGGCCTATCGCAAACTGGCCGTCAAATTTCATCCGGACAAAAATCCCGGCGACAAAACCGCCGAGGAAAAATTCAAGGAAATTGGCGAAGCCTACGAAGCCCTGGGTGATCCCCAAAAGCGCGCCGCCTACGACCAATACGGACATGCAGCGTTTGATGCGCGCGCCCGCGCCAGTCGCGCCGGTGGATTCGGCGGCGGCTTTCACGACCCCTTCGAAATCTTCCGCGAAGTTTTCGGCGGCGGATCCATCTTTGATAATTTTTTTGGCGGCGGCTCCGATCCCTCCCAGGCCCAGCGCGGCGATGATTTGCGTTACGACCTGGAAATTACCCTTGAAGAGGCGGTGCTGGGATGTGAAAAGGAGATCGCCGTGTCGAAACTTGACCGCTGTGAAACCTGCAACGGTTCCGGCACGGAACAAGGCTCAAAAATCCGGACGTGTCAGACCTGCGGCGGTCGCGGGCAGGTGCTTACGTCGCGCGGTATTTTCAGCATTGCCCAGACCTGCCCGCATTGCAAAGGGGCGGGACGCATCGTGGAAAAACCCTGCAAAACATGCCACGGAGAAGGCAAGCGGGAACGCAGTTCCAAAATCAGGCTGCGCATACCGCCCGGCGTGGACGCCGGCTCGCGCCTCCGTTCTTCCGGCAACGGCGAGGCCGGCACCCGCGGCGGTCCGCCGGGAGACCTCTACGTTGTGCTGCACGTCAAGGTCCATGAAATTTTTCAACGCGACGGTGACGACCTGATTTGTGAAGTTCCGGTCAGTTTTGGGCAGGCAGCCTTGGGAGCCGAAATTGAAGTACCAACCCTCGACAGCCGGGCAACCATCAAGATTCCGGCCGGCACGCAACCCGGCACCACCTTCCGCATCAAGGGCAAGGGCGTAAAAAACCTTCAAGGTTATGGCCACGGGGATCTCCACTTGCGCATCCAGGTCGAGATCCCGACCCACCTGACCGCCGAGCAGAAAAACAAGTTGCGGGAGTTTTCCGAATCCTGCGGCGACGACGTCAATCCCATCAGCCGGAGTTTTTTTGAAAAGGCCAAAAAATTGTTCCAGTGAATTTAAGTAGGAGACGAGGTAACGAGTCTCTGACTTGATGCAGAAAAAGAATGAGACTCCTCACGTCGTCTCCTACAATTTGAAATATGCATCGTTTCTATTTGCCGCCGGAGCGCTGTGCCGGCCATATGCTTCAACTCGACGGACGTGAAGCCCATCATGCGTTGCGCGTCTTGCGCCTCAAACAAGGCGAAACCGTCACCGTGCTTGACGGCGCCGGCCATGAGTTTTTGTGCACCGTTGAAAACAGCGCACGCACCTCGATGTCGTTGCGCGTGATCGAAAAAATATTTACTCCCGCCCCACCCTGCTCCATCACCCTGCTACAGGCCCTGCCCAAGGGCAAAATCATTGAAAGCATCATTCAGAAGGCCGTCGAACTTGGCGCACGAAAAATTGTGCCGATTTTATCCGGGCGGGTCGTCACGCAACTCGACGACGAGAATGCTGAAAATAAGCATGACAAATGGCAGACCGTAGCCGTTGAAGCCATCAAACAATGCGGCGCCCCGTGGCTGCTGGAGGTCGAAATGCCAACAACGATTGAGCGATTTCTGGCAACTGGTCGTAGCGGCGGTCGGCAGACCGCCAGATTGGTTCGGGAAAATGAAAATGAAAAGTGCGGCCCTCTTCCGAGAGCTGCTACGCCGACGCATTTTGAACTGGCTCTGGTGGGTTCTCTGCTGAAGGAACGCCGTCATCCACGCGAATGTTTCCAGGAATTTCGGGCGAAATTCAAACAACCGCCGCAAAATGTCGGGGTTTGGATCGGACCGGAAGGTGATTTCACGCTCGAAGAACTCAATGCCATCCAAGCCGCGGGCGCCTTGCCCATTTCGCTCGGCCGCCTGGTTTTGCGGGTTGAAACCGCAGCCATTTATTGTCTCTCGATTCTCAATTACGAATTTAACCAGGCTGACGAAACCGTCTGAATTATCGCGACTGCGTGAGAACCCGGAAGGCGCGGCCCAGGTGCTCGGGATGCGTCAGGCTTTGAAACTGGCGCGCCAGGGCAGCTGTCCATCCGTCTTCGCTGTGCTTCGACGCGACAAGTTCGCCAAAAGAATCTGTCTTCAAGGCTTTTTCCAATACCTGTGTCAGGAATTGTGATTGTGTCTGGAAACTTTCGGTTTTCAGGCCAGCCGATTCGCCGGCGGTTTGGAGGCAGGAAAAATTGACATGCGCCGTGAGGTCCTGTTCTCCGACATTGGCCAGGACATCAGCGCTGACATGATGGCGAAAATACCCACGCAGAGTTCCGCCCAGCCGGTCCGGGGATATCCATTCATCGGCGGTCAAACCATAGTCAATCGTCATCAATTTTCCGCGTTCCAGAATGCCCGCCGCTTCGCGCCACCAGTTCTCCGCCGTCGGACCGGTCTCCAGGACGTAGCCATCGGGCAGTACTTCGAGCAGCGAGGATGGAAGACGGCGGATGGAAGATGGCAATTGGGAACCTCGAATTTTTGTCCAAATAAATTTTTTGGCTTCCACCGTCACACCCCACTCGAACCAGGTCCTGGTGGCGGCGTCCCAACCGAACCGGTGAATGGGCATGGCATCAAGCAATTCGTTGCTGAAAATAACGCCATTCAATTGCGGATTGCGGATTGCGGATTGCGGATTGGAAAAGGACAGGGACCTGAAGTCGTCGAACCAGCGGACATGCGGAATAAAATCCTTCAGTGTTTCCCGCTGCCACTCCTGCCTTTGCACTGACGGCTCAAGAATCCAGTATTCAATCTGGCCAAACAATTCCGGGCGTTTCAATCGCAACCAGCCCAGAATGTCCGCGGCCAGCCGGGCATCGTGGGCGCCCGCTTCAACAATCCGCAATTCGCACTCCACAATCCGCAATTCCTCCAGCCATCCGGCAAATTGGAAAGCCAGCAATCGACCAAAAATTTCGCCGGTGCCCACGCTGGTGTAAAAATCGCCATGGCGGCCGGGATTGTCTTTATTTGTCTCGTAATATCCATGTTTTGGACAGTACAGCGCGAGTTCCATGAAGCGCGCGAAGGGCAAAGCTCCGTGCCGGACGATTTCGCGGCCAATGATTTCAAACAACGGGCTCATGACAAAGATTTGGCGCGGCGTTAGCTAACATTTTCTTCCAAAGAAAGGTTTTATGGCTAAAATAGATGCGTTTTTCAACCTGATGTTTGAGCAAAAGGCGTCAGACTTGCACATGGCTTCCGGCAACCCGCCCATGTTACGCATCAACGGCGAGCTTCAGCGCGTCGATTTCCCGCCCCTGGAAAACGATACGCTCAAGGCCATGCTCTATGAAACCGCGCCGGATTACAAAATCAAACAATTCGAAGAAACCGGCGACGTCGATTTTGGCTACGAAATTCCCAACATCTCGCGCTTCCGCGTCAATTTCTACAACGAGAAAAACGGCGTCGCCGCCGCTTTCCGGCAGATTCCCAGCCGCGTGCTTTCGTTTGAGGATTTTGAAAAGATCGAGGCGCCGCTGCCCCCGGTGCTCAAAAAGTTTTCCATGCTGAATCGGGGACTGGTCGTCGTCACCGGCCCCACCGGTTCCGGCAAATCAACGACGCTGGCGGCGATGGTCGATTACGCGAACAAAAATCGCAAAGACCATATCATCACCATCGAAGACCCGATTGAATTCACCCACGAGAGCAAAAACTGCCTCGTCAATCACCGCGAAGTGGGCGTCCATACCAAGTCGTTCGCCGCGGCCTTGCGCGGCGCCTTGCGCGAAGACCCGGACATTGTGCTCGTCGGCGAAATGCGCGACCTGGAAACCATTGAACTGGCGATCACCGCCGCCGCCACCGGTCACCTGGTCTTCGGCACCTTGCACACGCAGAGCGCCTCAAAAACCGTTGACCGTATCATCGACGTCTTTCCCGCCGACCAGCAAAACAAAATTCGCCAGACGCTTTCCGAGGCCTTGAAAGGCATCGTGGCCCAGACCCTTTTCAAGCGCACCGACAAAAAAGGCCGCATTGCGGCATTTGAAATCCTGGTGTTCAACACCGCCGTGGCCAACCTGGTGCGTGAAGGCAAGACCCACCAACTGCCCGGCATGATCCAGGTCGGCAAAAAATACGGCAACCAGCCGCTCGACGACCATATCATGGAGCACGTGCGCATGAAACGCATCGCGCCGGAGGAAGCCTACGACAAGGCGCTCGACAAGAAGAAATTCCGTTCCCTGCTGGCCCACCCGCCGGATGAAGACGATGTCACTTGATTTATGCGCCGACCCGAGTTGGACCAAATTTTAACGACGATGCTGGCTTCGCAGCCGGAGATTTCCGACCTGTTGTTTACCGTGGACCGCCCGCCCCAAGTCGAGGCCTACGGCGAACTCAAGCCGGTGGCGCTGGATCCGCCCATCGACAAATTGACACCGTATCAAACCGAGATGATTGCGATGAACATCATCGGCGACAATCTCTGGCAGATTGAAGATTTGTTGCGGCATGGGTCCTGTGACGCCTCCTACGCGCTCTCGGACCAGGCCCGTTTCCGCGTCAATGTTTTCGCCCAGCGCGGAAATTATTCCGTCGTCTGCCGCCAGCTCAACGCTGCCATTCCCACCCTGGAAAAATTGGGATTCCCCGAAATTTTCAAGGAAATCCCCAAGGAAAAGACCGGATTGATTCTGGTGACTGGCGCCACCGGTTCCGGCAAATCCACCACCCTGGCCGCCATTCTCAACGAGATCAATGCTTCCAAGCCGGTCCACATCGTCACTCTCGAAGACCCCGTCGAATATGTACATACCCATAACCGGGCGACGTTCAACCAGCGGGAACTGGGCATTGATTTCGATTCCTATGTCAACGGCCTGCGAGCCGCGTTGCGCCAGGCACCCAAGGTCATTCTCGTCGGCGAAATGCGGGATCAGGACACGGTGAAAATTGCCCTCAGTGCGGCGGAAACCGGCCATCTCGTTCTCAGCACCCTTCACACCATCAATGCGGGCGAAACCGTCAACCGCATCCTGGGTATGTTTGAGCCGGACGAACAGGAACAGATCCGTGTGCGCCTGGCCGATTCCCTCCGCTGGATCGTCAGCCAACGCCTCGTACCCAAGGTCGGCGGCGCCCGGTTTGCGCTGCTGGAACTCATGGGCTCGAACCTTCGCACGCAGGAAGCCATGCGCCTGGGCGAAAGCGAAGGCAAAACCTTCTACGAAATCATCGAGGCCAGCTATCCATTCGGCTGGCGGACGTTTGACCATGCCTGCATGGAAGCCTTTGAACAGGGAATCATCACCGAGGAAACCGCCCTACTCTATTGCACCAAACGCAGCACCATTTCCCGCGGCATTGACAACCTGAAGAAATCCCGGGGTGAAATGACCACCACCATGGGCTCGCTGCGCATGAAGACGCCGCCACAATCCAACTCCTCCTTGTCGGATGGCGCGCCTCCCATTCTTAAAATCAAATAATTTATGAACAGCTCATTTGATTTCGTCAGCGCCGAGGACAAGCCGGCCCTGATCGCCTTTTCCACGCCGGAATGGCTGGAGAACGCCAAAACCGCCTTGCGCGAACTCGGCTACAAGGTCCATACCGCCGCCACCCATAGCGACTTCATCGTGCGTTTCGGCCAGGCCCATTATCAGGTCGTCGTGGTCGAGGAACTGTTTGGCGCCAACACCATCGAAGAAAACCTCACCCTGAAGGCATTGCAAACCATGCCCGTCAACCAGCGTCGCCATGCCACCATCATCCTGCTCGGTGACTCGTTTCAAACGTTCACGCCCATGGAAGCCTTCCGGCACAGCGTCCACGTCGTCATCAACAGCTCTGAAATGTTCCTGCTCAAGCAACTGGTGGAAAAAGCCGTGGCCGATAACGACCTCTTTTTGCACAGCTTCCGCGAAGTCCAAAACCGCGTTTATACCACCGGCAACCGCTTGTAATCCCTCCGGCGACGACTTTGCAATAAAGCTTTCGCATATTGATGCAACGCGAACGGCACTCCGCTTTACGGTTTGGCATATTTTGTGATTGGCAGCATTTGAATTTCCTGTCAACCAATTGGACGTGTTACGCCTGAGACAGGCAAGCGGCCAAATTTATTTTCCATGACTCGTCTCGACCAGGCCCTGGTTGAACGGGGCCTTTGCGAAAGCCGGGAACGCGCCAAACGCGCCATCCTCGCCGGACAGGTCCGTATCAACGATCAGGCCGCCAACAAACCCAGTGATTCCGTCAAGCCTGACGACCGGCTTACGCTCGACGCGGGCGAAAAATACGTCAGCCGCGGCGGGCACAAGCTGGAACATGCCTTGAACCACTTCCAACTGGCCGTCACCGGATTGACTGCCCTGGATCTCGGGGCCTCCACCGGCGGATTCACCGATTGCCTGCTCCAGCATGGCGCCGCCAAGGTCTTTGCCGTGGATGTCGGCCGTGGCCAGCTCGCGTGGAAACTGCGCCAGGATGCCCGGGTGGTCGTCATGGAAAAGACCAATGCGCGGCATCTGACACCGGGATATTTCGGAGGGGCGAGTTCCACGAGCCCCAAACTCCACAAGGCTGAATCAAAGTCAGGGGCTCGTATAACTCGCCCCTCCGACAACGAATTCCTCGGCTTTGACCTGGTCACCATTGATTGTTCCTTTATTTCGCTGCGAAACATTTTACCGGCCGCCATTGCATTATTGCGGCCAGATGGCAAAATCGTCGCGCTCATCAAACCGCAGTTTGAAGCCGGCAAAGCCGAGGCGGACAAGGGACGCGGCGTCATCCGCGACCCGGCGGTGCATGAGCGGGTGCTGGGTGAATTGCAGGAATTTGTCCGTGCCCAAACCGGGTTGCGCTGGCGAGGCGTGGTGGAATCACCATTGCTGGGACCGGCCGGCAACCGCGAATTTTTGGCGTTGATTGAAAAAACGAGCTGACAAAATCAAGCGCATCGGACTGATCGGTAACTCCGAAAAGGCCGCTTGTGCCGATAGCGTTCGCAAGGCCGCGCGACTCATCCAACGCGCCGGCCGGAAGGTTTTTTGCGACGCGGAAACGGCCCAACTGGCCGGATTGAAGGAGCGCATCTGTCCCGATGCCGCCACGCTCGCCCACGAGGTGGATCTGCTGGTCGTTTTCGGCGGTGACGGGACGATGTTGCGTGTAGCCCGCCATATTGCCGGCTCCACCACCCCGCTGCTCGGCGTCAACATCGGCGGTCTGGGTTTTCTCACGGCCGTGCCTTCGGATCAAATGACCCACGCCCTGGCCTGCGTCTGGCGAGGCAAATTTAAATATGAATCCCGCGCCTTGATCGAAGTCACTGGCCGTTGCCAGGGTCAACGCATCCACGAAACCGCGCTCAACGACATCGTCATCAGCCGCGGCGCCATTTCCCGCCTGATCAAGCTGGATGTGAGCGTGGACGGGGAACGGGTCACCCGTTACCACGGCGATGGGTTGATCATCAGTTCGCCAACCGGTTCAACGGCCTATTCACTGGCCGCAGGGGGCGCCGTCGTGCTGCCCACGGCTGAAGTCTTTGCCCTGACGCCGATCTGTCCCCACACACTGTCGAATCGTCCGTTGATTTTGCCGTTGGCCTCCACCATTCGCGTCCAGGCTGCCAGCCCCGCGCCGGCAATCATTTTGAGCGCCGACGGCCAGGTTGCCGCCGAGCTTGGCGTGGGGGATGAAGTGACCGTGCGTCGGAGCCGGGGCAGCGTCCGCTTGATGCAACTGGCGGACAATTCATTTTGGGAGGCGCTGCGGCGCAAATTGCACTGGCGGGGAGCGTATCTTTGAAATGAAGAGGGCTGAAGGCAGAATGAAGAAAAAGTCAGAAGTTTCTCCTGACAAATCTTTTCAATTCTGCATTCTGCATTCTTAATTCTGCATTTTACAACCATGGTTCGATTAAAAGACATTGCCCGGCATGCGGGCGTTTCCGTAATGACCGTTTCAAAGGCGTTGCGCGATGCGCCGGACGTGTCGGGAGCCACCAAGTCACGCATCAAGCTGCTGGCCCAGCAGATGGGCTATGTGCCGGATTCGTCCGCCCAGGGGCTGCGCACCCGGACAACGAAATTATTCGGCCTCGCCATTCCGTCGAGCATGAACCCGATTTTTGCGCGCATTGTTTACGCCATCGAGGATCGCGCCCATGAACTGGGATACGATGTTTTGCTGACCCACACCCATAACATGCCCGACCGGGAGGAAGTCTGTCTCCGGCGGCTATTGTCGCGGCGCGTGGATGGCCTGTTTATTTCGCCGGTTTACCGGTTTGAAGCCGAAGCCCGCATTTACAAGGAGGTGCTGGCGCGCCAGATCCCCACGGTCTTGATCGGTCCACCGGCGCCGTTCTGCAAATCATTCATCAGCGTCGAAATTGACGAGCAGGTTGCCAGCTATACCGCGACCCAACACCTGCTGAAACTCGGCCATAAGCGCATTGCGTACCTCACCGGTCCGCCCGTGGCGCCGTGGGCTCATGACCGGTTTGAAGGGTATCGCCGCGCCTTGCGTGAGGCGGAGATTGAACTGGATGACAAACTCGTCTTTGCCGCCGGCAACACCATTGAAGACGGCACCAAGGCCGGACTGCAGATGCTGAATGAATCGTGTCATGCCACCGCCGTGCAGGCGGTGAGCGACACGGTGGCCATCGGCTGCGCCCAGGCCTTGTTCACGCAGGGGCTGAGGATTCCGGAGGACATTTCGCTCGTGGGCTATGGCAACATCATCACCGCGGAACATTTTCGCGTCCCGCTGACCACCATCCGCCAGCCGAAATTCCGGCTGGGCATGGCGGCGATGGACACCATGCTGAATTTGCTGCGTGGCCAGCGCGCCGAGACAAAGCGTCTGTCCGCCGAACTCATTGAACGCAAGAGCACCGCGCCGCCAAAAACCCAGGCCGATTGAAATGAAATTGCCCGACCCGGATAAAATCAAGGTTGAGGACGGAAAGATTATTGAAAGCCATGAGCCGGACGAGCCGGCTCCCGCGAACAAGCTGACTCCCGAAGAGCAAATGGATTTGTACGAAAAAGAGCTGAAAGAAAACGACTGGGGCCACCAGCCGTGTTGATTCAGGCAATCGATTTCAATTCCCGGCCTTCCCCTGCATGGCTTGCCTGAAAAATTCACCGCTGCCGGTCAAATCATAATTCCATGAGGCCAAGAGGGTCGGCCCCCACTCGGGATCAAAACACCAGGCCGTCCAACTGATTCCCCGCCCTTCCAGGTAACCCACGATGAGTTTTCCGTAATCGTCATCCTTGAGCACGGTACCCTTGGGCACGGAAAATCCGATTTCCGTGGCGATCATCGGGTAACGGTCGGCGGCAAATCCAAAATCTTCCTCCCATTTGGGCGGCCAGGGCTTCGACCGTTTATTCGCATACGGATGCGTCACGTACCCGATGCCTTCCGCGTTGATCGGTTCAAAGTTGAGCGGAGTCAGGTCGTAAGCCCAGTCAAGTCCGGCCACCAGGGGAATTTTCTCGGTGTCGTAAGCCCGGATCAAATGGATCATGTCTTCGTTCAGTTTCTTCCACTCGCTCCAGGACATGCTGCCCAACTGTCCACGGTAAAGGGTCGGTTCATTGAAGAGTTCGTAAAAGGCAATCGTGTGCGCGCCCTTGAAATGATGCGCGATGGTCCGCCAGAACCCGAAGGTTTCCGGCTGTGAAGTGTTGTACATGGGATCCTGGAACAAACCCATCTGCAGGTTGCCGATGCTGTGCCAGTCGATGATGACGTGCAGGTCCAGTTCCGTGCACCAGTCCACCGCCTGGTCGAGCAGTTTGAGATATTCCCGCGGCGTGCGTTCGCGCCAGGCAATCGGGTGAACCGGAATGCGGACGAGCGTCGCACCCATCGCCTTCACCTGTGCAAAATGCTCCTGGTTCCAATGACCCTGATGATCGAGTTTGTCCGGATCACCGATGGACACCCCGCGGAACAATACCGTTTTGCCGTCCGGATCAACAAATTTGTTCCCCTGCACCCGGATGAGGGGAAGCTGGTTCGTCTGGGAACTTTTATAAACCGGGCCGTAAGGGCGGTCCTGCCACCAACGATGAAAGTCATTGGTCAGGGCGGTGGATTGGGCGTGGGAACCCTGGAGGCAGAACCAGCCGAGGCAAAGAATTGAAACGATTGTTTTCATTGTGACCTCAAGTTAATACCGCCAACATCATCCGACTAGCAAGTCCGGGATGAACCCCGGCCCCGAATTGCCCGGGTCCGAGCCACCGTTTTTTGTTCGACACCCAACCCTCAACTTTCAACACTCAACTCAATGAAGTTTCCAGCGGATTATCATATGCACACGCCACTTTGCCGGCACGCCACCGGCGAACCGGACGAATACGCAAAACAAGCGCTGGCCCTCGGCCTGACCGAAATCGGTTTCTCCGACCATTCGCCCATGCCGCGCGATGATTTCGACAACTGGCGGATGTACGCCCCCCAACTTGACGAGTACGTGGCCAAAGTCCGGCAGACCCAAAAGGATTTCCCCCAGCTGACCATCCGCCTGGCACTCGAAGTGGATTATCTGCCCGGTTACGAGGATTGGATCCGCACTCTGGCCGCTCGGCACCCTTGGGATTATTTCATCGGGTCGGTGCATTATGTCTCCGATTCCTGGGCCATCGATGATCCGCAAAAATTGTCCGAATGGAAGCATCGCAATCCGGATGAGGTCTGGACCGCCTACTTTGAACGTTTGACCATGGCCGCCGAATCGGGGTTGTTTGAAATCATCGGCCATGCCGACCTCCCGAAAAAGTTCGGCCACCGTCCGCCGGCCAACTGCCTGACGCTTTACGAAAAATTCCTGGAGGCAGCCAAGACGCATGATTGCGCCATCGAACTCAATACCGCCGGTTTGCGCAAAGATTGCCGGGAGATTTATCCGAACCGCACGATACTGGAACTGGCGTTTAAAAAAGGCGTGGCCATCACGTTCGGCTCGGACGCTCATGCGCCCGGGGAAGTGGGCATGAATTTCACCGAAGCCATCCAGCTCGCCCGGAGCGTTGGTTATCGGCAAAGTTGCCAGTTCATTGGACGAAAACGTCGCCTGATTGAATTCTGATGCCGGAACCTTCAGCTATGCTCATGGCCAAACCGACAAGGCAGCAGCTTTTCACCGGCATTTGCCTTACGCTCGCCCTTGTCACCATGGCCTTGTATTGGCCGGGGTTGCATCATGATTTTATCAATTATTTCGACGACAGCACCTACGTCACGGACAACCCCCAGGTTGTTCACGGCCTGACCTGGCCGGGAGTGCTTTGGGCCTTTCAAAGCGGTTATGCCGCCAACTGGCATCCGCTCACCTGGATTTCACACATGTTGGATTGCCAGCTGTATGGGTTGGATCCCTGGGGCCATCATTTGACCAGCTTGCTGCTTCACGTCGCGAATACCTTGCTGCTGTTCCTGTGGCTGAACCAGCTGACCGGCGCTTTGTGGCGCAGCGCTCTGGTGGCGGCTTTGTTTGCCTGGCATCCCGTACACGTGGAATCGGTGGCGTGGGTCGCCGAGCGCAAAGATGTGTTAAGCGCCTTCTTTTGGATGCTCACGCTCATTGCGTACACGCGGTACGCGCAGAAGGTGTCAGGTGACGCGTGTCTTGTGACACGAACAGATTCCATCCGGTCACGTGTCACGCACCACGTTTCACCCTATTACCTCTTCGCGCTTTTTTTCTTCGCTTGCGGATTGATGTCTAAACCGATGGTGGTGACCCTGCCGTTTGTATTGCTGCTGATTGATTTCTGGCCGTTGAACCGGTTTCAATCCCCCGGTCTGGCGCGGAATGCCGCCCATCTGTTTATGGAGAAGCTTCCTTTCTTCGCCCTGGCGATGGCTGGAAGCGTCATCACTTATTCTGTGCAGCAGGCTGGCGGGGCTTTCTGGTCCTCCAATGTCTTGACTCTGCATCTTCGCCTGGAAAATGCCGCGATCGTTTATGTCCGTTATATCTCCAAAATTTTCTGGCCGGCGGACCTGGCCCTCATTTATCCCTACCCGCATCGCTGGCCGGCCCCGATGGTCGCCGGCGCTGTGCTCGCGCTGGTCCTGTGGTCGGCTCTTTTTCTACGGCGCACCCGGCAAAATCCGTACCTGTTCACCGGCTGGTTTTGGTTTCTAGGCACATTGGTGCCCACGATCGGCCTGGTGCAGGTAGGCGTGCAATCGATGGCCGACCGTTATCTTTATCTGCCGGGTATTGGCCTGTTCATTCTCATCGCCTGGGGTTTGAACGATCTGGTGAATTCCCGGCCGGACTGGCACAAACCGGTCACCGCAGCCTGCGGGCTGGCTCTGGCCGGGTGCCTGGTCGTCACTGAAATCCAGCTGAGTTTTTGGCGGAACAGCTTGGCCATTTTTTCGCACACGGTCGAAGTCACCACGGATAATTACGCCGCCTATCTTCACCTGGGCAATTTGTTGGAAAAAGCCGGCCAGAAGGAAAAGGCCTTGTGGTTTTACACAGAAACCGTGCGCATCCAGCCGGACTTTCCCCTCGGCCAGTTTGATCTGGGAATTTTGTTGCTGGAAACCGGCCATCCGCAGGAAGCGTCGAATCATCTTGCCATCGCCGCCCAACTGATGCCGTATAACCCGGAGGTGCAGTATGATCTTGGCCTGTTCCTGCAACAGCGCGGCCAGGTGGCGGAAGCCATCGACCGCTTTAAAGAGGCCATCGACAACAAACCGGATTTTCCCGCGGCGCTCAACCAACTGGCGTGGATTCTCGCCACCGACCCGGACCCCAAACTCCGTTCCGGCCCCGAAGCCGTCCGGCTGGCGAAACGCGCCTGCGAATTGACCCAAAACCAACAGGCCGCCTTTCTGACCACACTCTCCGCGGCCTGCGCGGAAACCGGCCAGTTCCCCGATGCAATGGCGGCGGCCGGGCGGGCCCTCAATCTCGCCCGCACCACGGGCCAAAAAAATATTGCCGATCAGAACGGGGAATTGCTGAAATTATATCAAACCGGCAAACCATGTCGGGTATCGCGTTGAAACACCATTGATCCATCCATGTCTGCAGCCCAACCCACGCAAAATCGACTCCTCGTGGCGCTTTGTCTCACGCTCACCCTCTTGACCGCGGCCGTATATTGGCCCGTGATGCATCATCAGTTCGTCAATCTCGACGACGAGGCATACATCACGGCAAATCCTCACGTTCAGTCGGGCTTGACCGGCCCGGCCTTCATCTGGGCATTTCAAATCGGTTATGCCGCCTATTGGCATCCGCTCACCTGGATTTCACACATGCTGGATTGCCAGCTTTATGGTTTAAACCCTGCCGGACATCATTTCACCAGCCTGCTTTTTCATATCCTCAATACGCTGCTGCTGTTTCTCTGGTTGAATCAACTTACGAACGCACCGTGGCGCGGCGCATTCGTATCGGCTTTGTTTGCGTGGCACCCTTTGCACGTGGAATCTGTGGCGTGGGCTTGTGAACGCAAGGATGTGCTGAGCACTTTCTTCTGGATGCTCGCGCTCATCGCCTATTCGCATTACGCGCAAAAAGTCACAGACGAAACTGGTCAGCCGGCACGAACCGGCTCTTTTTCATCACGCCTCACGCCTCACGTTTCACTTTATTATTTTCTCGCCTTGTTTTTATTCGCTTGCGGCCTCATGTCCAAACCGATGGTGGTAACCCTGCCGTTTGTCCTCCTGCTGATTGATTTCTGGCCTTTGAACCGGCTTCAACTCTCCCGTTCCACCCGAACGTTCATCCCTCTGGTGGTTGAAAAATTCCCATTCTTTGCCCTGGCCATGGCGGGAAGTCTGGTCACCTATCTGGCCCAAAAAGGAGGCGGCGCCGTCTGGTCCCTGGGGCTTCCGATTCGCCTGGCGAATGCACCAGTCTCCTGTTTGCGGTATATTTCCAAAACCTTCTGGCCGGTCGATCTCGCGGTCGTTTATCCCTATCCCCACCATTGGCCGATCCTGCTGCTGATTGTGGCAATTCTCACACTGACGTTCTGGACCGGATTGTTTCTCTGGCGGCTGCGCCAAAATCCGTATCTGTCCGTGGGGTGGTTTTGGTTTTTGGGCACACTTGTACCCGTCATCGGCGTCGTTCAGGTGGGACCGCAATCCATGGCAGACCGCTTCACCTATGTTCCCGGTATCGGTCTCTTCATCCTTGTCGTCTGGAGCCTGGCCGATTTTGCAGCGTTCCGTCCATCGTGCCGAAACGTTGTCATCACGGCTGGAATTGCGGCGCTGGCCGGTTGCCTGGTCTGCACCCACCTCCAACTTAAATACTGGCAGAACAGCATCACCCTCCTGCGCCATGCCGTCGCGGTTACGACCGATAATTACATTGCCGAAAATTTCCTGGGCCGCGCACTGGATGAGGCCGGCAAAAACGACTTATCCCTTCCGCTTTATATGGAATCGGTGCGGATTGAATCCCGTTATCCGCAGGCGCAATTCAACCTGGGAATGGCATGGCTGAACCGCGACCAAGCCGAGAAAGCCGTCGGTCCGCTGGAAGCCGCCGTGCAACTAGTGCCCGACAATGCCGGCGGACGTTACTATCTTGGCGTGGCCCTGATGAACGCTGCGCGCCCGGATGAGGCCATTACTCAATTTAGCGCGGCTTTATCGATCGATCCCGATTTTGCCGAGGCTCACACCCAACTTGCCCTGGCGCTCATCAAACAAGGC